>Ga0310694_10007492_pt1 | contig 10244 bp, 6 predicted proteins | sample 174DNAGHGhighgp2_FD_203884 | JGI IMG/M metagenome (GOLD analysis project Ga0310694, IMG submission 203884) | Sheep rumen microbial communities from Palmerston North, Manawatu-Wanganui, New Zealand - 1742 DNA GHGhigh gp2 (v2) (version 2) | ecosystem: Host-associated > Mammals > Digestive system >... | reverse complement strand
TGGCCACGGGGCCGTAGTCAAGACGGTGGAAGCGCTCCTGCCTGTCGGACTCCACCGCCGCACCGTTCGGCTCGAACTCGAAGTAGGAGAGGAACTTCCGCATGCCGCGCTCGCCGTAGTCGTCGGCGGCGTAGTAGCCGTGGTATTCGTGGTTGCCGGGAGCGGCGAGGATGGGGATTGAGCCGGCGGGGTCGTTCAGCTCGCCGGCATTGTGCCGCCAGAACTCGTCCCAGTGCGTCTGGTCGGACCCCTTCTCGGCTAGGTCGCCGGCGATTACGAAGAAGTCGGGCTTGCCGGCGAGCATCGTGCAGATGTTTGTGGCGTAGCCGTCAGTCTGGTCGATGTAGTAGCGGCGGCTGCTGTTGGGGGTGGTGTCGTGATCCACCGCATAGTTCTCCCACACCACGCGGTCGCCGGTGGAGGACGGCTGCGTCTCGCTGTCGGAGTAGGCGACGAAATGGACGGGGCGGAACTCGGCCGGCGCGGTGCGGAACGAGTTGGAGTACTCCTCGCCGTGCGCGGCGGCATCCGAAGCGAGCGTCACGCAGTATTCGTACTTCGTATCGGGCTGAAGTCCCTCAATGCGGTAGCGGTACTGCCACGGCACGAGCGCGGGAAGGCACTGTCTGGCATGGGAATAGCCGAAGTAGTCCAGCTCGGTCGCCAGACGCGGCTCGACCACGGCGTAGCGGTTTGCGGAGCGGTTGCCTTCCGGCCACCATTCGATGGTCGCGGTTACGTTGGTGGAGGAGAGCCAGAGAACGGACATTGCGTTCGTGGCGGGATGCTGCACGTATGGCGTCACGCGGAACTCCGCGCCTTCCGGCGGCACGGGAAGCGGCTTCGTTCCGCCGTACGCCACCAGCGCGGCGACGGCCAGCAGCGCAAGCAGCGCGTTGAGATGCCCGGATCCCCTTATGCGCAACGCCAAACGCTTCATCGGCTCGCACACGAGAGCCATAAACGAAAAAAGCGCAAGCACCCCAAGCATCCCTAAGCATGCATAGAGCAGAATCGTCTGGAACCCACTTACAATGACCATTGCCTATCCCTCCTTGAAAAGAAAAGCATGATAGCATAGTGGCAATCCAGTGTCAATCAGGGTGATGGGCACACGCTTATCCCGGATTTTGCTTCATGTGTTGCGGCTGTGGTTTTGTGCGGTGCTTAAGCGGTGTGTTGCCGTGGGAGGGTTCGCGCGTGTGCGGTGCCGTATGGAGGGCGCAGACTCAGGCCGCGCCGCCTTGCCGTGCGGTGTGCGCGGTGCCTTGCCGTGCCGCGCGGTGCCGCGTGCTGCCTGTCATCGTGTGGCGGATAACGCGCCAACCTCGCTATCCCTTGCGCATAGCCACGTCTCGCGTTGCGCACACGCAACGCACCGCCACAACACCTAAAACAAAATCCGGGATAAGGGTAGCTGACAGGTACTCTCAGGGTTGCTGACTTCTACCATACCACAGACAACATACCTGGATTACATGCCCGCCGATCAGACCGCATTATTCCCTTATGCCGGGATGAGAGATATCACCAATGCAGTATAGGCGGCGGAGACTACATCATCAAAGAGAACGCCGTGCGCATTGTGTATGTTGCGGTCGATGTAGCGCGCACCAGGCAGCTTGATTGCATCGAAGATGCGGAACACCACAAACGAAGCCAACAGCTGCCACCAATAGGCAAAGTCAACGGCAAAGACCGGCACGCAGAGATAGCCCACAATCTCATCAAGGACAAAGTGCTTCGGATCGGGATCGTTCCAATACTTCTGCGCCCACGGCGTCAAAATGTAGTGGATGGCTGAGAATGCCACAGCCCCCGTCAGGCACCAGATGCGGATATCAATCGGACGCCAGCCGTTCCTGAACGCAAACGCGTGCCACGCCAGCCCCACAAGCGCACCGAAGCTGCCAGGCACGAGCGGCGCAAGCCCCAATCCGAACCCGCTCCCCAAAAACACCCTTATTCCGTCCTTGAAACTCATCTGCAATCCTGCCTCTACAATCGTTGCGGCTCGCGAGGACACTCGCCCTACCAACTAACCACTAACAACCAACTACGAATTGCGCCAGATGCCGTCATCGGACATCTCCACCTCGTCAGTGGTAGCAATGTTCGGCTTCAGCGTCTTGCAGCCGATTTCACGCAATGCCGCCGAGAGTTTCGTGAACTGCGCATCGTCCTCGTACGTGCCGACAATGGCTCCGCCTGAACCGGCGAACTTCGCGCTTGCGCCCGTGCTGCGCGCCACCTTGACCATGCGCCGGTTCTCCTCCGACACGTTGAAGATGCTGTCGCGCAGATCGAAGTTGGCGTTCACCAATGCAGGAATCTCCTCCTTGCGCCCCGCAACGAGCGCATCGCGTCCTTTCTGCGCAATATCCGCAAACTCTGCCATCGCAGCGATGATGTCCGGCTTCTTTTCCTCAAAGAGCTTCTTCACCTTCTTGTGCGCCTTGCCCGACTCCTCCGCGCGGTTCGGGTCGTAGGCGATGTAAAGGTTCGGCAGCAGCGCGGGATCGAGCCGTTCATACTTCCCGTATTCGTGCTCCTCCACAAAGGCGCGGTTGAAGTCCATGAAGACGAGGCCGTTGTACATCTGGATCACGCGATCCTGGTAGCCGCAGTTGATGCCCAGCTCGTCGCGCTCCGCCTCAAGGCACAGCGTAGGCGCGTATTCGGCTGGGATTGTCACGCCGTAGAACTTCATCAGCGCCTTCAGCATCGCGCTGCAGATTGCGCTCGAACCGGAAAGCCCCACGAGACGCGGCACGTTGATTTTGTACTCCGCCGTGAAGTTCTTCTGCGGGAAGTCTATTCCGCGCTCCATGCAGTACTCGAAGAACAGCTTGGCGACGGCCTTGAGCATGCGAATACCGCCGTAGTAGCCGAAGATGCGCAGGTCATGCACCAGCTGCTCCGGCGAATCGAACATAGCATCGTCCACCTCGCCCGGCACGAAACGCATGCGCGACGATTCCGTCAGCCGCAAATCCACGCCGAAGTTCGCGAACGCAAACGACAGCGTCTTCCCGAAATAGCCGTCGCTCGGATTGCCGAGCAGACCGGCGCGCGCAAAACTCTTAGCCTTTACCGATTCCATTGAATGCCTCCAATGCCTTAAGATATCCTTGCGGATTGCCGATGTCCTGACGCTTGCCAGGATAGATGTAGCCGTGAACCGGCTTCGTCGCGAGCAGTCGCTTGATGGCGTCCGTCAGCTGAATCTCTCCGCCGTGACCAGGCGTCTGCGTGGCGAGCAGCGCAAAGATGTCGCCGTCCAGCAGATAGCGCCCGGCAATCGCCAGATCGCTCGGCGCCTCCTCCGGCTTCGGCTTCTCCACCAGATTTACGATGCGCGCCGAGCCGCCCGCGTCCAGCGATGCACCATCCTCAACGGCGACTATGCCGTATCGGCTCACCTTCTCCTGCGGCACCCGTTCAAGCCCAACTACGCTTGCGCCGCCGTTCGCCTTCGCCACAGCCACCATCTCGCGGCTCGGATTCGGCCCCGTCACAAGCGCATCGCCAAGCAGGATGAGAGCAGTGCCGGAAACGCCTTCCGCCGCCTGCAGCACGGCATGGCCAAGCCCGCGCTGCTCCTTCTGATAGACGAACCTCACCTTTCCTGCGAACGCCGGATCGCCCTCGAAATAGCGGCGGATGATTTCCTTCTCCTCGGAGATGATGATTGCGATATCGTCTGCGCCAGCCTCTACCGCCTCCTCCACAATGCAGTGGATGGCCGGCTTCGCACCGATGGGAAGCATCTCCTTCGGAACCACGCGCGTCACGGGCAGGAACCGCGTACCCTTTCCGGCTGCAGGTATTATCGCTGTCATGCCTGCTCCTTTCGCGGCGGCACCTTGAAGTCCTCCGGCTTGAAGCGGTGCGTCTGATGCGTATCGGCGGCAACGTTCGCAGCCAGCACCGCTACTGCGGATTCGTAGGCAAGCTCCGCCGGGCAGTTCAGCTTCTCGCCATGGCGGCACGCCGCAAAGAAGTTCTCAAGGTGCGGCATGTGCGCGGGCTTGTTCAGCTCCACGGCAAGCGGATTGCCCGTCGCCTGCGCGGAGATGCGCGTATCCACAGCGATGTCTTTCGTCACTTCCTTCTTGATCTTGTCACCCTCCGTCGGCAAAATCCAGCCCTTGTCGATGAACGTCTGCCATTCGGCGTCGGTGAAGCCGCCCTCGCGCAGTTCGCGCTGGACGGTGTTGCCGCGCGCGGAAATCTCGGCGATTGTGAGCGCGGCGTTCGTGCCCATGAACTGCTCATAGAAGCCGCCGCGCGCATTCGAGGATATCACCTGATAGACGGCCTCGTTCTTCGTGCCGTCCGGCATCGCAAATTCGTAGATGCAGTACACGCGGTCGTAGGTTTGGCGGCGCGGCGTGAACGCATCGCGTCCGCCGATCGCCGTCACGCTCGACGGCGGCACTCCCCACGCCCAGAAGAAGAGGTCTATCTGATGCGAGCCGAGATCGACCATCGAACCGCCGCCGTACTTGTGGAACCACCGCCAGTTGAGATACTGCTCCGCGTTCTCGTAGCCGTACTTCTTGAGAATGTCCGGCTTTGGCGGACGCTTCACCGCAAAGAACGGCGCGAGCGTACGGTTCCATTGCGCGTAGGCAGTGGTCACGCGCCCCAGCATCTCCGGCACCACGTGCTCGAAGCAGTGGCGGTAACGCGGATTGGAGCGACGCTGATGCCCGATCTGGAGCAGCTTGCCGGTCTCCTTCTGAACGCGGCACATCTCCGCCGCCTCTTCGAGCTTGTTGCTCATCTCCTTCTCGCAATAGACGTGCTTGCCCTTGCGCAGGCAGTAGCACGTATGCTCGCAGTGCATCCAGTCCGGCGTAGCCACCACCACCGCGTCGATGTTCTTGTCCTCCTTGTCGAGCATGTCGCGGTAGTCTTCGTAGGTGTTGACCGCCATGCCGTAGCCCTTGAAGAACGCCTTCGCCTGCTGGCACTGGAACTTCCAGATGTCGCACACCGCGCGCACGCGTACGCCAGGAATGCGCGCAAGCGACGCTGAAAGAACGCGCCCCTCGGCGCCCCAGCCTATCATCGCCACGTTGATCGTTGCATCAGCAGGCCCTATCGGCTGTTTGTCATCCGGCAGCTTCTTCGCATCGTCGCCCAGAATGCTGAAACTCGGCAGGAAGCTTGCCGCCACCGCCGCACCCTTCAGGAAATCCCTTCTATTCGCCTTCAACTCCATCTCATGAACCTTTTAGCTGCACATTATACCACAAATCAAAGCGCAGCAGCGCCACAGCCCGTCAAAATCGCGGAAGCTTGGCAAGCGAATCATCCAACCCGCCAGGGCGGTTGCGCAGAAGCCACACGCGGCGATGCTCTTCGCGGATTGCCTTGAGCCGCCTGTCATCACGCCTGTGGCACGCGGCATCCACCAGATTCGACATATAGACGATCTCCTCCGCCCAAACCGAGCCCGGCCCGTATATCGTAGGCGAAGTGAACGCCGCCGCCGCATGTCTGCATCCTTCCGCGATGGCCGACACCTCCGCCAGCACGGAATCGGTGATGTTCGGATGCCGCGAATAGCCGCGGTCGTTCGCAAGGATGCGGAAAAGCTCACTCGCGTTCGCCCGCAGTGCGCCGCCGCGCAGATAGAGAGTGCCGAGCCGCAGCAAAGTGCCGCCAAGCGGAACGCCCATTACAGTATCAAGCGCCTCTTCAAGATCCATCTTGTTTGCGCGCACGCCCTGATCAGCAAACCAGCCGCCAAGCACAAGCCCGGGCAATGACGCGGCAAGCGGCTGCCAATGTCCGCCATCGCCCCAGTCCGTGACGAGGAAACCGGTAGCCCCGTTCTGCCGCCCTGCAGACTCCGCAGCAGCCATGTTCTCGCGCATGTTCTCCACGCGCCCTGCGAGAGAGTTCCATGAGCTTGTGCCCGGGCACACGTAGAACTCCAGCCCGGCCTTCCTGAACTTCGCCGTCTCTTTGGCAAACGGATGGTTCCCCTCGTATCCCCAGTCGAGCGCTATCAGATCCTTCGGCAGACGATCCACCATCTCTGGATGCTTGAGAACGATGTCCCCCCAGAACATCGGGCGGTGGTTGCGCGCATGGACCAGATCGCACACCTTCAGAAGAAAGCCAAGGTACACCTCAGGATCGCCTATCTCGAATGTCTCGTCGCAGCCGATGTTGAAGAGCTTCGAGCTGAAGCAGGGCAGCAGTTCATCGTAAAGCCCGGCAAGGAACTCAAGCGATTCCGACAGCGCCGGATTTAGCGTGGTGGGCTCCTTCTTCACAGTTCCCCACGGAGTGATCGCGCCGCCCTTCGGCATCGCCGCCAGATGATTGTACTCCGGCAGCTTCAGCCAACGCTCAAGATGTCCGAACGAGTTCTGGTTCGGCACAAGCTCGATGTCGTTCATCTGGCAGTAGAGGTCAAGCTCGCGAATCTCCGCAGGTGTCAGCGGCGACGAATTCTTCCACGCCGCCTCATGTTTCGAATAGCGGAACGTGTGTTCGATGTACAGCTGAAACTGATTGTAGTTGAACACCTTGAGCATGTCAACGATCTGCTTGAGCGTTGACATCGTCGGGACCTTGTCCCGGCTTATATCCAGCATATATCCACGCACTTTGAACATGTTGGCTATTCCCTTCCATCACGGATTGCATACATCTTAGTTCCAATCTCACGCACGGCGCCGATCGTCTCGGGATATGGCGTATCGCAGATGTCCGTCCAGCCGACCTGCAAGTATTCGCCGTCGAAACGTCCAGACGTTGCCTGGTCCGAGAACTGGTGCCAGTGCACGCCCACGATCTGCGGGTGCCTGAGAGCGGAGCGCACGTACGCCTTCAGCCTTTCGGCGCGATCCGCCTGGTTCGCCGCCTGCCTTACGCCCGTGCCGAACGGCCCTCTGTCGGTTGCGCCGAAATGGAACTCGCCTACCATTACAGGCGCATCGATTCCCTCTGGCAGACGCCAGTCGTCCAGCGTCATGCGATAGATGTTGTAGCTCATCACGTCACAGTATTTCGCGCATCCTGCCACCGCCCATGCCGGACACTGCGACCCTGCAAAGCGGCATCCGAGATAGAGCAGTTTCGGATCGAACGACTTGACCGCCTCGCGTATGCGGCGGAAATACTCTTCGGCTATGAATGCTGTGCAGTCGGCGAGATCGTTCTTCGCATCCGCGCCGGGCAGAAGCACAGAATGCAGAAGATCGTCCCAGTCCGAATAGCTCGTTTTCCAGACGGCGTTGAGCTTGGCGATGTCGCCATGCCTTTCCCGCAGGAACGCGATGACAGCAGATTTTGCAGGCTGATCGGCAGGCGACTGTAGCGTCCACTCGGCAAGCTCTTCAGGGCGCTTGCCCCAGCCGATCTCGTTGTCGATGAAGAAGCCGATGCACCACGGATCGTGCGCCTCGCGCCCATGCGACTCAAGCGCCGCCGTCACCCCCGACGCAAACGATGGATCCCACGGATCGCGGAACTTCCACCACATCCCGTGACTGCCCGCAATGCTGCGCGACTGACATTCTACGCGCTCGGCGTATGGTGTGCGGTCCATCAAGCAGATGGCGATATCGGACGAGTTGGCAATTGTGTTCGCGCCCCAGCTCCGGAGACGGCGGTGGACGAGATCGGAGAACGTCGCGTAGTAGTTCTCGCCGTATTTGCGGAAGAGGTTTGCCGACGAGAAGTCGTAGATGCGCGTCTCGCCGCGCGCGAGGAAGAACGGCCAAAGCAGATCGTCGTGCGTCGTCCAGAACTTGGAGAGCGGCGTTGCATCCGCCGCCTCCGGCGCGGGCGGCAGCTCGGCGAAGAAGCAGTCGCGGTCGGGCAGCGAACAGCCAAGCCGCGGCGTACCCGTATCGCCGTTCATCGGCGTCATCGCGGACGATGCAGAAACACGCACCGCGCCGAACGACCAGAACAGCCGTCCATCCGGATCGACGAGCCACCATTTGCCGCCGATCTTCTCGGTGCGGAAGCGCCCCGACGCGGCGAGCTGCGGCCCATCCGCCCAACCGCCAAACCTGTTCCACCCCTTCGGTCCTGGATGCGCGGCAAGATCCGCCGCCTCCTCTTCCGCCGCGCGCTTCAGGTCTGCGTCGTCTTTCGTCTTGCCGGGCCAATCGCGATGGCGGAACTGCCCGTAGCGGTCGATGCATGGAAGGAACTTGTCGGTCGCCATCCGCATCCACGGTTCGCTGCCGTCCGGCGGCAGAGCCTTCATCTTGTTGGCCGTCTGTCCCGGACGATAGAACGAATCGACAATGCCGTATGGGCTTGTCTTGCGCCAGTCGTAGCGCAGCGGCACACAGGCACGGTCTGTCACCATCACCGGCGAATCCCACATCGGCACGTCAGAAAGAACCGTGACGCCCTTCTCGTGCTTCATCTTGCCTGCCGGGATCTCAAACACGCGTCCCGTTATCATATCGGTCCAGATTGGTCGCTCGATGCGGTCGGGCACGCGCAACGTCACGCGGTCGAAACCCAGAACTCCAGAAGGGACGCCGTCCGAATACCAATAGAAACGTACGGGGCGTCCAAAGCGCGAAAACTTTGCGCACGTCAAGGCACGCCCTGCCGTCTCGCGCGGATCGAAGCGCGCTTCAAGCTCGAATGCGGCGTTCGTGCAGACGCCCGACGGCAAAGCCTCGTCGTCCAGGTAGCTGAACACGTTCTGCATTGCGTAGTAGCTGGGGCGGCGATATACGAACTCCTTCAGCGTGTTGGAGCGAATGAGCCCGAAACTCTGCAGCATGAACGTGTACTGCAGGTCAATAATCGTGAACACGCTGCTTGGAATCGCGCGCACCGCATCGCCGATCGTCCGGCGCAAGTCCCATTTCGCCTGCGCGTACTCGCTCCATTCCACGCCTTTCATGGCATGGGCGAACTCCAGCTGCGACGGGCAGCCAACCTCGCCCTGCATGATGTCGAACGCGCCTGAATAGCTCTTGACGAGTTTTCGGAGCGGCTCGGCGCGTTCAGCATACGCACTGTCGGGATTCGAGGTGTATGGATGGTATATGAAGTAGGAGGCAAGGTCAAGCGCGTTCTCGCGCTTCAGCCTATCCAGCACGCACCTGTGATCCTTGGGGAACGTAATCGCAGTGCAGTAGCACTTCGCGCCTGGCTGGACGGCTCGTATGGCCTTCGCGGTGCGGTAGAACATCTCCGCATATTCCTCCCCCTGGTTGAAAGGCTCGTTCCAGATTTCCCACTCATCCACCACATCCTTGTAGCGCTCCACGCAGGCCGTACAGTAGCGAAGCCACGCCTCGAACGCCTCTGCGCTGCCCTTCACCTGCTTCACGCGCATCCCAAGCCGGAAGTCGCTGCCGTACACCGGATTGCCGTAGCTGAGGCAAATCCACGGTTTAACGCCCATCGCCGCCATCTCGCGCACCTGCGGATCGAGCCATGTGAAGTCGTACTTCCCCTTCTCCTGCTCCGTCTTTGCCCAGCCGGAGAAAAGCCGGCCGTGCTTTGCGCCGAGCGGACCAAGCCATGCCTTGTAGGCGTTCCAGTCGGCGTAGTCGCGATCCATCGTCTCGCAGCCGATCGACCATTTGGACGACGCAATATCCTTCGCATCGCGCACGGCAAGGCGGCCAATCTCCTTCAGCCCAGGATCGAGCTTGTTGAGCTTCGCCCACGTCACGCAAGGCTTCTCCTTCGGCTGGACGAGCTTCTTATGGTCGTCCCACGCATCCCAGCTTCTGATCTTCGCCGCATCCTTGAACGAAACAATATCGCTCATCACAGCGCAGCACCACGCCACAGCAGCTACCGCGAATAAAAGCCTCTTCATGTTTTCTCGCTCCTAATCCATTTATTTGTAAAGATGTTATTATAGCACATGCCGTCACACCTCACACCTCGATGCAAAACCACAGACAGGCCATCCGCATCATAGAAATATGCAACGACCGTTTGTGAGCCGTAGTCGCTGTAATTTATCGCTGAAATACCGCTTCCAAATCGCAATCTACGCAATGAAGTACAATACGCAAACGCACTTTTTTTGATAGAAGTCACGCTGTCAGGGATCTCGAGCGATGTGATTCGCTTGCAGTCTTGAAAGGCACATGCAGCAATTGTCGTCACAGGGCATCCGCCAAGAGTCTCCGGAATGACAATGTCGCCTTGCGTGGAACGAGGGATTGCAGGGATACGGAAATTGCCTCCGCCCACACTAGCCGCGCCGTTAGAGATTGTGTATCTTC
>Ga0310694_10007491_pt1 | contig 10245 bp, 5 predicted proteins | sample 174DNAGHGhighgp2_FD_203884 | JGI IMG/M metagenome (GOLD analysis project Ga0310694, IMG submission 203884) | Sheep rumen microbial communities from Palmerston North, Manawatu-Wanganui, New Zealand - 1742 DNA GHGhigh gp2 (v2) (version 2) | ecosystem: Host-associated > Mammals > Digestive system >... | reverse complement strand
GCCGCCATTGCCGACAATCGTAAGCTCACGATCACGCACAAGCTCGAAATAGTTCAGCACCGCGCGCCCTACGCGTTCGTCGCCAGTGGCGCGCCAATAGTCGGCAAGGCCCTCAAAGTAGCTCGTCGTCTCATACGCTTTGGGGTATGCGCCCGCCATGAGATGCGGCGGCACCTTGTCGAACGCCATCTGCACAAGGTCGCTGCCTTTCGCACCGCCGCAATCCACAAGATACCTGGCAAAGTCAAGATAGCGCCTTTCGCGAGTCAGCGAATGGAGGCGCATGAACGGCTCGAGGAGCGTTGAGGATTCCACGTGGTTGGGACTCCACCCCTGATCACGCACGTCCACTTTCGGCGGCGGCCCTACCTGCGCGATGATGGCGTCTGCCTGACGCTTCAGCGACTCCAGCACAGCCGGATCGCGATCCACGTACGAGTAGTATCCTTCAAGGCCCAGCATCACATACTTTCGCTCCCAAAGATCGCCGCCTCGCCCGTCCGGCTGCGCCTCCACGGGCGAACAGCTGATCGAGCCGTTCGACCTTTCGGCGGCAAGGATATCCGCCACGCACTCCTTCATGCGCGCCTTGATCGCCTCGTCGTGCGCATACCGGTAGAACATGCAGCCGGCGCGTACGAACTTGCCCCACATCTCTCCAGTCGCGAACTTCGGACGGCCATCCCTGAAGAACCGCGCGAATTCATGGTATGGGACATCGCCGAGGATCCATCCGGCCATCGACTTCTCCATGTAACGTGCGAGCCCACCGTTCAATGCAACATCGCCAGACGCCAATGGCGAAAGGCTATCGCCGCAAAATGCCGCCGTTCCAAGCAATACGGCCACCGCCACGCTCATATGCTTTTTCATGCTGCACATTTTACCATAATTCCACTGTTGATGCTGTTCCTCACATGCGAAAGACGTGTCAACTTGCCGTACCGTTCGTGGCGATTCTTTTCTCTACGTAGAGGATGTTTCTGCCGTTGGCGCGGCGGTAGGCGAGCGAGTCGGACATCTTCTTGACCATCAGTATGCCGAGTCCGCCGATTGGGCGTTCCTCTGCCGAAAGCGTAGTGTCGGGATCGATATGCCCAAGCGGATCGTACGCAACGCCGTCGTCCATGAACGTCAGCTTGACGCCAACCGGATTCTCCAGCAGCTCGATATCCACCTCGAAACCGGATGCACCGGAATGCTTGACGATGTTTGAACATATTTCGTCCAGAATCACATGAAGCTGCGGCGACAGCGCCTTAAGCCGGCCGTCGGATTCAGCGTCCATCACCTCGTCCAGGAAATCCGATGCTTCCGCCACCCCTTCCTGAACCGGTGGGAATGTGCGCGACGACAGACGGGGCGCAGCAAGATACCGTACGGCGAGAACGGTGAGGTCGTCGGCCTGCGGCACACCCTCGGAGAACGCAGCTGTTGCAATGCGCACAACCGAGCACAACGCCTTCGGTTCAGGATCGGGCACGGCCTTGAGCGCGTCCATGAGCCGCTCCTCCCCAAAGAGATTGTTCTTCGAGTCAAGAGCCTCTGTTACGCCGTCGGTATATAGGAATATCGTCTCTTTGGGAGCAAGGCGCAAGGTGAAGGACTTGTATTCAAAGCCATCCATGAACGCGAGCACCGGACCTGATCTCGTCTCCAAGAACTTCAGTCCCCCGCCCCTCCCAATCCTCACCGGCGGGTTGTGGCCTGCGTTCGCATATGTCACAACGCCTGTCTCAAGGTTAAGCACGCCAACCCACGCAGTGAGGAACATGTTGGCTGAGTTGTTTGCGCAAAGCTCGGCATTCGCGCGAGTGAGCGCGGCGGCAGGATCGCGGACGGCAAGCAGGGTGTTCTTGATGAGCGTCTTTGCCGTCATCATGTAAAACGCGGCCGTAATCCCCTTCCCCGACACATCGGCAATGAGAAACGCCACGTGCATCGCATCCAGGACGAAGAAATCGTAGAAGTCGCCGCCCACCTCCTTTGCAGTCTGCATGGCGGCATCAATCCGGTAGAAAGGACTTTCGGAGAGCGCAGTGGGAAGAGCGGCGGTCTGAATCGTCTTTGCGATCTCCATGTCTTTCGCTCGCTGTTCCTCCTCAGCTCTGTAAAACGCCTTGAGCCGGTCCGCATCGCGCGAGATGCGGTCGGCGAAGAACGCGAATGCGGCAAGAACGGCAAACAGAAGCAAGCCGATGACGGTCGCAAACATGTTGCGCGTATCGTAGAACTCCCGCTCAGGCAACGCCGCGACAAATCGATGCCCGCCGAAAAGAAATGCCCGGCAGTAGCACTTCTCGCCAAACAGCGTCTGCACGAACGTCTTGCCGCACGATTTGCCGTCCGCCACTATTTCATACCTCTCCGCAAACGCGACGTCATAGCCCGCTTCCTTTAGCGTGTGCGCCTTGTCGCAGTGGCGGGACGGATTGGATATGAGCCGCCCGCTCCCCTCCGCCGCGCAGAGGAAAAAGCCCGTCTGCCCAAAAAGCCACCCGTCAAAGATGTATCCAAGGATTGACGGCAGCATCCTGGCGAGCCGCCTCTCGTCCAATCCAACCTGCACGAACCCATCGCCGTCAGGGAAGGCCGCGCCGAGGTATTTCGCGCGGAACTCCGGATTGCGGGCGTGTTGCCTGAACGGCTGCGACACCGTCTCCGTTATGCCGTTCGTGAGCGCCATGAAATCGTTCATCACCGGATCGCCCGCCATCACTACATTCATGCAGTGCGGGTCGTTGGATGCTATTATCTTCCCTTCGCGGTTGACTACGTTGACTTCGTCGATATCAAGTTCCTTCGCGCCGGCCGCCATCCTATCCATAGGCATATGATGAGCATATCCTATGTGCCTCACCGCTGTTCGCGCAACATGCCCCAGCATCGTATCAATCGCGCCAGCCACAGTGTCGTGTACGTCAATGACGCCATAGTCCAGCTGCCATTCAGTCTTCTCATGCGCCTGCCGGGTGCCAATGTCCCAGACAACAGCCATGAGAATCGAGTAAAGTGCCGCTGCAGTTCCGAATATTAAGATTCGACGCTTCACACTTCACCCTCTAAACCGCCAACAGTCACCTACGGCCATCAGTTAAACTATCGTGAACACAGCGCTCATGCCCGTCATGTCGAACACGCCTTTGACCATTGCGTTTGGGTTCGCAATCGTCATTTTGCCGCCGGATGCCATCATTGCCTTCTGCACCATCATGAGAACACGAAGTCCAGCGGATGAGATGTATTCAAGCCCCGTAAAGTCGAAAGCAACTTCAAGCACCTCGCCAAGCTTCAGTTCTTCCTCAAGCTTTGGCGAGGTGTTGGTATCGAGTCTGCCGCACACCTTCAGTGTCAGTTTCCCGTCCGCAAGTTCCTTGTCGATGGTCATCGCAACGGGCTGTTCCATTCGAAGAGGCTCTTCTGCATCGCTTTACGCCTGGATAGCGTCGCGCATTGACTGGTTCTCGGCCTGGATTACAGCCTGATAGAGCTGGATGGCCTGTCTGATCACGTCTTCAGACATAGAGAACAGATCCTTCGTCTGGTCAAGCATCTCCTCCTGCTTCGAGGTCTCCGCGCTCTGACGCGTAGCATCGGACGACCTTACTGCGCTCAGGTTCTGCACCATGGACTGAAGCACGCCGCCCATCGCCTGGTTGACATTGGCAATCGTCATCAGCTTGGTCATCCTCGCGTCCAGAGCCTTGACGTCCATCCGCCTGTAGGCGCTGTCCGTGGTGAAATCGGCCTTGGCCCTTGCGCTGGACACAAGATTCGTCTGCTCCGTAGGCGTCATCACCCCGTTCTGCGAAAGCATGCTGGCCTCAACGGCAAACGCCATTTCCATTTCGGCCTTGGCAGCGTCCACGTCGGCCTTGAGCTGCGCCTTGTCCGCGCCCTCCGGAGGATTGGCGAGGCGGTCAACAGCATTCTGGTACTTGTCCTGATAGCTCGAGGCGATTTCGCTCACCGTCTTCTGGTAGTCGCTCCTCGCCTGATTCATGGTCGTCTCGGTTGTCGTCACCTTCTGGTTCGCAAGATTCAGGTCGTTCTGCGCGGTGGTGACCTTCGCGGTCTGCTGCGTTACAGCCGTGTTTGCGGTGTCGAGCTGCGTCCGAGCCGTCGCTAGCTCGGTCTTGGCCGTTTCAAGCTCAGCCTTAGCCGTGTCAAGCTCGGTCTTCGCCGTGTTGATGCGCGCGGCCTTAGCCTCTTCCGTTTCGTTTTCGACAACGCGGTTCACCTCGTTGTCATACGCCTGCTGCTTCTGGTCAACCACCCCCTGCTTCTGGTTGACTGCCTCGGACTTCGCATTGAAGTTGTTCTGGGCGACAGTCTGAACGCTCTCCCTCTGCGACAACAGTTCCGTCTGTTCCGCGAGGTTTGCCGTCTTCGCCTCGACTTCGGCCTTTGCGACGTTGTTCTTGGCCATGGCGTCGTCCAGGATGGTCTTGAGGTCGCCGTTGTTGCCGTCGCCGCTCAACTTCGTATTGAAGTCCTGCTTGACGCGGCTGGCTACGTCGATGCCGACCTTCTGCGTCGTGCTGTTCAGCTGCGCGGCCGCGTTCTCCGGGGTATCGGTGTTCTGGAGCATGGTGACGTGCATCTTCGCCGAATCCGCTCCGGACTGGCTGACGATCTTCGCCTGCTGGCTCGCGGTTACGCCCTGGGCGGCCATCACGCCGAACGAGGCTGCCGCCGAAGCCACGCCGCAGCCGATGCCAAGCCACATGCCGAGATTGGCCGCGTCGCGCTGCGCGTCAGCCTGGTTCTGATACGATTGCTGTATGGACAGGTTCTCGGAGGTGCGGATTTCGCGCTGCGCATCACGCTGCGACTGTGCCACGTCGATGAGCAACGCCATCAGCGCATACAGGTTGAACATGACATTGCGGCTGGAATTCGACTTGATGTCGTTTGCCGCGTTCGCCGCCTCATTGAAGGCTTTGACGATGGCATCCTTCATGGTGGCGATCTGCTCGTCGGTGAAACCGAGATCGCCGCTGCCCAGCTTATCGACCAGCCCCTGAAGCGTGCCCACATCGACATTCTCCGGAATTTCAAGGTCATCTGGGATGCTGACGGTCGTCGTCACCATCTCGTCGCCGTTCTTGGATGTGATGGTGAAATTGGTCTTGCCATCGACGCTGTCCGCCTTCGTAACCTCGCCGAGCGATGCGAGAAGAGTTTCCCAATTCACCGCATTGGCGCCTGTGTTGACTTGAATGCTCATTGTTAGATTCCTTTCTTCGTTAAGTTTGAGTGTTTGTCCGTTCTGCCCTGTTTACACATAGTCCAGTGAAAGGTTACAGAAAACTTTCAAACACTCAAACGCTTTTTTCTCAAACGCTTTTACGCCATGGCTCCGAGGTTCTGCGCGATTTCCGTGCTTGTATCCGTTGCGGAGCCGATCATGTCCGCAATCGAGCTTATGCCAGACTCGATCTGCTGGAGAATCTGCTGGAGTTCCTCCTGGCTCTCATCAAGGCGCTGCTGAAGCTGCTTCATGAACTTCTCCAGTTCCGAGGTGTCGGCCTTGGACTCCTCGGATCTCTTCGTGTAGTAGGTGCCGACTCCGCTGGTCGTAAGCGACGCCCCGCTTACTCCCGTGTTGGCGACGGTCATGACGGTATGGATCGTCTTCGCCGTCTCCTCCGACACAAGGGCAGCCTTCTGCGCCGTTCCCGCGACGTTCGCCGCCGTAGCAGCCACGGAAGCCGCGCCCGACACCATGCTGCCGATGCCGCATCCCAGCGAAGCCACGCAGATCGTGAGGTTGCAGATCAGCGAGGCGGCGAGCTTGGCGTCGCTCTTGCTCATGCCGTGAGCCGACTTCATGTGATCGGCCAGCGCATTGACCATCTTGTCCATCGCGCCAGTCTCGTTCAAGACGAGCGAGGTGACCGCAAGTGCCGCACCAGCAATCGCGAATCCTGCGGCGGCGCCGCCGGTGACCAACGTGAGCGCCACAGCCGCAATGACAGAGACGATCGCGCCAATCCAGCTGAACGCGCGGCTCCACTTCGACGCGGTCTCGGCGTCCTTCATCTTCTGGATGGACTCGTCGATCTGCTTCATGCGATCATCGTGCTCGGTGTCGAGAGACCCCTTCTGCAGCTCGATGCGGTCCTTTGCCATCTCCGTCTGCCGCTCCTGGTTGTCAAGCTGCAGATACGAAACGAGCTTTTCAAGGTTGGCCGCAACCTGCTCCGAATCGCCCGGATCGTCAAGCGCAGGTACGTTCGTAGAGCCTGTCGTCTTCTTCTCGGCTACACCGCCGGCTCCTGTCGTGTCGGATCTCGTCACGCTGAGATTCGCTCCAGCGAGAACTTCCATCGCCTTGCCGACGACTTCCTTGAGCTGCGTTGCATCCGCACCGCTCGCCTTGGAAAGCGATTCGTACATCGCCTGCGTCATCGTCGTGTTCTGCGACGTATTAACTTTCATGTCTCCTGCCATAGTTTTATCCTCCGTAGGTTGTTCTCTGGGGTTCTAGTTCTTCTAGGCTCCTAGAACTTCTAGCCTTTCCAGTTCACCCTGTTTACACATGGCCGCCTGAAAGGTTACAAAAAAACTTCAATCGCTCAACCCCATTTTAATCCAACCTATCAAACACCCTTCTTTTCGTCTTCCTTGGCGAGCTCGGCAAACGCCTCTTCGCCCACGAGCTCGCGGAGTTTCGCGGCCTTGGCGCGGTATTCGCGACCGATGTCGGTGTTCGTAGGGCAATACTCGTTCAGGGCAAAGAGCGCGCTTGCGGCCTTGAGCTTGTCGCCCATCGCGAGGAAGCACTCCGCCGCATGGAGCTGCGGCTTCGGGTTGTCGAGCTTGAGGAACGAACAGTAACCGTAGGACGTCACCGCGCCCTGGTAATCCTTAAGTACCTGCTGCACCGCGCCGAGGCCAAGCCAGTACTTCGCGTTGAGATGGTCGAACATAACGAGGAACTGGAAAAGCTTCAGCGCCTCATCGTACTTGCCCGTGCGGTAGTATCCGAACGCGAGCGTGTACACCGCCTCCAGTTCGGCGTTCGTGATGCCCTTCAGCTGCTTCAGGGTCGCGGTTGTCTCGATGAGCGTCTTGACGCCATCAGCAATTTTCTTTGTATCGATTTTCTGCATTTTCTTTCTCCTTGTTTTTAAGCATGCCTTTGCCGATTTTTTTGTGTTGCATATTTTACCACATATCCATCCATTTGTGCTGGAAGAATGTGCAGAAAGAATATGCGACATAGCGTTTAGATCATAGGCACCCCTCTGCCGCCCATCGACATCGTGCGCGCGGCGACCAGAATGGATATCGACATCGGGATGGCGAGCGTCCCCGCAAGCCGCAAATCTGCGCCTCTATCTCTCGGATGATGGTGAAATCGGCTGGACTTTCGAGAAATACGGGCGGGCGTTCGCCCAATCGCAGGCGAGACGCTTTGCCTTGGCCGAACCAGTGCGTGCGATGTGTTCTCCGAGAAGTTCAAGAAGCGTCGCCTCGTCTGCGGAACCCTCTTCCACGGGAAAGAGATCTACGGAATCAAGGTTGCAGTTGAGATCAAGCGTCTCCGCCTCATCATAGACATAGGCGACGCCACCCGTCATGCCAGCGGCAAAGTTCACACCTACAGGGCCAAGGATGACGGCTACACCACCAGTCATGTACTCGCATCCGTGATCGCCCACGCCTTCCACGACGAGCGTTGCGCCGGAGTTGCGGATACCGAAGCGCTCACCCGCAAGTCCGTTGATGAAGATTGAGCCGGATGTGGCTCCATAGGCGATCACGTTGCCAACAATGGTGTTCTCGTCCGGCTTGATAATCCCGATGGCAGAACGCGGAGGCGCGATGGTTATTACGCCGCCGGAGAGCGACTTGCCGATGTAGTCGTTTGCCTCGCCGCGCAGATTGAAGGTGATGCCGCTTGCGAGAAACGCGCCGAACGACTGCCCGGCCACGCCGGTGAAGTTGACGCAGATGGGAGGGCGGCCTTTCGGAGCAGCTGTCTTGTCGCAGGAAGGCATGGTTCCTCGCGCAACCATCCAGCCGGAGAGCGCCGCACCAACGGAGCGGTCGCAGTTGGAGATTTTCCGGGAGAACACGGTTTCACCGCGTTCAATGGCGGGTATCAGTTCGCGCCCATCAAAATTCTCAGCCACAAAGGGCGCACAGACTTTGTGATCTGTGCTTTCATTGCGGCAACACAAAACATCCCCAAAGTCAAAGCGCGCGTCTTCTTTGGCGGCGAGCAAATCGGCACGGCCACGCGCTTCGGCAAGAGAACGAAGACCGAGCGCGGCGAGAATCTCCCGAACCTCTTCCGCGAGGAACCGGAAGTAGGCCTGGAGATGTTCGGGCTTCCCGGCGAACTTGGCGCGCAGTCCCTCCTTCTGCGTGGCAATGCCGACCGGGCAGCAGTTGAGGTTGCAGTTTCGGCACTGAACGCATCCGAGCGAGACGAGCATGGAAGTTCCGAAAGCAAACTCGTCCGCGCCAAGCATGGCGGCGATGACGATGTCGCGGCCTGTGCGGAGCTGACCATCCACCTGAAGCTTTACGCGATGGCGGAGATTGTTCTTGAGGAGCGTCTGGTGTGCCTCCGCAAGCCCCAGCTCCCACGGAAGGCCGGCATGTTTCATGGAGGTGAGCGGCGCTGCACCCGTGCCGCCGTCAAAGCCGGAGATGACCACCACGTCAGCATGGGCCTTTGCAACGCCGGCAGCGATGGTGCCGACGCCTGCTTCCGAGACGAGCTTCACCGAGACACGGGCGTCGGGGTTGGCGCATTTGAGGTCGTAGATGAGCTGCGCAAGGTCTTCGATGGAGTAGATGTCGTGGTGCGGCGGCGGCGAGATGAGCGTCGTGCCTGGCTTCGCATGGCGGAGACGGGCGACAAACTCGTTGACCTTGTGCGCTGGGAGCTGTCCGCCTTCGCCGGGCTTTGCGCCCTGGGCCAGCTTGATCTGCAGGTCTTTCGCCGAACGCACGTATTCAATGGTGACACCGAACCGTCCAGACGCGATCTGCTTGATCGCGCTGTTTTTCTCCGTACCGAAGCGCTCGGGATTCTCTCCGCCTTCGCCAGAATTCGACATCGTGCCAAGTCCATTGAGTGCAAGGGCGATCGTCTCGTGCGCTTCCGGCGAAAGCGAACCAAGAGACATCGCGCCGCCGACAAAATGCTTGATGATGGAATCGACGGGCTCAAGTTCGGGAGGGACGCAATTTATTGCGTCCGCATACGGTTGCGATGAATCGCGTCTCTCCCTGAACTCCAGTTGCGAGCGCAAGGTGACGTGGCTGTCCCGATCAATGTCGTCCGTGTACCGCTTGAAACGGGCGTAGTCGTTGTGACGCACGGATTCGCGGAAATCCACCAGCCTTTGCGGAGTCCACAGATGCTCTTCGCTGTTCTTGCGGGCGCGGTATTCGCCGCCGGGCGGACAGCAATCGGGGATGGCGGACATTCGACATTCGGCATTCGGAAGCGGGTTTCGCCCATCGTTCGTCGATTGCGCACTTGAAACCATCTTCTCGAGGTCTTCCAGCTCCAGACCGCCGACAGGCGAAACGACGCCGCCAAAGTATTCATTCATCAACCTGGGGCCAAGACCGACCGCCTCGAAGATTCGCGCACTGCGGTAAGATCGCAAGGTGGAAATCCCCATCTTCGACATGATCTTCATCAATCCCTTGCATACCGCCGAGACATAGTTGGAAGTAACGTGGTAGGGACGCGCGTCCCGCGTGTCTGCGGCGGCGTGGGGACACGCCGCCCTGCCGATATCAGCGACCGTCTCGAGGGCGAGCCAAGGGTTGATGGCAGTCGCCCCAAAGCCAAGAAGGACGGCGAAATGATGCACTTCTCGCACCTCGCCCGATTCAACGACGATGCCAACCGATGGGCGTACGCCTGCCTCCGCGAGCGCCTTGTTCACCGCCGCGACGGCAAGAAGCGAAGGAATCCTCTTTTTGCCGCAGAGACCGCAACGACCGAAAAGCCCATCTTCCTTTGCGCACTCTGCGCCTGGTGCGGCTAAAACATCCCGATCCGACAGGATGACGATCTTTGTCCCATCCTTTGCCGCCTGCAGCGCATCGGCGGCAAGCTTGTCAAGCGCGTCCCCAAGGTTGCCGTCAAAGAACATCGGCAACGTTTTCGCCGGGAAGTCGGGAATGTGGCGCATCCGCTTCAACTCATCGTCCGTCAGCACGGGACGCGTCATTTTTACGAGCCGTGCATGTTCAGGCGTCTCGGCG
>Ga0310694_10007490_pt1 | contig 10245 bp, 8 predicted proteins | sample 174DNAGHGhighgp2_FD_203884 | JGI IMG/M metagenome (GOLD analysis project Ga0310694, IMG submission 203884) | Sheep rumen microbial communities from Palmerston North, Manawatu-Wanganui, New Zealand - 1742 DNA GHGhigh gp2 (v2) (version 2) | ecosystem: Host-associated > Mammals > Digestive system >... | reverse complement strand
CTTTTTTTGCGCCCTTTCGCCGACGAAATATGAACGAATTATCGGAAGCACGAAGGGCCCTCCCGTTGTACCATAGGGGCAGGAGGAAGGACCGATGCAGTATTTGAAGGTGTTCACGGATTTCAAGGAGTTCATGGAGCCCCTGAACGACGAGGAGAAGGGGCGGCTGTTCGTGGCTATGCTGGACTACGCCCAGGACGGGAGCGAGCCCCGACTGGAGGGCAACGAGCGCTTCGTGTGGGCCATGGCCAAGCGGATCATCGACCGGGAGGCGGCGGCCTACGAGAGCAAGGTGAAGCACCTTCGGCGCGGCGTCGCCCCCGTATCGGAGGAAGCGAGCCCCGTATCGGAGGCGCAGGGCTCCGTATCATACAAAGAGAAAGAGTATGAGAAGGAGAATGAGAATGAGTATGAGAAGGAGAAGGAAGAGGAGAATTCGAAAGAGTCGCTCTCCGGGTATGTGTGTGTATCCAAAGAAAAGGCCGCCCCTGTGACGGGCCCACACATACCGGAGCGGGAGGAAGTAGAGACCTATTGTCGGGAACGGAACAACGGCATCGACCCGGACTACTTCTACAACTACTACGCGGCCAAGGGCTGGAAGGTGGGCCAGGACCCCATCCAGGACTGGCGGGCCATGGTCCGCACCTGGGAGCGCCGGGACGCCCAGCGCTCCAGCGGGCCGGGAGGTATCGCCGATACGGTCCAGAGCATCGTCCACATGGCTCAGCGGAACCGGACGGCCCGGCAGCGAAATACCCTGCTGAACTATCGGGAGGAGCCCTCCCACGCCAGCGTAGAGGAGATCCAGCTGGACCTGGACGAGCTGTAGCTCACTCCACGTAGCCGGTGAGGCCCCGGACGGAGGCTTCGCCGGAGCGGACGGTGGCCTCGGTGCCGTCGGGATAGCGGACCAGCAGGCCCAAGGCTTCGTCCACGTCCAGGGCGTAGGCCGGGGTGGAGAGGCCGTTCTGGACCAGGCGCACGTCCCGGCGGAGGGTCAAACAGCGCTGCCGATAGGCCGCGAGATAGGGGGCGGCGTCGCCCCGCAGCAGGGCGTCGTAGAGCCGGTCCAGCTCCTCAATCATGGCGGCGGCCAGGTTGGGCAGGGGGTATTCCCGGCCCGTCTCCGTCTTCAGGGACCCGGCCAGGTCCCGAAGCTCCGGGGGAAAGTCCTCGGTTTCGTAGTTCACGTTGAGGCCGATGCCCACCACCACGTATTGGAGCTGCCCGCCCGCCGAAAAGGCGCTTTCGGTCAGGATGCCGCAGATCTTCTTCCCGTTCAAAATGAGGTCGTTGACCCACTTGATCCCGGCCTCCGCCCCGGCGATGCGCTGGACGGCCCGGCCCATGGCCTCCGCCGTGAAGCCCATGAGAGGCAGCAGCTTTTCGGGGGACAGCTGGGGCCGAAGGAGGGCGGAGAGATACACGCCCTTCCCGGCGGCGGAGGTGAAGCTGCGGCCCAGGCGGCCCTTGCCCCGGGTCTGCTCCCCGGCGACGAGGACCGTGCCCTCCCCCGCCCCCGCCTCGGCCATGGCCTTGAGGAGGTCGTTGGTGGAGGGGCAGGTGGGCAGATATGTGATTTCTTTTCCCACCCGGGCCACGGGGCCCAGGGCGGAACGGATGGCGTGGAGCATGGAAAACCCTTTCTGATCTCGGGCGATTGGCGGATCGCCCCTACGGCGCCATCATACCACAGCCGCCCGGGAAAGGGAAGCGGTCACTTCATCTTCAGCATCCGGGAGAAGCGGGCGATGACGATGACGGACAGGACGATCAAAATGAAGGCGATGGCCACCAGCAGGCTCACCCACCACTGGGACAGGGTCTGCTGTTCCTTCTGCTCCTTCTCCTTTTTGGCCTTCTCCTCGTCGGTGATCTCCACGGGGGCCTGGACGGTGGTCCGAAGGGGCTGGTACTCCGTGTGCTCCTCCCCCGCCATGTCCTCGTAGGAGATCACCAGCTCCCCGTAGGATTCCCCGTACTTCTCCTTCCCGGACAGGGTGGTGACGAAGATGGACACGGCCTTGTCCGCGCTCTGCTGGGGCTCCAACGTGCCCAGGAAGGCCGAGGCGGCGATGAGCCCGTCCATCCTGAGGGTGCAGCGCACGTTGTACACCGGGGCATAGCCGGTGTTGTAGACGCACACGGGCTGGGTGAAGGTCTCGCCGCTGGTGAGGGTCTCGGGCAGCTTCATCTCGTCGAAGCCGATGGAGGAGGTCTGGACCACGTTGATCTGCAGGGGCACCGTGTCGCCGTAGACGTTGCCGTAGGCGTCCTCGTAGGCCAGCGTCACGGTGAGGCCGTGGCGGCCGGCGAAGACGGTCTTGTCCGAGGCGAAGGGGAAGCTGATCTCGGTGCTCCCCGAGACGGCCATCTTCGGCAGGAACACGGGGGCCAGGCTGTCGCTGCGGTAGACCCCCTGGCCGTCGGCGGCGGCCATGACGCGGACGTTCTTCGCCTCCAGGTCCCCCACGTTCTGGACCGTCAGGGACAGGGTGAAGCCCTCGCCGCCGGTGATGGCGTCGGTGCTCACCTGGCTGCTCGAGAGGACCAGGACGGGCTTTCGGACCACCGAGGGGCCGCTCCAGCCGCCCCCGCCGCCGGTGGAGGGGCTCTTGCCGTCGGTGATGGCTACCTGCAGGGTGAAATCCTGCTCCGCCGGGTCGCCGCGCTTGTCCGTATAGCTCACGTGGAAGGTCACGGGGTAGGTGCCGTTCTGTCGGTTGGCGGCCAGGTCCAGGGCCAGGGACAGGAGGAACACGGCCCGCTCCGCCTCGTTCCCGGCGGCGTCCTTGGCGGTCTCGACGGTCTTCTTCACGTCGAACTGATAGTTGCCGTAGAGAAAGGGGCCCGTGGTAGCCATGTCCGGGGTCACCCGCAGCACATCCCCCATGGCCTCCCCCAACAGGGGCAGCACCAGCAGAGCCTTGCCCCCGGAGACGGCGGGCATGTAGCCGCTCGAATAGCTCTTGGTCATGCCGGCGTAGATATAGGCCGTGTCGATGACCAGCTCCGTATCGCTGGCGCCGCCGGGCCGAGGCGTGGGCGTGGGGGTCGGCGAGGCGCTGGGAGCGCCGGAGGCCGTGGCCGAGGGCGTGGGCCCCGGTTGATCGGAGGCCGAGGGCGTGGGGCCCGGCGGATCGGAGGCCGAGGGCGTGGGGCCCGGCGGGTCAGTGGGGTCCACGGGCGGATCGGTAGGGTCCACCGGGTCCGTAGGCGCAGGGGGGTCCGTGGGGTCCACGGGGTCCGTAGGCGCGGGCGGGTCGGTAGGGTCCACGGGGTCCGTAGGCGCGGGCGGGTCCGTGGGGTCCACCGGGTCCGTAGGCGCGGGCGGGTCCGCGGGCGGGTCCTGGGGGGCCTCCACCACCGTGACGGCGGGGCCGGCGGCCACGAAGCCGCCCTCCACCTGATACCACAGCTGGCCGTCCACGGTGCTTTCCCCCAGCCATTTCACCTGCGCCCCCGGGGCCAGCGTCCCCACGGGGGCCTCGTCGCCGATGGCCGCGAAGACGGCCACGGGCTCCGTGCCCGTGTTCTTCACGTACTTCTCCCCCGCCGCCAGGGCCGGGGCCAGGGGCAGCAGCCCCAGCAGGGCCGCCAGCAGCAGGCAGCACAACCGTTTCCTGTTCATACTCTCTCCTCCCGTATCATGGTCATGACCCCCGCGTCCATCTCACAGACGGTGTCGCAGAGGGCGTCGATATCCGCAATGTTGTGGCTGGCCAGCAGGATGGTGCGGCCGTCGGTGGCCAACGACCGGAATAGCTCCCGCATCTCCGCCACGCCGTTCTTGTCGAGGCCGTTCATGGGCTCGTCCAATATGAGCAGGGACGGGTCCTCCATGATGGCCTGGGCGATGCCCAATCGCTGGCGCATCCCAAGGCTGTACTTGCCCACGGGCTTCGTCGACAGGGGGTCCAGGCCCACCCGGCGGATCACCGCCGCCACCTCCTTGAGGCCGATCTTCTTTTTCAGCGACGCCAATATTTCCAGGTTCCGGAGCCCCGACAGCTGGGGCAGGAACCCCGGCGTCTCGATGATGAGGCCCAGGTCGTCCGGGAAGTCCACGTCGGTGCCGATTCTCTTCCCCTGGACGAAGACCTTGCCGGAGGTGGGCTGCAAGAAGCCGCAGATGCACTTGAACATGACGGTCTTGCCGGAGCCGTTGTTGCCCACCACCCCGTGGATCTTCCCGGCTTCGAAGCTCCGCGTCACGTGCTTGAGCACCTCGTCCTGGCCGAAGGTCTTGCTGAGGTCTATGAGTTCTATGGCGTTGGTCATGGGTACCCTCCTTTTTTCTTTGCCGCTTTTTCTCTGCGACTTTTTCTCTTTAGACAAAGAGAAAAAGTCGCCAAAAAGAGAAACTTGAGAAGGATTATTTGTTTCCACAACAAAGCATTACTTCTTCTTAAAGTTCTTTTGGGCGACTTTTCTTACAAGAAAAGTCGCAAAACTTTCAATCCTTCCTTAATACCCCAGCAAATCGTTCAAAATGCTGCCGTCCACGGCGTTGACGGACAGGATGGAGTCCTTCCACTTGACAGGGCCCTTGCCTGCGATCAGGGTGTCGTAGCCCACGAAGTCCCAGGCGGGCAGCAGGTAGTACTGGTCCGAATCCGGAATCTTCACGCAGCGATAGGAGAAAAACACGTCCGTCACCTTCACCGTCCGCTCGTCGCCGCTCAGGTACACGTTCATGAACACCTGCTTCTCGAAGATCTCCATGATCCTCTCGAAGGGCAGCAAGGTCACGTTCTCGTTCTCCGTCCCCAGGACCTCCAAGGGGTCCATCCAGGAGAGGTTCACCAGCCGGCCATTGCGCACCTCCGCGCCCAGGCTTTCCTTCATGGGCGGCTGGGCGAAGCTCAAGCCCGCCTGCTGGGCCGCGCTGTCGGAGCCGTAGTAGCTGTTCCACTCGTAGACGGGGATGCCCTCGTACATGGGCCGCAGGGTGATCCTATAGGAGCCGTCGTCCACGCCCGTGTCGCTGTTAAACCGCTCCCGGAGCCCCTGATCGGCGGGCTCGATTGCCACGATCTCGTAGTGGCTGTTCCCCAGCAGGGCCAGGGCGTCCTCCACCAGCTTGCGGGCAGCGTCGGCGGTGATGGGGGCCTTGGCCCCCGTGGGGTTGGCGTCCGAGGCGTCGTACTGGATAGAGCAGGTCTCCTTCGTTTCGGTTTCGATCCAGATGTGTTGACCGCTCTCGGTGTATACGCTTACCAGCGCGTCGGACCAGGTCCCGGTCCAGGGCTGGGGCTCTCCCGGCTGGAACTCGTTGTAGTAGGTCAGCACCCGCCGGAGCGCGTGGTTGTACTCCGCCTGCAGGCTTTCATAATCTGCGTCCGGGCCGTAGGGCCGCTTCGCCAACGCATCGAGGGCGTCCCGATACTGGTCCGCCACGTTCAGCCACCGGTCCCGGCCCAGGGGGTCCGTTTCGAAGAAGACGGTCCGGCCTGTCAGCGTCTCGGCGATCCGCCGCTTGTCCTCGGCGCTTGGATGGAGCCGCCCCGCCCGCAGCACCGGCACCCGGCTCACCTGGGGCATGTGTACCGCCGCGTCCATCTCCACGTGGAGCGTGCCGCCGTACACGGGCCCGCTGACCGTCCGCTGCACCGTCTCCGGCACACCCAGGGCGTCTTGCACCGTTTGGGCCGCTTCCGCGCTCATTTGGGGCTCGCTATGGATCACCGTCTCCAAGGTGCCGTCCCCCTTGTTCACCACCACCTCCGCCTCCGGCGTGGGCTGGCAGGCGGCCAGGAGGAGCAGGATGAAAAAGAGCAGTAAACCGCGTTTCATGATGCCTCCTTAATACCCCAAATTCCTATCCACGATGCTGCCGTCCACGGCGTTGATGGTCAGCAGGGAGAAGTTGTCCCACCAGGTGTCGATGGCGTTCTCCCCAAACCGGGTGTCATAGCCCCGAAAGTCCCACACGGGCAGGAGCCAGTAGCCGCTCTCGTTGGGCCGGCGGACCCGCATATAGGAGAAGGTGATCTCGGTGATATGCATGTCCGTGTGGGAGTCGTTGCCCTGGTAGTCCTTGCCCATGTAGATGTTCATGAAGATCTGCTGCCGGAATATCTCCATGATCCTATCGAAGCTCAGCAGCGGCACGTTCCCGTTTTCCACCCCCAGGATGCGCAAGGGGCTGGTCCAGGTCGCCTCGGCCACGGCTCCATCGTTCGTCACCACCTCGATCCGCTCCTGATGGACGCTGCGGTCGAAGCTGACCCCTGCGTCCTGCTGGCCGTTGTCGGTGCCGTGGTAGGTCTCCCAGGGGTAGACGGGGATGCCGGCGTACACGGGCAGATACCACAGCTGATAGAGGCCGTTGTCGAAGCCCGTCTCCACGCCGAACTGCTGCCGCCAGCTTTCGTCGTGGGCGGCGATGCCGTACAGCGTCACATCGGCATTGTGAAGCTCCTTCAAAAAGGCCGCCGCCGCAGCGTCCGCCGCCCGCTCGTCCTCCGTGCGGGGCGACCCGTGACGCTCCCGCGCCACCAGCCAGGGCGTGCCCTCCGTCCGAAACTTCAGCAGGCCCCCGTCCGCCCAGGAGAAGGTCCGCCCGTCCTCGCTCATCACCGCGCCGCTGGTATCGGTCCAGCTCCCCGGCCAGGGCTGCTCCTTCACCCGGCCGTCGGCCTGCTGATAGCCCAGCTGTTGGGCCTCGATCTGACCGGTCAGCCAAGCGCGCATCTCGGCATAGTCGGCTCCCGGCCCATAGGGCTGGTCGTCCAGGGCGTTGAGCCAGGCCTGATAGTAGCGGAGGTTGCTCTCGTTCCAGAGCCGGTGGTTCTGGCGGTAGATATAGGGCCCGTCCCCCAGGACGGCTTGGGCGATCCTCTCCTTTTCCTCCGGGGCGGAGGGGACCAGGGCCGCCCGGTACACCGGCACCGCCGCCACCTCGGGCACGGTGACGGCCGCGTCGATGGTAACGTCCATGGTGCCGCCGTAGACCTTGCCGGAGACGGTGTCGCTAAGGTGCGCCGGTGCGCCCATCCGCGTCCGGATCGTTTCCTCCGGTGGGGCGCTCGCCTCCGGGGCCGATACGATCAGCGCCTCCAGCCGCCCCTCTCCCTTGTTCACCACCACCTCTTCGGTAGGCGTGGGCTGGCAGGCGGCGAGGAGGAGGAGAGCGGTGAGGATGGCGATGGTTCTTTTCATAAGGGATCCTTTCTGCGACTTTTTCTCTTTAGACAAAGAGAAAAAGTCGCGCAAAAAGAGAAACTTGAGAAGGATTATTTGTTTCCACAACAAAGCATTACTTCTTCTTAAAGTTCTTTTGCGCAGCTTTTCTTTTCGAAGAAAGGGTGCGCAGCCGAACGCTGCCTGTGGCAGATGCAGTGAGGCGCAGCACGGGCAAAACAACGAGAAACCAAACGGAGTGCAGGTTTCGACTATGTTTTGCCCATGGTCACGCACAGGCTTCCAATCCTTCCTCATAAGCTTCCCTCCGTCCCCGTGAAGTTGAAGCTATATCTTCGTATGCTCAACTGCACCAGCAGGAACAGCAGCAGGATCAGGCCCCCGAAGATCATATAGGTGTCCCGGAGCCGGGGCAGCAGGTCGTAGCCGAAGTTGTGCATATGGTAGGTGGCCTGGTTGAGGGGCGAGGCCCAGCCCACGATCACGTTGGCCTTGTAGACCAGGTCGTCCGGCAGGTGCATCACGTCCTTGAAGAAGGCGGGGTTGAGAAGGAGGCCGAACAGGGAGAAGCCGAAGGCCCCTACGATGCCCGCGCTGCGGCCCTTCTGGAGCTTGCAGAGGAGCATGATGAGGCTCATGACCAGGGTGTAGAGGAGCATCAGCAGGAAGATGGTCCCCGCGCACTCATAGGGCCGGGACATCTCCAAGGTCTTCACGAGGGCCGGCAAGGCCACCGCCTTCCCCGCCCCGGAGTAGCCCAATATGGCGGCGGTCTCGGACCACATGTTGCCGATGAAGCTGTTCTGGGCGCAGATGACGGAGGTGGCGGCGAAGATGAACAGCATATAGAGAAGGGTGGCGAGGGTCAGGTAGACCAGCTGCCCCCAGGCCCAGGTCCGCCGCCGCATGCGCACCAGATAGTAGGGCACCCCGGCCCCCAAAAAGGGCATGTCCACGAACAGCAGCACCAGCAGCAGCGAGATGAGCAAAATGGAGTTGGCGTCGCCGAAGGTCCACACGAAGGGCTCGAAGGCCTGCATGGCCGTGCCCATGTCGTAGGCGAAGGACGCCGCCTTGTCGGACAGCAGGAAGCACAGGATGAAGGCCAGGGCGAAGGTGAGGTAGATGCGCATGTTCCCCCGCCACATGCGGAAGTTGTAGCGCACCACGGCCAGCACCTGCCGCAGCTCCCGGACGGGCCCGAAGCCCTTCCGGGGCCGGAAATCCCGCTTCGGGATACGAGGCGGCCGGGCGGCGAGGGAGGAAAAGGCTCGCCGCTGCCGCTTGTCGTCCCTGAGCTCGTTCTGGGCGGTCAGGAAGAATAGAAGCTGAAAGAGGATCACCAGGGAGAGGAGGGTCAGCGCCGCGCTCCTGCCCTCTAAGGGCCAGGCCCCGTGCATGGTCAGGTAGTTCTGGGGGTTCAGCATGAAGGCGTCCCGGAAGTACCGCTCCTGGAGGATGATGAGCACGTAATACAATATGAAGGGCGACGCGTAGGCGAGATACACGTTCTGGGTGAGGCCCGAGAACAGGAGCCCCACCGTGGCCCACAGGGCGCCGGACAGGAAGAAGAGGATGAGCCTTAGGCCGATCTCCGGCAGCCGACTGGGCACCGCCCACTCGCCGTAGACCTCCACCGGCGCGCAGAGGAGCCAGAAGAGGAACAGGGCCAGGGCCATCCCCGCCGCCAGGGCGAGGCCGCCGGACAGGGCCGCCCCCAGGCTCTTGCCCCAAACGTACCGGTCCACGGTGGTCCGGGTCAGGTAGGGCTTCAGATACCCGCTCTTCACGTCCTCCACGAAGGCGGAGGTGTAGGGCACCGCACTAAGGATGGGCACGGCGAAGAGCACCAACTCCCCTTCGAGGCACCGGAGGAAAAGCTCCTCGTGGTAGCCGAAGAGGGCCTCGGGCCAGTCCATGCCAAACAGCCGATACAGATCCTGGAAGGCCCCGATCATAAGGCACAGGGCCATGCCCAGGGCCGCCAGCAAAAACGACCTCGACCACACCGCCCGCTTCACGTCCGCCCAAATATGCCGCATCTTTCCCCCTCGCCTCCTCTTGCTGCCTCTATGATACGCCCCATATTCGGACAAACTGTAACAGAGTTGTAATGGAGTTGTAATTTTGGCATGAACTCCGCCCAAAAGCGCAAAAAACCCCCGGCAGGCTATCCTGCCGGGGGGATGGGGTCAGTTTAAACCAGGGGGGCTTTACTGTGCTATGCTTGAAAAAAAGATGCCACGAAAATAATTCGCCGCATCCTCTTTGCACGGTATGTGTCGATATTATACATGACCAAACAAGGGTAATGATCCTTTATCATCGCCCTGTCGTGAAAGCAATCCTATTTGTTAATCTTCATCGTCCGGAAAGGGAACTTCACCACTCCCCGTGATGATATCTTGGCTATCCATATAGCAAATCTCAATCACCGGCTCGACATAAAGAATCTTTTCCATTTTATACCTCCTGCTCAATCTTCATCATCCGGGAACTCGATAACACCGGCTTCTATATCTAGGGTTGTCGTTTCTGATGTGTCGAGTTCCGGTTCTGGAGAATTCATTTCTGTTTCAGCTGGCGTCACAGCAGGCTCTTCCTTCGACGCTGCTTCAGCCGGCGTAGGCTCCATGACCTGTGTCGGCTCAGATTCGCTGACGGGAGCTGTTGCGATCGGTTCTGAACTATCCCCCTGCTGCTGGCAGCTACAACCACAAAGCAACAGAAGTATCGCTACTATCCAAACTGAAACTATTATTGTCCTCTTCATGCGCTTTTCCATTGCGTCCGGGCGGGTCTATCCCGCCCGGATGCAAACGCTGTTGTTTAGTGTTCTCCCGTCGTGATGGGATCGGGATCCTGCGTATCGGGATTGGAAGTCGTGATCACATCCGTGGCATCAAGCCAGATGATCTTGATTTCCGGCACTTCGTACTTTTCCATACTGCCCTCCTTAATTCGCAGGATGCGCAGCCTGGTATTCCACAGCTGCCTTCCAATACGAATACAGGGACGAAGCGAAGTTCTTCTCGTTTGCAGAAGCATTACTGCCCAGAGAGCCTCTGACCCAGGACAGCACCGCGACCTTGACGA
>Ga0310694_10007488_pt1 | contig 10246 bp, 7 predicted proteins | sample 174DNAGHGhighgp2_FD_203884 | JGI IMG/M metagenome (GOLD analysis project Ga0310694, IMG submission 203884) | Sheep rumen microbial communities from Palmerston North, Manawatu-Wanganui, New Zealand - 1742 DNA GHGhigh gp2 (v2) (version 2) | ecosystem: Host-associated > Mammals > Digestive system >... | reverse complement strand
GCATCAAGCCAGTCGGTACTAAAGAAATGAATATAATCACTATTATGTTTAATAACTTCTTTTCACCTGTCAGAACCCACTCCAGTGAGCATCCCAAAACATTCTGTACAGTTCGTCCCACTTTAGGATGGCGGCGCCCAGAAAATCTGACGTGTAATTGTTCAGGAATTCTTCTGCAGCAGCTTTGTCCTCGCTGTTCATTTGCGCAAATGTGTGCTCGACAAGTTTCTGCTCGCGCAAAGCTTTTTCCAAAAAGTAATCTCGCGCAGGCTCCAGCGAGCTACGGCTGTTTCCCCAGCGAACCGTGGCAAGTTTGTTTGTGCGGCGGAAACGCCACAATGCACAGTCGTCGCGATAGCTGTGATTGCCACAAATCTCGCAAATCTTAGGTAATCGCGTACTTCCACAATAGACCGGGAAACGCGGGCTCTCGCCAGGATTGTCGTAGCTGACCCATGCAATTCCGCCAACGCCTTCACTGACGTTTCCTTTCAGCTGAATGACTGTGCTATATGCGCAGAATGAAACTGCCACAGGGCGAATCCATTTCGAAAACGTCGTGTCGCCAGCTGCAGCGTACACAGCAGTTTCGTCCGACCGCATCCATGGGTTGGCGCGCGGCGAGATGATCTTCTCGGGAATCGAGTCGCCAACTTTCTTTTTCGACTTGTTAGGCACGTATAGTCGCTGTGTATAATCGAGTTCTGTGCCTTCGTAATAAGTGCCGAGAAGTTTGAAAACGTCTGAAAGTGAGACCTGTTTGTCGGGCTTCACGCTTACGGGCAGTTCTTCCAACGCGTCGTTAAAGCCCTTTGACGGAGCCAAAGTGCTGAGTATGAACAGCTCGCGTGTGCTGTAGTTCTTGACTTCGTCGTTGTAATTACAGCCGGCGTAAGCCTTCCAAAAGCTGAATTCCGACTTTTCGTCCCACAATTTCAGCTTCCTGGCCACGTCGAAAATATTCTCCGACGCCATGAAATCGTCGCTTCCAAGGTCGATACGACCGATGCGGCAGTTGTTTGCGCTGACGCTGACTTCGTCGTCAGGAATGCGTTGTGCAGCCCATACGCCACCCACGTGTTTCGGACCTTCGCCAAAGACTTCGAAAATCCAGACTTCGGCTGTGTCGGCTATCGTCAGGCACTCGCCCGAATCGCCATAGCCGTACGTTTTTATCAGCTCGCCCATCAGACGAATAGCCTCGCGTGCGCTGGTGCAGCGCTGTAGTGCCACACGCTGCAACTCCTCTATCATAAACATGCCCTTACGGTTGCGAAGCGTGTCGCGACCGCCAATAGTGGTCTCCCCTATCCCAAGCCGTCGCTCGTTGAGGCAAGGATAGCAGCTGTCGAGGAATCGGAAAGTGTGCGCCACCTGCGGTATCTCTCCTTTCACCGTCACGCCTTCCATGCCTTGCGGTGTCTCGGTGTGCATCCGGCCTTGATAAATTGTAAGCTTAGCGTCGGGTTTATGATCTGCTGCCTCGACCCACTGCATCCAAGTGCGGTAGCGTCCGTCGCACGTGTGACTGGTCATCACCGAGCCGTCGGTGCTGGCTTTCCGCCCCACCATAATACTCGTGCAGGACATGCGTTCGCTGATTTCTGCGTCCTCCTGCGCCGCTGCGACAGTAAAGACGAGAAGCGCGAGCGGTGTCAAAACTATTTTCATGTGCTGTAATATCATACTATATAATAATGTTTGCGCGCGTACGCGCATGAGAAACCTCAGGGCACAGGTTGTTCCTTTAGTGTCAGCTCCATGAGTTCCTCGCGCGAGCCGTTGAAAATGTTGCAGTCCACGTGTCCCTTTATTCCCTGCAGCTGTCCGCGGTCGGTATGCTGCCAGAAAGCCCACTTGCCGCGATACTGCAATTTATCTACGTAGTAATGCGCAATCCAATACGGATAGTCGTCGAAAATCGGGCTGCTGAGGTACGATAATTTGAACTTGTAACCGGTGTAGATAATGGGCTTCACACCATATGCCTCGCCCACAATATCGAGCCATTTCTTCACTCGCTGCTGCAGTTCCTGCTTCGAGAGTTTTCCCTTGTCCTCCACATCAAGTACGGGTGGCAGGTCGCCGGGTTCGAGATGCACTTGATGCAGGAAATGTTTGGCCTGTCGTTCGGCAGAAACGTCGGTGGAGAAAAAATGATAAGCGCCTCTAACAAAATCATTTTGACGTGCTCGGTAGAAGTTTTCGTTGAAGTTGTTATCTATTACCGACACGCCCTCTGTGGCTTTGATAAACACGAAAGTGACAGGATCTGCGTTCATGCTGGCATTCCTCAACTCTTCCCAGCAAATATTCCCTTGGTAGTGACTGATGTCGATGCCTCTGATTTTGTATCCTTCGGGGTAATGCGGTTCGCCCATTATGCTGCGCCAGCGAAAACTCTGTGGGCCGATGAAGAACCAAACAAAGCCAATAAGTGCTGCTACGAAGAGCAGTGCGCCCAGCAGTACGCCCCACATGGGGAAGCCTAAAATCGAGCTTCCGAGAATGCCACGTGTGCCGGCGGATTTGCGACGTGCAGTTTTCTTTCTTGCGACGTGTCGCGTTGGCGATTGCGACGTGTCGCGTTGACGATTGCGACGCGTCACATTTTTGCCCGTGTCGGCATATGGCTTTTTCTTCTCGCTCACCTATGTAGAAAAGAAAATGATGTGAGGAGCGACACGACGGCCGTCCTCACATCTGTGTGCTTTCCGGAAATTACTTTTTCTCCAATGCCAGCGTCTTTGTGCACTGGTCGCAAACCTCGCTCGGGCCCCAGTACTGAATCGGGCCGGGGTAAATGTAGCAAGTCTTCTGTGCCCATTCCTCGCGGTGTGCAGCAAAGAACTTGAACGGTGCACCATCCAGTTCCACCAGCGCCTTGCGAATTACAGGTTTCATGCGGCCGTTACGACGCTCCATATTCATCATCATGGTGATGGGTACGCCACCTGCCACCCATTCTGCAGCCGGCGCCGTCGTGTTCTGAATGACGGACATGTAGCCGGTGCGGCCGGCAGCTATCAGACGGCTTGCGTTGAAGCCCAGACTGTAGCAATAATCGGCGTCGTAATTCGAGGGAGCGGCACAGCGACCTTCGTAACCGAAGAAATGGTGCTGAGCGGAGAACTTGCCGCTGTAGCTGCCTTCCTTCTTCCACGTCTGCAACTTCTTTGCCACCATGCGGCTGAGCAGTTTCTCCGTCTCGATGAGCGAAACCTGCACGTTGCCGTGAGGATCGCGGTCGAGGGCCAACTGCGATGCCACGTCGGAGGGAAGGCTCTCGAACACGGCCAAATTGTCGGCGCTGATGTGGCTGCGTACAAACGCAAGCTGTTCCTCTGCGCTGGCCAGCGACTTAGCTTCCGGCAATGCGAGAACATCGTTAAGTTCGGCAATCAGTTTCTTGATGGCGGGAATGAATTCAATCAGTCCCTCGGGTATCAGCACGGTTCCGAAGTTGTTACCCTCGGCAGCGCGACTGGCCACAATCTTGGCAATGTATGTCACAACGTCGTCGAGCGACATCTCTTTCTGCTCCACCTCCTCAGAGATGAGACAAACGTTGGGCTGCGTCTGCAGTGCGCACTCCAGTGCGATGTGCGAAGCGCTACGTCCCATAAGTTTGATGAAGTGCCAATATTTGCGTGCGCTGTTGCAGTCGCGCTGTATATTGCCGATTAATTCAGAGTACGTCTTGCAGGCCGTGTCGAAGCCGAAGGAAGTTTCAATCTGCTCGTTCTTCAGGTCGCCGTCAATCGTCTTCGGACAGCCGATGACTTGCACACCGTAATTCTTGGCTGCATAATATTCGGCGAGAACGCACGCATTCGTATTGGAATCGTCGCCACCGATAATGACAAGCGCCTTAATTCCCAATTCGCGCAGTATCTGAATGCCGCTCTCGAATTGATTTTCTTCTTCCAGCTTTGTGCGGCCGGAACCTATAATGTCGAATCCGCCCGTGTTGCGGTATTCATTGATGAAAGCATCTGTAAATTCCACGTATTTGTGGTCCACCAATCCGCCGGGGCCCATGAGGAATCCGTAAAGTTTCGACTTGGGATTCAGGGATTTCACGCCGTCGTAGAGTCCGCTGATGACGTTATGTCCACCGGGAGCCTGTCCGCCGGAAAGTATGATGCCCACATTGAATGGTTCGCACACCGTAGCATTTCCAGCCTCGAAGCGAATAACTGGCATGCCATACGTGTTGGGGAACATACGTTGGATTTCGTCCTGGTTGTCTACACTTTGCGTCGGCGCGCCCTCGACTGCCTTCACCGGTCCCTGCAGAGCCTTGGGAAGTTTTGGCTGATAGGAAGCGCGAGCAATCTGCAATGCACTTTTTTCCATAGCTTAAATATTGATTTGTTAAACGTTGATTTGCCTGAAACTTTTCTGTGCAAAGATACGAAATAAAGGCGACACGCGAAAAGAAAAGCGTAAAAAACGGAGTTTCTGCGTAAAATATCCTGCAAAACTTGCGCCGCCGGAAATTTTCTCTTATCTTTGTAAGAGGAAAACCGACCTTTAATTTTTGTCCCAATGAAACGTAGAGAATTTAAAAAGACTATCAACTTTTTGTGTGGTGAACTTTTTGCTGAGTGCGTTGCGCTGTTGCATTATCAGAAACCTGCACCAAAAGAGGACGTAGAGAACGTGATGAAGAACATTCTGACGCTGCAGAACGACATGATTTGCCGTCTTTCGCATGTGGAGCCCGGCAGCCAGAAACTTTTCTTCAGCAAGATGAAGGAGGAACTTATCACGAGAACGGATGAAATCGTGGAGCAAATAAAATCTCTGGCATGATGCAGTCCTTCTGGCGTAGAGTGCTTTGCAAGTGGATGGGGTTCACTATCGACGTTACTGAACCTCTGCCCGACAAATACATCATTGCGCTGGCGCCGCACACCAGCAACTGGGATTTTTTTATCGGGCAGGTATATAGTCTTGCCACAGGTCGCCGCTGCAATTTTATGATGAAGAAGCAGTGGTTCTTTTGGCCTTTGGGCATCATTATGCGGCGGCTGGGTGGAATTCCTATCGACAGAACGCGTCGCTCGGGCATCACAGACCAGCTGGCACAGCAGGCAATAGAGCGTAGCGAGTTTCGCTTGTGCATAACGCCGGAAGGGACGCGCAAAGCCAACAGCGAGTGGAAAAAAGGGTTCTACTTCATAGCGCTGAAAGCAAACTTGCCAATCCTTTTGTTCGGCTTAGATTACGCCGAGCGGCGCATCGTGTGTCACAAGACGCTTCGTCCCACGGGCGACGTGGAAGCCGACATGAAAGAAATTAAAGCTTATTTCCTACCTTTTAAAGGGAAACATCCCGAGCTATTTGCTGTCTGAAGAAAGATGATGAAGCGAGGAATATATTTTCTCTGGCTGGCGTTTCTGTTTTGCCTTCTACCTTTATATATTAGTGCGCAACGTCCGGCAAATGTGAAACGCAGCTTGTCGGCTTACTTCGAGAACTACAAGTCGGATGCATACAGCTCGCTCGAAAAAACAAAGGTGGAAGACGTTACTATCGACGCTGCTACACGCTCGCTCTGCATTTATCTGAACGAAGTCTTCGTGGGGCAACCATTCACGCCACAGTCGGTAGAGAGAATTTATAAGGAGGTCCCTGCTTTTCTGCCAGCACCATACAACACTTACCGCCTGACGATTCTTGCCAAAGGCACGCCCATTGAGCGGCTGATACCGCTGAATCTTCAGCCTGTTCCCGATACATCGCGCGTCTATCGCGCGGTTCCAGAGGTTACGCCGTGGGTCACGCCGAAAAGCAACCCCTACTCCATCCCACATGGCCTTTCGGGCCGTCATCTCTGCCTGTGGGCGAGCCACGGCATCTACTTCAATCAGAAAAAGCTCGAGTGGTTGTGGCAGCGCCCGAGGCTGTATTGCACCAGCGAAGACCTCTTTACGCAAAGCATCGTGTTGCCCTATCTGATTCCCATGCTGGAGCAAGCTGGCGCCGTTGTGTATTCGCCGCGCGACCGCGACTGGCAGCGCAACGAAGTGATAGTGGACAACGACATGCCGCCCACAACCGGCGTCTATAGCGAAGCGAACGGCCATCATCATTGGGAATCGGCCGATACAGGCTTCGCCGCCCGCCGTCGTGTATATCACGAGAAGGAAAATCCGTTCAAGGACGGGACGGCTCGCATGGTGAAAACTACAGACGACCCTGAGAAAATGAGCCGTGCCGTGTGGACGCCCAACATTCCGGAGGCCGGAAACTACGCCGTGTACGTCTCATACAAAACCCTCGAGAACAGCGTCGATGATGCCACGTTCTGCGTGCGACATTGTGGCGTTGATACCTACTACGCCGTGAATCAGCAGATGGGCGGCAGCACTTGGGTTTATCTTGGCACGTTCTATTTCAATGCTGCTGACGGCGACAATAATTTTGTTTCTTTGTCAAATCTCAGCCACAGCAAAGGCGTGGTGACAGCCGACGCCGTGCGCTTTGGCAGCGGCATGGGAAATGTGGAGCGCTACGAGCTCACAACCGCACAGCCGCAGGTGATGCAATGCAGCGGCATGCCTCGTTTCTTGGAGTGCGCCCGCTACTATACGCAATGGGCAGGCTTGCCTTATCAAGTTTATTCGGCCAAAGAAAGCGCTGACGACTATGGCGACGACATAAACGCAAGGCCGAAAGCTGCAAACTACCTGTCGCGTGGCTCGTTCTTCAATCCGGGAGACAGCGGTCTGTGCGTGCCAATCGAACTTTCCATGGGTGTGCACAGCGATGCCGGCTGCCGGCGCGACTGCACACTTATCGGCACACTCGGCATTTACACGAGTGATTTCAACGAAGGTGTCACGTCGGCGGGATTAAGCCGCCTGACGAGTCGCGACTTGGTGGATATCGTAATGACGAATGTGACGCGCGAAATGACACAGCACTTGGGCCACTGGAATCGGCGCGCCATGTACGACCGCAACTACGGCGAGAGCCGCGAACCGATGGTGCCCAGCATGATTCTCGAAACGTTGAGCCACCAGAATTGGGCCGACCTGAAGTTGGGACACGATCCTTACTTCAAATTTTTGCTCGCACGCTCTGTTTACAAGGGTATTGCACAATATCTGTCCGAAGTTCACGGCCGCCAGAAGACCGTCATTCATCCGCTGCCGGTGAAGGATATGGCCGCCAGCCTGACAGCCGACGGCCAGTGCGAACTCAGTTGGACGCCGCAGAGAGACTTGGCCGACGCTACTGCCGATGCCACACATTATATTATTTATACGCGCGCGGGAGAGAATGGATACGACAACGGCACGCTGACCGAAAGCACGCAGTGCCGAATCCCGTTGGAGGCCGGCAAACTTTATCGTTTCCGTGTGGCAGCACTCAACGACGGAGGTCGTAGTATGCTGAGCGACGAGGTGTGTGCTTACTACGCAGGCCCGGAAATGCCAAACCTGCTGCTGGTGGATGGTTTCCAGCGCGTTGCTGGTCCGCTGCCTTTTGACACAGATTCGACGGGCGGCTTTGACATGAACGGCGACCCGGGTGTCATCGACAATCGGATGCCTTGCTACTGCGGCTATCAGCTGAACTTTCGTAAGGAAGGATTCGGCAAAGAGGGGCCCGACGGCCTCGGATACAGCGGCAGCGAACTGGAGGGAAAAGTTTTGGCAGGCAACACGCACGACTACTGCAGTCGGCATGCCGAAGACATATTGGCAGGCGGTACGTACAACATAAGCAGTTGCACTTCCTCGGCCGTCGGACAGCTGAATCTGAACGCCTACGCTGCAATGGACCTCATCATGGGAGCGCAGAAGGCCGACGGATACAGCCTGCGACGTTACAAAACCTTCACGCCCGAGCTCCGTAGTGTGGTGGCCGACTTTACGCAGCGCGGTGGCAGCGTGCTTACGAGCGGCGCCTTCATCGGCTGTGATATGGTTTCGGACGACGCAGAGTGTGCCTTTACTGCCAACGTGCTGAAGTATCAGTACGTGGGTTCGCTGCCACTCGACAGTCTGAACGTCATACAGGGCATGAACACGGCCGGAACGCTTTACAACGAACCAAACGAAGATAATTATTGGATTCGCAGAGCCGACATACTACAGGGCACAGGCGGCGCCTTCAGTACCATGCTTTATGGCGGCGTAAACCATTCGGCAGCCGTTGCTTACAGCGGCGAGGACTATCGTGCGCTGTCCTTTGGATTTCCGCTGGAATGCATTCGCGAGACGGAAACGCGACGCGGTGTGCTCTCTGCTGCCATTCGTTTTATTCTGAACAGACCATAAAAACAAAAATATGTACCAAATAATCTGCAATATGAAAGGCTCGCGTAGCCTCGACATAGATGATTCGCATCTCTCCACCATCGAGGAATTCTCACTCTTCAGCGACTTGCTCGACAGCAACGGGCTGGTGGACGAGAATGTGCTCGAGAAATTGCGGCTTAACGTGCGCGCCCTACTCGACGGCACAGGCGGCAACGCAGCTCTGATACGTCTCTGCCAGGATGTATTGTTCCATCCGAACATGAAGGCGTTTGGCTTGCACCAACTCATCCTGCTCTATATCGATTGGGAGAAGAAGAAACTCGACGATCTGAAGGACGAAATCGAAACGGAAGCTGAAGTTTGATGTCTGAGCTCAAGCAATCGGATTGGCTCCCTACGACGCGTCGCGAAATGGACCTGCGCGGTTGGGACTGCGCCGACGTGATTATTTTCAGCGGCGACGCATACGTCGACCATCCCAGCTTTGGCGCCGCAGTAATCGGCCGCCTGTTGGAGAGCGAGGGATACCGCGTATGCATCGTGCCGCAGCCCGATTGGCACGGCGACTACCGCGACTTTCGCAAGATGGGCCGCCCGCGTCTGTTTTTCGGTGTGTCGCCCGGTTGCATGGATTCAATGGTCAATAAATACACTGCGGCCCGCAGGCTCAGAAGCGAGGATGCTTATAGTCCCAACGGCCGCCACGACCTGCGTCCAGAATACCCCACAATCGTATATACACGCATCATAAAGGAATTGTTTCCCGACGCACCGGTCATTCTGGGCGGCATCGAAGCCAGCCTCCGCCGTCTGATGCATTACGATTACTGGCAAGACCGCTTCCGTCCAAGCGTGCTGGTGGAGAGCGGGGCTGACATGATTACCTATGGCATGGGCGAGCAGCCTACACTCGAAGTGGCGCGACGACTGCTGGAAACCGTGGAATCGTCGGACGCCACACTTGGTTACGACGAAAACGGCACGTCGTTTTGCACGTGCGACACGTTGCATCAGTCGATACGACACGTGGAAATTCCACAAACTGTGTGTGCCTACTCGAAGAACGACATTCCGCACGGCATACGCGAAGACGACATCGTACTGCATTCGTACGCCGAGAGCTTGGCAAACCCACGGTTGCACGCCGAGAATTTCCGGCACATAGAAGAGGAAAGCAACCGCATTCATGCACAACGCCTGCTTCAGGAGACCGATGGACAATGGGTGGTGGTGACGCCGCCATACGAGCCACCCACGCAAGCCGAACTCGACAGAAGCTACGACCTACCCTACACCCGCATGCCTCACCCGAAGTATCGAGGCAAACGCATCCCGGCCTACGAGATGATACGTCACAGCCTGTGCCTGCATCGTGGCTGTTTTGGCGGTTGCGCCTTTTGCACCATCAGTGCGCACCAGGGGAAATTTATCGTCAGCCGCAGTAAGGAGAGCATTCTGCGCGAGGCAGAGAAAATCACACAGATGCCCGACTTCAAGGGATACATCAGCGACCTCGGCGGTCCCAGTGCCAATATGTATATGATGGGCGGCAAGAATCGTAAAGCGTGCGAGGCGTGCCGGCGTCCCTCGTGCATTCATCCAAACGTCTGCCCGAATCTGAACGTTGACCACCGCCCGCTACTCGAAATCTACCGTGCTGTGGACGCTCTGCCAGCCGTTAAGCGTAGTTTCATAGGCAGCGGCGTCCGGTACGACCTGCTGTTGCACGACACGGGCAATCCTGTGCTGAACGAATCGTCGCGTCAATACACCGAAGAACTCATTACGCGACACGTCAGCGGCCGTCTGAAAGTGGCGCCCGAACACACCAGCGACCACGTGCTAAACGTCATGCGAAAGCCGAGCTTCGCACTTTTCCACCGCTTCAAGTCCATCTTCGACGACATTTGCCGCCGGCACCGACTGCGTCAACAGATTATACCTTATTTTATAAGCAGCCATCCTGG
>Ga0310694_10007487_pt1 | contig 10246 bp, 8 predicted proteins | sample 174DNAGHGhighgp2_FD_203884 | JGI IMG/M metagenome (GOLD analysis project Ga0310694, IMG submission 203884) | Sheep rumen microbial communities from Palmerston North, Manawatu-Wanganui, New Zealand - 1742 DNA GHGhigh gp2 (v2) (version 2) | ecosystem: Host-associated > Mammals > Digestive system >... | reverse complement strand
CAGGGCGCAGGTGCTCTATAAGATCATCCTGCCCCTCGCTAAGCCCATCGTCATCTACACCGTCCTGACCGCGTTTATGGGCCCCTGGGGCGACTTCGTGTTCGCCAAATACGTGACCGGCATCACGCCCGAAGCCTGGAACGTGGCCGTCGGTTTGCAGCAGTGGCTGTCCACCAGCACAAACATCTCTGAGAACTACACCATGTTCTGCGCGGGCGGCGTCATCGTAGCTATTCCGGTGGTCATCCTGTTCATGTGCTTGCAGAAGTACTACGTGGAAGGCGTCACCGGCGGCGCGGTCAAGGGTTAATCGCAAAGCGAGAAGAAAAGGAGAATTAGTATGGCAAGTGTAAAACTGACCAACGTAAAAAAGGTCTACGATAACAACGTGGTCGCCGTCCACGACTTCAATCTGGACATCAAGGACAAGGAGTTCGTGGTGTTCGTCGGTCCCTCCGGCTGCGGCAAGTCCACCACCCTCCGTATGGTGGCGGGCCTGGAGGAGATCAGCGGCGGCACCGTGGAGATCGACGGCGAGGTGGTCAACGATCTGCAGCCCAAGGATCGGAACATCGCCATGGTCTTCCAGAACTACGCCCTGTACCCCCACATGAGCGTGTACGACAACATCGCCTTCTCCCTCCGGCTCCAGAAGATGCCTGAGGACGTGATCTACTCCAAGGTCACCAACGCGGCGGAGATCCTGGGCATCACCGACTACCTCATGCGCAAGCCCCGGGCTCTGTCCGGCGGCCAGCGGCAACGTGTGGCCATCGGCCGCGCTATGGTCCGTGATTCCAAGGTGTTCCTGATGGACGAGCCTCTCAGCAACCTGGACGCCAAGCTGAGGAACCAGATGCGTGCCGAGATCATCCTGCTCCGGCAGAAACTGAACACCACCTTCATCTACGTGACCCACGACCAGACCGAGGCCATGACCCTGGGCGATCGGATCGTCATCATGAAGGACGGCTACATCCAGCAGGTGGGCACCCCCGCCGAGGTGTTCGAGAAGCCCACGAACCTGTTCGTGGCTGAGTTCATCGGCGCGCCCAAGATGAACATCGTCAAGACCGACCTGGTGAAGGAAGGCGACCGGTACTTCGTGACCCCCTGCGGCGCGAAGATCGAGGTCACCGGCGAGAAGGGCGAGCTGCTGAACGAGAAGCGGGTCCCCGGCGGCAAGATCCTGCTGGGCGTGCGGCCTGAGCACATGAAGCTCATCTTCGAGGACGGCCCCGACACCATCCCCGCCCGGTTGGAGGTCAACGAGATGATGGGCAGCGAGCTGCACCTGCATGTGTACACCGAGGACGGCACTCGCTGGATCGTCCGCGTGCCCACCATCGACCTCACCCAGGAGCAGCGGGCGTCCCTCAAGAACGGCGCCCAGGTGCACATCACCTTCGAGGGCAAGGTCATGCACTTCTTCGATCCCGAGACGGAGAAGAACCTGATCTATTAAGGAATCAATAAAAGAAGCCCGGCCAAATGGCCGGGCTTCTTTTGTTCCTTTTATTCTCTTCACCGAAGAGAAAAAAGCGGCAAAATAAAACCCCAAAATCACAAACGATGCAGCTCCAGATAGGCCGACGGGGACATGCCGTACTCCTTGCGGAAGGCCCGGTAGAAGGCGGAGTAGTCATAGAAGCCCCACTGCCGATAGACCTCCCCCACGGCGGCACCCCCCAGCATGGCGTCGCAGCAGGCGGCCAGGCGGCGCTTGAGGATATACTGGTGGACCGACAGGCCAGCGTTCTCCCGGAACAGGTGGACCAGGTAATACTTGCTGAGATAGAACTGTTTAGCGAGGGCGTCCAGGGACAGGGGCTCGTCCAGATGCTGGTCCACGTACTGGGTGATGGCCTCGTATCGGCTCAGCTGATCTTTTTTGTTCTGGTGCTCCTGCTCGTAGACGGTGCGCCCGAGGAACAGCAGCAGGTCCGTGATGATGAGGTCGATGGCCGTGGCCTTGCCGAATCGGTCCGCGTGGATCTCATCGAGGAGGGTGAACAGCCTGGTGCGGATGGCGTTGAAGGCCACGGGGTCGAAACGGTACACGTACCGGCCCCGGCTCTCCGCCCGCCGAAGCAGATACCCGCAGTCCGGGGATCGGGCCTCCAGGGCCTCCAAAAAGGGTCGGCTCTGCCAGAAGACGAACCGGCGGTAGGGTTTCTCCGGGTCCGTCAGCACCGCCCGGTGGCTCACGCCCGGGGGGATCAGGATCACGTCCCCGGTCTTCAGAGGGTAGCCCCGACCGTCGATCTCCATGGTCACGGCCCCGGCCTCGAAGAAGTACAGCTCGTAGTAGTCGTGGCTGTGGCTGCCCACGCTGCGAAAATGGGTGTCGCTGTAGTAGAACACCTCGTAGTCTTCGCTCAGCATGTATTGCCGGGTATTGAATTGGCTGGTCTGCCGTTTGGCCATGGGGCACCGTCCTTTCCCTCCTCCATTATAGCAACTTTTGCAATATATGCAACAATAGATACAATGGGAGCGGAACGTTTTTTTCGGTACAATGTTTTCATACACCGACAGGAGGTTTTTGTTTATGATGCCCAATGTACTGAACACCGATTTGACCGGCAAGGTGGCCGTGGTCACGGGGGCGGGCGGCGTGCTATGCTCAGGCTTCGCCAAGGTCCTGGCCCGGGCCGGCGCCAAGGTGGCTCTGCTGGATTTGAACTACGAGGCGGCGGACCGGTTCGCCCAGGAGATCGTGGCCGAGGGCGGCGTAGCCAAGGCCTACAAGTGCAACGTGCTGGACAAGGAAGTCTGCTACGCCGTGGCCGATGAGGTCCTTTCCGATCTCGGCCCCTGCGACATCCTTTTGAACGGCGCCGGCGGCAACAACGCCCGGGCCACCACCGACAAGGAGTATTTCGAGATGGGCGACATCGAGGGAGACACCAAGAGCTTCTTCGATCTCGACAAATCCGGGGTGGAGTTCGTGTTCAACCTGAACTTCATCGGCGCGCTGATCCCCACTCAGGCCTTCGCCCGCCAGATGGTGGGTCGCCCGGGGTGCAGCATCCTGAATATCAGCTCCATGAACGCCTACACGCCGCTGACCAAGATCCCCGCCTACTCTGGCGCCAAGGCTGCCATCAGCAACTTTACCGCGTGGCTGGCGGTCCACTTCTCCAAGGTGGGCATCCGGGTCAACGCCATCGCCCCCGGGTTCTTCTCCACCCAGCAGAACGCGACGCTCCTGTGGAATCCTGACGGCAGCCCCACCGCCCGCACCGGCAAGATCCTGGCCGCCACGCCCATGGGCCGCTTCGGCCTTCCCGAGGAGCTGAACGGCGCGCTGCTCTTCCTCCTCAACGACCAGGCCGCGGGCTTCATCACCGGCATCACCCTGCCCGTGGACGGCGGCTTCTCCGCGTATTCCGGCGTCTGACAACGTTTGAAAAGGAGCTAACCATGAGAGAGAATTACAAGTACGCTGTGGCATCGCCCACCAGCATGGGCCTTCGAATCACCCCCCAGGATCGGATGGCGGTCCACAACAGCAACCTCTTCTACCTGCAGGCCACCAGCGCCGAGAGCAACGTGCTGAACGTGTCCTCCTCCCTGGGGAAGGAGTGCCTGGTGCTCACGAAGTTCGTGGAGAGCAGCCCCATGGCCGCCTTCATCAAGGCTCAGCTTCGGGCCCGGAACATCCGCTACGAGGGGCTGGACGTGCCTCAGGGCGGCCCCTGGGGGTACCGGCACCAGTTCAACATCGCCGACTCCGGCTTCGGCCTCCGGGCCCCCCGGGTGTGGAACGACAGGGCCGGGGAGGTGGGCCGGACGTTGTCCGCTTCTGACTTCGATCTCGACCGCATCTTCGGCGACGAGGGCGTGGGCATCCTGCACCTGTCGGGCCTTATCGCGGCCATGAGCCCCGAGACCACGAAATGCTGCCTGGAGCTCGCCAAGGTCGCCAAGCGGTACGGCACCCTGGTCAGCTTCGACCTCAACTACCGGGCTACCTTCTGGGCGGGCCGGGAGGCGGAGCTCAAGGAGGCCTTCCACGAGATCGCGTCCGTGGCGGACATCCTCATCGGCAACGAGGAGGACTTCCAGCTCTGTTTGGGCTTCGCCGGTCCCGAGGCGGGCGGCAAGGAGCTCTCCAGCAAGATCGACCGGTTCAAGGCCATGATCGACCAGGTCCGCGCGAAGTACCCCAACGCTCGGGCCTACGCCACCACCCTTCGCCAGGTCATCTCCGCCAACGAGCACCTCTGGGGCGCCATCCTCTGGGCGGACGGCCAGTGGTTTGTGGAGGAGCCCCGGCCCATCCAGGTCATGGATCGGATCGGCGGCGGCGACGGGTTCTCCGGCGGCCTGCTCTACGCCGTGCTCCAGGGCTGGGACGCCGAGAAGTGGCTCCAGTTCGGCTGGGCCAGCGGGGTCCTGGCGGCCTCCAGCCTCAACGATTACGCCGAGCCCGCCGACGAGAAGCAGGTTTGGGACGTCTACAAAGGTAACGCGAGAGTTCAAAGATAATAAGGAGAAAGGTTTATGAAGAAAGCAGATATCGGCCTCATCGGTCTCGCCGTCATGGGCGAAAACCTGGTCATGAACATGGAAAGTAAGGGCTTCACCGTGGCCGTCTTCAACCGGACCACCGCCAAGGTGGACGCCTTCGTCAATGGCCGAGCGGCGGGCAAGAACATCATCGGTTGCCACAGCCTCCAGGAGCTGGTGGACAACCTCGTCAAGCCCCGGAAGGTCTTTATGATGGTGAAGGCCGGCAGCGCCGTGGACAGCATGATCGAGCAGCTGCTGCCCCTCCTGGACGACGGGGACATCCTCATCGACGGCGGCAACAGCCACTTCCCCGACACCATCCGGCGGACGGAGTACGTGGAGAGCCAGGGCAAGCTCTACGTGGGCTGCGGCGTGTCCGGCGGCGAGGAGGGTGCGCTGAAGGGCCCCTCCATGATGCCCGGCGGTTCCCCGGCGGCCTGGCCCTATGTGAAGCCCATCTTCCAGGCTATCTGCGCCAAGGTGGAGGACGGCGCCCCCTGCTGCGACTGGGTGGGCGAGAACGGTGCGGGCCACTTCGTGAAGATGGTCCACAACGGCATCGAGTACGGCGACATGCAGCTCATCTGTGAGGCGTACCAGCTCATGCGGGATCTGCTGGGCCTCTCCTACGAGGAGATGCACGAGATCTTCACCAAGTGGAACGAGACGGAGCTCGACTCCTACCTCATCGAGATCACCCGGGACATCCTGGGCTTTAAGGACGAGGACGGCTCCCCCCTGGTGGAGCACATCCGGGACACCGCGGGCCAGAAGGGCACCGGCAAGTGGACCGGTATCGCGGCCCTGGACGAGGGCGTGCCCCTGACCCTCATCGGCGAGGCGGTCTTCGCCCGGTGCCTCTCCGCCATGAAGGAGGAGCGGGTGGAAGCCGCTAAGGTCTTCGACCGGAAGATCCCCGTCTTCACCGGCGACAAGGAGGCCTTCATCGAGGCCATCCGCCAGGCCCTCTTCGCCTCCAAGATCATCTCCTACGCCCAGGGCTACACCCTGATGCGCACGGCCGCGGAGCATTACGGCTGGAACCTCAACTACGGCGGCATCGCCCTCATGTGGCGGGGCGGCTGCATCATCCGCAGCGTCTTCCTCGGCAAGATCAAGGAAGCCTACGATAAGGACCCCAACCTCAGCAACCTGCTCCTGGACCCCTACTTCAAGGAGACCATCGAAAAGCTGGTGCCCGCCTGGCGCACCGTGGCTGCCGCCGCCCTTTCCTACGGCGTGCCCGCCCCGGCCATGACCTCCGCCCTCAGCTACTTCGACGGCTACACCACCGAGCGGCTGCCGGCGAACCTCCTCCAGGCCCAGCGGGACTACTTCGGCGCCCATACCTACGAGCGGCTGGACGCGCCCCGGGGTCAGTTCTTCCACACCAACTGGACCGGTCACGGCGGCAACACCGCGGCCAGCACCTACAACGCATAAGGCGGCGGATATGGACGATATCTATCGCATCGCGAACACCGACGCGGGTCTCTCTTTGGAGGAGATCCGCGCCGTGCTGTTTCAAAGCCTGGAAGGGCGGCGGCTTCGCAAGGTGCTGATCCTGCCCCCGGACTTCACCCGCTTCCACTCCAATGCGGGCTTCATCACCAACGTGTATTACCACGCCCTCGTCGACGCCGGGGTCCAGGTGGACGTGCTGCCCGCCCTGGGCACCCACGTGCCCGTCACCGAGCGCCAGTGGGTCAAGATGTTCGGGGATATCCCCTATGAAAAGATGCTGGTCCACAACTGGCGCACCGACGTGGTGAAGCTGGGGGAGGTCCCGGCGGACTACGTTTCCGAGATCACCGAGGGCCTCTGGACCGACCCGGTCAGCGTGGAGGTGAACCGCCGGGTCATGGACGAGAGCTACGATCTCATCGTCTCCCCGGGCCAGGTGGTGCCCCACGAGGTGGTGGGCATGGCCAACCACGCCAAGAACCTGTTCGTGGGCGTGGGCGGCAGCGACATGATCAACAAAAGCCACATGGTGGGCGCGGTCTACGGCATGGAGCGCATGATGGGGAAGGAGAACACCCCGGTCCGGAAGCTCTTCGACTACGGTCTCGAGCACTTTTTACAGGACCGGCCCCTGCTCTTCGCCCTCACCGTCACCACTGCCCCGGGCGGCGTGATCCACACCCACGGCCTGTTCCTGGGGGAGGGGCGCGCCTGCTTCACCGAGGCTGTGAAGCTGGCCCAACAGAAGAACATCGACTTCGTGCCCCAGGGCCTAAAAAAGTGCGTGGTGTACCTGGACCCCTCGGAGTTTAAGAGCACCTGGCTCGGCAACAAGGCGGTCTATCGCACCCGCATGGCCATGGCCGACGGTGGCGAGCTCGTGATCCTGGCCCCCGGCGTGGAGCGCTTCGGGGAGGACGACCAGGTGGACAGGCTCATCCGCAAGTACGGCTACCGGGGCCGGCTCAACACCCTGAACGAGTTCAAAAAGCCCGAGAACCAGGACCTGCGGGACAACATGGGCGCGGCGGCCCACCTCATCCACGGCTCCAGCGACGGCCGGTTCACCATCACCTACGCGGTGAAGGACATCACCAAGGCCGAGATCGAGGGCGTGTGCTTTAAAGCCGCGGACTACGACCAGGTGGCCAGGAGGTACGACCCCGCCAAGCTCGCCTACGGGTACAACGCCGTGGACGGGGAGCAGGTCTACTTCATCCCCAACCCGGCTCTGGGCCTGTGGATCGATCGGGAACGCTTTGAAAAGGAGAACTAAAGAATGAAGCCCTTTATGGATAAGGATTTTCTGCTGGACACCCCCACCGCCCGGCATCTCTACCACGATTTCGCGGCGGCCATGCCCATCATCGACTACCACTGCCATCTGATCCCCCGGGAGATCTACGAGGACCGGCAGTTCGAGAACATCACCCAGGTCTGGCTGGGGGGCGACCACTACAAGTGGCGGCTCATGCGCTCCTTCGGCGTGGACGAGAAGTTTATCACCGGCGACGCCAGCGATCGGGAGAAGTTCCAGAAATGGGCCGAGACGTTAAGCCTCGCTATCGGGAACCCCCTGTATCATTGGAGCCATCTGGAGCTCCGCCGGTTCTTCGGCTACGAGGGGATATTGAACGGGGACACCGCCGAGGAAGTCTGGACCCTGTGCAACGAGAAGCTCCGGCAGCCGGATTTCTCCGCCCGGAACCTGATCCTTCGCTCCAACGTGAAGGTGGTCTGCACCACGGACGACCCGGCGGACAGCCTGGAGTGGCATCGGAGGATCGCCGCCGACCGGTTCCCCGTGAAGGTGCTGCCCAGCTTCCGGCCCGACAAGGCCATGAACCTGGAGAAGCCGGACTATCTCGACTACCTCCAAAAGCTGGGCGGGCCCAAGAGCTACGATGAGCTGGTGGCGGTCCTGCAGGAGCGCCTGGCCTTCTTCGTGTCTTTGGGCTGCCGGGTCAGCGACCACGGCATCGAATCCGTGCCCTACGCCCCCGCCACGGAGGCGGAGCTGGAGACCATCTTCCAAAAGCGGCTTGCCGGGGATATACCCACGGCCTACGAACAGAAGCAGTTCAAGACGGGGCTTTTGCTGATGCTGGGCCGGTGCTATTCTAAGTACGGCGTGGCCATGCAACTCCACTACGGCTGCATCCGGGACAACAACCGGTACATCTATAACCTTCTGGGCCCCGACATCGGCGTGGATTCCATCGGCGATCCTTCGCCGTTGAAGGACCTGGTGGGCTTCCTCAACGCCCTGGCGGAGACCAACGAGCTCCCCCGCACCATCCTCTATTCCCTGAACCCCACGGAGAACGCCGCCATCGGCACCGTCATCGGCTGCTTCCAGGGGCCCGAGGCCCGGGGCAAGCTCCAGCACGGCAGCGCCTGGTGGTTCAACGACCATGAGAAGGGGATGCTGGACCAGATGACCACCCTGGCCGCGGAGGGGCACCTGGCCACCTTCGTGGGCATGCTCACCGACTCGAGGAGCTTCCTCTCCTACACCCGCCACGAGTACTTCCGCCGGCTCCTCTGCAACCTGATCGGCGGCTGGGTGGAGCGGGGCGAATTCCCCGACGACGAAAAGGCCCTCCGTACCATCGTGGAGGGCATCTGCTACAACAACGCCCAAGCATATTTCCAATTTTAAACAGGAGGCCGCCCTTTACGGCGACCGCTGAAAAAAGCAAAACCACTCGGCGCCTCTGCCGAGTGGTTTTTACCTTGAAGAGAAAAAGCGGCACAATCAAACTTATTTACCACTGATCGTCAACCGGATGTCCCCTGTGCTGGTCTGGGCTTCGCAGCGGCCGCCAGCCGTGGTGGCGGGGACGGATACCTTGCCTGTGGAGGTGTGGGCGGAAAAGACCTTCTCGGTCCGGATGCTGCCCTCGATATCGCCGGTGGAAGTGGAAAGGTATAGGTTCGCCCCATCCACGCTGGTGAGCCGGATGTCCCCGGTTTTGCTCTCAGCCCTCAGATCCCCGGCGCACACCAGGTTCACCAGCACCATGCGTCCCGTGTTCAGGGACAGGTCCGCATTTTGGGCAGCCATATCGCTGATCCGGATATCCCCGGTGCCGCCGCGGACTACCACCGCGCCCGCCTGGACCCCGTCCAGCGTCAGATCCCCGGTGCCCAGCTCCACGTCCAGCCGGTCGAAGGAAAGGGCCTTGTCTGCAGCCATGTCCCCGGTGCCCAGGTCCACCTTCAGCAGCTCATACTGCCCCGCGGGCAGATACACGGTGATCATGGGACTCTTGAAGGCAAAACCGAACAGGCTCCAGCGGGGCTTTCCACTCTCGGGCCGGATGACGAGGGTCCCGTCCATCGCGTCCACGGTGTATTTCTCCCGATCGTTCACGAAGCAGACCACCTTGCAGTCGGCCTCGCCCTCCGCCACCAGCTCCACGTCGGCGGTCTCGCCCTGGATGTCGATGGCATGCACCGTGCCCACGGAATAGGTGTTGGTGGCGTACTCCGTCCGATCCAGGCGCTTGAAATCATAGTGCACGGCGCTCAAGCCCGCGAACACCAGCGCCCCGCCGATGGCCACCACCAGCACGGCGATCAAAATAGCGATAGCAGTCTTTTTCATATTATTTCGCCTTCTTTCCCACAAACAAAGATTTAATACCGATCCAGACCCACTTGCACAGCTTCACCGTGCCCACGGTGAGGAGCTTGAGCAGCAGGAACGCCAGGGCGCAGAGGCCCAGACACACCAGCCCGCCGCCCAGCAGCACCAACCCCTGGGGCACGTGGAGCCGCACCAGCTCGAAGACGCCCGCCGCCATGGCCAAAAAGCCGGCCACGATCACGCCCAGCACCGCCGCCCACAGGCCGATGACCACCGCCCACAGGGCGATGAACAGGGCGAACAGCACCGCGCACACCGCGATGAGCAGGGGCAGCCACACCGGCGCGCCCAGGATCAGCAGCGCGATCACCCAGCCGGAGCCGCCCTTCTTTTTGGTCTCCTGCACCCGGGTCTGAACGATCTGGGTGAGGGGGGTGTCCTTGATCACGCTGGCGACGATCTCGTCCAGGGAGCCGAGGCGCGCCACGGCCTCCGTTTCGCTGAGCCCGTCCTCCATGGAATCGGCGATCAGCTCGCTGTAATATTCCACCGTGCGCTCCACGGCGTCCTGGGGCAGGCCCGCCATCCGATGGCGCAGCTCCCCGATAAATGCATCCCTGCTCATTATATTTCCATTCCTTTCATAGTAGTTTTGCCGGTTTCGCTTGCGAA
>Ga0310694_10007486_pt1 | contig 10246 bp, 6 predicted proteins | sample 174DNAGHGhighgp2_FD_203884 | JGI IMG/M metagenome (GOLD analysis project Ga0310694, IMG submission 203884) | Sheep rumen microbial communities from Palmerston North, Manawatu-Wanganui, New Zealand - 1742 DNA GHGhigh gp2 (v2) (version 2) | ecosystem: Host-associated > Mammals > Digestive system >... | reverse complement strand
GTCGCGATAGTGACGTACCTCGCCTCCAAGTGCCTGCGCATAGATGGAGAGGTCACGCACGGCGAAGTCCTCGAAGAACAGGCCAAAGGACGACAGGTCGTTCATCAGGTCTTCGGGGAAGATGTTAAGTGCACGACAGGCTATGGAGGTATCGACAAAATCCATTTATCGGATGTTCACGGTGGTTCAACTCTTATAAAGGAAAGAGAAAGTTGGATGCACAAGAAAGTCAATACATAACTAAATAACCATCATGTCTCACCTTAGACAACCATACATCCCCGCAACATCTCACGCGCGTACATTTCTATATATGTGCGGGCAGGAGGAACTCGTCTATTTTGTCGGGCGTGATGACGCAGTATGTGGCTGTGGGGTATGTGCTGAAAAAGGCGGCGGGGCATTTGGCATTGGCCTTATGAACAGATTAGAAAGAAGTACAATCCAAAAATCTTATAAGAAATTTGGAATGGAATCCAAAAATCTTATAAGAAATTTGGAAAATAGGGATAATAATAGCTCAAATTGCCTATGAAGATACTACATATTTGCAACGATTACTGCGGGAGATATGAGATGAGAAATGAAGGATGTTAAATATGTTATCCTTTACGACGTATCCATTGGAGCATCCCCGACTTTATGGGGTGTGCCACCTCCCGTCTGGATCCAGACTGAGGAGCCTGAGGTCTTTCAGTTTCCTGATGTTGCTATAAATCGCAGTTTTTTTCATTCCTGTAGCAGACATAAGCTCAGTGGTTGTAATACAAGGATTCTCTCTCATGAGATTAAGCATTTGTTGTTGAAGGGCTGTCAAGGTTGCAGAAGTATTGTTATAGGAAGATGAATTGTCCTCCTTCTGTTGACGGCTAAGTGTGACGGTGAAGAAACCCTCGGTAGAGAATTGCGGTGCGGGGAGCTGGGCTTCGAGCATGTCCTTCTGCATACGCATGATGCCGGAACCGATGTGCTCCACGAGGTGCATACGGGTGAAGAGGGAAAACACAAGGGGGTTGCGTGTCAGGCTGCGATGCCCGAAGTCCTTGGCAACCAAAGGCAGCAAACCACCCGGATTGGAAATCTCCACGCGGTCATCGTACATCTCAATACATATGGTTGCACCCTGCTCATAGTAGTCGCGATGGGAAAGGGCGTTAAGAATGGCTTCCTTGAACACGCTGATGGGGATTTCCCAGATCTCACGGCGGGGACCTGCCCCTTCCATAACGTAGCGGACAGAGAGCTTGCTTTGCAGCCATGCAATGGCTTGATTGTACTGTTGAAGCAGAGGACCGTTGAAGGTCTTGTCGTCAATGATAAAGACCTTGTCAGTTCCCTTGAACTGCACACATCGTGTGATGGCCTGAAAGAAGTAACGCTCAGGATGGGCGGAGAAGAACATCACACCACCGCGTTTGACATTGTCGAAGTCATCGAAGAGCTGGAGGTTCTCGAGAACTTGTCGGGGAGCAATTTCGCTGCTGATGCCGGCTTCGCGACGGAACTCCTGATAGTTATCCTCATGGAGCTGGGCAAGCAAATCAACGCCACGCATGGGGATGGCATCGAAGTAAATGCGGTCGTTCTGCTGAAAGAATTGTCGCATGTCGTCAACCTGTGTCAGCTTTTGGCAATTGGCTCCCTCACGGACATAGATTGCCCCGGAGAAAAGGTAGGGCTTGTTGCGGCCAGCGGGAACCTCAATGACCCAGACGGCTTTGCCTTCGACAATGACGCTGTACATCTCATAGTGGAGCGTGGGTGACACCTCTCCGATGCTGCCTTGTATGGCAGAACGGGTATTGTTGTCAATGTCCGTGCCGACAATTTGGTTCTTATTGTCAATTCCGATGAGCACATAACCGCCTTCGGAATTGGCGAAACTGCAAACTTCCTCGGTAATTTCACGAACCTTGGAAGGAACTCTGAGTTTGAAATCCACGTTCTTTCCTTCTCCCAAGGCCGTGAAATCAAGTATCTGTTGTGATGTTATCATAGGGTAAAATCATTTGTTACAGGTGCAAAAGTAGTACATTTTCCGCAGACAGCAAACTTTTTCCGCGGAAAATTCCGTTGTACGCGGAAAATTCCGCGGAAAATTCCGACCATAGCGGAATTCTATATCGTTTAAACCATATAAAATGTTAAATAATAAGGATATCATGTCAGAAAGAAAGATGCTGGACAGGCTGCATAAAAACTTCGATAATGCACTATAATTGGTGCAACTTTTTCGAAATTTGCACTATAAATGGTGCAAATTTTTGTGAAAGTGCACTAAAAACAGTGCATCTAAACAAAATGGATTAATGTATAATTCAGTTAAATGATGATTGAACTACGGGATTATCAGATAGAGATGCTGGACCGGCTGCAGAGAACGTGGCGGGAAGGGAAGAGGAGTGTCATGGTGCAGATGCCGACGGGAACGGGAAAGACGGTCCTCCTTGCGGAGGTGTTGAGAAGCCTCACCCCCGACCCCTCAACTGAAAGGAAAAGCCTCTCCCCCGACCCCTCAACTGAAAGGAAAAGCCTCGCCCCCGACCCCTCAACTGAAAGGAAAAGCCTCTCCCCCGACCCCTCAACTGAAAGGAAAAGCCTCTCCCCCGACCCCTCTCCTAAAAGAGAGGGGAGAAAGCTGGCGCGTAGTGGGGCGTTAGAAGAATTAGAAAATGAAAAAATTAAAGAATTATGTAGCAGCGAGGGGCAGGCGGGAGATTTGGAAGAATTAAAAAATGAGGACTTTAAAGAATTAAAGAGTCCTTTCGGCGGAGTGCTGATAGTGGCGCATCGGCGGGAGCTGCTTGGGCAGATAAGGGAGACGCTGAAGGCGTCTGCGCTCAGTAGCCGTGGGTCGGTCACGACCCTCGGAAAGGGTGACGACATCGAATGCACTCCGACGGAGTGCCCCATCTACGTTGAGAGTATTCAGAAGCTGTCGAGACATCTTGAGGAGGTGGAGATGGAGCCGTCGTTGGTGGTGATTGACGAGGCGCATCATGCGCTGGCGAAGACATACAGGGCGTTGTGGGAGAGGTGGCCACGGGCAAAGTTCCTGGGGCTGACGGCGACGCCGTGCCGGCTGGACGGGACGGCGTTCACGGATCTGTTCGACGTGCTGCTGCAGTCGAAGGACATACAGTGGTTCATCAGGGAGGGGTGGCTGAGTGACTTCGAGTATGTGAGCGTGCTGCCTGACAGCGAGGAGATGCAGAAGGTGAAGGGACTGCGGAAACGTGGCGCTGACGGTGACTACCAGACGAAGGAGATGGCAACGGTGCTTGACGTGCCGGAGAGCATAGAGCATCTGTACAATACCTATAATATATACGCGCGGGGGAAGAAGGGCATCGTGTATGCCATAGACCGGGCGCACGCGCAGCACATTGCCGAATACTACTCGGCACATGGGGTGCGGTGCGCAGTGATTGATGCAAAGACTCCAGCCAAGGAACGGGCTGAGGTGATAGGGAGATATAAAGGAGAAAAGAGAGGAGAGAAAAATGAAGTAAAAGAGAATAAGAGAAATGAGAAAGATGAGGTAAAAGATAAAAATGAGGTAATAGATGATGTAAAAGATAAGAATGGAGAGGGTGGAATAGACGTCTTAATTAACGTGGATATCTTCTCGGAGGGCTTCGACTGTCCGGAGGTGGAGTTCATACAGCTGGCACGCCCCACGCTGTCGCTGTCGAAGTACCTGCAGCAGGTGGGACGCGGGATGCGGGTCACGCCGGGCAGACCTTACGTTACCATCCTGGACCAGGTGGGGCTGTACCAGACCTTCGGACTGCCGACGGACAACCGCGACTGGAGCCTGATGTTCCAGGGTAGGATATCTGGGAAGGGAGATGCGAACGGCGTGGAGAGGCCGCTCATCATCCGTGACGAGGTGGCAGACAAGGAGCTGGTGAACATGGAGATGCTGCATATCAAACGTTTCAACGAGAAGCGCACACGCATAGAGGTGTTCCTGCAGCATGGGTGCTTCGGCATCATGCGGCTGGGGCATGTGACGTGCGCGCCGCAGTTCCGCAGGGTGCAACGGCTGCGACACGCCAAGTACTATGCGCTGGCGCAGTATGAAGGACAGGGAACCGACATCACGACGGTTATCGACAGCGAGGGACAGGACATGAGACTGAGGCTGCAAGGTGAGGTGAGCGTGGATGGTGACATCTTCATAGAACGGTCTCAGGACGGAGGATGTATGTACTATGATGCCGTCAGCGGACAGACTTACAACCGCTTTCCGCAATTCATGACGCTGGCTGGAATCGAGGTGGAGAAGCTGCACGATGAGTTCTATCTGCGTGACCGGCAGAATGCCATGATCATCTATCTGAGCAAGGACGGCACACACTACAATGACCACATCGTAGTCTCGGACAATGTGCTCATCAACAAGGAGGAGGGCAACCGGCAGAGCCGCGTGCAGGGGTTCCTGGGCGACAGTGTTCTGGTGGCAGCGGACAAGGGCGTCGGCTATCAGGCGGTAACTGCCGACGGACGGCGCGGAGAGAGTTTTGCCGTAAGGCCGAAAGAGGCTACCGTGGTGCCCGACTGGAAACGGATGGGGATGCGCTCACTGAGCGCAGAGCTGCGGGAGGAGAGACAGCATGCCTTGGAGCACCGGCTGCTCACGGACTGCCGCGCGTTCATGGAAGCCATGGTGAGGCGCGACCAGGTGTGGCAGGATGACAACCTTGCCGGCTCCTTCCAGGCAACTCACGACGGCCACACGGCATCAAGGCCGGAGTTCATCATTGCAGGGAATGTGCGTTTCCACAAGATAGAGACGCTGTCGGTGGAGGTGAGCACAGATGGTGACAGGGCCGTGTTCACGGGCCGCATCAGAGTGAGCTATCAGCTCCTGCCATCGCGCCGCAGCGGGACAGAGTTCTGTGACTTCCGTCTGCGCATGGGTAAGGACGGCAAGGGAGGATGGCGCTTCACGAGGGCGTGGTTCGGCAGGAGCAGATTACATACCTGAAATATATAGAGGGTTATGTTTTGAGAAATGATGTCTTGTAGCGGTGGTTTATGCATTTTCGTCGAGTCCGGGCATTGTCTTCAATATGCGCCATCCGATGGCGGCAACGATCACCGACATCAGCGGGCTCAGCAGGTTGAAGAAGCAGTACGGCAGATATGTGAGCGTAGATACGCCGAGCACCGTGGCCTGTGTCATGCCGCACGTGTTCCACGGGATGAGGACGGATGTCACCGTGGCGGCATCCTCTGTCGTGCGGCTCAGCAGGCGTGACTCATAGCCCTGCCTGCGATAGACATCCTTGAAGATGTCCGCCGTAAGTACTATGGATATGAACTGGTCGCCGGTGGTGATGTTCATGAAGATCCCTGTGCCGACGGTTGATGCCACAAGGCTTACCCTGTTGCGGATGAGGCGTATGATGACGCCTGTGATGCTCTGCACCATACCGCTGGCCACCATGGCAGCCCCGAAACACATGGCACAGAGAATGAGCCAGATGGTGTTGAGCATTCCCGCCATGCCGCGCGTAGCTACGAGCTCGTTGAGAGCCGACGAGCCGGTATCGACAGCCGTAGCTCCATAACAGGTTATGGCAAGCCCCCGAGTCATGGTTCCGGCGGTGATGTCACCGCCCCCTGCCACCTCACAGAGGATTTGCGGCTGTAGGATAAGGGCAGTGAGGCATGCCATCACTGATGATGCGAAGAGCACGATGAGTGAAGGTACGCGCCTGGCTATCAGCACGCCGGTGATGAGAGGCACGAGGAGTGTCCACAGCGAGATGTTGAACGTTCGTGACAGGCCCTCGATGTATTCTCCCACCTGAACTTGTGCCTCTGCCCCCTGACTTATGCCGGCAGCGAAGAAGATGGCCATGGCGATGAGGAACGTCGGTATCGTGGTGAGCATCATGTAGCGTATGTGCACGAAGAGGTCGGTGCCCGTGGCCGACGATGCCAGGATGGTAGTGTCGCTGAGTGGCGACAGCTTGTCGCCGAAGTAAGCTCCGGAGATGATGGCCCCTGCCGTCCAGGCCTCAGAGATGCCCAGGGCGTGTCCTATGCCCAGGAGTGCTACGCCGATGGTTGCTATCGTTGTCCATGAGCTGCCGGAGAGCACCGACACCAAGGCACAGATGACGCATGCCGAGACGAGGAAGAACTGCGGCACCATCATCTGCACGCCATAATATATCAGCGTGGGTACGATGCCACTTATCATCCACGAGCCTGCAAGCATGCCTACGCACAGCAGTATGAGAAGCGTTATGCTCACCTCGCCTATCGTGGCCTTGATCTGGCGTTCGAAAGCCTGCCAAGGCACATTATAGACGGTCATGGAGAGCGACACACATACCGCCATGCCCATGAGCAGTGCTATCTGACTGCCACCGCTCAGCGAGTCGCTGCCGAACAGCGTTATCACCGTTGTCAGAAAAGATATGAGCACTGCCACAGGTATAACCGCTATCAATGGATGCGGCTTGACATTCTCTGTCGTCTCCATCGGTCGTGATGCTACAGGTGTGTTCTATGATGTTACTGTTCTCAGCAGAAGAGGACATCGTGCGAGTCAAGCCTCAGCGCACGCCACTGCCGCCGCCACCGCTGAAGCCGCCACCGCCGCCGTAGCTGGAACGACCGCCGCCACCGCTGGAACGAGCCCAACGGGCTTCGCGCTCCCTGCGGGCAATGCGCTCAGAAACGGTCTCATAGTTGACAGTGCGACGTGCAGCATCCATGATGCTGGACGACAGGGAGTTGTAGATGACGGCCGTATTTGTATTCTCCACAATGTCACGGGTGAGTTGGTCGAACACCTTAAGGTCTGGTGCCAGACGTTTCATGTCATCACGCACCTGTTCGGCAATGCCGAAGAGCGTGGCAAAGGTGAGGTATTCTTTCCAGAGCGCCACCTCCTGCAATGCCCTCTCGCCGACGAGCGAGAAGTCCTTGAGGTAGTTCCAGAAGCCAAACACCTGCTGGGCCTCGTCCCTGCGTATCTGTTGGGGTTCCAGCTTTCTCTCGTTGATACTGCGCAGGCACTGTGCAAACGGACGGACGGTGAGCGGCTCGTCCTCGGCCATCTGTCTGAGCTCTGACGGCTGTAGGAGGAAGTCGCTGCCGGCAGCTTTATAGAGCAGCGAGTGTAGCTGTTTGAGGAGGCTGTTGTCAACGTTCTCGGCAGACAGGACGGTTTCTGCTAGGGCAGGTTCCTCAATTCGGAAGAGTTGCTTGACCTCGCCTTTGGCATTCTGCTCGTGCACGAGAGTGATGAGTTGCTTGTCGATGAGTCTCAGCACCAATGCCTCGATGAGTTTCATCTCTGAGGTATCGACACTGCTCTCCATGGCACGGAGGATGCGTCGTGACTTTATGAGCTGTCCGCCGAGTGGCGGCTCATTGTAGTACTTGGGAGCGCCCTTGAGGAGCCGGCGCACGCGCCGGCGGTCCATCCATTCGCTAATCTTACTGCCGAAGAGTGCATAGATGATAACGAACAATGGCAGGCCCACACAGCACAAACCGCCTAGTACCATGTAGAGTATGCGCTCCCATAATGGGGTGGTGTCGCCACCGAAGAGCGACGACGTGCTTCCGCTGCCGTCATCGTCGAGAGGATAGTCGCTGTCTATGAATGCCAGTTCCCTGACATCTTTCTCAAAGGTCTGGTCTGGATAGGTGAGTGTCGGTGAGAAAAGCCCCTTCTTGAAGCGGCACATCACAATCATCTTGTCGCCCTGACTCATGCTTCGGTCTGTCTCTGCCACGACAAATCCGTTGCTGAAGATAATGTTGCCATAGTAGCCGAAGGCCCATATCGACGCCGTGTCGTGGCAGAGGGTATCCTCTTCGACGTACATGTTCACCAAAGAATAGCGCTCCACGAGAGAGGTATCCACCTTGTCGGCGATAGTGAGCAACCTGCCGCTGACGTTGCAGTTCTTCTCTCTCCGGGGTATCTCGAAGAGTGAGTCGGCCGTTTGAGCCATATAGCGGCGATAGTCCTCGCCCAAGCGTATCACCACGCGGGCGTAGTCGGCCGTGGGGTTGTCGGCCTGATAGAAGTTGTGGTTGAACCCGTCGAAGTCAGAATAGCCCTTGACGAGTCCCTTCAGGGTGTAACTGACGTAGTACTTATGGCGTCCAGACCCTCCCAGCCCCCAGCACATCTCCAGCCCTTCGGCCACCTCGTTGATACCGCAGTGGTAGGTCTTCTGCGTGCGCGTGCGGTTGATGTCCCAGACTCCATCGTTGACGTATGTGATGGTGGTGTCGCGGCCGTCGTCAGTGATGCCTTTCTCCCACACCTCCAGGTCGCTGACCTCCATGTCACCCATGTTGTACATCCTGATGTAGCACTCCGTTCCGTCGGCACCAGCATACATGTTGCGCTGCTCCTCCACGTAGGCAGAGCCGTCGCGGTTGAGTAAGACATATATTTCCAGCGTGTCGAGAGAGTGCTGTGCAGCAGCAGGAAACGCTGCAGCACAGGCGAGGGCAAGAGAGGATAAAAGCTTTCTCATATTCATCCCGTTTTGTCAAGACGTTTCGCGTTATACCTGCGGCACGGTTGTCCCCATGTTCTGTCCGGGGAAGAGGTTGGGTGCCTGACGCTTGGCTTCGTTGTCAATCTTGAGGTACTCCACGATGTCGAAGTGCAGCATTCCGGCAATGATGCTCGACGGCCACTGGCGCACGTAGCGGTTGAGCTTCGTGGCACTGTCGTTATAGACCATGCGGCTCATGCGCACCTTGTCCTCGTAGCCGTTGATGTCCTTCATGAGACTGACATAAAGAGGATGCGACTTGAATTCAGGATAATTCTCTGTGAGCACCATGAGTCGGCTCATCACCTCGGCAAAGCCACTCTGAGAGGCGTTGACATCCTCAGCCGTCTTGACGGCAGAGGGGCGTCGGGCCTCGATGGTCTTGATGATGGTGTCACTCTCCTTCTGCGCTATCTCGCGGGCAGCTCCTGCGAGGTTTACGAGGGCATCCCAGCGGGAGTTGAGCTGCACCTCGATCTGGCTGAGGGCATTCTTACATAGCTCGTCGAGCCTTACCAGTTCGCGCTGTGTGGTGATGAACCAAAAGAAGACGATGGCGACCAGCGCCACGATGATAATTGTTGTTAGCATAATGGTAATGTGTTAGGGTGGGTTCTGTGAATCGGGTCTATAGGTTTTCAGATCTTACGACTACCCCCTCGGTCTTCTCCAGCCGCTGACGCAGCCGTGGCATTAGCGAGGCGCGTATGGCGAGCGTCATGGTGCAGTCGTTGTCGAAGCTCTGGCTCACGATGGCCGGTCCTTCTTCCTTGACGATGCGCATCACCTGGTTCATCAGCGCATACTCGAAGGCTATGTCTATCTGCTCATCCACGGTACGCTCCACGACGGTGGCAGCAGCGATAGCCTCTGCTGCAGCGGCTTTGTATGCCTGTATGAGGCCGCTTGTGCCGAGCTTCACGCCTCCGAAGTAGCGCACTACGATGATGAGCACGTCGGTCAGACAGTTGCTGTTGATCTGCCCCAGGATGGGCTTGCCGGCTGTGCCGCTGGGCTCGCCGTTGTCGTTGGCACGGAATGTGGCTCGGTCGAATCCAAGCATATAGGCATAGCACACGTGACGGGCATCGTAATAGCGCTTCTGGTGTGCCTCCACGAGTTCCTTCACCTCCTCTACCCCACCGACGGGAAAAGCGAAGGCAAGAAACTTGCTTCGCTTCTCCGTATATTGCCCTTCTGCGGGGGCGGTGATGGTGAGATATGTGTCGGTCATCAGTCGAGCTTATGCACAACGAGTCCGCTGCGCAGCTTGGGTTCGAACCACGTGGCCTTGGGCGGCATGATGTTGCCCGAGTCGGCGATGTCCATGATCTGCTGCATGGTGACAGGATATAGCGCGAGTGCGGCACGCATCTCGCCGCTATCGACACGTCGTTTCAGCTCGCCCAGCCCTCGCAGTCCGCCCACGAAGTCGATGCGCTTGCTCGAGCGCAGGTCGCCGATGTTGAGCACCTTGTCGAGGATGAGTCGCGAGGAGATATCGACGTCGAGCACGCCGATAGGGTCGTTGGCATCGTAGGTGCCGGGTTTTGCCGTGAGGGCAAACCAGTGGCCGTCGAGGTAGAGCGAGAACTCGTGCAGGCACTGCGGCTTGTATATGTCCGTGCCTTTGTCCTCGATGGTAAAGTCCTGTGCGAGAGCGTCGAGGAACTCTTGGCTCGACAAGCCATTTAAGTCCT
>Ga0310694_10007485_pt1 | contig 10249 bp, 4 predicted proteins | sample 174DNAGHGhighgp2_FD_203884 | JGI IMG/M metagenome (GOLD analysis project Ga0310694, IMG submission 203884) | Sheep rumen microbial communities from Palmerston North, Manawatu-Wanganui, New Zealand - 1742 DNA GHGhigh gp2 (v2) (version 2) | ecosystem: Host-associated > Mammals > Digestive system >... | reverse complement strand
GGGCATCGACTTCAGCGCCAACTTCAACTTCATGATCGGCAACCAGGTGTACAACGCCAACAAGGTGGAATTCACCAGCTCGCGTAAGTTCTATAACCGCAACCTCATCAACATGATGAACGTGGACAACCGCTGGACCAACGTAGACTGGACCACCGGCGAACTCATCACCGACCCCGACCAGCTGCGCGCTGCCAATGCCGGCAAGACCATGTGGAACCCGGCCGTCGGCAACGCCATCTTCAGCGACTGGGCCGTGGAGGACGGTTCCTTCCTGCGCCTGCAGAGCGTGACCATCGGCTACACCCTTCCCGAAAAACTCACGGAGAAGGTGAATCTGAGCAAGGTCCGCTTCTATGTGACCGGCACCAACCTGTTCTGCCTCACCAAGTACTCCGGCTATGATCCGGAAGTGGATACCCGCCGTTCCACCCCGCTTACGCCCGGTGTAGACTACTCCGCTTATCCGAAGAGCATCGGTTTCGTGGCCGGTATCAACCTGGCCTTCGGCAAGAAGAGCGCCAACAAGGTTTCCACGCCCGTTCCTTCCGTCCCCGAAATCCGCGAGGTCATCAAGGAAGTGGTGAAGGAAAAGGTGGTCGAAAAGGTGGTGGAGAAGAAGGTGGAAGTTCCCGCCAAGACCCTGAAGGGTGTTTACGAGGACAACCTGTTCTTCCTCATCGGCCAGTCTGAACTGCGTCCGGACGAGGCCTTCAAACTGGGTCAGATTGCCCAGATCCTGAAGGACAATCCCGATGCCAAGATTACCATCACCGGTTATGCCGACAGCGCTACCGGAACGGCCGAGCGCAACAAGGAACTCTCCGCCGAGCGTGCCGCCAAGGTGGTGAGCCTGCTTAAGAGCGCCGGTATCAGCGCCAGCCGTATTACTTCTGCAGGAACCGGTTCCGATAAGGATTCCGCCAAGGGTCCCGAGTCCAACCGCGTTGCCGTTTGTATTGTTAAATAATTGTAGGACACTGAGATAATAAAGATTGTTATGAAAAAGATTTTATTCTATATTCTCGGCGTAACTGCGACACTGCTGATGGCCTCTTCCTGCGAGAAGTTCCTGGATTCCGAGTCCCCGTCCACTTTTGACGCGGCTACCGTCTATTCCAACTACTCCCTCACGGAAAACACCATCTTCTCCATCTCCCAGTCTTTCGGCGAAACCAACAACTATCGCGGCCGTTACCTTCCCTGGATTGGCCTGAACAGCGATATCGAGTGGTACAACACCTATAAGCCTACGGACGAGAAATACCAGATTGCCGGTTATACCCTGCTGCCCAACAACGGTCAGCTGAATCTGGATAACGGTCCCTTCGCCAAAATGTACGAAGCCATCGAGCGTGCCAACCTGTGCATCGAAGGCATCCGTTCCTATGGCAACGTGGCTGAAAACAAGGATATGGCTTACCTGCTGGGCGAGGTGCTCACCCTGCGTGCCATGATCTACTACGACCTGGTAAAGGCCTGGGGCGATGTTCCCGCCCGTTTCGAGCCCACTACCAGCACGACCATCTATGCCGCCAAAGCCAGCCGCGACGATATTTTCAAGCAGTTGCTTTCCGACCTGGATGAGGCCATCCCTTACCTGCCTTATCCCGGCCAGAGCGCCGCTACTTCTCGCACGGACCGCGTGAACAAGATGTTCGCCCAGGGTCTGTATGCCCGCATCGCCCTCATGGCTTCCGGTTATGCCCTGCGTCCGGACGACGGAATGGTGGGCACCGGCGACCTGGGATCGATCCGCCTGACCAACGACCCCGAACTCCAGAAGGACGTCCTTTATCCGAAGGCGCTCAAGCATCTGCAGGATGCCATCGAGTCCGGCAGCGCTTCCCTGGAAGACTTCGAACAGCTGTGGAAGAATCAGAGCAACCGCGATAACCTGGTGGCCGGTCCCGGTCATGAGCCTCTGTTCGTGATTCCGTTCTCCGACGGCCGCGGACGCTGGAACTACACGTTCGCCGTCCGTTCCGAAGGCTCCTCCTATGCCGGTGGCGCCACGGTCACCCGCGGCGGTGATGCCGGACCCGTTCCCACCCTGTGGTTCAAGTATGACGCGAACGACGTCCGCCGCGACATCTCCTGCGTGAACTGGCGCTGGAATGCCAACGACGAACCCGAACTGGTGGGTATCCAGCGCTGGTTCTTCGGCAAGTATCGCTGGGATTGGATGACCAAGGACGCTTACAAGGGCGGTAACGACGACGGTGTGAAGCCTGTTGTGCTGCGTTATGCCGATATTCTCCTGATGGCTGCCGAAATCGCCAACGAACAGGGCGACCTGAACGCTGCCAAGCAGTATCTGCTGCCCGTGCGCGAACGTGCCTTCAAGGGCCACGAAGACCAGGCCGAAGCTTACGTGGAAGCCATCGGCAGCAAGGATGACATGTTCAATGCCATCGTGGACGAGCGCGCCTTCGAGTTCGTGGGCGAGATGACCCGCAAGTTCGACCTCATCCGCTGGAACCTCCTGAAAACCAAGATGGACCAGGCCAAGGCCGATATGCGCAACCTGCGCGACAAGCTCACCGATCCCAACGGAAAGGTGGTGAATATGCTGGGCGGCGACGTTTACTGGCAGCTGGACGGCAACAAACTCCTGATCTACGGATTCACCGGAGAAGCCGTGAAGCCCGCCGGTGCCTGGGAGAAGAAGGCCGAATACTTCAACAAGATCGTGGACAGCAAGGGTGCCGACACCGGCCTGTATGAGGCGCTGATCGACGGTATTTACGGCGACGATCCCGAGCAGCACATGTTCTGGCCCATCTTCAATACTACCATGACCAACAGCCAGGGTAATATCAAGAACGACTACGGTTACGAGAGCCTTTAAATCTGACGCATTATGAACTACAAGAATATTTTGAAAGTCTCTCTGGCTGCACTGGCAGGCCTTGCCATGCTGGCCGGCTGCGCCAAGAAAGAGTTCAGCGAGATTACGGAACTGAGCCTTTCCCGCTGCCTGGAGCCGCAGAATCTCGCTGCCAGGGTAGATGCCGCTACCGGCGACAACGTCACCTTCTCCTGGGACGTGAACAAGGACGCCGGCGCATACCTCCTCACCGTGTATACGGATGCTGAGAGGACCCAGGAAGAGAACAGCTGGGAGCTGGCTCCCGCCGATGTTCCCTTCACCACACGTCTCACCGCCGACCAGAAGTACTGGTTCACCGTGAGCGCCTATAAAGTGGACGCCGAAGGTTTCAAGGTGGAAGGTACCGAGTCCAATTTAGCCATCTATGACAGCGAAGGCGGACTCAAGACCTACGCCGTGAAGGACAACCTGTTTGTGGAAGTCACCGGCCGTACTGCCACCTCCGTTACCCTCGCCTGGAGCAAGGAAGTGAGCGATTATACGGAAGTGACCGAGCTGAAGGCCGTTCCCGTAAAGGGCGGCAATTCCGTGAAGAAGGAATTGTCCGACGCCGAGGCCAATGCCGCATCCGCCACCATCGACGGGCTGGCAGCCTCTACCGAGTACCAGATCACCCTCTTCTACATGAGCGCTTCCCGCGGTACCGTGGACACCTGGACCCAGGCCGAAACCGGCACCAAGACGCTCCTGACCAACTCTGAAGAGCTGAAGGCCGCTGTGGTGGCCGGTGGCGAATACCTGCTGGCCTACAGCGATGAACCCTACTCCATGAGCACGGCCAAGCCCGTTGGCAGCCTGAGCCTGTCGGGTCAGGCGGGCCCGGACGGCAGCAAGCCCGTGGTGCAGGGCAAGGTGGAACTGACGGCCGACCTGGCCGAGCAGAACGCCAACCTGTACTTCGAGAATATCAAGTTTGACGGCGTGGGCGGTTCCCGTATCGTGGAGCACACCGGCGGTACTCCTACGGTGGGCACCATCAAGTTCGTGAACTGCGAGATCACCAACTTCCTGGCCGGCTTCTTCTATGGCAACAACGACGCCGTGGTGAAGATTCAGAACTTCACCTTCGACTCCTGCGACATGTATGGTATCCCGGGTTCCGGCGGTGATGCCTTCGATATCCGTAAAACCACGGAAATCGATGAGGTCGCCTTCCTCAACAATACCATGTACGATGGTATCCGTACCCTGTTCCGCATCGACGCCTCCGACGCCATCAAGATTGGTAAGATTACCTTCGAGAACAACACCGTAAAGAACATCGCCACCATTGACGATGGCAACAACCGCGGCGTCTTCGCCGTCCGTGTCCCGCATCAGATGAGCCTGAAGAACAACCTGTTCCTGTTCGAAGACGGCGGCAAGACCGACGGCACCGACAAGGCCCAGCTGATTCAGGACAATGCCAATACCGTGATGCCCGACCTCACCGCTTCCGGTAACTACAGCTACGCGCAGGGCGAGAACTTCTTCAAGAAGATTTCTGCCGGCGAGGCCGGCTTCAAGACCATGAACGTGGATCCCTGCTACAACTCCAAAGGCAACTTCTTCCAGCTGGCTGCACAGGATCTGATTGAAGGTCAGGTGGGCGCTTCCAAGTGGTGGATTCCCTATGTGGAGAAACCCGAAGACCTCACCCAGAACGTAATTACGGCCGCCCACACCTGGAATCTTCAGGACGCCAGCCTCTTCGCCGGCGACGTGAAGAACAGCCGCGTGCGTGACGAACTGATGCTCGTGGGTACCGAGGCCACCCCGATGAATGCCGACGGCGGCATCAACTTCTCTACCGCCTCCGTGCTCACCCGCAAGGGCGTTCCCTCCGAAGGTTATGCCGCCTTCAAGGTGGATGCTCCCGGTTCCGTGGACATGCTCCTGGAAGATGCCGCCAAGACGGGCGCCAGCGTGGTCGTAGCCCTCTACGATGACAATGGCTTGGCCGTCCAGGGCGGTGCCGTCGCATCCGGTGCCAACCCCGAGGTGCAGAAGATCGTGGTTCCCGAGGTGAACGGCGAAGCTACCATCTACCTGTATTCCACCGGCGCCGTTTCCATCAAGAAACTGGCCTGGAGCCAGGATGTACTGGCCGGAAACCGCGTGCTGGCTACCCCGAAGCCCGTTGTAGAGCCCGTGACCGTGATGGAAGGCGAAGCCGCCGATGTCACCATTACCTGGGAAGCCATCGACAATGCCGACCATTATGAGGTGGTGTTCAACAAGCGCAAGCAGGATCCACAGACCGAACTCAGCTTCACGGTGCCCGCCGAGGACATCGCCGCCCTGAAGGCCGGTTTGTACAACTTCACCGTGCAGGCTTTCCCGCGTGAGGACGACATTTACTACGTGAAGTCCGAACTGGGCGGTGCCGCCTTTGCCATCCAGCCTAAGGGCGGGGAAGAGCAGGTGGAGGTAACCCTCACCTGGGACTTCTCCGATGCCGACTGGCAGGCCGCCTTTGCCGGCTACGGTGCAGTGAATACGGATATCACCAACTGGGATCTTACCTTGAATGGCTTCACCATTCATTCCGGCAGCAAGAGCAAGTACAACACGACCTTCTTCCAGCTCGGTGGCAAATCCGGCGAAATGGACCGTTACTTCAAGTTCACGGCTCCCGACCAGGGAACCCTGAAGATTACGGTTTCCAACACCGGCAGCAGCGAGGCTCTGGACCGTACTGTGGCTGTGACGGTAGGTGAGGATACGCAGGCGCAACCTGGTGGCTACTCCTCCAACACACCCGGAGTACTGGAGTACAGCGTGGCTGCAGGCGACGTGATCATTACCGCACCCCAGAACGGTCTGCGCTTCTACAAGTTCGAATTCACCTACATGTCCGGCCCTGCCGCCAAGGTGGAATACGACTGGGACTTCTCTGCCAGCGACTGGCAGACGGCCCTGGGTGCCCTGGGTGCCGCGAATACCGATATCACCAATATCGACCTCAGCGTTGAAGGCCTGCTGTTCCACTCCGGCAGCAAGAGCAAGTACAACACCACGTTCATTCAGTTCGGCGGCAAGTCCGGCGAAATGGACCGCTACTTCAAGTTCACGGCTCCCGACCAGGGAACCCTGAAGATTACGGTATCCAACACCGGTAGCTCTGAAGCTATGGACCGCACCGTACAGGTGGCGGTAGGCGAAGACGTCCAGGCTCTGCCCGGCGGCTACTCCTCCAATACCCCTGGCGAACTGGAGTACAGCATCCCGGCCGGCGAGGTCATCATCACCGCTCCGGTGAATGGCCTGCGCTTCTACAAGATTCACTACAACAACTAGTGAACCCCATTAAGGGAGCCGGGGGTGATACCCCGGCTCCCTTCCAGACAAATAATTAAAACACAATAGCACCATGACCTTTATCCATCCCGATTTCATGCTCCAGACGGAGACCGCCAAGAAACTGTTCCATGAGCACGCGGAAAAGATGCCCATCATCGACTATCACTGCCACCTGGTGCCGCAGCAGATAGCGGAGAACATCCAGTTCCGCGATATTACCCAATTGTGGCTGGTGGACGGCCATTATGGCGACCATTATAAGTGGCGCGCCATGCGGGCCAACGGCGTGTCCGAGGACTACCTGACCGGGGGCAAGTACAGCGCCTGGGAAACCTTCCAGAAATGGGCAGAGACCGTTCCCTATACCATGCGGAACCCCCTGTATCACTGGACGCACCTGGAGTTGAGCCGCGTATTCGGCATCGACAAGCTCCTTTGCCCCGCCACCGCGCGTGAGATCTTCGAGGAGTGCAACGCCAAGCTGGCAACGCCCGAATTCCGCGGCCAGGCCCTCATCCGCCGCTTCAACGTAGAGACCGTATGCACTACCGATGACCCGGCCGACGACCTGCGCTATCACAAGCAGATTGCCGCCCATCCCTTCGGCACCAAGGTGATTCCCGCCTGGCGTCCGGACAAGGCCATGGCCATCGAAGACCCCAAGGCCTACAAGGCCTACCTCCAGCAGCTGGGCGAAGCCGCCGACATGGAGATTGACTCTTATGCCGACCTTTGCGAGGCCCTGAAAAAGCGTCACGACTACTTTGCCGCCAACGGCTGCAAGCTCTCCGACCATGGTCTGGAGAACTTCTACAGCGCCGACTACAAGGAGATTGAGATCGAGCTCATCTTCAAGAAAGTGCTCATGGGCATCGCCCCCAACGCCAAGGAACTGGAGAAATTCCGCAGCGCCTTCCTGCACGACCAGGCCGTCATGGATGCCGAGGCCGGCTGGACGCAGCAGTTCCACATCGGCGCCATCCGCAACAACAACTCCAAGATGTTCGGTCTGGTGGGTCCCGACACCGGTTTTGACGCCATCCACGACCAGGAAATCGCTGCCGCCGGCCACAAGTTCTTCGACCGCCTGGCCAGCGAGGATGCCCTCACCAAGACCATCCTTTACTGTCTGAATCCGAAGGACAACGAGGTGATGATGACCATGCTGTACACCTTCAACGACGGCACCGTGCCCGGCAAGATGCAGTTCGGCAGCGGCTGGTGGTTCCTGGATCAGGAAGTGGGTATGCGCCGCCAAATGGACGCTCTCAGCGTCCTGGGCCTGTTCTCCCGCTTCGTGGGCATGCTCACGGACAGCCGCAGCTTCATCTCCTATCCCCGTCACGAGTACTTCCGCCGCATCCTCTGCGATGTGCTGGGCAAGGACGTGGAAGAGGGCAAACTGCCCGCCTCCGAGCTGGAAACTATCGGCAAGATGGTAGAGGATATCTCCTACAACAACGCCAAGAACTATTTTAACTTCTAGTATGAAGTACATCAAAATCAACCCGGCCGACAATGTGGCCGTTGCGCTGGAGGACCTCCGGAAAGGGGAGGTGGTGGAAGGCGTGACCCTCACGATGGACATTCCCCGCGGACACAAGATTGTCCTGAAGGACCTGAAGGCAAATGACAATGTCATCAAATACGGTTTTCCCATCGGCCACGTCACCCGTGACGCCGCTGCCGGCACCCTGGTGAACCACGAGTGCATCAAGACCAATCTGGAAGGCCTGCTGGAATACAAGTATGAGCCGATCTTTGGAGCGTCGGGGAGTAAGTCTTTTCCTACCCCGCAAGGGGGAGCGGAAAAGACTTCTCCCCTCCGTACCTTCAAAGGTTACCGCCGTTCAGACGGCCAGGTGGGCGTACGCAACCAGATCTGGGTCATTCCCACGGTGGGTTGCGTGAACGGCATCTGCCAGCAGATCGTAGACCGTTTCAAGGCGGAGATGGCCGTTCAAGCCGGCCATGACGGGGATTGTCATGCCCGACCTGATCGGGCATCTTCCGTGGATGCCATCGTCACGTTCCCGCACAATTACGGCTGTTCGCAGCTGGGCGGAGACCATGAGAATACCCGCACCATCCTCAAGGATATGGTGCATCATCCCAATGCCGGCGGCGTGCTGGTGGTGAGCCTGGGCTGTGAGAACAACCAGCTGGATGCTTTCCGTGAGCTGTGCGGCCCCGTGGACGAACGCCGGGTGAAGATGTTCGTATGCCAGAAGGTGGATGATGAGGTGGCCTATGGCGTGGAGCGCCTGAAGGAAATCTATGCCGTGGCTTCCCAGGACGTGCGCGAGGAGGTGCCCGTGAGCGAGCTTCGCGTAGGCCTGAAGTGCGGCGGCTCCGACGGTCTGAGCGGCATTACGGCCAATCCGCTGCTGGGTGTATTCTCCGACTGGATTGTTGCCCAGGGCGGCACTACTGTGCTTACCGAGGTGCCGGAGATGTTCGGCGCAGAGACCATCCTCATGAACCGTTGCCAGGACGAGGCTACCTTCGGCAAGACCGTCTCCCTGATCAACGATTTCAAGGAATATTTCATGAAGCAGGGGATGCCGGTGTACGAGAATCCGTCGCCGGGTAACAAGGCGGGCGGCATTTCTACGCTGGAGGAAAAGAGCCTGGGCTGCACGCAGAAGTGCGGCAAGAGCATCGTCCGGGGTGTGCTGAAATACGGCGAGCGCCTGTCGGTCAAGGGATTGAACCTGCTGTCGGCCCCCGGCAACGACCTGGTGGCCTCCACGGCCCTGGGTGCCAGCGGCTGCCAGATTGTGCTGTTCACTACGGGCCGCGGCACGCCGTTCGGCAGCTTTGTGCCCACCATGAAAATCTCCACCAATACGCCGCTGTATGAGGCCAAGCCGTCCTGGATTGACTTCAACGCCGGCGTGCTGGCGCAGGACGAGATGATGGCCGATGTGGCCCCCCGCTTCATCGACTATGTGCTGGCCGTCGCCAGCGGCGAGCCCGTGAACAACGAAAAGCACGGCATCCGCGAGATTGCCATCTTCAAACAGGGAGTAACACTGTAATGAGATTCAGATACCTTCTTGCCCTTATCCTGGCCCTGGCCCTGGCGCTGATCGCGCTGGGCTGCGCCCCTGCGCAGCCGGCGGAACCGTCGGCACAGGGACAGGTGATCCCGCCGGACGATCCCGGCGACAACCCCGGCGGCGATCCCACGCCGGCCGGGGAGATGGACGACCTCGCCTGTCCGACACCTCCTACGGTAGGAACGGTGGACCCGACGGCCCTGGTGGGTTATGGCGCCGGCGTGACCGGCGGTGAGGGGAGTGGCGGAAAGGTGCTGCACTTCAATAATGGAAAGGCCCTCCAGACCTGGCTTCTGCAGCGCACCAAGGACGAGAAGAAAGGCACGCACACGCCCACCGTCATCTGGCTAAGCGGCACGTTCCGGAGTGACGAAGGCCGCGACTTCTCCGATGCCCACCCCTGGTTCGACGTCAAGGACATGAGCAACCTCAGTTTCATCGGCACGGATGACTTTGTGATGGACAAGATCGGCATTTTCTGCGTCCGCGCCAAGAACATCATCATCCGGAACATCAACTTCCAGCAGCCCAAGGCCAATAACGGGGCCGATGCCGTCTCCATGCAGGAATGCGACGGGGTTTGGGTGGACCACTGCACCTTTACATCCCTCAACCAGACCAAGGACTACGAGGATGGTTCCACAGATGTAACCCACGGGTCAAAGAACGTTACCGTTTCCTGGTGCCGATACATCAAGACCCAGAAGAGCTGCCTGGTGGGCCACTCCAACAGCCAGAGCTCTGACACTGAGATTTCTGTGACCTTCCACCACAACTGGTTTGACCAGTCATCCTCACGCCACCCGCGCGTACGTTTCGGCCAGGCTCACGTGTACAACAACCTCTATGACGGCTGTACCACCTACGGCGCAGGCAGTGCCTACGGCGCGAAGGTCCTCGTGGAATACAACTACTTTGACGGTGTGCAGCTGCCCACCGACATTTGCACCTATCCTGCCAAGGAAAGCGGCGAATCCAACCTCCAGGGCAGCGTGGCCGGTTACCTGTATCC
>Ga0310694_10007483_pt1 | contig 10250 bp, 7 predicted proteins | sample 174DNAGHGhighgp2_FD_203884 | JGI IMG/M metagenome (GOLD analysis project Ga0310694, IMG submission 203884) | Sheep rumen microbial communities from Palmerston North, Manawatu-Wanganui, New Zealand - 1742 DNA GHGhigh gp2 (v2) (version 2) | ecosystem: Host-associated > Mammals > Digestive system >... | reverse complement strand
ATCACCAGGCTGTCCATCAGGCTGCCCATCAAGGTGTTCTTCACGGCGACCTCCATCCTGATGGCGATCATGTGCGTGTCCTTCCTGGGCAGCGGCATCAAGGAGCTGGCGGAGGGCAACGTGTTTGATCTGACGCTCCGCGTGCCGGGCATTCCGGAAAACGACGTGATTCAGATCTTCGGCATCTATCCGTGGCTGGAAACGCTGGTGCCGCAGCTGATCCTGGCCATTATCCTGCTGGTCACCTTCCTGGTTGCCCATTACCGGGGCAAGATCATTGCCCTGAAGGCGCAGTACGCCAGAGAAAAGCGTAACGATACCCCCGCGGAACCGCCCCGCGCAGTCCGCGAAGGATATACAAAGAATAAAAAGTAGGAGGAATTCACCATGAAAAAGTTTTTTGCCCTGGTGCTGGCTGCCGTAATGCTGATGAGCATGTCTGCCTTCTCGCTGGCTGAGGAGGCGGGCTTCGATGAATACGAACTGGGCGTTGAGGGCGAGCAGGAAGTCGACTTCATGACCATGTCGATGGTTTATTTCCAGCCCGTGGATATGGCGCCCGCTGAGAACGCCACCCCCAAGGAAGGCTCCGACCTGCATATCGAAGTGGACCTGACCGCCAATGAGAACCCCTACGGCTTCCCCGTGGACGGTTGGGTGCCCTATCTGAGCATCGACTTCGTGATCAAGGACAAGGATGGCAAGGAAGTCTCCTCCGGCTCCATGATGCCCATGGCGGCCTCCGACGGTCCGCACTACGGCAATAACATTGCGCTGCCCGAAGGCGAGTACTCTGTGACGCTGACAATCAAGAGCCCCGCCGAGAATGGCTATCTGCTCCATGTGGATGCCGAAACCGGCGTTGAAGCCAAGGAATTCTGGACCGAGCCGCTGACCGTTACCTGGACGGGTTGGAAGTTCGTCAAGGAATGGTAAGCTGAATTCAGGGTTTATTCCATCCGTATGCTGGCGTCTGCTCCGCGGGGGAGGAGGCGCCAGCATTGTGTGCGTTTACAGACAATGATGATTTCGGGGGTTCTGACGTGTTTAAATATCTCTGGATGGTGACGCAGGATCTGTTCCTGACCGTTACCCTGACCACCCTCATGCATGCGGCGCTGACCCGGCTGCTCGGCGAACAGGGAAAAAAGATTCACTGGATCGCTCTGGGAGCCGGCGTTTTCGCTTCCGTCGCGCTGGCGGCGGTGAAGTTCAATACCAGGCTCATTATCTCCAGTCACTGGAATCATTATATTTACGCGGCCGTGCTGGTGCTGACCCTGGTCTTCCTGCTTTTGAGCGCCCTGTGCGGACGAAAGGAGAACGCGAACAGATCCGCGGGGGGTGTGATCCTCTGCGCGGCGGGCGCCCTCCTGTCCGCTGTGCTGATCTTTTATGCGCTGCCCGGGGTGCTGCTGTATCCGTTCAGCTTCAATACCATGGGCCAGGGTTATTTCTCTTCCTACTACATGGTGCGCATGGCCGGCTGGCTGGGCGCGTTGATTCTGCTCTTTGTATATTCGCGCCTGCTTTCCCGCTGCGCGCTATATATAAAGGCCTGCGGGGCTGTTCTTTTTTCGCTGAACACAGGTCTGCTTTCCTTTGCCGCCTACTGCTTCGGCCGCTTTTTCGTGCCCTGGGTGAACCGGGCGAAGTGGCTGAACTGGCCCGTGAAATATACGGATGCGTCCTATGGGTGGATCGGGGGCTGGATGATGTTTACCGCCGACCATGCCATGCTCTTCATCTGGATCACGGCGGTGATTGCCGCGGGGCTGGCTGTCCTGCTCTTCAGGCAGGGGCTGATCATCAGGGAGCCTTATGACAACCCGGCCCAGCTGCGCAAACTGAAGGCCCGCAACAGGCACTGGCGGCGGGTCGCCGTGGGAACTGCGGTGTGTGTCGCGCTCTGCTGCGTGCTGCTGACGGTGGTGAAAACGGCTGACACCAGACAGGTGGAGCTTTCCGCGCCGGAGGCGTATACCGTGGATGAGGAAGTCGGCGCCGTGCTGGTGCCGATGGAGGCGGTCAGCGACGGACATCTGCACCGCTTTGAATACAGGACGGAAAAGAACATCAACGTGCGCTGGATCGTGGTGAAAAAACCGGGGTCCGCGTCCTTCGGCGTGGGACTCGACGCCTGCGAGGTCTGCGGCAACGCGGGATATTTTGAGCGCGGCGGCCAGGTGATCTGCAAGCGCTGCGACGTGGTGATGAATATCAACACCATCGGCTTCAAGGGAGGCTGCAATCCGATCCCCATGCCCTATGAGGTGAAGGACGGAAACCTCGTCTTCCGGCTGAGCGATATCATCGCGGGCGAAAAAGAATTCAGATAAGGAGGGAGTTCGCCATGCTGTTTCGCATGATTCGCGGCGTGCTCTTTCATCAGAAGGGCAAAATGCTGCTGATCGCTCTGACCATTGTTCTGGGCGCGTCCCTGGCGACGGGCATGCTGAACGTGGTGATGGGCGTTGAGGAAAAGGTGAACAAGGAGCTGAAAAACTACGGGGCCAACATTACCGTGAGACCCAAGGATTCCTCGCTGCTGGCCGATATCTATGATGTCGGCGGAGGGGAGGAGCTGAACGCGGCCTACCTGCGCGAGGATGAGCTGGGCAGGCTGAAGACGATTTTCTGGGCCTTCAATATCGTGGATTTCGCGCCTTTCCTGGACAGCCAGGTGACTCTGCCCGACGGCAGCACCGCCAAAATGACGGGCACCTGGTTCAACCACCATCTGGATCTTCCTACCGGCGAAAGCCTGGACGCGGGCGTGGTGGGGATGCGCTCCTGGTGGGATGTTTCCGAGGGACGCTGGCTGGATGAAAAGGATGAAAACGCTGCGTCTGAGATCATGGCCGGGACGCTGCTGGCGCAGAGAATGGGCTGGCACGCGGGCGACACCGTGCATATCGCCGCCTCCGCGGGGGAAAAGGATGTGACCATCGCGGGCATCTATGACGCGGGCGGCGACGAGGATGAGCAGATCTACGGGGCGCTGGACCTCGTGCAGACGCTGACGGACCGCGAGAACAAGGTGGCCTCCATCGAAGTATCCGCGCTGACGACGCCCGATAACGAGCTGGCCCGCAGGGCGGCCCGCAATCCGGCCGCCCTGTCCTCCCGGGATTATGAAACCTGGTACTGCACGGCCTATGTCAGCGCGATCTGCTATCAGATCCAGGAGGTCATTACCGGCTCCGTGGCCAGCGCCGTGCGCAAGGTGGCGGAAAGCGAGGGCAACATCCTGGATAAAACCAGACTGCTGATGATCCTGATCACGGCCCTGAGCCTCATCGGCTCCGCGCTGGGCATTTCCAATCTGGTGACCGCCTCTGTCATGGAGCGCAGCCAGGAGATCGGTCTGCTCAAGGCGATCGGCGCGCGGGATCACTCCATTACCGGTGTCGTCATGACCGAAATCCTGATCACGGCCCTCGCCGGCTTCGGCGTCGGGTATTTCCTGGGCCTGGGCTTTGCGCAGCTCATCGGGCACAGCGTGTTCGGTTCGGCCATTGATATCAATCCCAGGGTCGCGCCCATCGTGGCGGGCCTGATCGCCCTGGTGACCATCGCGGGCAGCCTGCCCGCCATCCGCCAGATCCTGCGCCTGCGGCCCGCGGAAGTGCTGCACGGCGGGCATTAAGGGAGGCGCCTGAAGATGACAAAACGTAGAATGTTCCTGCGCATGATTACCGCGTCGCTGCTTCGCCGGCGCTCGCGGATGCTGATTGCGCTTCTGTCCATCGGCATCGGCGCAACCATACTGGCCGGCCTGGTGACCATCTATGTGGATGTGCCCCGGCAGATGGGCGTGCAGTTCCGCTCCTACGGCGCAAACATGCTGCTGCTGCCGGGGAATGGCGAAGAGCTGAACAGCGAAAGCCTCGCGGAGGCGCTGCGGAAGATCCCGGAAAACGAGCTGGTCGGCGCCGCGCCTTACCGCTATGTGCGGCTGGATATGACCACCCGCCAGCAGTCCTTTACCGCGGCTGGCACCGATTTTTCACAGATCACTAAAACAAGCCCCTATTTCAGCGTCGAAGGGGCCTATCCCTCGGAAACCCGGCAGGTGCTGGTGGGCAGGGAGATCGCGGACACCATCGGTGTGAAGGTGGGCTCCGACATGGAGCTGACCTATCAGCCTGAGGGCAGCGCCGAAAGCAAAACACCCGAGGAGAGCCGCGCGGCCGGCGCGTCCCTGTCCGGCAGGGCGGAGGGCTTTGGGGGCGGCATGGTCTATGTGACGGCCACGCTGGATGAGCAGTCGAAGATCGCTTCCGTCTCTGTGGATGCCTCCACCCAGACCCCGGAATTCGGCGGACGCGTGGCGGAGGATGAAGCCTTCCTGGGCCAGCTGATCGGGCAGTCCCTGCCGCTGACGCTGGGAGACGGCGTGGACGCCGTGAGCGGCGCGACCGTGACGTCCGGCGCGGTGGTGGAGGCCCTGAACAAGGCGGCGGCGGCCGGTACGGCGGCCCAGCCCAGGACGCTGAACTTTACCGTCACCGGCATCCTGACCACGGGCGGCGAGGAAGAAGGATATCTGTTTCTTTCCCTTCAGGATATGGAGAACCTGACGGGATCGGATCAGCTGGATATCGCGGAGCTTTCCGTTTCCGCCGGCGCCGAGCAGCTGGAAGCCTACGCGAAGGACATTACGGACAGCGCGGGCGGCGTCCAGGCCCGGCTGGTCAAGCGCGTGGCCAAGTCTGAGGCGTCGGTGCTGGAAAAGCTGACGGCGCTGGTGTTCCTGGTCACCCTGGTCGTGCTGCTGCTGACCATGATCTGCGTCAGCACCACGATGATGGCCGTCGTATCCGAACGGCGCAGGGAAATCGGCCTGCGCAAGGCGCTGGGCGCGTCCGACGGCTCCATCCGCGCGGAGTTCCTCGGGGAAGGTCTCTTCCTGGGGCTGCTGGGCGGCGTGATGGGCGCTGTTCTGGGCTTCGTCTTTGCCCAGGTGGTCAGCGTTAACGTGTTCGGCTCATCCATCACCTTCCAGCCCCTGCTGCTGCCGGCCACCATCATCGTTTCCATGACGATCGCCGCGGTGTCCTGCCTGCTGCCGATCAAGCGTGCCGTGGCCATCGATCCGGCCATCGTCCTGAAAGGAGAATAATATCATGAGTCTGCTTGAACTGAAAAACGTTTCGAAAATATACGGGGAATTAAAAGCGCTGGATAACGTGAGCCTCCATGTGGACCGGGGCGAATGGGTGGCCATCATGGGCCCCTCCGGCAGCGGCAAAAGCACCATGATGAACATCATCGGCTGCATGGACAAGCCCACCAGCGGCGAGGTGCTGCTCGATGGCGTGGACATTTCCAAAGAGAGCAGCAGGCGCCTGACGGACATCCGCCGGGATAAGATCGGCCTGATCTTTCAGCAGTTCCACATGGTCAATTACCTGACCGCCGTGGAAAACGTCATGGTGTCCCAGTATTATCATTCCCTGCCGGACGAGGAGGAGGCCCTGGAGGCCCTCGGCCGGGTGGGCTTGCGGGAGCGGGCCCGGCACCTGCCCAGCCAGCTTTCCGGCGGCGAGCAGCAGCGCGTGTGCGTGGCCCGGGCGCTGATCAACCATCCGGAGCTGATCCTGGCCGACGAGCCCACCGGCAACCTGGATGAAGCCAACGAGAACATCGTGCTGGATCTTTTCGCCCAGCTGCACAGGGAAGGAACGACGCTGATCGTCGTGACCCACGACCCGGAGGTGGCGGAGGCCGCCCAGCGGACAATCGTGCTGGAGCACGGCAAGGTGGCCCGGGAAGTCATCAACGAAAACTTCGGAAAAGGGGACTGAAAGAAAACCCCGTTCAGATCAGACCAAAACCAGAAGAATCCCCCGAAACGGGGGATTCTTGCTTATTTTCGCCCTTATTTCTTCAGGGAACCGTACTGACTGACGACGTCATCAATGGTGGCGGCTCCGGTTCCAACCTGGTAGGCCGCGTTGCGCACCTGCACGAAGAGGGCATCCGTAATCCCGATGGTTTCCGGGCACAGGATCCGTTCAGCAGGCACATGGCTGAAGGGCTCATACACGGCGCTGAAGGAAAGATCCTTTGTCGGAGTCACCAGGCGTTTGACCTGAGCCATCTGATTCAGCTCCTGCCGGCTGATCAGAAAGCGCATAAACTCGTTGGTCATGTCCAGGTTGTCACAGGTTTTGTTCACCGAAAATTCGATGGACGGGCTGTCAATAAAATAGCCGCCGTCTTCTGAGAGGGGAATGGGGGCAAAGGAATAGGTGAAGGGATTTTTGGAAAACGCCTCGGACTGGCTTTCCCGTTTTCCTGTTCCGGATACGGTGTCTCCGGTGCAGATCATCATGGGAACATCTCCTTCAAAGAAGCGAAGAATCACCTGCGTATAGTTGTCGCTGATCTCATTGCATTTGTCCAGATTAATGCAGCCGCTCCTGATCAGCTGCATCATCGATTCCAGGCTCCGGCGCATGCATTCTCCGGCGGAAGGATTCATCTCATTTGCGGCCTGAAGCATTTCGGGATCGTTCGCCAGGGCAGCCACGACTTCCGGATATACCAATATGCTCATCAGGCAGCTGGAAGGCCCCGCGCTGTAGCCCATCATCGGGCTGGCATAGCCCCTGCTCAGAAACGTCCCGCACACGGTTTGCAGCTCTTCCCATGTGGTTGGAACCTGCAGCCCTTCCTTTTCAAAAAGGTCGTGATTCACCAGCATCCCGTAGTTACGCGCAAAAACCGGCACCGTCAGCAGCCGGCCGTCGGCGTCATATCGCAGCAGGTTGGGACGGATGCATTCCAGATCAAGACCGAGGGCGGGATCAGCAAGATTCTCCATATGCTCAAAGGCTGTCAGGTAGTTTTCATTTCCGTACATCCAGGGAAAGGAGAAGAAGATATTCGGGGGATTTCTGCTTTCCAGCACCACCCCCAGCAGGTTTTCATAGTCGTCCGGCTTCAGATAGGTCAGTTCCACATGGGGGTAAATCTCATTGAAACTGTCAAATTCAGCTTCCAGCGCCTCAAAGTTGGAGTAACTGCCGACGACGGTGATTTCGCAGCTGGTTTCCGTATTCAGCCGCGGCTGGAAGACGCTGCCGGATTCCGCACAGGCCGGGGAGGCGAGGACCGCCGAAAGGATCACGAGCAGAGCGGACAGGACAGAGCAAAGCATTTTTTTCATTTCTTTTCCTCCTTGATTCTGCGAATTTCTTTGATCACAAGTTTCAGGTCAACCGGTTTTGAGATATGCCCGTTCATGCCGGCCTGCAGGCATTCCGCCACATTTTCAGAGAAAGCGTCAGCGGTCATGGCAATGATGGGAATGGAGGCCGCCTGGCGGCTTTCCATTTTGCGGATCTGCCGCGTCGCGTCCAGGCCATTCATTTCCGGCATCTGGATATCCATAAAGATCAGGTCATAGCGGCCTTCCTCGGCTTCCGCCATTTTTTCCGCACAGATTCGTCCGTTTTCGGCCCGTTCTGACGTGATGCCAAACATGCTCAGCATGGTGGAGATGATCTCCCAGTTGACATCGTTGTCCTCCGCGATCAGGATGTTCATTCCGGCCAGGTCCGAATAGTCTTCCGCCGGTTCCGCGGCCTTTACTTTCGTTCCGAGCAGCTCGTTGATTTTCTCGTACAGCCCGGAACGGAACAGCGGTTTGCCGAGGAATCCGTTTGCCCCGGCCGCTTTCGCCTCCTCTTCAATATCGGACCAGTCGTAAGCGGAGGTCAGCAGAATGGGGATGGGCGCGTCGATTTCCTTCCGGATGCGTCTGATCGTCTCGATTCCGTCCGGATCCGGCATCTTCCAGTCCAGGATGACCACATGGTAATCCTTTCCGGCTTCATGCCGGCGGCGGATCATTTCCAGCGCTTCCAGGCCGGAGCCGGCCTGCTCCGCGCGGATCCCCAGCGACGCAAGCGTATCCGCCGCGGTTTCCAGCAGAACCGGGTCATCGTCTGCGATCAGAACCTCTACACCATCGATGCGCATTTCCTCCAGCTGCTTTTCAGCCACCGGAAGATCCAGCGTAATGGTGAAGGTCGTCCCTTTTTCAGGTTCGCTCCGGCACTGAATCGTCCCGTTCATCAATTCGACCATCTGTCTGGTGATCGCAAGCCCGAGCCCGGTTCCCTGAATGCTGTTCACCCGGCTGTCCGTCTGCCGGGAAAAAGGCTGATACATTTTTTCAAGGAACTCAGGGCTCATGCCGATGCCGGTGTCCTCGACGCGATAGACCAGCTTCACACAGCCCTCCTTTTCGCTTTTTTCCTCCCGCAGGTCCACGGACACGCTGCCGCCCGGCATGGTGTACTTGATGGCATTGGAAAGAATATTGATGTAAATCTGATTGAGCCGCAGCTGATCCGCGTAAAGGTACTCCTTCTCAATCCGATTGGTGCGGAAGCTGAAAACGATATTCTTCTCCTTGACCATGGGCTGGGACAGGTTCACCAGATTTTCGACGGTTTCCACAAGGGAAAAGGTGATCGGGCTCAGGCTGAGCTTTCCGCTTTCCACCTTGGAGATATCCAGGATATCATTGATCAGCGTCAGCAGATGATTGCCGGCCAGGCTGATCTTTCTCAGATTGTCCGCGACAGCTTTCGGGTCTCCCAGGTTTTTTTCAGCGATCGTGGTCAGCCCGATGATCGCGTTCATCGGCGTGCGTATATCATGAGACATGGTAGAGAGAAAATCGGTTTTGGCCCTGTTGGCGGCCTCGGCTTCCCTGGCCATCACCCGGAGCTTTTTGTTGACGGAATGCATATACAGGAAGTCCGACGCAAGCAAAAGCAGCAGCCCGAAGGAGATGACCCCGGTCAGCACCCAGTTTTCCGTATCTGCGTTCAGACTGCTGACCGGCGCGAGGCTCAAAAGCACCCAGCCTTTCGTGGAGGTAATGGGCGTGTGGGCGACAATGCATTCCCGGCCTCTTGAATCCTGCATGGTGAACGAGCCTGTGCCGGAGAGGATGTTCGAAAACAGCTGGCTTTGCGCCGCGATTCCGGGCTGGTTATAGGACTTGTAGAACTCAAAGAAGCTGTTGCTTTTAAAGGAACGCCCCCGGATGACATAGTTGCCGTCCGTGTCGATGATGGAAAAATCCTCTTCCCCGTACTCTTCCTTGGGGAAAATCCACTTTTCCTCCAGTTTGGATGTGGGAACGATGCGCAGCAGATAGGCCTGCTTCTTTTCGCTGCCTTCCGCATCCCGAACCATGATCCGGTTGCAGAAGGCCAGAGACTGTTCCCCGTTCATGGGATTTGTGTAGGTGCGGGTAACGTTGATCGCCTCGCCCAGCTCGGCGATCCATGCCCCGTCCCCGAACAGCTCCATCCGCGCATAGGACACATCATAATTCTCCGTGCTGTTCAGCTTCGGCCGTGTGGAATAGCCCGTCAGGGTTTCCGCATCAATGAGGTGGGCAGATGTGTCAGCCTTTACATGGGTGGCCCGGATATACGCCGCAGCTTCCTCCAGCGTCAGCTGCTGGCCGTTAATGTACTGCGCCCAGTTGTCACAGATCTGCTGTTCGCCTTCCAGGTAGTTGCCTGTTACCTGCTCCATGGCAATCGACGCATTGACGAAATGCTCCACCTGGGACCGGTCCTTTTCTTTTCTCTCATAGTTGGAATACAGCGCAACGAAAACCAGAATGGCGCTCATCAGGGCGATGTTCGCCACGATCATCCATGATGTCTTCAGGCGGCTCATTTCAACGGTCCCTCCGGAGCTGGCAAAATAACAGAAATGCTTCTTCACTATTTTACCACTTCAGGGCGGATGCAACAAGCTTGTTTTTATGCGCCATTCGTTTTGCGCGTTTTCAGGCACCCACGTTTTGTGGGTCTGCCGTACAAACCCGGGATGAACAGGTGCAGAGAAGTCTGGTGGCCGGAGCGGTCAAGGGATAAAACAGATACCGTTGTACTTGATCTTTATTCCATCCTTCCATTAAAATTGCGTCATATCACGAAGTCGGCATAAAAAGGCGAAAAAGAAAATTCCTTTTCTTTTTAGAACTTGTGTGGTAGGATAGAATCCGCTGGTGGACAGCAACCCAATCAAGACAGCGGAATGAAATCCGCTGCCTAAAAAAGAGGAACACCATGGCCAGAAAAAAATTTTCCCTGAGCGGGTGGTACAAGCGCTTTTTCCTGAACGAAAGGACTTCCATGATTGCAGCCGTGCTGAGCCTGCTGATTCTGCCGGTCATCTATTATTTCGGAAACCGGTCCGGCGGGCTG
>Ga0310694_10007482_pt1 | contig 10251 bp, 9 predicted proteins | sample 174DNAGHGhighgp2_FD_203884 | JGI IMG/M metagenome (GOLD analysis project Ga0310694, IMG submission 203884) | Sheep rumen microbial communities from Palmerston North, Manawatu-Wanganui, New Zealand - 1742 DNA GHGhigh gp2 (v2) (version 2) | ecosystem: Host-associated > Mammals > Digestive system >... | reverse complement strand
CCAGCGGGGCCCAGTTGAGATTCACACCCATCACGTCATTGATGCATGATGTGATGTCTGCCAGATGGTCGATGGAAACGGCGTTCAACGCATGGAGCAGTTCCTCACTGACACAGAAACCATTCTCTTTCAAGCGGGCGAGGAATGCCATCGCAGGCATGCTGGCCTCGGATTGCATGTCGATGTCCTCGCGGCGGATGTCGAGGAATACGGCGCGGTAGCGCAGGGCTATTTTCGTCAATGTCTTGTTCTTCATGTCTATCGAGGTTTGGGAACCATAAAAAATTTTCATGGCACTTTTGAAATGCAAATATAGACATATTTTTTGATATGACAACATCTACTATCAAAAAACCTTTCCTTCCTTCGGGTTTTAGTTTTTTTTTTACTACTTTTGCCATGTTTTAGCTACAAGAGGTTGCAACACATCTTAAACTCATACCATGTACGAATTATCACAAAATACCATCCTCCACGGGAGGGCTTACAAATACAAGATTGTTAAGAGGCTGGGGCAGGGCGGATTTGGCATCACATATCTTGCAACGGTGCAGATGGTCGGGGAGTTGGGATCCATCGACACAGAAGTGAAGGTCGCCGTCAAGGAATTCTTCATGCGCGACATCAACGGCCGCGGCAGGGATGGCTCTACTGTGACTTGCGGCAGCAAGGGGGGCGTCTACGACAATTACAAGAAGAAGTTCAGCAGAGAGGCCCTCAGCCTTAGCAGACTCCAGCATCCCAATATCATCAAGGTGATTGAATCCTTCGAGGCCAACAACACCGTCTATTTTGTCATGGAGTTCCTCGATGGTGGCAGCTTGAGAGACTACATCGAAAAAAAAGGAAGACTCACCACCAAGGAGGCGATTTCGATATCAAAACAGATAGGCGAGGCGCTATCCTTCATGCATGGGAAGCGCATGCTGCACCTTGACCTCAAACCTGGCAATGTCATGATGCGTGAGGAAAACCATCCTGTCTTGATTGACTTCGGACTCTCCAAGCAGTATGACAGTAACGGAAACCCGGAATCGAGCACCACGGTGGGAGGGGGGACGCCTGGATTCGCACCCGTTGAACAACTCCTGTACAGGGATGCCAGGGATTTCCCCATGGGGATGGATGTGTATGCTTTCGGTGCCACCCTCTTCAACATGCTCACAGGGAAGTGCCCTCCCGATTCCTCCGTCATTCTCAACGATGGATTTCCTTTGGATGATTTGAAGGAATGCGGCGTCGGCGATGGACTCACCGCTTGCATCGTCAAGGCCATGGCGCCGGTGGTGAAAGCTCGCTATAAAACGGTGAAGGATTTCGTCGCCGCCATAGCACAATATGAAAATGAGGTGGGGAAGAAAACTGTGGCCAATGATTTCGTAAGGGGGAAAGGTCAACGTAAGGAAGAGAATTGGAAATCACAAGGGGCGAATCTTGAAGATGCTGCAGCATGTTTTGACTATGGACAAAAGTACTATTATGGCTATGGCGTGCCTAAGGATTACGCCAAGGCCTTCGCTTGGTTTCGCAAGGGGGCGGAACAAGGAAATGATGATGCGCAGTTCACCCTTGGATTGATGTATGATTTCGGTCAAGGTGTGGCTCAGAGCTTTACCGATGCAGCAAAATGGTATACTATGGCGGCAGAACACGGGAATGTCGGTGCACAGTTCAGCCTTGGTGCGATGTACGAATGTGGACAAGGTGTGCCTCAAAGCTTTGTCGAATCTGAGAAATGGTATCGCAAGGCTGCAGAACAAGGAAACGCTGGAGCACAGAGCAACCTTGCCTTGAAGTATTTCAACGGTCAAGGTGTGTCTCTTGACTATGTCGAGGCGGCGAAATGGTTTCACAAGGCTGCCGAACAGGGTAACCTGAAAGCACAGAGTTATCTCGGTAAGATGTTCTTGGATGGACGGGGGGTGGCTCAAAACCATGCCGAAGCCCTGAAATGGTTCCGCAAGGCAGCAGAAAGGGGCGATACCGCCTCGCAGTGTCATCTTGGAAAAATGTACGAGAAAGGCATGGGGGTGGCTCAGAACTACAATGAAGCTGTGAAATGGTATCGCAAGGCGGCAGAGCAAAGGGATGTTTATGGTCAGTATGCACTTGGGACCATGTATCGTGACGGACATGGTGTGCCTAAGGACTATGTGGAATCCGTAAGATGGTTCCGAATGGCGGCTGAACAGGAATATGCCGATGCCCAAAACGCCCTTGGATTAAGATATGAGTATGGGCAAGGCGTGCCTCAGAACTTCGAAGAGGCGATGAAATGGTATCGTAAGGCGGCTGAAAAGGGGAATGCCAAAGGCCAGGTCAACCTTGGATGGATGTTTGGCAACGGTCGGGGGGTACCTAAAAACGACTCTGAGGCTGTGAAATGGTATCGCATGGCTGCTGAGCAAGGCAATGCTTTTGCGCAGTATAACCTCGGATTGATGTATGAAAACGGTCGTGGCTTGCAAAGAGACCTGTCGTCTGCCAGGTTCTGGTATGAAAAGGCGGCTGCAAAAGGATATGAGGAAGCCAGGAAACGATTGAATGCATTAAAAGGTAAATAGAAAATCAAAAGAAGTGGCATCCACCATCTATGTTGGTGTGATGGGTTCTTATGTTTCATTGCGAATCTTTTAGAAAACAACTGTTCATTATGAAAAAAACATCGATTATATTACCTTTCGTCATCGTTGTTGCCGCATTGATGTCAAGTTGTATCTTCAAGGTCAATATCAATGACAATGGGGTGAATGTCGTTTCTCTCTCCCCCAAAGGGTTTGATGACGCACCGTCGTGCAAGATGACCTTGAATGAGTTTTCTGCCATTGAAAACAACACTCCCTTGTCTGTCGATTATTGTCGTTCGGAAGAATACAAAGTGGTCGTCCTTGGCGATACCACCTTGGTGGACAGTCTGAAAACAGAAATCCGAAATGGGAAATTGGTCTTGGGGATGAAGCCTGGTACCTACCATGACCTTTGGTTGAAAGTGTTGGTGTATGCTCCGCGCATCTCAGCCCTTCATCAGAATGGCAGTGGTCAGTTCTTGTGTGACTCTGTCAGCGACAATGAGGGACGCTTCGACGTGGTTGCCTCAGGTAGTGGCGACATCACCATCAAAGGCATCGAATGCAAGGATGTGCAAATGGAGGTCAATGGGAGCGGTAACGTACAGGCGGAAAAGGTGGTGTCTCAAGCGGCTGTGTTGTCTATCAATGGTTCCGGCTCCATACGCATACCTGACTTTTTGGTAAGGGAAATGTTGGACGCCAACATCAACGGCAGTGGCGACATCTCCGTCGACGGTTCTGCAAACAAGGTCAAGGCGAATGTCAATGGCTCCGGCTCCATCACAGGAAAACTGAAGCACCAGGATCTGGAAAGTTCAAAAGTAGGCAGCGGGAGCATAGATTTGAAGAAAGAATAGTGGAATCCACTTAAAGTCGACTCAACATCCTTATAATTAGTCATCGCAGAAAAAATAGTCTACGGAGTCAAGGAGTTTGGGAGTTCCTATGTGCTTTAGGCACATTCTCCTCTTACTCCTCAACTCCGTAGACACCTTTTTTATCCAAAGTTTTATGGAATGTCTACGGACTATTAGGGCTCTTCTTTGAATGCATTGAGCCCTTTGAATCCAGCTTTCAGACGCTAACCTTATTTCACACCTGCCCAGAGGGAAAGGTCTTTCTCTGCGATGAAATTGAGGCCGCTGAGAATGATGGTCTCTCTTGCCTTTTCCGGGTTGTCGGTGCGGAAGACGAGGATGCCCTTTCCCCTGAGGAGGAAGCTATACATGTAGGTGAGGCCTATGCCGGCGTTGCTGAGCACCTCCACGGCGTCGGCAGCCCTTCCGGGCTGGTCGTCGAGCTCCAGGGCGAAGACGTCGGAGAGGGCGACAGGGATTCCTGCCTTCTTCAGTCCCTCGAAGGCGCGGAGGGGTTCGCTGCAAATGACGCGGTAGATGCCGTTTTCCGCGGTGTCGGGAATGGTGGACGCGATGATTTGAATGCCGAAGCGTCGGAAGAGGTCGAGCACTTTTACGAGCGACCCGGCCTTGTTCTCAATGAATATGGATAATTGATGAATGGTCATGGTATGAAGGTGTTGGTTAGAACAGTTTGCGCAGGTCTTTCACCCTGACGGCCTTGCCTTCGTCGGAGGCGTGGATGCCGCCCTTGGGGAGCAGTTTCACTTTCGGAGTGACGAGTATCTCATCTTTGAGCAGGCGGGTGATTTCCTTCGTCAGGCGTTGCAGACGCTGGTAGTCGTCGGTAAACAACTCACGAAGCTCCACTTCCACGGTCATGGTGTCGTTGCCGTTCACCGTTTCGAGCGTGATGAGGTAGTCGGTGCTTAATTCCTTGAATTTCAAGAGAATCTTTTCTATTTGGATGGGGAAGATGTTCACGCCCTTGAGAATCATCATGTCGTCGCTGCGTCCTTGCAGTCTCGACAACCGCTTGTGGGTGCGTCCGCAGGGGCATGTGCTGCCGATGATGCTCGTGAGGTCGCGTGTGCGGTAGCGCAGCAGCGGCATCGCCTCACGGTTGATGGTGGTGATGACCAGTTCGCCCAATTGTCCGTCGGGAACTGGCTCGAGGGTGACGGGGTCGATGATTTCCACGATGAAATAATCCTCCCAGATGTGTATGCCGTTCTGTTCCGGGCATTCGAAGGCTACGCCGGGACCCATCATCTCGGAGATGCCATAGGAGTTGTAGGCTTTCACGCCAAGGTTGTCCTCTATGCGCTTGCGTTGCTCCTCGCTGTGCGGCTCTGCGCCGATGCACAACACGCGCAACTTGGTGTCGCGGCGTGGGTCGACGCCTTCTTCGCGCATCACCTCGTAGATGCGAGAGGCGTAGCTGGGGATGGCGTGAAGAACGGTAGTGCCGAAGTCCTTGATGAACTTGATCTGGCGCGTGGTGTTGCCCGCGGCGGCGGGGACGGTGAGCATGCCCACTTTCTCCGCTCCGTATTGGAAGCCCAGACCGGCGGTGAACATGCCATAGCCGGCGGAGTTCTGGAACACGTCCTCAGGGCGGCTTCCCACCATCCAGAGGCAGCGGGCTACGGCTTTCGCCCACTCGTCGATGTCTTTCTGTGTGTGCAGCACGACGGTGGGGTTGCCGGTGGTGCCGCTGGAGGAGTGCAGGCGTGTGCAGTCACGCAAGGGCACGCAAGCCAGGCCGAAGGGGTAGTGCTCTCTCAGGTCGTCTTTCGTGGTGAAAGGAAGTTTGTGGATGTCGTCCAAGGTCTGGATGTCGTCGGGGGTGATGCCCAACTCGGCGAATTTCTCTTGGTAGAAAGGTGAGTTCATGCAGTGCTTGACAGTCGCTTTGAGACGGTCCAACTGCAACTGGCGAAGCTCCTCTTGGGGCATCGTCTCCAGTTCCGGGTGCAAATAAGGTGAATATTCCATGTCTTTTCTTGGTGGGAGCAGTGGCCGGCTGAATAGGCGGCCTTCTCTTGCTCCGTACTTGCAAAAGTACGCAAAAATTCTCAAATACGATGCAAAATGTCACATTTTTTGTGATTTGGAGGTCATTCTTCCAAATTTTGGTGGAGAAAAGCCTCCAATTCGGTGCCGATGAGTCCTGAGGCAACCACATTGCCCTCCTTGTCAACGATGAGGGTGAAAGGGATGGCGTCGATGCCGAACCTGCCGGCTATCTCGCTGTTCTTCTTCAACTCGCTGATGTGTGTCCACGTGGCACCCGTTTGCTTCACGGCATTCTTCCATTTCTCAGCGTCGGTGTCGAGTGATACGCCGAGGATGCCAAGGCCTTTGGGATGGTAGAGTTTGTAGAGTTGCACCATGTGGGGCATCTCTTGCATGCAGGGACCGCACCAACTGGCCCAGAAGTCGATGATGGTCAGTTCATTTTGCTTCACCACGTCCATCGCCGACACCATCTTGCCGTCAAGGTCGGGGGCGGAGAAGTCGGGCATGACAGCGATGTCGTCGCCCATTATGTCTTCCATTTCGTTGAGTCCCATGGATTGGTCTCTGATGAATGCTTCCATATCCTTGATGGGTGGGCGCGCCCGCATGGACTTCGGCATCTTGTTGATGAGGGTCATGACTTGGTTTTCATCCAAATAGGCGGGGGTGACGACGAGGAAATAGCCTAATTCGTTGTCGATGTTCTTTTCTGCCGTTTGGTAGTAGAGGGAGGCCAGTTTGCCAATAGGTACCAACGCTTTTTCATGTGCTGCCAAACTGTCCTCTTTGGATGAATTCTCGTTGAGGTTGGCTATGAAACCAAGAGCTTCATCCATATATTTATAACCTTCTGCGTTGAGTTTTTGCCATTCGTTGTTCAAGGGCGTCCCAGAGACTTCGCATTTATGCTGGTCTTTTGATATGACCAAATGGATGGCACCTTCCTCTAAAAAAAACGGCATGAGCGTGACGGAGTCGTTGAGATTGCCTATAAAGCAGATGGTGATGCTGTCGGCCGTGCCGGTATAGTCGAATTTATTGCCTTTCACCTTGATGGTGTCGAAAGGAATACCATTTTCCATATCACTGATGAGGTAAAGCTCCTTGATTTGTGGCAGGCTGTCAAGCGTGCCGTGAATCTGGTATTCTAACGACTTGTGACACGAGGCGAGAATGAGCAGTGCGAGGATGAGCAATGCAACAGAGGCATGAGGTCTCATGAGGCTTCTTGTCTAATGGGTATTATCGCTTTTTAAAGGTCTTATACGAGATATTGTGAGCTGATGCTTTGATTGGTGATGACACGGCGGATGGTTTCGGCGAACATGTCGGCGACTGAGATTTGCTTCACCTTGGGACAGCGGTTGGTGTAGGGGATGGAGTCGGTGAAGACTATCTCCTCCAGGGCGGAGTTCATCACGTTTTCATTGGCGTTGCCGCTCATCACGCAGTGTGAGGCGCAGGCTCTCACGCTGGTGGCTCCGGCGCTCTTCATCAGGTCGGCGGCCTTGGTGATGGTGCCTGCTGTGTCGACGATGTCGTCGACGATGACGACGTTCTTGTCCTTCACCTCGCCGATGATCTGCATGGTGGCCACCACATTCGCGCGGGCGCGAGTCTTGTTGCAAAGCACGAGGGGGACGCCGAGGTATTTGGCGTAGGTGTTGGCACGCTTCGAGCCGCCAACATCGGGCGAGGCGATGACCATGTTGTCGAGTTTCAGTGACTGCAAATAGGGCAGGAGGACGCCGGAGGCGTAGAGGTGGTCGACCGGCACGTCGAAGAAACCTTGGATTTGGTCGGCGTGGAGGTCCATGGTGATGACGCGGTGCACGCCGGCCACCATCAGGATGTCGGCGACAAGTTTGGCGCCGATGCTCACGCGTGGCTTGTCCTTGCGATCCTGTCGTGCCCATCCGAAATAGGGCATGACGGCGTTGATGGTGCGTGCGGAGGCACGTTTGGCTGCGTCGATCATCAAGAGCAGCTCCATGAAGTTGTCGGAATTGGGGAAGGTGCTCTGTACAAGGAACACGTCTCTCCCGCGGATGGACTGTTCGTAGGAGACGGAGAACTCACCATCGGAGAACCGGGTGATTTGCAGGTTGCCAAGAGGGCAGCCCAGACTTTGGCAAATCTTCTCGGCGAGGTATCTCGTCTTGGTGCCTGAGAAAACCAGGATGTCGTTTTGCTCTTTCATTGTTCTTTTATTTATGTTTGGTTGTGGGTTATCCTATCGCTGTGCGTAGCTTCTCGAAGTGGTTGATGATGTTGCGGTAGTCGGTCTCGTTGTGGATGTTGAAGCGGTTCCAGAGGTCGCCGCAGATGACGACACCGCCGAATCCTAGGTCGCGGGCGGCATGGATGGTGTCGAGTGACATGCCACTCAAGGCGTAGACGTGCTTGTCGATGAGCCCTTGACGGGAGGCTGCCTGCAATTCTGTCATGGTGAAGGTGGCGCGCCTGGCGGGGTCGGAGAGGCTGTCGAAGATGTTGCTTAGGAATACGTAGCGGGCCTTCCGCTTCGCTTCTTTCAGCAGCGTCAGGTCGCTGCATGAGCGGCTGTAGTTGCCACGGTAGCCGGCGGGGCGTTCTGCCAAGGCATCATCGAGATGGATGCCGGCGAGACCGAACTCCTCCTTAAGATAGAAATGGTCGTGGACGGTGATGCGACGGTGAGTGTTCTCTGGCAACAGCGAGAGAAGGCGCTCCACGTAGACAGGGGAGGACAATGGCTTGTAGATGTGCAAGTTGTCCAATCCCTCTTCGAAAAGGGCCTCTAAAATCTTGTCTTCCTCCACAAAGAATGTGGGGCGGGTCATAATGGCAAGTTTCATCTATTGTTAAGATTCTTGACAGAGGATGACGGCTATCACCGATTTCCATCTGCAAATATAGGAAAAATCCATCATACCTACAATAATATGCACAAAAAAAATGTAAAAGGCCTTTAAAAACAAACATGCATCAATTGAAAGGGCTGGCTTCGATAGAAACCAGCCCTTTCTTCAAATCGTTCCGATTACTCCGATTCCTCAGATTACTCTGATTCCTCTGATTCCTCCGATGATTCCGATTACTCAGATTCTCCCGCCTCCTTCTCTTGTCACGAGAAGAAGCCAAGGAGAGTACCCGCTGCCACGGCGGAGCCTATCACGCCCGCAACATTGGGACCCATGGCGTGCATCAGCAGGAAGTTGTGTCGGTCGTATTCAAGACCGAGGTTGTTGGAGATGCGTGCGCTCATGGGAACGGCACTCACGCCGGCGTTGCCGATGAGGGGGTTGATCTTCTTGTCGGCGGGAAGGAAGAGGTTCATCAGCTTGACGAACAGCACGCCGCTGGCACTGGCGATGATGAAGGCCATGGCGCCGAGGAAGAAGATTTTGATGGTGTTCAAGGTGAGGAATTCGCTGGCTTGCGTGGAGCATCCCACGGTGAGTCCGAGGAGCACCACCACCACGTCGTTGAGTGCGCTGCCTGCCGTTTTAGCCAGGCGCGTGGTCTTGCCGCTCTCCTTGAGCAGGTTGCCGAAGAACAGCATGCCTAAGAGCGGGAGGCCGGAAGGTACGAGGAACGTGGTGAGCAGGAGTCCGATGATGGGGAAGAGGATGCGCTCGGTCTGGCTGACGTGGCGTGAGGGCTTCATGTGTATGACACGCTCCTTCTTAGTGGTGAGCAGACGCATGAGAGGCGGCTGAATCACCGGCACGAGGGCCATGTAGGAGTAGGCGCACACTGCGATGGCTCCCATCAGGTTGGGGCATAGCTTGGAGGATAGGAAGATGGCCGTAGGACCATCGGCGCCACCGATGATGGCGATGCCTGCCGACTGGTTGGGCTCGAAACCGAGGGCGAGGGCTACCATGTAGGCACCGAAGATGCCGAATTGTGCCGCTGCTCCGATGAGCACCAGTTTGGGATTGCTGATGAGTGAGGAGAAGTCGGTCATGGCGCCGATGCCTAGGAACACCAAGGGTGGATACCATCCTTGGCGGACGCCTTGGTAGAAGATGTTGAGAACGGAGTTGTCCTCATATAGGCCGATTTCCAAACCGGCGTCGGCGCGGAAGGGGATGTTGCCCAGGATGATGCCCAAGCCGATGGGTACGAGGAGCAGTGGCTCGAAATCCTTCTTGATGGCAAGCCAGATGAAGATGCTGCCCACGATGATCATGACCAAGTTGGGAATCGTCGCGTTGGCGAAACCTGTGTAGCTGAGGAAGTCGAAAAACTTCGAGGTGACAAATTCTGTGAATCCCATGGCCTTATCCTATCGTTACGAGGGCGGCGCCTTCCATCACGGTGTCGCCACGTGATACTAATATTGAAGTGATGGTTCCATCGCATTCAGCCTCGATGTTGTTTTGCATCTTCATCGCTTCCAGGATGACCACGGTGTCGCCTGTTTTCACGGTGTCGCCCACGTTTACCTTCACGTCGGTGATGGTACCGGGCAGTGGTGCCAGCACTTTCGTGCCTGTTCCAGCGGCTGCCTTGGGCTTCTTGGCACGTTCTTGGTTGGATGCGGGAGCTGCGGGTGCTGCAGGGGCAGGGGCTTCCACCTTCTTCGGACGGCTGGGGGTCTTGACGGGCTCTGGCAGCTCCACTTCGAAGGGCTTGCCATTGACGGTCACTTTGGCTGTCTTGCCTTCTATCTCTTCTATCTCTACGGTGTAGTCCACACCGTTTACTTTATATTGGTACTTGCTCATTGTTGTTGCTTTTTTCAGGTTATGTTCTGGTCCATTTGGTGTTCTCTCTCGGCAGGATGGTGATGATGCCGCTCTCATGGTCGTGGC
>Ga0310694_10007480_pt1 | contig 10251 bp, 10 predicted proteins | sample 174DNAGHGhighgp2_FD_203884 | JGI IMG/M metagenome (GOLD analysis project Ga0310694, IMG submission 203884) | Sheep rumen microbial communities from Palmerston North, Manawatu-Wanganui, New Zealand - 1742 DNA GHGhigh gp2 (v2) (version 2) | ecosystem: Host-associated > Mammals > Digestive system... | reverse complement strand
ATATCGCCGACGTCAACACGCTGATTGACATCATCCTGGGTGGACGCTTTGACGACCAGACGATGTTGCGCGCCGATGTCAACGAGGATGGCGAGATCGGCATTGCTGATATCAATGCGGTCATCGACATCATCTTGAATCCCGGCAGCTATGCTCCGGTGGTCATTGACACCGACGACGCGTTGCACCTCGACGAGGTGTCGTTGAGGCCGGGTGAACAGCGCACGCTGCAGCTCACCCTCGATAACGCCGACAATTACAGCGCCGTGCAGTGCGACATCATTCTGCCGATAGGCTTGACGCTGCTTGATGTGGCTGCAAGCCAGGGTCAGGCGACCGAGACGCGTGACCTGGGTGACGCTTGGACACGCACCATAGCCTATTCGATGGATAAGCGCCGCTTCGACTGCGAGGGCAAGGCTGTGCTCACGCTCACCGTTCGCGCCGACGAGGCACTGGCTGGCACCAGCCAGATCACCGTCAGCAACATCGTGCTTGCCGATGATAATAACGTGGGCTGGCATGCCGCCGATTGCGTCGCCACGGTAAACAACACCTCGGGCATCGAGGACCTGACCGCCACGGCCGACCGCCTGTGGATCGAGGGACGCACCCTGTGCATCGACACGCGTAACGCAGCGTCGGCCATGGTGACGGCCATGAACGGCGCAGCACGCACGCTGACGCTTGTCCATGGCGAGAACCGCTTTGACTTGGAACAGGGCTTCTATGTCGTTGTCCTCAACGGCAGGAGCCACAAAATCGCAATTCGCTGACACAAACCTAAAAAATTGACTCATGGGTAAAAATAAACTCAAGAAATTTGCCGACATGGAACGCATGGACTGCGTGTTCCAGTTCCCCTTTGCAGTGGTAAAGCAGGAGGGCGGTTGCCCCATGCGCGGCAAGTGGAATGAGCAATATTTCAAGAACGGCAATCCCATCGTGCTGGAGCTGGGCTGCGGCAAGGGGGAATATGCTGTGGGACTGGCACGCCGCTTCCCCGACAAGAACTACATCGGTGTGGACATCAAGGGTGCCCGCATGTGGACTGGTGCCAAGATGGCGACTGAGCAGGGATTGCCCAACGTAGCCTTCCTGAGGACGAATATCGAGTTGATTGACTGCATGTTCGCCCCCGACGAGGTGTCTGAGATCTGGATCACCTTCCCCGATCCGCAGATGAAGAAGGTGAACAAGCGCCTCACCTCGACGCGTTTCCTCGACAATTACCGTCACATCCTGCGCGACGGCGGCATCGTGCACCTCAAGACCGACAGTCCCTTCCTGTACACCTACACCCACGCCCTTGTCCAGGAGAATCATCTGCCTGTCGATACCGATACCGATGACTTGTATGCCAGCGGATTGGCCGACGACATCCTGGACATCAAGACGCACTACGAGATGCAATGGTTGCAGCGTGGCTTGGCCATCAAGTACATCCGCTTTGCCTTGCCTCATGGCCTGGAACTCGTGGAGCCCGACATCGACATCGAGCCCGACACCTACCGCAGCTACAACCGTGGCTACATCCAGATGCCGCAGCTCATGCCCGATGCAGAGCACGAATCATAAAACTTAAACTTAGACACTAAACACTAAACACTAAACTATAAACTATAAAAGAATATGACTATTTATCCTAATCTGGTACTGGATGCCTTGCGCACGGTGCGTTATCCCGGCACGGGAAAAGATATCGTGGACATGGGCATGGTGAATGATGACATACGCATCGATGGCAACCGTGTGAGCTTTTCGCTGACGTTCGAGAAGCCCACCGACCCTTTCATCAAGAGCGTGGTCAAGGCTGCCGAGGCCGCTATCCTGGCCCATGTGGGTAACGACGTGGACATCAAGGGAAACATCGGCGTGAAAACCGCACAAGACAATCCCGTGCGCAAAATCGAAAAACCGCTGCCCGGCGTGAAGAACATCATCGCTGTGAGCTCGGGCAAGGGCGGTGTGGGTAAGTCCACCATTGCCTGCAACCTGGCTGTTGCACTTGCCTTGCAGGGTTACCGCGTGGGACTGCTCGATGCCGATATCTTCGGCCCCTCGATGCCTAAGATGTTCGGCGCCGAGGACGAACAACTGTATATGCACGAGGTGGATGGCAAGAACTTGATCATCCCCCTGGAGAAATATGGCGTGAAAATGCTCTCGCTGGGCTTTCTCGTGGACAAGGAGAAGGCCATCCTGTGGCGAGGTGCCATGGCCAGCAATGCCCTGCGTCAGCTCATCAACGAGGCCGACTGGGGCGAGCTGGACTACTTTGTCATCGACCTGCCGCCGGGCACCAGCGACATCCATTTGACCCTGGTTCAGACGCTTGCCATCACGGGTGCCATCGTGGTCACCACGCCGCAGCAGGTGGCGCTGGCCGACGCGCGCAAGGGCATCAGCATGTTCATGGGTGAGCATGTGGGTGTTCCCGTGCTGGGCATCGTCGAGAATATGTCGTGGTTCACGCCGGCCGCTCATCCCGACGAGAAATACTATATCTTCGGGCATGACGGCGGCAAACAGCTGGCCGAGACGCTGGGCGTGGAACTGCTGGGCCAGATTCCTATGGTGGCCAGCATCTGCAAGGGCAGCGATGACGGCCAGCCCGTGGTGCGCATGAACGACGTGAGCGGCGTGGCCTTCAAGCAGCTCGCCACCCGTGTCGTTGAGGCCATCGACCGCCGTAACGAGACTTTGCCGCCCACCGAGGTAGTGCAAACCCATTAATGAGATTATTATTTGTGTCTTATAACTTAAATAATCTGTCAATTATGAAAAAGATTATCGCAATGTTGGCTGTTGCAGCGATGCTGCTCACCAGCTGCGGCTCGGTACCTATCACTGGCCGCAAACAATTGAATCTTGTCAGTGACCAAGAGGTGCTCGCTGCCAGTCTCCAGCAGTATGCCAGCTTCATGCAGACGGCAACCATCTCGACCAAGAAGGCTCAGAGCGCTCAGGTTACCCGTGTGGGACAGCGCATCGCCGCTGCCACCGAGGCCTACCTGCGTTATGCCGGTATGGAGAACGAGCTGCAGAACTTTGCTTGGGAGTTCAACCTGGTCAAGAGTGACGATGTGAACGCCTGGTGCATGCCCGGCGGAAAAATCGTGGTCTATGAGGGCATCATGAACCTTGTCGGCAGTGACGACGAGTTGGCGGTGGTTATCGGTCACGAGGTAGCTCATGCCGTGGCCAAACACAGCAACGAGCGCATGAGCCAGCAAGTGCTTGCCGAGTACGGCGCACAGGCCATCGGCATCTTCACGAGTGGAAAGAGTATTGAAACACAGCGAATTGCGCAGCAGGTCTATGGCCTGGGTGCTCAATATGGTGTGATGCAGCCCTTCTCGCGCAAACACGAGAGCGAGGCCGACAAGATGGGCCTGGTGCTGATGACGATAGCGGGCTATAATCCTGATGTGGCCATCACCTTCTGGCAGAAGATGGCAGCTACCACAACCCAGGAACCGCCCGAGTTCATGAGTTCGCACCCGAGCCACGCCACCCGCATCTCCGACATCCAGAAGTGGTTGCCCGAGGTCAAGAAACAGTACGGCGGCAACAAGTAACCACAACCGTAATGATCAACAAGGTGGGCCCTGCTTTTTGAGCCCACCTTGTGTAAATGTGCATTCAACTGAATGAGAATGAGACGTTTTTTCAGCATCTTGGCTTTGACGATGGCGTTGCTGCCGTTGTCGGGGTCGGCTCGCACCATTGTTGACCTGTTCGCCATCGAGCCAGGCAACATCTTCCCCCTGCTCACGCGCACCAGCCGCCTCGACATGGTGGATTATTACAACAGCGGGCAGCAGGTCGCTGTCCCCAATAATCTGGCGGGAGAGGCTCGCCTGCTTGAACTGGACAGCGCCTACCTCAAGGTGCAGACAAGCGGCAGTCGCGTGGTCGAGATGCGCATGAGGATGGCGGGCAAGGACACGGTTGTCACCGTCATCGAGACGGTGCTCACGCCCGTGCCCGACAGCCGCCTCACCCAGTGGAACGTCCACTGGCAGCGCTACACGAGCGACAAAATTTTTACCAAGCCTGGTATCGACGATTTTATCGTCAGGAAGATGCCGGGAGAGCTGCGTGCCGACTTGCAGGATGCGATGATTTTCCCGCTTGTCCAGCTCACCTTCACGGGCGAGAACCATGATGTCATCGAGGCCACACACGGCCTGGAGCAGTTCCTCGTCCCCAGCGAGTACAAGCGCTTCGGCGACTACCTCAAGCCGTCACTCAGTTTCCGTTTCAAGGGACTTAAGATAATACCTGTCAAGTAACCATGTTGCAACCTTCACTTTTCTCTAACCAGCCTCAGGGTATCACCCTGAGCGAGTTCAACACCCGTATAGCCAATGTCATCAACGGCACCCCGTCGTTGCAAAACCAGTGGGTTATCGCCGAGACGAGCGACCTGCGGGTCGTCAGGGGGCATTGCTATATGGAACTGGTCGAGAAAGACGCCCGCGGGACAACGGTGGCCAAGGTGAGCGCGGCCATCTGGGCCAGCAGCTACCCACGCCTGAATGACAAATTCAAGGCCGCCACTGGCAGTGACTTGAAGACCGGAATGAAGGTGCTGGTGATGGCTACGGCCACCTATCACAGCCAGTATGGTTTCAAGGTGGTCATCTATGACATCGACCCGAACTACACGATTGGCGACATGGAGCGCCAGCGTCAGGAAATCCTCAACCGCCTCACGGCCGAGGGACTCATCGACAAGAACAAGCAACTGCCTTGGCCCGTTGTGCCCCAGCGCATCGCCATCGTCTCGGCAGCAGGAGCAGCCGGTTACGGCGACTTCATGAATCAGCTGAGCAACAATCCCTATCGCCTGCAGTTCTACACTTGTCTGTTCGGGGCGTCGATGCAGGGCAGCCAGACGGTGCCCACGGTGATGGCAGCCCTGGAGCGCATCAAGCAGCATCTTGATCTGTTTGACTGTGTGGTCATCATTCGTGGCGGTGGAGCGACCTCCGAACTCAACTCGTTCGACAACTATGACCTGGCAGCCGCTGTGGCACGGTTTCCGCTGCCCGTGATTGTGGGAATCGGCCATGAGCGCGACGTGACGGTACTTGACTATGTGGCCGGCAAACGGGTCAAGACACCCACTGCCGCTGCCGAGTGGCTCATCCAGCTGGGCACCAATGCGTTGGCCCATCTCGACGAGTTGCAGAACGACGTCGTTGCTGCCGCTCGCGACACCGTGGCCCACGCCAGAGAACAGCTCGGGTATTTCACCAGCATGATTCCCGCGTCGGCCCGTCGCATCATCGACACCAACCGCATCCGCCTCGATCATTTCAATGCCAGCATCCCTGTTGCAGCCAATAACCTGACAGCCAATCAACACACCCGACTGCAGCGTGCCGTCGAACGCATGGCCGACGCCGTTGCTGCGACGATGCAACGCGAGCGACAACACTTGCAGGCGCTTGACGACAAGGCGATGCTGCTGTCGCCCGAGAACACCCTGTGTCGCGGCTATTCGCTGGTCAGGGTAGGGGACAAATGCGTCACTTCGAGCGACCAGTTGCACCCCGGCGATAATGTGACCATGCAGTTCGCCGAGGGCACCGCCGCTGCCACTGTTGTAAAGACGCAAAATCTTGCGTCACCCCAAGGCTTGTCCGATTAGAGGAATCAGATAAGAGCACGGTTGCCTAAAAAATAGTTTAATTCGTGAAATTCGTAGTTTAAATCGTAGTTTAACAGAAAATGGAAGAGAATAAAGAAATGACTTATACCCAGGCTGTTACCGAATTGGAGCAGCTTGTGCAGAAGATGCAGGACCCGCAGTGCAGCATCGACAACTTGACCGCCTATACCAAGCGCAGCAAAGAACTGCTTGACATCTGCCGCAAGAAGCTTACCGAAGCCGACGAGCAACTCAAGCAGATCCTCGCCACCATCCAGCAATAAGGGAGACAAATTGCCAACGGCAAAAAACTGTTAACGATTAACTATTAGCTGTTAACTAAAAAATTACTATCTTTGCACCCGCATTGATAGTGCAAGTCACGCGCCTGTGGCGAAATTGGTAGACGCGCCAGACTTAGGATCTGGTAACTCCGGTTGTGTAGGTTCGAGTCCTATCAGGCGCACGATGAAGAATGCATTGCGTTGATTTACAACGCAATGCATTCTAAATTACTTCTCTTTTGATTTCTTCGGTATTGCGACAAGAACCGCTTACTATTTATGCTGTTATGAAATCAACTTCTTATTATTTCTTCAATTTCTTCACTTTCTTTAGGAAGGATGAGATGACTGTCGATTCATTTTTGATTTTCCTTGATTTGAAAAAGTAATACATCAAATCAGATTCTAATGAGTTTGTCCTATCACAATAATAATTATATGATTGGCCATCCTTATCGATAAATACACATTTATCAATTGTGAAACTATAAATCTTGTTATTTGTTGGGTCATAGATGGCGAAGACCGCATTCACATTTCCGCCAGAGCCTACACTATTGTTATAGATGAATTTAGGCGAGGCAATTGTATCTACTATATTATGAAGAAGGATTTGTTTCTCCATCATTTCATTGTTTTCACTTTTTCTGTAGTCATTCGCATTAGCATTGAATTTAATATTTATGCCTGATACAGAAATAGTAATTTGTTTGTCTTTCGTTTGAAACCATGTTATTGTAATATCATCTTGATACTCTTGATCATTTATCTCGTAAGAAGAGCAATTCATTATTGCTTTTATAGACTTCTGTGCAATTTCTTGGGTCGCTAAAATTTGAGCATTTAAATGATATCCAACAACTAACAGTAGAATAATTAGGAGTGACCTATAGTATCTCATAGACGCTGAATTATTTTTATTATAAGGGGGCAACTGTGAATAATTGTGATGCCCCCTTTTGAAAAAGATTAACTCATTATTCGGTAAACTCGATTATCGTGCCTGTAGCGATTGCTGACATCTGATTATAAATGAGAATCATTTTTGATTTGTACTGTACGTTCACATTGATAATGGCACGAGATCCGCCCATCAAATCTGCTTTTTGCATCATGTCGCTCATGGCTGATTCAGTCATTGATTTTTTAGACATACCGCCCAAACCAAACCAGTAGTTCTGATGACTTTCTCCTCTTACAGTTCCGATTACCTTGTAATTCTTTTTCTCCAGTACTACTTGTGTCTGCAGGAGATTAGAATTTGAGGTTGCTTCACGGCTCATGCCACAACTTGAAAGAAGAATACAAATAATTGCGGCAAATAATACTACAATTTTTTTCATAGTAAACAGTTTTAATGGCCTATTGCGCCCCCTGATTCGGCACTATTATAAAAATGAAAGACGTGGGTCGCTGTGCTTGTCTGCTTACCCCGTCTTCAAGGCCTTCGCATTGCCCCCATTCCAAGGTAAGCAACGCAGTTAGCCCACGCCGTGCGATATCACATCACGTCATGCCACCTTGAGGTAACATGCATGTATAATACGCCCAACATGGACGTTGCCGTTGCCGTTCCTTCGGGAATGGTTCAAAGTTGCGAAGTTTGAAGACCGAAGATAAACGTCTAAGTAACGTCCTTTTCCATAATGTCTTGACCCCGCCAGCCCCAGCGGGCTAACTGAATCGATGCAAAATTAGTGATTTATTTTGAAAACAGCAAGAAGATGCGAAACTTTTTTAAGGATTATAAAGATTATTGTCTCCTTTATGTCTATGATTAGTGATGACCCCATAATTGTGTCCCTTATAGAACAAAATGTGAATTGCTACAGAAATATGCCATAGAAAATAGTTGAATTTGATTCTCAAAGGGGGTGCGTACGCTCCCCCTTTTTGCGCCTTTTTGCGCTTTTCCGCGCCTTTTAACGCCTCATTGGCTTGCTGGAAAGGGCTGTCAATCGTGCGTCGGGGGAGGGCTTGGTTGGGGTTATTCGTGGGTTAGGACAAGGGTGGCGATGACTGGAAAGTGGTCGCTCATCTTGACGGGAATGACTTGTGAGTCGATGGTGCGCCATGCCTGGATGGGGCGGGCGAGGATGTAGTCAATCTTCTCGGTGGGACTGTTGGCGCTGAAGGTGAAATCGCCCATTGTGCAGTCAAGCCACTGGTTTGTGAGTTGCCCGATCACATGGTCATCGGGTGATGCATTGAAGTCTCCGGCCAATATGACGGGGTGTGATGAATCGGCGAAATGGTTCAGGATGAACTGGACCTGGGCTTCGCGGCTGATACTGTCAAAGGCCTCGAGATGAGTGCTTGCAAACATGATGGTATCGCCGTCAGGCAGGATAAAGGTGCCCTGGAGCAGGCCTCGCTGCTCCATGCGGGCGACGGGATGCGGTAACTTGATGTTGCACACTTCGACAAACTGATGACGCGTGAGCAGTCCGATGCCGTAATGTCCTCCACTGAACTTGATGGTGGGCCCGAACAATCCTTGCATGCCGCTGAAGTAGGCTAACTCGGTGATGAAATCACGGTTGTTCTGATCTGGGCAGTTCGTGCGGTGGGTGTTCAGGTCAACTTCTTGCAGAGCAACGAAATCGGGTTGGTGTTGCTTGATGAGCTGCCCTATCTGCTCCAGGCTGGCATCATGGCCTGCATGGAGATTAAAAGTCATCACCCTGATGGTGTCGTTGTGGCCTTGGGCCATTGCCACAGCTGCCAGCAGCCATGATGATATCAATAATATTTGGCGAAGTCTCATGATGAATAAAGAACTGGTTAGGTGCGCAAAAATACTAATTATTTCATAATGAGCGCATCGGGTGTGACTTCTTTTTGTGCTTTTCAACCCACTTGCCCACCGAGAGAATCGTGCTGTTCATCACCTCTTTTTTGTGATTTCTTTGGTAGGTTCAGGAAAAACTGCGTTATTTGTATTCTCTTCGTGAAACATGTACTAAAAATGGCGATGATGAGACGATTTGCATTGATTGTTGTGTTGATGGCCCTGGGTGTGTCGTTTGCGACAGCCCAAGAGCACAAGACGTTGCGGGAATGGGGGTTCCCGACGGGAATCTTCGAGACTGGCAAGTATAACGCGATTACCGATGTGCCGGGCGTGACGGTGGGCCATGTGACGCTGATCGAGGGCGACAGTGTGCGCACGGGTGTCACCGCGATTGTGCCGCATCAGGGCAACATCTTCCGCAACAAGGTGCCGGCCGCCATCCATGTAGGCAACGGCTTCGGCAAGTTGGCGGGCGTGACCCAGGTGCGCGAACTTGGCAACATCGAGACGCCTGTCGTCTTAACGAATACCTTGAGTGTCGCTGCTGGCATCGAGGGGGTTGTGCGCTACACCCTGATGCAGCCCGGTAACGAGCAAGAGAGGTCGGTCAATGCCGTCGTGGGTGAGACCAATGACGGCCGACTGAACGACATACGCGGCATGCACGTCACGCCCCAGATGGTGATCGATGCCATCAACAATGCTCACGGCGGCCCCGTGGAGCAGGGGTGTGTGGGTGCTGGAACGGGTACGATATGCTTCGGTTTCAAGGGTGGCATCGGCACCTCGTCGCGCGTGCTGCCTGAATCCTTGGGCGGCTACACTGTCGGCGTGCTGGTCCAGACCAACTATGGTGGCATCCTTGAGATTGACGGCGTGCAGGTGGGACAACGGCTCCACAAGCATGACTTCGTCAACCACGTCAAGAAGAGCGAGAATGTGGACGGCTCCTGCATGATGGTCGTTATCACCGATGCCCCGCTCGACTCCCGCAACCTGGAGCGCGTGGCCAAGCGAGCCATGATGGGCATGGCCAAGACCGGAGGCATCGCCTCGAACGGCAGTGGCGACTATGTGATTGCCCTGTCGGTTGCCCCAGGGAACCTTATTGACAGTAATGCCAAGACCATCACCTCGACCGTGCTGGCCAACAGCGAGATGTCATCCATCTTTGCCGCCACCATCGAAGCCACTGCCGAGGCCTTGTGGAACTCCCTGTTCATGGCCGACGAAATGACTGGCAGGAGTGGTAACCATGTGGATGCCCTGCCAGTCGAACAAGTGTTGGAAATGCTCAGAAACAGATAATAACCCCTTCAATCCAGATAAGATGAAACACAGTTTTTTGAGATATTGGACCTTAGGCCTGTTGGCGCTTACCGTGGCGCTGGCTGCAACGGCAGGAGATAAGGTGCGTGTGGGCCTGGCGTGGCAGCCCAACGAAGCCGCCCGTGAGCGTGTCATCCTCTCCATTGAGGCCGCTGGCGGCGAGGCCGTGATTCTGCCGCAGA
>Ga0310694_10007479_pt1 | contig 10252 bp, 21 predicted proteins | sample 174DNAGHGhighgp2_FD_203884 | JGI IMG/M metagenome (GOLD analysis project Ga0310694, IMG submission 203884) | Sheep rumen microbial communities from Palmerston North, Manawatu-Wanganui, New Zealand - 1742 DNA GHGhigh gp2 (v2) (version 2) | ecosystem: Host-associated > Mammals > Digestive system... | reverse complement strand
CGATCATCTGCCCGCTCCTGAATCCCAGGGTGCGGCTGTCTATGCCTGGGAACCCCGTGCGCAGACCACCATCGCTTCCCGACTCCGTCCTCTCGCATATGTCCAGGTAGAGGTCGTCCATCACCTCGCGAAGCATCGCGTGTGTGGACTTGACCCTTCTGTCCGTCACCGAGAGCAGCAGCCCCTCCGCCTTGTCGACGACCTCGCGCGTGTCTTTCGGTGCCTGCTGCGTCAGGGCCGTTATCTCGACGGCGGCGTACATCATCTCCCTGAGCATGCTGTCGCGCTGCATTATGTCGACGCACGAGCGCCAGTTGACCAACGCGAACGGGTCGTTGGAGAGGTCGAGTATCGCGTCAGCCCCTCCGACGTTCTCAAGCTCGCCCATGGTCCTCAGCGTGTCCATGAGCCCTATCGGCTCTATCGGCATGGATTTCTCGAACATCGAGTGCATGGCCTCGTACACCGCCTTGTTCTGCGGCGAGTAGAAGTCATCCGCCTTGACCAGCGGCGCGATTTCCGAGAACGTGTCCTGCGACATGAGTGCCGCCGAGAGCACTGACTTCTCGGCGGCATCGTCATGCGGTATGTTGGTTATCTGCCCCGTCAGGGAAATCGGGTTCACTCTTCGACCTCGGGCATGAGTCCGTTTTCCCTGAGTGTCGCACATGCGTCCTGATACCAGTCCATCAGCTCGCTGTACTCGCCTATGAGCTTGAGGTGCCTGTCGTACAGGTGTTCATACTCCTCGTTTATCCTGAAGCAGGTCTCCGAGGTGTCGGTCATATGGTCATGCATCCACTCGTTGAACTGCTGGAGCCTGTCGTTGCGAATCGTGAGCGCGATTATGTTCGCGATGGCGATGACGAGCGCCGCCGACATCATCATGAACGCTGCGTCCATCATGCCCTCTCAATCGATTTGACCGCCCACGTCACGCACTCCCCGAGCCTGCCTAGCGCGAGTTCCTTCTCGCCGCCGTCGGGGCAAAGGTCACGTATGCACGTCTCCATGTCAGACGCTATGTGGCGTATCGCGTCACATAGCAACCCGCATTCGGCGCCAGTCATATTGCTGACGTGATCCTCGTCCTTCGTGACGTACACCTTCGTGCCCATGTCAAGCCACTCGTTGTGGAGCGGAACCCCGTCCGCATCCGTCGAACAGAGACTCATGCATCCTCCTTCCGTGTCGCAACGCATGCCTGCAACCCCCCGAACAACAATGCCCCTCCGATGACGTTCCCGACCGTACACACGAGAAGTCTCTCGACCGCCATGTCGATGTCGGTAACGAGGTAGAGGAACATGTTGGCGATGCTGTGCTCGAACCCGAGCGCGACGAACGCAGCCACTGGCAGCATGGCCGCGACGAGCTTCCCTCCCACCGAATCTGCCTGGGACGAGATCCACACCGACATGCACACGAGGAAGTTGCACATGACGCTCCTTGCGAAGAGGTCGGTCATCGGCATCGAGGACTTGACCTCGGCAACCCTTGCAATTCCCTCCGCAAGCTGCGCGTTCAGTCCACATGCGTTAAACAGCCATGTCGCGACGATTGCGCCGACGTAGTTCCACACCCACACGTGCATCAACGTGTATGCCATGTCCATGAGACCGTATCTGCGCTCCCTCAGACCGATGACCATAAGGCAATCGCCAGTGAAGAGCTCCCCGCCGCACGTGAACACGGCGAAGAGTCCTAACGAGAAGCATATACCCGACATGACCGCCGACGCGGACGCGCAAAGGCCCGTGTCGGACTTGACGAGGAGCAGCATCATGCCGCCTATCGCTATGAAGAGTCCCGCGAGGACGGCCTTAGACGCCTGTCTGACGGTGGCCTTCTCCTCATGCTTCTTGCAACATGCGTCAAGCATGGCGTCATACGGATTACTCATCACTCGTCATCCTCGTCGTAACGACGCGAGTAGATGGGGTCGCCAAGGCACTTCCTCACGTAGTCAGGTATGTATCCGATGCTATCAACACTGCCGATTTTCCAGACATAGAACATGTGCTCCCCGCGCCAATTGAGCCGCTGGATCTTGATGCAGTCGTCGGCAACCATGTCGGCAATCTTCTTGTCTGTGAACACGCCCACCAGGCCGGAGCTCTCACCGCACTCGATGCAACCGACGTCTATCACGGCATATAGCGGCGTACTAATCGCCATTCGAATCATCTCCCTCATCGTGATCCACGTATATGACCTCCAATGGACAATCTAGTGGGACTGGGAACGTCATCGTGTCCCCGTATTTGCCAGGGACGAGTATTCCTGAAATGAACTGCGGCTCATCACGCACGTCGGCAAGCCTGCAAGTCGCGAGGTCGTTCCCCTCGCGGATGAAGCACGGGCAGAACGAGCAGTCGCTCTCAGGCATGTCGAACTCGGCTCGGAACCGCATATGTCACCTCGCCGACCTCGTGCTCGCTGATCCTGAACTCGGGCTCGTCCGCCCCGTTGCCATCCACGAGCCTTCCGTCCGGGCCGTATATCTCCCAGACCTTCCCATCCTTGGTCTTGAGCGTTGCGACGCCCGACTCGACCGCCTTGTTGCTCCTCAGCTTCCATATGCCGCCCGTGACCTCCCTGTAGCACGGCACGACAAGCCCCTCGATTGCGGAGACGGCGCCCTCCCTGGAAAGGAAGACGCCGTATATGTCCGAATCGACCCCTCCGTGGTACCTGTCCACGTACCACCTGACGACGTATGCCTTCATGCCCTCTCCCATTCCCTGACGTTGTCACGTATCGACTCGTCGGTGTCGACCCACTCCCCTGACGGCCAGAGGGCACCGTGATACGTCGCGCGATACCTCTCTCGCATCCATCCGGCGGCATCGTCAGGGCGGGTTATCCAACCGTATCTGGGACTCGTGCCGTACTCGCCGAACATCATGACCAGACACATCCAAAGGATTGAGTTTGGGTTGTCGTGCGCCACGTCATACCCGGTCACGCACCTGCTCTTGCCGTCACGGGGGAATGCGACCTGTCCGTACTCGTCACGGTTCGACGGGTCACGGAGGTACTCGCACATCGCGTCCGCGTGATCCTCCCACCCGTTGTAGTTGAGCGCCCAGAAGAACGCATCCTCGAACGTTTCGTCGAACGTCACGTCAATTCCGCCGTCCCTCGTAGCCGTCAACGCGCGACCTCGACCATGGGGGTCGAACCCTGCGGGACCACGACGAGGTTCCCGGACTTGCCGAGCTCACCCAACGTGTCGATGTAGTGCTGCTGGATGACCTCGGGGGTCAGTGACTCAGTGAGGACGCGGTTCGCGTCGGCGACTCCCTGCGCGTCGATTACCCTGGTCTCCGCCTTCACCCTCGCCGTCTCCTGCTCGTTGAGCGCCTGGGCCTTCGCGACCTCTGCGGCCTGCGCCTCGGAGTACTTGCTCGTGATGGTCTCCGGGTACCTCACGTCCTGAACCGACACCTGCTCGATGTTGAGCCCCATGTCCGCCCACCTTGCGGCGAGCGCGTCACGCAGTCCCTTGGTGAACTCGCCTCGGTTCGTCAGCATCGTGATGGTGTCGTACTGGCCGGCCACCTCACGCGCTATCGCACGCACGTCGTTGATGATGGTCTTCTCGGTGAATGCCGACTGCGTGCCGTAGTCGCGGTACAGGCTAAGCGCGGCGTCCCCGTCGAGGGAGTAGACCACCTGCAGGTCGATGTCGCACGACGCGCCGCCCTTGTCGTTGACCGTGACGCACGCGCCGTTGGCGTTCCCGTTGTCATACTCGTAAGATGAGTCGCGGTAGAGCGAGATGAGGTTGTTCCTCACGTCGTAGGATATCGTGGACTGCAGGGGTCGCTTCACGTGGAACCCCGCCTCCTCGGTGTAGCCGTCAAGCGTGCCACCGAGCCCCTTGAGCACGATGACCTCCCCCGCGTCCTGGGCGTACAGGCATGACAGGGCGAGAGCCACGACGGCCAGCGCCGACGGGGCGATGACGGGCAGATACGAGACCTTGTTGCCGCACTTCCTCATATAGAACAGGAACGCGGCCAGGCAGATCGCGACCAGGACAAGCACGACGAACAACAAAAACATGAGCATGCACCATCCTTCATAAGCAATGGGGCCCGAACGGCCCCGAAACGAAACATATTGACGATCAGACGACGGGGCCGAAGTACTGCCTATACCCGACGGCATCGCCGTCGTATGCTTCCGCTGTCACATCGCAACTCAAGGTGGTTCCGTCCGAAATCCCCGGCGTGACCCTCGCGTTCGGGAAGACCGTCCTCATCGTCACGTACCGCGCCTTCCCCCGTCGACCGCAGCCCTTGCGGTCGCGCCTGTACTCCCATACCGTACGATGTCTCGGAAGCCTGAGCCTCCGCTCCGATACGAGGGATACCATCGCATGGCGTGTGGAGGGACCGAACACCTTGTCAAGCATGTCCCGGTCGATATGCTCGACCTCGCATTCGATCTCATGACCGAGATCGAATGCGGACTGGCGCTCCTGACGCCCTTCGTCGATCGGGATGACGGAGACGGGTCCACCGATCCTCACCCAGACGCCCCCGCCCATGACTGCCATTCGCGCATCTGATACGTCAAACACTGTGTCTCCATCCTGACGCCGGGTTGGAGGCATTCAGGAACCAGACGGCTCCCGACACCTCTATCCCCTTCCTCGCGGAATCGCCGACAATACGACACGGAAGGTCAATCGACCTCAGTATCCTCATACAGTTCCTGTACGCCCGGTGCGCATGCATGTGCGTCGGGTACAGGAGCTCGACGTCTTTGCCCTTGACGATGTCGTCGATGACGTACGCCCATCTCCTGAGCTCGTCATCGGTCACAGTTCGACCCTCTCGATCTCGTCCACCAGGGAGCCGAATCCCTCCTCGGCCATCGAGACGAAGCGGAGAACCTGCTCCGACCAGCCGGCCATGACGTTGACCTTGGGACCGACGAACTGCGACGTGCCGTAGCCCTGCAGGTCTATCGCGTGGCACCAGGCGTTATGTCCTACCTTCCTGCGGTACTTCTCGAGCCTCGACTGGATCACGTCCATGCCTCTGCCCCACCAGCCGCCGTTCACCTCGTTGTCCGACAGCACGATGACCCTGTCAGCGTCGAAGCCTGACTCCACGAGCATGTCGAACCCCGCACCCATGTTCGTGCCGCCACCGGAAAAGGGCACCACGTTCACATCAGCGAGAATCGAGGCTCCCGTCATCGGTATCACCCTCGCGCCGGTGTCGAACCCGCAGACCCACGCGTCATCGGATATGCGCGTGACCATCGCGCCTAGCACCGCCGCGATGTCCCTGCACGTGGCCGTCGACTTCATGCTGACCGGGGCACCCATGGAACCGGACGTGTCGATGAGCACCGCAGTCCTGCCACGGAGCCCCTCGACGTTCTCGCACGACAGCGCCATCGCCGTGTCGAGCGCCCTCGTAACCTTGGTGGTCGCGAGGTTCGCGCCGCGCAGCTCCCTGTATGCGACATAGAAGCGGAACGGGAGCATCCTCGACCTGCGGATGACCTCGGGGTTCGTGATGTTCGCGATCACCGGGTCGATATCGGCACCTACTCGAACCATGTTGCGAAGGTTCCTGACCTGGGCGAAGACGCCGAGACGGTTCTCGGAGATCAGCTCGTCCCAGACCTCCTTCGTGTTGCCACGCTCGGAAAGCTCGGTCTCCCATCCCTTCGGCATCGGCAGCGTGCCGTCGACGACCTTGCCCATGGCCTCGGAGACCTCGGCGCTCGACGCCTTGGGGTGGGTGATGCGCAGCGTGTCGCGGAGCTTGAACTCCCTGCCCCTCGACTGATACTTCGCCAATGAGTATGGGGTCGCGTCGTTGAGCGCGTCGCGGACGCCGCGTTGCAGCGCGTGGGGCCAGCGCACCTTGTCACCATAAAGTGCCTTGTACGTGGCAAGCATCTCCGTGCCGTCATCGCCACGCATCGACGCGATCCTGCGTGCTGCGGGACGAACGAACCTCTCGCCAGAGCAGTGATGTGCGACCACTGCCATGAGCGCATGGCTGACGGAGCGGAGGTTGCCGTCGGTGCGTGCCCACACCGCCAGCTTGGCGACGAACTCGCCGTCGCCGCCCTTGCAGAGCCTCTCGGCAAGCCCTATCAGCTCGTCGGTGTTGTCACCGTAGAACTTCGGCTCGCCGAGCATGGTGGTGAGCGCCATCGTGACAAGCCTGAGCCTATCATCGAGACGGTATGCCGCATGGCCGGACCTGTTGGTGGTCCTGATGGTCGCCTTTCCGTTGAGACTTGCCATATGTGGTCTCCTTAGCTAAAGAAAGAGGGCACGGTATCCCGTACCCTCACTTATTCGTATGCGTAGGCAATTGGCGATGTCAGCCGAGATCACTGTCGCTCTACCACTGAGCTACTCTGCCACTTCGCATGTCAAGAGTCTGGATTCGAACCAGAGACAAACAGTCTGTAACCATTTATGAAGGATCTGACATCTACGGCGCTACGCATTGTACTGGATTTTATGCAGGCAAAATGGCGATGACGGTAACGTTGGTGCTCTACCCGTTAAGCTATGCCACGGTTGGCTGTGGCAGCATGGCTCGAACATGCACTACCCGATTTTCAGTCGAAGTAACCGTCGTCTACGGCGCTGCATAGTGTTGTCAAAATGCAAGGCAGGTGGCGCACAGACTCATTGAGGCTAGATTACCGGTCTAGAAGTAAGCCTGCGCTTCGGCGCTTGCGATAATCATTATAGCAGAGTATGACGCGGATATCAACCACAACGTCCTATCTCTGCGCCCATCCCCTCGGGTACCACACGTCGCCGTCCATACCGACGCCGCACGGGTAGTCGAAACGCCTGGTGCCGTTGCCGTCACCGTAGTCGCGCGGAACCGCCTGTGCCTTGAGAAGACACACGAGCGGATACGCGTTTCTCTTTATGATTCCGTGTCTAGGAACCGCGTGGACGCACGTCTTGCAACTGCGCTCCCCCGTGGCACCGATGTCAAAGAGACGATCCATTACCGAACCGTCCTTCTCATGCCGTCCTCTGGCGTCACGTAGCCACGTGGCTTGTCATCCACGCGCTTGTACGTTACCCCGTCGATCACGACCCACTCGTACTCCTTGCCGACCGGGAACGACACGCTGCCCTCGTACATCCTCACCCCGCAGTGCATGCAATGGTGCCCACGTGCGTATAAGGTGTCACTTTCCACCCGCACCACTCCCGTCGATGTATCCCCTGTGGTATCCGGATGCGTTGCTCTGCAGCAACGCGTATTTCAGGATGTTGACAGCCATGGTCTCGTCGCTCGGGTTGCCATGTCCCAGGCAATCGATGCACCTCGATATCACGGCCTTGGCATCGACGTCGTCGACACGTGCGTAGCGAACCTCCGTGTCACCGTCGATGAGTATCATGAAGTCCGGCATCTCGTCGTCGGTGTCGAACGGATACCCGATGTAGCCGTAGTCCGCCGAATAGTACGCAGTATTGGGGTTATTGTTGACGCAATCCCATGCCAACGGGCATCACCTCCCGAACATACGTGCCATGGTACGTACACAAGTTCTCACACGCCATGATACCCCAGTTCCTCGAGAAGGCCACTCGTAAGCCTGTCTATCTCCTTGCGGAGTGACCTCGCCTCGTCCGCGTCGATCGCATCGACTATCCGCCCCTCCAGGATGCTGCGCGTCCTGTAGTAGTCATCGAACCTCGCCGTGACGGTCGTTCCGTGTCTCACCCTGCCAGCATCGCACGCACATGCCTCAGTGTCGTCTCCCGCATGGAACTCCACGAACCAGTGCGGCCCGCTTGAGTTCACGACCAGCCGCATCGCCGTCACCACCGACGTCTTGTCAAGGTATTCGTTCGGCGCCACGGCGTCGCCTATGTGCCACTCCACGCCATCCGCATCGGTCGGTGGTCGGATGTCATCCTCAAGACGCTTGAGCAGCATCCTGATAACGCACTCCTTGCACTCGTTGCAGTCCGTCCGGCTCCTGCACCACACATCCATGTCATCGTCGTCGATATCGGCCGTCAGCGAGCACTCCAGCACCTTCCTCGCCAGGGCAATCGGGTCAGTCTTCTTCTCCACCTTGTTCTCCAATCGCCTTGCGAAGTGCGTCGACCGCACGGTCAAGCTCTATGAGGTCGACGCTTAGCGCACAGCGCTGCGCGTTAACGTAGCTGTCGAGACACTCGTCCTCGATGGCCTCATTCAGTATTACAGATGCGCTATATACCTCCGCCGATAGGGCGAGTACGTCCAACGCCGCCCCGATGATGTCAGGCATCGTTCCTCCTGCTAGGGTCTATGCCAAGGTCAAGCGACGTGTCGGTGGCCTGTCTGAGCATGTCAACATATGCGTACGGGTCGTCGGCATTGCAATACACGACCTTCCAGAGTGTCTCCACGAGATGCTCGAGCTTCACTTCCCTCATCACGCCGTCCGTGACCTGTCTCTTGTATGCCCACATTTCGGAGTGCCGCTGCTCGAGGGCCTTCCTCATGAGTTCGATCTCGTCACGCTGACGGCTCGTCTCGTCACGCAGCTCGACCAGCTCGCCAAGCCATTCGGCAATCTGCTGGTGTTCCCTGCCACACTCTCCATCGCACGTATGGGCAACCTCGAGTGCGTGGACGATTGCCCCGCAGAGGGTCATCACTTCGACTCCAGCTTCGTGCGAATCGCGTCAAGGACGTGCTCCAGGTACCTGCGTGTGTTCTCGTGGAGAACGATGCAGTCGCGGTGCTCCTCGTACCAGTCGAATACCTCGAACAGGTTGCCTGACTTCCACGAGAACGCCCACCAGTCAGCGACCATCTCGATCACGTACTCCCTAGGCATCTCCAACGCAACCATCTTGCCGGGTTCACGGTACTTGCCGTCGTCCATCATCAGCAGCCAGTGCTGCCAATGGTGCGGGTTGTGATGGATGTGGTGGAGCCATGCGCGATTGAACGCATCGTCATCATGGATGCCGAGGTAGAAGTAGCCGTCGTATGCGTCATACTCCTCCTCGTCGCACTTCGACTCGTCGTGTTCCTGGACGTTGCGGAGCAGGTTCACGAACTCGTCGTTGGTAAGGCCGAGGTGGTTCACGGGCTCGGCGTAGTTCGGCTCGACCTTCACGTGGATGTCGCTGTCGACCATCCACCTCGCCGCCTTCCTGACGTTGCCGATGTGTTCCTCGAGGTAATCGTCGTATCCCTTGCTCACTTCACGATTCTCCTTCCGCATGATGGGCAATAACGTAGCTCTGGCATACCAACAGTCTTTGGAATCGTGACTCCGCACTCATCGCACTCCCACCAAATGTGGAACGCCTCGCCATACTCCTCATGGTCATCCTTCGGTACCATGTGACACGTGCCGCGTCCTACCGTCGCGGCTATGGCCTGAGCTGCGGTAGGCGTCCTAATGACCATCCGAGTAAAGTACGGCGGATATCCGTCCTCCATCTCGCAGAACGTGCACTCGTTGCCTGTCTGCGCCTTCCATTTCGTGGTGTGCGTGTACGACGCAATGCCCTCGATATAGCTTTGCTCGTACTCAATCCCGCGCTCGTCCAACATCTCGCGTAGCTCATCCGTTGCAGTCATACCTTCCCCTTCTCCTGTTCCGTTCCTCGCATCGTGCCATCGCATCGCCGAGGTCGATGCCATACCTTGCCGCTAGGTTGCACGCGGCCTGTATCGTGTCCGCTATCTCGTCGGCGAGGGCAATCGGGGCATCGCACGTGTCCCGCAGCTCGCATCCGACGCACTGGAAGGGGCCTCCGCAGCGGTCAATCTCCTGAAACTCAGCGAACGCCTCCGCTGCCTCCTCGAGCGGCTTGAGTGCCGCCCCCTTATCCGTGCCCATCACGAACGGTCGGACGGTCAGCTCATACTCGGTCATCAGTGCACCTCCCTCGTCTCGTACCACACGCGCGAGCACGCGCGAACGTTGATGCACCCGCCGTCGTATGGCAGCATTCCGTCATAGTACTGTAGGCAGCCGTCAATCCATCGGTTGAACTCGGTATCCCCGAAGTCATCCACGGGTGGGCCTTCCCTGTTGTATCCGCTATAGGTGTAGAAATGGCCCGAAAAGTCGGTCATGTGAATCGTAACTTCCTCGCTCACTCGCTCACCTTCCGCCTTGCATCCCTCCATGACAGCTTCGAACGCCACTCGCCGCCATCCTTGTAGACCTCAACGTGAATGGTGCATGCCCTATCCGCGCATTCGGGGCAGAGGTCGACGCT
>Ga0310694_10007478_pt1 | contig 10253 bp, 11 predicted proteins | sample 174DNAGHGhighgp2_FD_203884 | JGI IMG/M metagenome (GOLD analysis project Ga0310694, IMG submission 203884) | Sheep rumen microbial communities from Palmerston North, Manawatu-Wanganui, New Zealand - 1742 DNA GHGhigh gp2 (v2) (version 2) | ecosystem: Host-associated > Mammals > Digestive system... | reverse complement strand
AATATTTTAAATAAAAAATAAAATTATGAAAACATTAAATCAATACATTAATGAATCAAAAATAGATAATGCTATTAATGAATCTTATCGCTTTTCTGATTATATTTTGTATGGTAATATAAAAAAAGAATTAAGTGATTTATATGATTTTGAAGATAATGAAGCAAAAGAAAAGGTAGACGAAATTGTTAAATGTATTAATGCTAATACAGATAATTTTGTTAAAAATGTAGGAAAAGAAAACATTAAATATGTAAAATATAATACATTATTTCATTGCCCGGATTTTGCAAAATCATTATCAAACACAGATATTCCAATAATTAAATCTAAGTTTATAGAAAATAATTATAATTATTATTGTAACTTTCCAATGCAGTATGCGTTTTCTGTATTAGGACCATGGCAATCAGATAGATGTGAATTATTTAGTTGTAAATTTAATAATTTTACAAATGTTTTAAAGAGATTTAGTAAATATAATAAGAATTTATGGTATATTGAAATGTTTTTTGATATAGATGAATATAATTTTCCACAATCTGAAAATGAATTTAAAGAATTATATAAAGATATAACTGGTTCATCAAGATTTCCATCTCAGATGAATGTTGATTTTGATAAAGCAGATTGGGAAAAATATGATGTTTTTGTTGGGCTCAAATCTAAAGCAAAAATACAACCAATAGTATTTAGAAAGCCTGCAGGAACATTTATTCAAAAATTTTTAATACCATTTATGGAAAAATACACTATCAATTTTATTTATTTATATATTGAAAGCTATGCTGAAAAAATCAATTTCATGTATGATAAATCAAATGATACTGTATATTATACTTGGTAAATAAACATTATTAATAATATGAAAAATATTAAAGAATATATTTTTGAATCACAAAATAAGTATTTTACACAACAAGAAATTGGTAAAATAATGAAAGATATGTGGGATAAGAATGGTCAATTTTATAAGTTTGTAAAAGATAAAGTTGATTCATTATCTGCTGCAGATATCAATGATTATCTTGACCAATGTTTAGATGATGATAGATGTGCTGCTGAATTTGCGGCATATATTGAAATGGTCATTGGGCGTCATAATTTTAGTTTAGAACAAGTACAAAAATTTATAAATACAAATGATTTAAAAGGATGAAAAATTTAAATAATTTTATAACTGAACGAGGAGTTGCACCTACTGTTAATATTGATAAAAGCAAAGTTATGAGTAGATATTCTCATGTAAATATGGTTGGGTCTATTATCAATGAATTAAAAAAACATAATGACTGTAAGTTTGATGGAAAACAATGGTCTGGTAATGATGCTGATTTATGGAAAGGTGCTGGACAATTCTTATTTGATTATATGAAAGAATTAGGACAAAAAGAACTAAAAGATATTGTCACTCATTTTGGATGGGAAGAAAGTATACAAGATATAAATAATATACATCCATCTGAAATTTCAATGTGTATATCTCAGGAATTATAAAAATAAAAATATTAAATATGAAAAATTTAATAGATTATATATTTGAATCATTTTTAATTGAAAAACTTGATTTAAAAAATATTCCAGAAGATTCATCATTAGAAAATCCAGAAATATATGATGGAGTACCACCTTATAGAAGTTATAAATACTTTGGAGATTGTAAGAATACTGTTGATAAAGATCATATGTATGATGCTACACAAATAGCAAACTGAATAAATAATAATTGTAAAGTAGTCTAAGTAACAAATATTTTAGATAAAATACAAGATGGAGATAGAAAATTTTCTAAAAAGGTTCAAAAAATCATTGATAAATTAAAAGAACAAAATCGATTAGAAGATACATCTGAAATTACATGTGCATTAGATGATTATCAAAAAATAATGTTTATATATATAACTAATTTAGATACACATTATTTCTTTGATTGTAAAAAATAAAAAATAAAATATAAAATTATTATATGAAAGATTTAAGTAGATATATAAAAGAATCTTCCGAAGATGGTAAAGGAGGACATTGGCAAGATTATGTTGATGAAGAAACTGGTGAAATTGTGACTATGTGGGTTAAAGATCCAGATCCTGAACTTGAAAGACTTAAATGGGAAGCATATGAAAAAGAAGAAGACAAACAACGTCAACTTCGTAAAAAGATAAAAGAACAAGAAAAAAATCTTCTAAAACAACAAGAAAAACTTGAAGATGAACTTTGGGGTTATGAGCAAGATCTTAAAGATGCTAATCGTCAATATAGACAACTTCAAATAGACCAAGAAGATGAATTAGGACAACTTTATTCATCAGGAAATGAAACAGCAGCTGAAGAAAAAACACAAGAATATGGTGAAGAATTTAATAGACTTTCTGATGAAATTGAAGATCTTAAAGCAAAAATAAAAAAGATTCAACCACAGATTGCTAAACTTGAAGAACAAAGAGATAAGATTTGGGAGCCTTATTGGAAATTAGATGATGAATTATTGAAAAAATATCAGGAATTGACCGGTAGATAAATAATAAATATTTAAATAATTAATTATATGAAATCACTTATACAATATATACATGAAGCTTTGCAACCAATTTTAGAAGGTGGTGCTGGAGGTCACATGGCTCATCCTTTTGATTATACTGACTTTACAGCAAATGATTTAATAGAATTAGTTGACTCATTATTCCAAGGTAAAGTAGAGCATCTTAAAGAGAAACTTGATGGATATAATATTTCAGCATCTATGAATAATAAAGGTGAAATAATTTTCATTCGTAATGAGACTGAACGTAATTCTGAAGATGGTGGAATATTATTAAAGAATTTAGATGCTAGATGGGATGGAAAAGAACGTCAAAAGAAAGTATTTACAACAGCTGGAAAAGTTATTGAACAGATATTTCCTAAACTTGGTGTAAAATATTTCAATCCTGATGATACACATCGTAAAGTGATAAATTGTGAATGTATTATAGCTGGAAAAACAAATATTATGCCTTATGCTAAAGATAGAGTTGCTTTTCATGGATATCAGATTTGGGAATGGAATGGTACAAAATGGATATTAAATAAAGATGTAGAAGGTAATGTTGATGAACTGTATAAAGCTGCTGAAGGCATTGATGAAGCTAAGCCACGACCAGACTTGATAATTAAAAATTTAGAAGAAGGAATAAAATTTGCAGATAAATTTAGTAAGCAAATATCTAAGTTATGGACAGATGAAGGATTAAATAATAATGATTCTATAGAAGAATGGAAAAAATCAAGATTCAAGAAGTTTGCTCCTGAATGGTGTAAAGATGATGAAAGAATATTTAATCGTTTATGCAATGGTGACAAATCAGTTAATTTGAGATTACTAAAAAAAGAATATAGTGATCATACTTCTGAACTGGGTGAACTTGACAAGAAAACTGGAAAGAATATTGTTGCACAGATAATGGATCCAATGGATAATCTTTTCTTGTCAATAGGAAATGAATTATTAGATCAGTTAGATGGATTTGTAAATTCTGAAAATAAAGACAAGACAATAGAAATAATAAAGAAGGACACAGAAGAACTTATAAAGACAATTGAACAGTCAGATTCAGTAGATGCTAAAGAAAAACTTGAAAAATGCATGCAACGTCTTCAAGGATTAGGAAATAAATATAATGCTGCTGAAGGAATAGTTGTAATGTGGAAAGGAAGAAGAATGAAATTCACAGGCAGCTTTAGCGCAATAAATGGAGCATTAGGCACAAGATTTATGTTAGAAAAATAATAAAAAAATAAATATATGGAAATAATTATAAGTTTTTTCTCAGATCATTTTTGGGCAACTTGTACAATGTTGTCAACAATTACTGTTATTATTGCGGGATATATTAATGCGTTTCTAAAAACAAATAAAGTATGGAAACAAGTTGTATCTTGGATAATAAGTATTATATTAACAATTGGTGGATATTTTGCTGGAACAATAACACTTAATGAACCAGTTTGGTTGACAGTTATATTGACAGGTATTATTGTAGGTTTATCATCAAATGGTATTTATGATATTCCTAAAATAAAAGAATTAATAAATAGAATAACAAAAAATATTCCTTAATAAATTTAAATAAAAATTTAAATTAATATATAAAAATAGATAATACTTAAGTATTATCTTTTTTTTTATTTTTAATTAAAATAATTAAAAAAATATTAAATTTATTATAATAAATAACTATGATTAAATTAGAAGACTTTATGAATAATAAAACTAATTTGTTATTTGAAGCTGGACGTGGTAGACCAAAGAAAAACCCTGATGCTGGAATTGATCCTGAAAAACAAGTAGGTAAAGCAGCTGAAGATAATGCTACTGGTGGTAGATGGGCTATTGATGAACCAACTGATGATGACGCTAAAACACCAATAGATAAAGAATCTTTGAATAAGAATATGAAAAGATTACTTATGAAATTAAAATCTAAAGAAGACTTCTTTATAATGGGTGAAGCTGGTTGGGGTAAAACTTCAATTATTAAGTCATTAGCAAAGAAACAAGGTAGAAGTATTATTACTGTATATCTTGATAAAGCAGAAGCTGTAGATCTTGGTGGTATACCTGTTCCAGTACAAAGTAAAAATGGAGTACATCAAGAATTAGCTATGCCAGCTTGGGCTAGTTATATGTTAGAACATAAAGATAAGAAATTCTTATTATTCTTTGATGAAATGAACCAAGCTGCTCCTGATGTTCAAAATGCATTGATGCCTATTGTACTTGAACATGAAATTTGTGGTGTTAAATTTGATAATTTCTTTGTAGGTGCTGCTGGTAACTTTGAATCAGAAAATGATGCTGTAAGTGAATTGTCAGGTCCATTAAAATCAAGATTTAAACCACTTATTATTTGGGAATCTGGTGATTGGGCATCTGTATTCAAATACTTACATAAAAAATGGGATGATAAATTATCTAAGAATTTTGTAAATAAATTCGAAGAAAATGCAGAATTATTTGTTAATCCTCGTGAGGTTGAACATAAGATATTTAAATTTGTTCAAGAATTAAAAAATGAAGGAGATTTTGATTATTTCGAACCAGAAGATTATTTAGATAGATTAGAAGGTTTAGCAAAAGATGATTTGACAAGAGAACAAAAAACTACATTAAAATTATTAGCAGAATATATCTATAATTTTATGCAAGGAAAAGCTGATGAAGCAGAATCTGGAGGAAGAAAGAAAAAAGATATAAACATGGTAGGAGAAGCAATACTTAATGATATTAAATTAGGTATGAAAAGAGGATATATTACTCAGCAAGAAAACAAAACAACTGTAAGATATGGTATTTCTAGAGAAAATATTGTTAAAGTTGCTATAGAATGTGATGAAGATAAAGTTCTTAATGCTGAATTAGTTGAAAGAATTATTCGTAAATTTGAAGCAGAAAATATAACCTTTAAATTTGAAAAAGATTCTGAATGGAAAGCAGAAGGATATAAAGATCCATTAGAAGATTAATACAATTAAATAAATTGAAATAAAATAATATGTTAAAAATTAGTGCTAATCGTGATACTATACCTATTATAAATAATGTTAATATAAATAATAGTGATCGTATTTATTTTGATAATGATGATGATTTTTATGCTTTTTCAGTTAATCCAACATTAATAAATAAAGAATTTATTGATGCAAATGGAAATGTTAGGTATTATTGTGATGCTGTAAATTCAGGTAAAAAATTCATTATTAAAGATGAGAATTCTAATATATACAAGCATCAAGCTGTATCTTTTAGAACTATATCTAAACCAGTTTCTAATTTAGGATATTATTATGAAATTAAAAGAAAAAATAAATAATATTTATTAAATTATGGTAGAAATAAAAAGTTCTTTAGTTAATGATGAAGATTTCAAATATGTAAAGCAAAGTATAGTTCAAGTTTCTGAAATTGATCATGAAGAAAAATTTCGTTGTGATGTAATAGAATATATTAATGATAGTTCTTATGATAGTAATGATGAATTTTTCTATAATCAGCTTGAAGCTGTAAGATTTCTAGATCCATCAGAAGATGCAATAGCATTTACAACTCCTGATAAACGTATATATCTTAATTCTCCAGGTTCACGAGTTGGTAAAAACTTAAGAGTATGGGAATTTATATATGATCATGAATGTTTGCACCAATTATGGGATACTTTTGGTGTTGCAGATAAAATACAAAAAGAAGGACATCCTTATGATCATGATATTTTAAATATAGCATCTGATTGTGTTATTAATGATTGGCTAAGAACATCAAGAAAAAAAGAACCATTTAAAGACGGTATATTTCCAGAATATCTTAAAGAAAGATTTGGAATAGAATATAATAGAAAAGAAGATACTCAATATTCTTTATATCTTAAATTGATGGAAAAACAAGCAGAAATCAAGAAAGATGAAAAGCTTATGAAGGAAATTGCTGATATGGATAAAAAACTTACACCAAAACAAATTAATAAACAATCTGGACTTACTCCCCCACAACCACCAGGTGGACAACATTCTGATGATTTTAAACGAGGATGGACTGATGCTATTAAAGATGTATTAAATGGTAAAATTGATCCTGTAAAAGATACTCCAAATCCAAAAGGAAATGATGAATATAATAAGGGATATAATGAAGCTATTAAAAATATGAAAGAAGGATTAAAAAATGGTATAAATATGTCTGATAGTCCAAGTAATAATAATAATAATAATAGTTCTGGAGATTTACCAGATATTCCTTGGGATATTCCTCAAGATCAACAGCAAGGTGGTGATTCATCTGACAATAAATCAAATGATAAACCAAATGATGCAGATAGTGCCCAAGATGCTGCAAATGACGCTCAAGATGTTGCTGATAAAGCTCAAGATGAAGCAAATAAAGCCCAAAATGAAGCAGACAAAGCTAAAGCAAATGGAGATCAAGATGCTGATAAAAAACAACAAGAAGCTAATCAGAAAAAGAAAGCTGCAAAAGATGCACAGAAACATGCTAAAGATGCACAGAAACATGCTAATGATGCACAAGATGCTCAAGATGCAGGTGATTCTAAAGGAGAAGAAGAAGCAGCTAAAAAAGCTAAAGATGCTGCTGATAAAGCAAAAGAATCAGCAAGTAAAGCAGGAGTAAGTAGTGATTCATCTGATTCATCTGATTCATCATTATCTCCAGAAACTGCAGAAGATGCTCAAGAACAAGCAAATCAAGCACAAGATGCTGCAGATAAAGCTAAAGCAGAAGCAGATAAAGCAAAAGCAAATGGAGATAAAGATGCAAGTAAAAAACAAGAAGCTGCCAAAAGAGCTCAAGCTGCAGCTGATGAAGCTAAAGAAGCTGCAAATGATGCAAAAGAAGCTCAAGAAGCAGGAAATAGTGAAGTAGAAGAAGAAGCTGCACAAAGGGCAAAAAAAGCAGCAGACGAGGCAAAAGAAGCAGCAAGAGAAACTGGTGTAGATAGAGGTGAAGTAAAAAATCAACAAAAATCAAAAAGTGGAAAACCAGGTAAACAAGTAGGAAATCTTATTACATCTTTTGAAGAACCAGATGAAATTACTAAACGATTAATGGATAATATTGAAAAAGCTAGAAAAAAACTTGCTGGAACATTTGGAGAATTTATCAGTAAATGTAATAGTTCAAAAAGTCTAGAAAAAACTGGATTAGTTGCAAAAACTAATCATGGTCATCGTGGTTGGAATGTTGAAATGAATCAAATTATTAATGCTTATGTAAAAAAAGTAGTATTTAATAAAAAACGTCAATTCAAGAAAACATATCAAAGAATTCGTCGAGGTAGTGGAGCTATTAAATTTGGTCAACCAATAAATCCAGGTAAAAAAGTCTTAAAAGATAATCTTGATATTACAACAGCATTTTATATCGATAAATCAGGATCAATGGGTAATGATATAAATAATGTATTCGATGCAACTTATGTAATTTGTGATGTATTGAAAAAACAATTTAGCAAAGAAAAAGTTGTAAGTAATATTGAATATAAATTATTTGCATTTGATTATGATCTTAAAAAATTGAAATTTGGAGAACGTGCTCAAGCAAGTGGTGGAACAATGCCTTGTCATGAACTATTAAATGAGATAAAGAAAAACACTCCAGATTATATGATTAATGTTATTATTACTGATGCCGAAATGGATTTTAATGAATCAGAAATAATCAAATTATTAAAAGAATTAGATGGAATTGTTGTATTTATTACTAATCAAAATCAAGACGATATTAAGAAAATTTCTAATATGCAAGACTATAAGACAAAACTATATTATATACAAGCAACTAGTGATTTTAAATTAGAATAATCTAATAATATAAATATAAAAAAGAGGTTTTGTAAAACCTCTTTTTTATGCTTCAAATAAATTAAGTTGTTTAGGTTTTTCTTCTTCCTTTTGTTTATCTAAACCACGTTGAATAATTGAATTAATAAACTCTCTACTTCCACGAACACGTTTCTTTCCATTATTTTCATCCTCTTCAAGATCTTTTTCTTCAAAAGTCTTTTCACAATTGTCTTGCATTTCTTTGAATATATTTTCAATATCATTAGTCAATTTATTTAATTGTGATTGAATAGACAATGTTGTATTTTGAAGAGATGTCAATGATTGATAAAGACTTCCTTTGCCTGCATTTATTGTAATATTCTGAATCAATGCATCTTGGGCAGCTTCATTTACTGAAAGCATTTTCAAAAGCCTTCTAATATTATTGATTTCTTGATTTATCTTATTTTCAAGATATGGATGTTCTTCAAGATATTTCTCATCAAAATAATAATTAGAAAGTCTTTCTGTTATTTCAACTGCTTCATTTTTAGCAGTTTCATTTATCTCTGAAAGATTCAGAATAAGTGTAGGTGTAGATAGTTCTTCTTCAGTATCATCAATAATAGGATAATTAGAATTGATATATAAATCATTTATATCAACATTATTCTTATTATTTATATTATCTTCTTCCCAATTAATCATAATTATATATTCATATATATCTTATTTTATTAAAAATATATTATTTTTTGAAAAAAAATTTATTTATTGTTATTTATTTTATTTTTATTTTATTTTTAATTATAAACTATAAAATATTTTATTTTTAATTAAATTTTATAAAAAGATTATTTAAAAATAATTCTTTAGTTATACTTAAATATTAGAATATAATAAATATATTGAATATCAAAATATAAATGGCAAATAAAAAATGTTTGGTATTTGAAACTATGAACAATATCAATTCTACTATGCATATTGTTGAAAGTGCAAATCCAAAAGAAGTACGTTTGACAGGAGTATTTGGTGTCGCAGGTGTTAAGAACAATAATAACCGTATCTATGACAAGCAAAACTATGGGATGATGGTAGAATCATTGCAAAAAGTTATTGCTAATGAAGGTTGTTTAGGTGAATTAGAACATCCAAATTCAATGAATATCAATCTAAATAATGTATCACATAAGATTGAATCTATTGCTATGAATGAAGATGGTACTGTCACTGGAACAATTGTTTTATTAGATACTGATAAAGGCCGTAATGCTAAAGCAATTATTGAAGGTGGTGTTCCATTATATATTTCATCAAGGGCTGCTGGTTCTATTGATGAATCTGGTCATGTCACATTAACTTCTCTTAAAACTTACGATTTAGTTGGTACACCCGGTTTTAGTCAAGCTAAACTTAATCTTTCTGAAAATCAGACCTTTGAATCTTTAAATGAATCTTGCTGTATTATTTATGAATCTGATGATGATTTGTTAGGAGATGATGATTCTAAAGAAGATAAATCAGATAAAAAAGAAAAAGATTCTAAAGAAGATAAATCTAAAGAAGATAAAAAAGAAGAAGATTCTAAAGAAGATAAAAAGGAAGAAGATTCTAAAGAAGAAAAATCTGATAAAAAAGAAAATAATAAAAATAAAGAAGATAATAATATTACTATGAAAGATGTAAAAGACTCAATTGATCAACTTGCCGAAAAAATTGAATCATTGGAAGCCGATTTACATGTAGCTAAAGAAAGTTTATCTGAAAAAGATAAATTAATTCAAGATTTAACAGATAGATTAGATGAAATGTCTAATGTAAAAATAAATTATGATGCTATTCAAGAATGGGTAGAATCAGAATTTGGTACACAATTACAATCTAATATTGAAGAATCTATTGAAGATAAAATCAATGAAGCTACTGAAAATATAGCT
>Ga0310694_10007476_pt1 | contig 10254 bp, 5 predicted proteins | sample 174DNAGHGhighgp2_FD_203884 | JGI IMG/M metagenome (GOLD analysis project Ga0310694, IMG submission 203884) | Sheep rumen microbial communities from Palmerston North, Manawatu-Wanganui, New Zealand - 1742 DNA GHGhigh gp2 (v2) (version 2) | ecosystem: Host-associated > Mammals > Digestive system >... | reverse complement strand
CAAACCTTCCACCAATATCAGTAACAGATGTCGCATCGATATTCATGGTAGCCCACAGCGTACCACTGGGCAGACCGAGGTCGACATAAGCGTGTCCTTCGTGGATACCCTCTGTCGGATTCTCATTATCCCCTTCGCCAATATTGCTGTCCTTCCAGACATCGAGGGCGCTCTGCGTATTGGTTGTCCATGGAACGATAGTCCAGTCGCTAGCCTCAAGCTGGCCGAGGTGGTTGATGGTCAGCGTGATGTTGTACTGTTCACCTGCGACATATTTCCGACTTGGTAAAGCTGTCTTTACCACAGGGTCGGAGTTGGGCAATTCCACATTCATCTTATAGCTACTGGTAGTAGGTAGAACCAAGAAGTCGAACTCTACAACCTGACCATCCTGAAGACTTGAATTGCCGTTGGTGGTATAGCCATACAGCGTCGTGGTGGTAGTGCCGACCAGCGAAAAAGAATTATTGGTCAGACTATAGCGCCCATACTTGTATGCATTATGGAGATAGGCCTCCTTGTAATAATAGTTCTTGGTGTTGTCTGCCGATTTCTTCACGGTCACATGGATACGTGACATCAGATGGCGCATGGAAACTTTGATGTTGGGGGATGCTTCAGTGGCGACAGCGTATGAATTGCCTGCCAAATAATCTATCTGCTTGTCGGCTTCCAACGACCAACCATCTGACATTATCGTTTTGTTCAGGTCTGCATTGTAGGGATAATAAGTCCAAACGTACAAACTGCCGCCTTCGGGAATATACACGTTCTTGTCGAAGTTGCATTTTCCGTCAAGGTAGGTTACCATCTGGTTGTCGCCATCCTCAACTATGTAGCTATAGGGATAAGAATAGTTGGTAGATGCGAATAATCCAAATTTAGATTCGTTGGGCAATGTGGTGCCATCCAAGGCGGCTCGGGTGATGCCATCAAACTCTATCTGCAGAGGCACGCGGCCTGCATTGCCGCCAACCTCGCTCTCATCACTGCTGCAGGCAAGCAGCAGTGGGAGTGCAAGAAGTGATAATATTGCTTTTTTCATATCGTTTCTGTTCTGTTTAGTCGTAAATATCTATATTGGTATTGCCGCCGTTGCTCCAAGGCTGCACGTATACTTCACTGACGGAAATCGTCACGTCGGTACGTGTGTATTTGACGGTGATATTATAGTTGTACTGCTTTCCGTACTCCCAACTGGTTGAGGGTAATGTGACAGGAATAACCTCAGTATTCATGTTGGCTGAGTTGTTCAACGTGATGTTCACTTTCACTTCGCCATCACTGAACTTGATTGGTATCAGCGAGTTGAAGTATACTGATGAGGTCTTTTCGTAGGACAACGCAATCTCTGCGGACTTAGGCCATGTGGCGGCATGACTCTTAGTCGGTGTCATGGTGCCGTTGGTCAGGTCGAATGTCGCATTGGTGCAAATTGCCTGGGCGTTTTCTGCATTAGCTATCTCAACCCGGGTGATGTACTTCGATGAGGTGGCACCGTTGGTTGACTGGCAACTGATGTTCAGATTAACCTGATAGGGTAGCAGTGTAGTCATCGGACAGCTAACCTTTGTGTTCGTCGGGCTAATCTTCGTATGACCATACTCAAAATAGTTGTCAGTATAATAAATAGGAATAGCCTTGTAGTTAGAGTTGCTCTTATTGTAAGGCTTGTAGACGTAGACATCTGACTCGCCTGTGATGTAGCCCGACCACGAGGTGCCCGACCAGTTGCTTGCATAGTTTGTATTGTCACCGACAATCCAGAAGCCTGCATTAGTCTGGCTGTACTCTGTGCCTTCTAGACTTACACTGACAGAAGTCGGAGTTGTGAATTCCCTTGTCGCTGTGTAGTAGACCATACCGTTGGAGAGGAATTGAATGCAGGCACGGACATAGTAGGTCGTCGAAGAAGATAGCTTCTCTGCATTGCTATAATAATAGGAATTAGAATAGTTATTATAGGCATCGTATGTCGTGGGACTGCTCATGTCAGGATTGGTAGATACCTGGAAATAGACTTTACAGTTGACGTCGTTACGCTTCCAATAGCAGTAGAAACGGGCACTATTGGTGTTGATTTCATCTATATAAACAGGAATATCAATGTCTGATGTCGTGTATGTAGTCACCGGACCTGACACTGAACCGTGGTCGCTCTCCAAGATCATCTTTATGTAATATGTCGTGGAAGGCAGCAGGTCAACTGATGCTGTCCAGTTGCTGTTGCTACGCGAGGCATCCAGTCGCAGTGCATTTTCCTCTTTGATGTCTGGCGACTCTGAAACGAGGAAATAGCCACTGGTGGCTGCTCTTGTATAATCACTGTTGTTATGTGATATCGTGTAGTTCAGGTCCATCTTGCTGTTGGGTGTCACCGTCACCTCATTCAAATAGGGTACGGTGTTGATAGGTGACTGCACGTCCTGACATGACGTCAGCATGGCACCGGCACTGACCAGGCATGCCAATAATATCAAAATATTCTTTTTCATGTCTTTCGTTTTTTTAGAAGTAAATACCTAAACCAAAGTTGCCCTTTCTCAACTTGCTGTCAATTTCCTTGGCATTCAGCTGAATACCGCCTTGCACGTAGAAACAGCCAAAGCGTAGCATGGCACCGCCCTCAACCATCACACCGTCGTATGAGTCGTAGTCGTTTTCCACGTAGCAGCCGTCCATCAGCTCCCAGTAGATTTTGCGTTCCTCGTAGCCACAGCCACCATAGAGATAGATTGGGCCATAGATGCGGGCAATGAGACCACCCGATGCGCTCCAGTACTTGCGCTTGTCGTTACCGTTAAACCAACCATTGCGGTACTTGTCGTCGCTGACAGTTCCATTGAACTGTCCCTTCAGATAGAAACCGATGTTCTTCACTACACCAAGCATGATACCGGGTGAGGCATACTTCAGATTGCTTTCCGGGAACGCAGCGTTGACACCTACGAAGAACTGGCTCTTCTCGGGTTTGAAGTGTAGCCATGAACTCTTTCCCATCTTGATGACCATGCCGTCCTTGCCAGTTTTCGTTGTGGCATCCCATCCAGCATATTCAGCACGCAACTTGGGATTCTTTTTGTTAGTCACGATGGAGAATGTACCATCCATGTTGGTAAGCACACTCTCGTTGGTGCCTTTTATTTGCACCTTGGCTCCGGGCATTGGGGCCCCCTTGGTGTCGGTCACCGTGCCCGTTATGGCGTTTTGCGCCATTGCTGGCATTGATAACGTTGCCAGAGCCACACTCAACATTAATAGTTTTTTCATATTGATGTATTATATTTTTTTTAGTTCTTTGGTTATTGATTCATCTTCAGGTTTTCCCAGCTGCCAGTCATACCTGCCGCACTGACCACAGAAGGGGTCTGTGGCTTCTTGTTGACTACGGTAGACTTCTGACGGACATTGGTCTTGATGTATTTGCCCAGTTCCGACAGTGTCACGTCACCCTTGGTGTCCTGCAGTTTCTTCAGCAGATAGTAAGTGAACAGTCCGTGACCCTTTTCCTTGTAAGGCATCGCCGTCTCGTCGCCACTGGCTGCTGAGAAGATGATCATATTGCCTGTCGGCGCCTCTTCTTTGGGCTTGACTGCTACGCCTCTGGCTGCCACCAGCATGCCGTCGTCGCGTTTGGAACCGCTGAAACAAGCATCCAGGAATACCACGACGGAGTGAGCATTCAGCGCCCCTAGCTGACTATACAGTTTCTTGAGTGAGTAGCAACCGTCGGTCTGCTTGCCGTCGGCATCAACGGGCAACAGATATGCATCCTTGGTCTGTTCGTTGGGAATGCCATGACCGGCGTAGTAGAAAATCACTTTCAGGTCGCCTTGATAAGCTGCCGCAATGGCTTCAATGTCGCGCAAGGCGCGAATCATGATGCCGTAGGACGCATCCTTGTACAGGCGGATGTTATCCTTGGGCAGTCCAAGGGTCTTTTCGCAATACTTGGCAAATGTTGTACCGTCGTTCTGGGCCATAGGTACGCCAGCCACTAAGCCGTAGTTCTCATTGCAGATGATGACGGCGAACGTCTTGTCGTTCTTCGACTTCGTCTCAGGAATGTTGAGGTCGACGTCAGAGGCACCAACCGATACCTTTTTCTGCTGTCGTTTCGAACTGCTCTGTCCGCCCTGCTGATTGCTGGCAAAGAGACTGTTGTCCAGTTTGTCAAACTGCACATCGACCACGGTTTCCGTGTAGTTCAGGCTCTTGTCGCCTGTGAATTGGTAGGTTTTTCCCGCCGGTGTTGTAAACGTCAGGCTGGCCAGCGTCAACTTGTCGCCCGTAATATAGAACTGCGGGTTGCTGAACTGCATGCCGTTCCAACTGCTCTCAAACGAGCGTGCCTCGTTGTTCTCACGTGGTACGGGAACAATGAGTTCACCATATTTTGACTCAATGAGGAATACGCGGTTCTCTGCATCGTAGGGACGCAGCACCATGTCACGTCCGAAACGGATGTTCTTGGTGTACGTGCTGATATATTCCTGTTCAGCCAGTGCCAGCAGTTCTTTGACCTTGGCCTGTCTGCTTTCCTCAGTGACGCGAGTGCGGTATTCTTCAGCCGTTTCGTAGGGGTCTTTAGCCTGCCATTTCTTCAGGCGTTCCTCTACGAACTTCTTGGCAAAGTCCGAGTATAAGGGCAACTCTTCCTGTTGCTGCACTGCCGGTGTCGCTGAGGCTTTTGTGCTGTTGCTGGCCATGCTGCTGGTCGTGACAGGACTCTGCGTCGAATAGTTCAGCGCTGTCGGAGCCATGCCGCTACTGACGGTTACGCCTCCCATGGCTGTCACCCGCTTGTTAGCATCAGCCAATTTATCGGTCTGTTCTGAGTAAAGGTATGACGTTGCCAAAGCTTGTGCATACTTCAGCGAATTTGACTCGGCACGCGTCACCTCTTCCAGCTCTTTGGCAGCCATGCCGAAGTATTCCTTGGCCTGCTTCTGGTTTCGCTTCACGTTGTTGCCCGATACTGCAGCGGTGTGGAAGGCCACGCCCAGATTGTAGTAACAGATGGCAATGTGTTTGGCCAGGTCCAGACTGCGCGGATTCGTTGCGCGCAGTTTCTTGTACACTTCCAAAGCCTGCTCGTACTGCAGAGTCTCTTCATACAGTTGGCCTTGCAGTTTCAGCAGATCCGTGTTGGTTGGCTGGAACGATAGTGCCTTGGTCAGGTAGCGCTGCATAGCCACATAGTCGCGGCTTTCCATGCAGATGTTGATGGCTTGCTTCAGCACGTTGACGTTTGTCGAGTTATTGTTCACCACCTCGTCCAGTATGTCCTTAGCCGATGCATAGTCCTTCGTCTTGACACAGGCATCCATCATAAACGACAGCACATCGCGTCGGCGCTTTTGTTCGCCGGTCGCCAGATAGGCCTTGAAGTAGGGAATCACGCGCTTGAAGTCGCCGTTATTATATGTATTGGCAGCTGCGTTGTAGGCTATCAAGGCATAGTTCGACGAGTGTTCAAAGTCCACACCAGCCATGACGGGCAGGAACTGGATGTCCAGATAGGCCTGTGCAAAGAGCACGGCATTGGTGCGTTGTTGCTGTTGGGCGTTGTAGAGGTAGGCTTTCTCCATCCAGGGCAGCATTTCCGCCAGCGTGGAGCGCAGCTGCTGATAGTCTGCCGAGCCGGCATGCGTCGTCTTTGCTACGGGCGACAATGCCTCGTAGCTCTGCCACAGCGTAGCATAGGCACTGCCCGGGGAACCGCCGTTTATTTGCGTCAGGAATTGCTTATAAAGGCTTACCCCATATTGTACGCCAGTCTGTCCCCACACTCCCATGGGCAGGAGAACAGCCAACAGCATGATGTATATCTTACGTTTGTTCATGCTTTTGTCGTTATGGGTTTAAAAAGCGTCTTCGAAAATATAGTCCACAAAGATGCGGCGGAACTCTCCACCCACGCCTTCAGCCTGTTCTACCTGTGTCTCATATGTAGTAATCATCGTCTTCAGAGCCTTCACACCCTTCTCCATGGAGTCCTTCATGCCCATGGCACGCAGGAATGCCAGCTCTTCGTTGGTACGGATGCCTGTCTTCTTGTTGACGGTCAGTGTCGTGGCCTCACCATTGGCAATGACGGGCGCATCGGTGAATTCACCGTACTCGTTCTTGTATGTCAGAGCCTTCTTGATGGGGGCGGCATCAGCCGAACCCTTGATCACGATCTTCACCTTCTTGCCAGGCTGTACGTAGCGGGCAAAGTCTTTCTGCATGGCCTGGTTGATGATGCTCAGCATGGTCTGTGCGGCAGCCGACTGCTCAGCCTTGTACTGTCCGGGGGCAAAGTCCTCAAGGCCCGAGAATTCTGCATCCACGGCATAGTCGAAGCTGACCTTATAGTTCATGTGGCGTTTGCCTTGGGCGTCGGTTTCCGTAATGTTCTTCGTGCTCACGTTGATTTTCGTGTGTTCCGACAGCTTCTTCTGAACCTTAGCCGTTGTCACCATCTCGTTCTTCATCTCGTCCAGGGCCATCTCGTCCATCGCACCCTGACGGGCCACATCCAGTGGCATGAAGTTGTTGTCCTCCTTCAGGTAGTCCAGCGACTGGCGCGAACGGTTGTCGTAGGTATAGCTCTTGCCCGTCTGCTTATTATATACGTCGGCATACAACAGCTCGAACTTGTCGTTCTTGCCTACGCCGTACACCGGGTTGCGCAGCTCAATGTCGTCCGGATTCATGAAGTAGCGCAGTTCCTCCTTAGGCACATTGATGTAGATGGGCGCCATGTCTTCAAAGTCCAGGGCCATCATGTTGGTCTCGGGGTTATAGTTGCTCATGGCCATGGACATCTGTGGTGCCGTACCGTATTCGGCAGCCATGCGGGTGGCTATCTCGTCCTCGAACATGCGCATCTGGGCAGCACGTGTCTCGTCGTTCACACGCATCATGTACTGCTCGTCGGTCTCTTCAGGCATCCGCTTCTCCCATTCAGCCATGCGGGCCTGTACCTCGTCTTCCAACAGCTTGGTCAGATAGGGAGGCAGTTCGTTCATCAGTTTGTAGTGTACTGACGATGCCGTGTTGTAAACCATATACAGCCCGCCGCGCTCGTCTTTCGCAAACAGCAGGTCGGTCACGCCGCCTTCCTCCGCTTCCACATACTTGCGGTCCGTGTCTTCAATCATGTTGATGATGACAATGCGCGAGTCGCCCGTCACGGCGGCTACGTATTTGCCGTCGGGATGGAACTTGCAGTCGCGACCTTCGCCCAGCGATTGCAGTTGCAGCTTCGGACTGAATGTGCGGGTGTCTAAAACGTTCATCTGCCCGTCGTTGGTCAGTACGGCCAGCTCCTTCGAGTCGTTCGAGAAAGCCCATGTCGACAGTCTGCCCATTGCGGGAATGTCGGCGCGCAGCCCCTTGTCGTCCATGCCGATGACTACCACATGGTTGCCGTCCGAGGCTGCCAGCAGGCTGCCGTCAGGACTGATGCCCATCTTGTTCACCGCTGACGGCAGCGTGGCCGTCTCCATCTGCCGGTAGTCGTTCAGGCGGAAGAAGGTTACCTGCCCCTTGGCGTCGGCCACGGCCAGTCGCGTCCCGTCCGGTGTGAAACAGCACGTCGTGGCCACGTCGTTCAGCTTCACCGTTCCCAGCTTCTTTTTCGATTTCCAGAGGTCGTAAACCTCCACCTTCTTTTCCCCCTCCTTCACTACGGCAAAGCTGTTGCCGGCAGGGTTCACGGCCAGCGATAGGATTTGCTTCTTCGACGACAGCAGTTCTCCGCCGCGAAGATTCATCACGTTTTGGCCAGCCACAAAAATCGTGTTGTTTTGATAGTTACCCAACAGTGTGGGTTTCGCTGCCTGTTGATAGGCATCATCCTGTCCATTGAGTATCAATGACTCCTGTGCCGTTGTGGTCAATGCAGAGCCAACAGCACAAATCAGGAATAGACAGCACTTCTTAGTCATTTTCTCCATATTTTATATAATATTAATAGTTTTAACTTTACGTTGTTTTAGTTTTTTCTTCGTATTTCCAATCGCAGACGCCTCTGTCTTGCGTTGTCAATACATGTGCGCAAAGGTAAAAAGTTTTGCTGATAAATGCAAATAATTGTTAGCCAAATTTCCTGATTTTGTAAAATTTAACAATACACCATACGTAAAAATCCCGAAAGCGACATCCTTTCGCCTCGGGATTTTTCAGCGCTCGCTGCGCCGTTAGTTGACTTTTTTTATCAGTTCTGCTCCTCGCGGGCAAGTTCCTCTTCCCATTCGCGCATCAGCTCTTCATGGTCGGTTACCCGACCTGCTGCGATGTCAGCCTCAGCCTCATCAAGCATGGCGTTGAGTTCAGCCATTGTGTAGCGTTTCATTGGCTTCGTTGACATAATTGTATTGTTTTATACCTTACCTCTGCAAAGATACAACATTTTCCCGTATTCCCCACACATTCTTCCAAAAAAATTGCAGCGAGCGCAAAAAAGGCACAGAGTCTTCGCCAACTCTGCGCCTTGCTATTCAGTCGCTATGCCACATGCCGTCTTTCTGGTCCGACATGTTCATAACTCACGCTCGTTATATTACCAAACATCCTCCTGAGCATCTCCCATTTTGTTCCCTTCGTTTTCCTGTTCCTCTCCACTCTTGCTCCGCTCCTCCTCCGTTCCTAAGAAGCGGAGGAAGAACGGAGTGGGAACGGAGAGAGAACGGAGAGGCAGCGGAGCAAGAGTAGGACAATTCCGCAATAACCTCATGTTCTCCAGCGATAATAAATGACACAGAAGTCGGTTCCTTTGTATTCCATTCCCCACACATTCTACAAAAGAAAAATTGCAGCGAGCGCAAAAAAAACGCAGAGCCTTCGTCAACTCTGCGCCTTGTTTGTAGGTGCACTTTATTTATACCGACACTTCGGCCTTGATATGGGGCCAGGGGTCGTAGCCAACGAGTTCGAAGTCTTCGTAGTGGAAGTCGAAGATGCTCTTGACGTCAGGATTAATCTTCATCGTGGGCAGGGGGCGAGGGTCACGCGTGAGCTGTAACCTAGCCTGTTCGATGTGGTTCAGGTAAAGGTGCGTATCGCCTGTAGTATGGATAAAGTCGCCTGGTTTGAAGCCTGTGACCTGTGCCATCATCTGTAGCAGCAGGGCATACGAGGCGATGTTGAAAGGAACACCTAGGAAGGTGTCGGCAGAGCGCTGGTAGAGTTGCAACGACAGGCGGTTGTCGGCAACATAGAACTGGAAAATGGTGTGACAAGGGGGCAATGCCATCTTGTTGACCTCAGCGACGTTCCAGGCGGAAACAATCATGCGACGCGAATTGGGATTGGTCTTCAACTGGTCTACGACGTATTGAATCTGGTCTATCACGCCTCCGTTGTAGTCAGGCCACGAACGCCATTGGTGGCCATAGACGGGACCCAGTTCGCCGTTCTCGTCAGCCCATTCGTTCCAGATGCGCACACCGTGCTCCTGCAGGTATCGTACGTTTGTGTTGCCCTGCAGGAACCAAAGCAGTTCGTAAATGATACTCTTCAGGTGCAGTTTCTTCGTTGTCAACAGGGGGAATCCCTCGTCGAGGTTATAACGGCTCTGGGTGCCGAAAATGCTGATGGTGCCCGTGCCTGTGCGGTCGCCTTTTTCCGTTCCTTCTGTGAGGATGCGGTTCAATATGTCTAAGTATTGCTTCATAACTATGAACTATGAACTTTATGATATGTTGTGCAAGACAGGTACGTATTCTTTAGGAATGTACGTTGTCTTGATTTTCCATTCTTTGGGATAGAGGTTGTTGGCGCGCGTGCCGATGTTTTTGGCAGGCCCAAGTGGGAAACCCTGGAAGGCAACGTTGACCAGTCCGCGTGGTGTCTCCTCAGGCAGTACGAGTGCTTCGTGGCGCAGGTAGGCCATTGCCTGCTGGTAGGTTAGCTCGACCTGAGGACCGTCTACGTGCAGGGCAATTGTTCCCAGTGTGGGAATCTTTTGTTCCCAGTGTGGGACTCTTTTGTTCCCAGCGTGGGAATAATCAGCTTGCTCCGTGGAAGCTGTCTGTCCGCTTCCTTTGCGCAGGACGCAAACAAAAAGCCCCTCACTACGCGAGATGCCAGGAATGAAACGATAGACAGGTTCGTGGAATCCTTCGAGCAGCGCCCCCGTCACATTCCATTCTGATTTCACATCGACAGGCACGACCTCGGCATCATCGAACGTCTCCAGTATCCAGCGAATATTTTCTTCGTTCTCTTTAGTATTAAAGGTACACGTACTATATATTAATAGGC
>Ga0310694_10007474_pt1 | contig 10257 bp, 8 predicted proteins | sample 174DNAGHGhighgp2_FD_203884 | JGI IMG/M metagenome (GOLD analysis project Ga0310694, IMG submission 203884) | Sheep rumen microbial communities from Palmerston North, Manawatu-Wanganui, New Zealand - 1742 DNA GHGhigh gp2 (v2) (version 2) | ecosystem: Host-associated > Mammals > Digestive system >... | reverse complement strand
TTCGGCCGCAGGCCAATCTCAAACCTCAAACCTCAAACCTCAAATCTCAAATCTCAAACCTTCAATCTCAAACCTCAAATCTCAAACCTCAAATCTCAAATCTTCAATTGTTTAAACCACTTTCGTGGCATAGAAATGGAAGTCGTTGTATAGGGTGACGAGGAATTTTTCATAATTGTTGTCTTTCGGCTTGATACCCAGCATTTCCGTTATTTTGTCGGTGAGTTGATTGATGTAGCGATGGCGCTCTTCTCCGAATTCCAAGTCGAGCACTTTTTCTATGATGCCAACCTGGTGCATCGTCAGTTTGCTGGCTTCAGGAAATGTGGGCTTGAAATTCCTGGACATGAAGTATAAAGCGTTGAAGGTGGCAGGTTGTATGGCTTTTGTGATTTTCACCACGGTGGTTCCAGCGGCAAGGTCTCCGATGCGTTGGCTGTTTTTAGAGAAGATGATGAATGCGAGTCCGAGGACGGAGTCAAATATTATAGTAATCCACCGAATGAATAGTGCGCTTATGGAAGGCCTGGTGCCATCGAGACATACCACCCTGATTTTCATCGCCATTTTTCCCAAGGACTGGCCGTTGTTGAACAGCTCCATCCAGAAGGGGTACATGGCAATGGTGAGAATGTAGATGACAAGACAGACATACATGGCGTTCTCGGAACTGCCGAGAGCAAAAACACTTGTGATGGCGATGAAAAAGAGTGACACGAAATAGAGGGCAATGTAGTCGATGATCCATGCCACAACTCGTTGGAGCAAAGTGGCGGCGGTCTGCTGAATCTTTACGTTCTGCCCGGTGATGATGCTGGTTTGTGCCATAAAAAGTGGAATATTTTTGCAAATGTAGGAATTTTTTTTAATTTTGCAAAAAAAACACACGACAAGGTGTTTTTTACTTACTTGAAATGGATTTTTCATGAATGAAGCGGTTTTCATACGTCGCAACATAGAAAAATGGCGTAGGATGGAGATGATGGAGGGTGATGATGTCTTCACCACGCCAGATGAAATGGTGAATGCCTACAATGACATCACTTCCGACCTGGCGTTCGCGCAGACGCACTACCCCGACTCACCCATCACTACTTATCTCAATGACATTGCATTGGGCTTGCATCGTGACCTGTATCGCCACAAACACACAACGGCGAGGCAGATGCTGCGTTTCTGGACCCATGAGATACCGCTCGCGGTGTATGACGCCCGCAAGGCATTGCTCCTCTCTCTTGTCATTTTCATCTTGTCCACATTGGTGGGGGTGGTCTCCACCCTTGGCGACCCTGAGTTCCCACGGCTCATCCTCGGAGACGATTATGTGAACATGACAGAGGAAAACATCAGGAACGGAGAGCCGATGGCTGTATATGCGCAAGGCCCGCAGTTGGGGAGTTTCCTGGACATCACCCTCAACAACGTGTTGATATCTTTCAAGGTTTACGTCTATGGGTTGTTCACCAGTTTCGGTTCAGGGCTCTTCCTTTTGTTCAACGGTGTGATGTTTGGCTCTTTCATGATGTTTTTCATCGGAAGGGGGTTGCTCGTGCAAAGTTTCCTGGCAGTGATGCTCCATGGCACCCTTGAGCTCTCCGCCATCGTCATTGCCGGGGGGGCGGGCATCATGCTTGGCAATGGATGGCTCTTCCCCGGCACGTATGGCCGTTTGGAGTCGTTTCTCAGGGCTGGGCGTCGTAGCATCAAGGTGCTGGTGTCCACCATACCCATCTTCATCACCGCCGGTTTCATTGAGGGATATTTCACCCGTTTCACCCATATGGGCGATTTGTGGCGTCTGATGGTCATTCTGCTCTCTGCTGCTTTCGTTGTTTTTTATTATGTCATTCTGCCTGTCAGGCGTCACCGCGAGTCAACAGCCTATGAAAATCTCTCTGTATAACGAGCGCACGATGTTTGAATGCCTGGAAGCCACCTTCGACTTCCTGCGTGCCAACCGCCGTGTGTGGTTTCGCTCGGCGCTATTGCTCTTCCTCCCCATCTGCGTGGTGGTTTCACTGATGATGTTCTTCTCTATTGAGAAGGATTCGATGGGCAAGGATGTCTTTTTCTGGTTTGAGAATTTCAGCCAAATAGACAATTATTCCATGTTCATCTTTTTGGCATGGTATGTGGCCGTATGTGCGGTTATGGTACAGATACATTCTCTGTTGTCGGCCAACGAGGAGCGTGACGAAGGGGTGGAGGGGATGTCACTCAAGGAATTAAGACCTTGGTTCATACGGACCGCCATTCGTTCCTGGTATCTGCCGTTATTCTTCGTCCTGCTGGTTGTGCTGTATGCTACGGAGCCGATACTGGGTTTCCTCATGACTGTGGTGATGGTGCCTTTGGCCTTGTTGCCTGCACTGCATCTTATTGAAAGACTCGACTTCATGAATGCTATTTCAAAGGCCATCTTGCGAGGATTTCCCATTTGGTTCAAGATTTTCGTCAACATCGTTCTGGTTTCATTACTCGGACTCTATGTCTTCTTGATGTTGTTCCTCCCCACAGGTTTCTTCTCTTGGATGTTGGAAACAGTTTCCACTTCACAACTCCATGAGTTGGAGAGGTTGTTTGTCATCGCCTTGGGATTTGCATTCACCGTCTTGGCTTCCTTTGGCTTGTGCGTGGTCTTTTCCATGGTGGTGCTTGTCTGCGCTTACCTCTATGGCAGCATGTCTGAGGAAATTGATGCTTCCTCATTGGAGGGAGAAGTGGCTGATTTTGAAAATGAAAGGTAGGCGTTTATGAGAGAACAACTGATGAATGTGATGCAGAACGACACCTTGGCGGCAAAGTTGGCCAAGGGCCATGAATACAAACGGTCGTTGGTGGGTGACGAACTGCCGGATGATGGCTCTCTGGTAGATTCTGCAGGAAAAACGGTAAATGACACCAGCGACAGTTTGAGCCATATGGTGAAAGACTTCGTGGAAGCGGTGCCATGGCCGGTGTGGGTAATCATTCTTGTGGCATTGCTCGCCTTCGTCCTTTATCGTCTGTATGTACGTGGAATGTTGGGTTGGGGCTTCTCTTCGGCGAAGGTTGAGGTGGACGAGGCCGACAACATCTATGAGATTGACTTCGACAAGGATACGCATGAAGCGATGGCCAGGGGCGACTATGCGGCTCTGCTGCGATTGGTCTATCTACGCACACTGCGCTCGCTCGACGAGGCGGGGCGCATCGTGTGGCGCATCTACAAGACGCCGTCGCAGTATGATGACGAGATGGCGAAGCCCGCCTTCCACCAGATGACTCGTGAGTTTGTCAAGGTGAGATATGGCAAATACCCGGCCGACAAGGCACTTTACGAACAGATGCTCTCTTGGCAGCAGCAGGTGATGGAAGGAGGTGCCTCATGAAAAACACATGGATGACGGTTGTGGGGCTCCTCGCCATAGGGCTGTTGGCGTTTTTCTATTTCACCAAGGAGCGCCATTTCTTCTGGGATGTGGAAACCAAGTTCCTGGCTGATGATGACGAACCTTTCGGCTCGGAATTGTTTGACAAGATGGCAGAGGCCACCCTTCCCAATGGATATCGAGTCTATGATGGAGATTTCGAGAAGTTGCTCGACTCTCACGAGCGGTGTGCACTTCTGCTGCTCTATATGGATTTGTCTGATGTGAAAGCCTATTATGAGGCTTTGGAGCAGTTTGTGGAGAAAGGCAACAAGGTGATGCTCGTATGTGGCTCGCAATGGGCCACCACGGCGATTGGCACTCCTTTTCAATCTGAGGTTTCTTGGTCGCGATATTCGTTTGAACTGGACGATTTGGAAAAGGTGATTAAGGGAGAAACAGAGCCGGAGACGGTGATGATGATGTCGGACTTGGAAGATAAGATGCTCGTGCCAGATGGGTTGATTGGTAGTTTGTATTCCATGCCTGAAGGGGCGAAATTGACTTCCGTCTCAATGGATTCGTCGACGCCCGAATATATGAGGGAAAAGCCTTCCATAGACAATACCAATGTGAAAATTTATTCTGATGATGAAAAAAAGGTTGAATATGCCACAGCTGTTGCCGTCGAGGATGATGAGGAAGAGGAAGCAGATTATGCCGTTGAGGAATATGATGGTGGAAATGCCAAGAATAACATTTATCATGCCCTTTCCTATGAGATTAAAGCGGGCAAGGGTACTGCTTATGTGGTGGCTACACCGTTGTTGTTCACCAACTACGGCGTGCTCGACAAGAATATCTCCCGTTACCTTGGTTACCAGATGGGACAGCTGGCAGACCTTCCGGTGGTGAGGGTTACCGAACGCTCGCTGACTGAATACAATTATGCACACGGTGCCTGGCGTCCTCGTAACAGTTCTGATTCCAGGGAGCCATCACCTCTCTCACACTTGCTGAAATACCCACCCCTTCAATGGGCATTGTACACCATGCTGTGTGCCGCTCTCATCTTCATGCTCTTCACCGCACGTCACCGCCAGAGGGTGATTCCGGTGATGGAAAAACCCGTCAACCGCAATATGGAGTTCGTCAGGCTCTTGGGCACCATCTATTACAGACGCCACGACAACCACGACCTCTTCCTCAAGAAATACATCTATTTCAAGGAGGAGTTGAGAAGGAAACAGATGATAGACCTTGAAGATGAGCGGATGCAAGAGGGCAATGCCAGGATGCTCGCCCTTCGCACCAATACGGAGGAGGAGGATATGGCAAAAACTCTCGAACTGCTACGCGCCGTGGCCGAAGCCGATGAACTGGGCAATGAGCAGTTACAGGAATGCATACAAAAGATAGATGACATACTGGCAAGACTTTAGTTTTTTGACTTTAGTTTTTAGACTTTAGTCGTTCTCCGCAGGTAGCGGCTTTGCCGCTGCCCCATAAGTTAGAAAAGACAGAAAAAACCATATAAAAAGACATAGGAAATGGAAGAAACCCAATTTCAACGCCTTGACTTGACGGCGTTCTCGGAGAAGATCCAACTGGTGCGACAGCAGATAGGCTCTGTCGTGGTGGGGCAGGACGAGGCAGTCACCATGCTTCTTACCGCCATTCTGGCCGATGGCCATGTGTTGCTCGAGGGTGTCCCCGGCGTGGCAAAGACCTTGCTGGCCAGGCTCATCGCCAAACTCATCGATGCCAAGTTCAGCCGCTTGCAGTTCACGCCCGACTTGATGCCTGCCGATGTTCTCGGCACCTCGGTGTTCAACGTGAAAGAGTCGGAGTTTGAGTTCCACCAGGGGCCGGTGTTCGCCGACCTGGTGCTTGTGGATGAGGTCAACCGAGCCCCTGCGAAGACGCAGGCGGCACTCTTCGAGGTGATGGAGGAGCGGCAGGCCACCATCGACGGTGTCACCTATCCCATGGGCGACCTCTTCACCGTCCTTGCCACGCAGAACCCCGTGGAACAGGAGGGCACCTACAAGTTGCCGGAGGCACAGCTCGACCGCTTCCTCATGAAAGTGGTCATCTCGTATCCCACACCCGAATTGGAGGTGTTGGTGCTCAAACGGCACCATGAGAACATGCGACTGGTGAAACTGGACAGCATCACACCGGTGCTGACACATGACGAACTGCTGCAGTTCCGCGCTCTCTTGTCGAAAGTGATGGTGGATGAGAGCCTGCTGAAATACATTGTCCAGGTGGTGCAGTTGACACGCAACACCAAGGCGGTGTATCTGGGTGCATCTCCAAGGGCTGGTGTCGCCATGCTACAGGCTTCGAAGGCGCTTGCATTGCTCCAAGGTCGCGATTTCGTCGCCCCCGAAGATATCAAAAGAGTGGCTCCCTCGGTGCTCCGTCATCGCCTCATCCTATCTGCCGAAGCAGAGATGGAGGGATACAATGCACCACGCATCGTGGAGACATTGATTGACCAAGTGGAAGTCCCGAAGTAGTCAAGAATTCTTTTTATCACGAATTGGAGAATGATCAACGGAATGAAAAGGAATTAAAAAATGGAATAAAAAGTGGAATAAAAAGTGGAATTAGAATAAGGAAAAAGGTTTTAAAAGTGAACATATGTCCCTTTAACTCCCCTTTAACTCCCTTTTAACTCCCCTTTAACTCCTGAAAAACCTCCCTTTTAACTCCTGAAAAAACTCCCCTTTAACTACAGAAGAAAATGTTTTTGACGCATAGATTTTATTGGGCGATGGGATTGACAGCCCTCGTGATGGCTTCCGGTATGTTCTTTGGGCCGATGCTCACTGTGGGGAAGTGGCTGCTGGTGGCGCTCTTCTTGGTCGTGATATTCGATGCGCTCGTGGTCTATGCCAGAGTGCGGATGGCGGCACGGCGCGACTGCCCTGAGCGGTTCTCCTTGGGAGATGAAAACGAGGTGGCCATCGTGGTGGCCAACCGCTCGCCGCTGAGTCTCCATTTGGAAGTGATCGACGAACTGCCGTTCCAATTCCAGAAGCGGGACTTCTCCATCAAGGGAAGGATAGGGGCCAACGAAGGGAAGACCTTCACCTACACACTGCGACCCACGGAGCGTGGCGTCTATGCTTTCGGACGAGTCTTGCTCTACGTCTCCTCAATGGTGGGAATGGTTCAGAGATGCATCCGTACGGCCGAACCGTTCAATGTAAAAGTCTATCCCTCGTTCTTGATGTTGAGGAAATATGAGTTGATGGCTCTCTCCAACAATTTCTCCGAGATGGGAATCAAGCGTATTCGGAGGGCGGGCAATAACACCGAGTTTGAGCAGATCAGGGACTATGTGCAGGGTGATGACTACCGCACCATCAACTGGAAGGCGAGTGCGCGAAGGAGTCGCTTGATGGTGAATGCCTACCAGGACGAGCGCTCGCAGCAGATTTTCTCTGTCATCGACAAGGGGAGGATGATGCAGCAGACATTCAATGGCATGACACTCCTCGACTATTCCATCAATGCGGCCCTCGTGCTTTCATATGTCGCCATCAACAAGCAAGACAAGGCGGGACTCATCACCTTTGCTGACAAGTTCGACACCTTCGTTCCCGCTGATAGGAAAACCACGCAGATGCAACTCATTCAGGAGAACCTTTACCATCAGCAGACTGTTTTCGGAGAGTCCGACTATTCCATGCTATGTCCCAATGTCAACAAGTTGGTGGGAAGGCGTAGTTTCATGATGTTGTACACCAACTTCACCGATTTTGGAAGCCTTGAGCGGCAATTGCCTTACCTCGTCCTATTCAATACCTACCATCGCTTGCTCGTGGTGTTTTTCGAGGATATGGAACTGAATGATTTCACACGCACCCCTTCGGAATCCATGGAGGACCTTTACCAGCATGTCGTGGCTGAGAAACTCGTCTACGAACGTAGGCTCATCGCCAACACCCTTATGCAGAACGGCATCTACTGCCTGCTCACCACTCCCAACAAACTCTCCGTGGATGTCATCAACAAGTACATGGAAATGAAGTCACGGCAGTTGCTGGGATAATACTATTTTGGGGAGAAGTTAGAGAAGTTAAAGAAGTTATCGCTTCGCTCGAAGTTAGAGACGATGGTCTTTTATGGGAGAAGTTAGAGAAGTAAGGTGTCCAATTTGTAAACTGTTCTTTCATAAAGATACCGTTTCGATTTCTATGCCAAGAGGTCTTGTCCAACAGTCGGTGCGCATATCCCCTCCCCTGTAGGGTCAGGTCTTGTGCCTGACCGCAAAGGGGCTGGGGTGGGGTCTTTGATTAAAAGTCGATACAACAAATTGAACATCCTATTAAGGAAGTTATCGCTTCGTTCGAAGTTAGAGACAATAGTCCGTATATGATGAACTAGATCGCAGAACAAATGTCTTTAACTTCTCTAACTTCTCTAACTTCTTTAACTTCTAACCCCCAAAGACAAATGTCTTTAACTTCCAAAACCAAAGGCGGCTCCAATCATTGGAGCCGCCTTTGGCATAAGTTGCTGTGGTCTTTTATTCCCACACGGATTTTTGAGTGCCCAATACATCTTCCTGTTTGTCGTCGAATTCCACTTCGTTTCCCAACTGCTCATTTCCGTGGCTATCTACGACAGGCAAGGTCTGCATCAGTTCAAGGCTCTTGAAGATAACTTTCGTCATCGGTTTGTTGTACTTCATTTCTTTTACCTTAATTAAATTTTTAATTATTTGATAATCACTTTCTTTCCGTTCATGATGTATACGCCCTTCTTGAGTTGACCGTTGACACGCACGCCAGAGATGGTGTAAACCTCATTGCCGTTCTCCGTGTCGATGGCAGCATTGTCGATGCCGTCGGCCTCGTTGAAGAGGAGGTAGAAGTCGGCATTCGAACCATCTGATTTCTTCTCTACTTTCAGGTAAGCTTTGTGGGCACCATTGACGATACTTTCACCACCTTCTTCATAAAGATAGAAGCCCACTTTGCCAGCAGTGTTGGTGGAGAGCATATAGAACTTGTAGCCTTCTTCTTCAAATTCGATTATCTCGTCGCTGCCTAATAATAAGTTTTCGCCAACACCAGCATAATTTGCCTCTGGCAAAATATTGAATTTGTAAGTGTCGGCAGGACCGTTGAGGATGACACCCGTTCCGGCAGGGATAACATCGCTCAATTCTGTCAGCGTGACGATGTTCCCATCGATGGCAGTTACGATATATGCAGTAACACCTTCAGGAATGGCGAGGTTCAGGTTCTCATAATACAAGGTGGCCCATCCCACATTCGTGATTTCAACCTCTATTGGTTCAGGATAATAAGTGAGTGTGAAGTTGTTGAACAACACCCAGCAGTCCCAAATGTAATTTGACTTGTTGATGGTGATGTCGAGTTTGCCATCATCGCCCACATAGACGTAGAGTTCGTTGAGATACTTGCCATCTGCGAATTTGGCTATAGCTTCACCTGGGCTGTTGGGATTATAATTGTTTCCATTTCTTTCTACTGCATCAAACCAGTTTGCGAACCGTACCTGCTCGCCATTGGCGGCCATATAAGTGCTGACAAGGTCGTATCCCTGTTCTCCCAGACTATACGATGCGCCATTGTTGGTTCTTCTTTCAAATCCATTTACGGTGAGTTTGTAGATACCTTTTTGAAGGCCTGAGACTGTCTGTGTCCAAGAACCTGTTTCATTCCATGCCTCGCAGAAATTATCGCCATAAGCTGGCTGGCCATCTTGATTTCTGACGGATGCGTATGTCCAGTCTCCAACATTTCCACTGAATGTGGCGGTGCCGATCTTGTCTGTCATGTCTATGCCGGACGTTGATGAGACAAAGGCGTCCAAATCTTCTCCGCTCTTGCCGGCAGCTGTCATCACGGAAGCCTTGTTGAGTGCTGGATATGCATCAACGATGGCATCACGAATCTCAGGTTGCACGAGGGTCCATACGGTGGCCAAGGATGCGTTTTCAGTGGTATGCACATATTCTCCCAAACTTCCAAGCTCATGGGTGGCGTAAACGGTTCCGTCTGCCTTGAGCAGTTTATAACCATTGGAGGTTTCCTCAAATTTCCAACCAGTGGAAGCATTATCGGTATATATTCCAGTGCCAGTGATGAAGAGATACACACCTGGCCAGTCGATGAACTCTATGCTACCTGCTCCATCGGCACCGTTTTTCCAGTTGAAAGGCACGCCATATTTGTTGAGGACAGCCTCCGTACCCCAGGCACCACCTCTTCCAAGGAACAATTCTGCGTTGGAGTCATAAAGGTAATAGAGACCATCGGCAATGAGAGGCGTATTGAAGGAAATGGCAATCTCCTCGTTTTCTGCTTGTCCTTCAAACCCGACAGCGCCGGCAGGCAAAGTCAGGGTGTAGATAGCAGCATTATCGAGCTGCACGTCGGAGAATGTAGCTATCAGTTTGTTCCCGTCTAATGTCAATACACCTTCTGCCACCGGTGTCTCCCCATTCTTCAGAGCAGCTTTTGCGCTACCAAGAAGAGCAAAGGTGGCATTGGGGTCGTCGGTGAATGGATTAAAAGTAATCTCCCATGTGGACAGAGTATTCACATAATCACCGTCGTTGATGCTTAATGATGGTTCTCCCAATGTATATGTATAACTCAGTGGTGAGAAGGCAAGTGTTTGTGCGGAAGAAGACTTGAAATAATAAGTCCCGGCAGTAAGTGTCATGGGAGAGGTGAATTGGTCATTCACGTTGTTGGCTTGGGAGAGGACAATGGTGCCATCCACCGTATATACCACATTGCTCAAGCTGGAACCAGCTTCAATGCTGTATTCCCCGTTGGTTGGGATTTGCACGGCATACCACGTGTCTGCCTGTGCTTGGTCACCACTGGTGAAGTCTTTAGCGACAACCGATATG
>Ga0310694_10007473_pt1 | contig 10257 bp, 6 predicted proteins | sample 174DNAGHGhighgp2_FD_203884 | JGI IMG/M metagenome (GOLD analysis project Ga0310694, IMG submission 203884) | Sheep rumen microbial communities from Palmerston North, Manawatu-Wanganui, New Zealand - 1742 DNA GHGhigh gp2 (v2) (version 2) | ecosystem: Host-associated > Mammals > Digestive system >... | reverse complement strand
TTTTCAATCTTCAATCTTCTTGGTGCGGCGGGTGTGGCCGGTGCTACCCAATTTTTGTTAAACGCGTTATTTGGCACACAGCATGGCACATACCTCGTCCTGGAAGTCGCGGCCGTCGCCGTTGCGCATGACGCCCTGGTTGATGATGGTGAAGCAGAGCTCGTGGCCCTCGGGCGACGTGCAGTAGCCCGCCAGGCTGGAGATGCCCGTCAGCGTGCCCGTCTTAGCGTGGACGTTACCCTCGGCGCTGGTTTTCTTCATGCGTCCCTGCAGCGTGCCGTCAACGCCGGCAATGGGCAGCGTGGGCAGCAGGCAGTCGCTGATGTTCTTGTTGCGCCAGGCGTAGCGAAGCAGTCGTGTCAGCAGCTCGGGCGAGACGTAGTTGTAGAGCGACAGTCCGCTGCCGTCGGCGATGCGGAAGTTCGACGGCGCCAACCCCACCTTCTGTATCAGTTTCTTCACGGCATTGGTACCGCTCTTCGCCTTGGCAGGACGCTGGCCCTCGGCGGCAGCCAACTGGAAGAACGTCGCCTCGGCGTAGAGGTTGTCGCTCTCCTTCATCATCTTCTGTAACACCTGTTCTATGGAGTGTGTGCGCTGGCAGAGACGCGTGGCGCCGTTGGGCAGCTGGCCTGTTGCCAGCTCCACCTCGACCACGGCGCCGCTGTCGGCCAGTCGCTGTGCCAGTCGCTCCGTGAGGTTGTCCTTGCGATTCAGCAGCAGCGGCGTCAGCACGGGGTTGTCGTCGTCCCAGCACCAGCCCTCGCCCAGCAGCTCCTCCTCCTTGAACGAGCGGTCGGCGACGATGCGGCCGCGCACGGTGTCGACGCCCAGCCGGCGGATGCTCTCGACGAAGGCCATGAGGTCGTCGGTATTGAAGCGGGGGTCCATGCCGCCGACGCAGTAGATGTCGCCCGTCAGCGTGTGGTCGGCAATACGGCCTGTGTAGTAGAGCGTCGTGCGGTACTGGTAGCTGCCGCCCAGGCGGTCGATGGTGGCGATGGCCGTCACCAGCTTCATGGTTGAGGCGGGGCGCATGGTCTGGCGGTGGTTATGGGTGTAGAGCACCGAGTCGGCCGTCAGGTCGTAGACCATCAGTCCCAGCTGCGAGGTGCGCAGCGTGCGGCTGTTGGCGATGAGCGAGTCGAGCCCTAACCGTACGTGCTGGACGTAGGTCAGCGTGTCGGTGGTCAGTGTGTCGGTGGTAACTTCCTGTTGTGCCGTCAGCGGCAGCGTCAGCAGGAAAACGACGAGTGTCAGTACATATTTTCTCATATCGACGACAAAGGTACGAAATAACAGGAGAAAAGCCAAAAAAATTTGGCTCTTCTCTCGTTTTTTTGTACTTTTGCAGCGTCAAAGACTAATTGGTTATGGTTTACAAGTATGATTTCCTGATTATTGGTGCCGGCGTGGCAGGTATGAGCTATGCCCTGAAGGTGGCTCGTGAGCTTCAAACGAGGAACGAGGAACGAGGAACGAGAAGTGAGGGCGGCCCTCATATCTGCATGATTTGCAAGACCAGCCTCGACGAGGCCAACACGTCGTTTGCCCAGGGTGGCGTCGCCTCGGTGACCAACCTTGCCGTCGACAACTTCGACAAGCATATTGAGGACACGATGATTGCCGGCGACTACATCAGCGACCGCGCAGCCGTGGAGCAGGTGGTGCGCATGGCACCGGAGCAGATTAAGGAACTGGTGGAGTGGGGCGTCAACTTCGACCGTCAGGACGACGGTTCGTTCGACCTGCACCGCGAGGGTGGCCACTCGGAGTTCCGCATCCTGCACCATGCCGACGACACGGGTGCCGAGATTCAGCGCGGGCTGATGGCCGCCGTGCGCGCCTGTCCCGACATCGACGTCAAGGAGAACCACTTTGCCGTGGAAATCATTACGCAGCACCATCTGGGCGTTCGCGTCACGCGTCGCTCGCCGCATATCCAGTGCTATGGCGCCTATGTGCTGAACCCCGGTACCGAGAAGGTTGACACCTACCTCTCGAAGGTCACGGTTATGTGTACCGGCGGCTGCGGTGCCGTCTACATGACCACCTCGAACCCCGTCATCGCCACGGGCGACGGTATCGCCATGGTCTACCGTGCCAAGGGAACGGTGCAGGACATGGAGTTCGTGCAGTTCCACCCGACGGTGCTCCACAACCCGCGAGAGACGCACCCCGCCTATCTCATTACCGAGGCCATGCGCGGCTATGGCGGCATCCTGAAACTGCCCAACGGCGAGGAGTTCATGCAGAAGTACGACGAGCGCCTGTCGCTGGCGCCGCGCGACATCGTGGCCCGCGCCATCGACAAGGAAATGAAGATTCACGGTCTGGACCATGTCTGTCTGGACGTCACCCATAAGGACGCGGCAGAGACGCGCCACCACTTCCCGAACATCTACCAGAAGTGTCTGTCGATGGGCGTCGACATCACGCAGGACTACATCCCCGTGCGCCCCGCAGCCCACTATATGTGTGGCGGCATCAAGGTCGACCTCAACGGACAGTCCTCCATCGAGCGCCTCTATGCCCTCGGCGAGTGCTCGTGCACCGGACTGCACGGCGGCAACCGTCTGGCCTCGAACTCGCTGATTGAGGCCGTCGTCTATGCCGAGACGGCTGCCCGCGACTCGCTGCAGCATGTGGACCTTTACGACTTCAACGAGAAGGTGCCGGAGTGGAACGACGAGGGCACGATGACCAACGAGGAGAAGGTGCTCATCACGCAGAGCGTCCGCGAGGTGAACCAGATCATGGCCAACTACGTCGGCATTGTGCGTAGCGACCTCCGTCTGCACCGTGCCTGGGACCGTCTGGATATGCTCTACGAGGAGACGGAGCGCCTCTTTAAGCGCGTGAAGGCCAGCCGCGACATCTGCGAGCTGCGTAACATGATCAACGTCGGTTACCTCATCACCCGCTTCGCCTTGGAGCGCAAGGAGAGCCGAGGTCTCCACTATACCATTGACTATCCCGTCCATGCCTACGACAAGTGAATGGTGAGTGGTGAAAGGTTTTAAGTTGTTTTTTACGGTTGTCAGTTGCTGCCTGCTCCTGAGTAGTTGGCAGCAAGGGAAGATTGCGCGCAACATGCTACGAACCAACCAGCTCGACACGCTCATGTTGCATGAGCGTTTGGCTTGGCGTGCCAATACCCTTGGGTGGCTGCTGCTGCAGCCGAACATCGCGATGGAGTGGACCCTGGGCAGCCACAACTGGAACCGCTGGACCCTGGGGCTGAACGGACGGCTGTGGTGGGCCAACAACGACTGGGAGGTGCCCTATATCGTCCACGACCTGCGGGAGGCCCGCATGGAGGTGCGCCGCTACTGGCACGGCCAGGGGCTGAAGCGCGTGTGGTTCGTCGGAGCCTACGGTGGCTATACGGACTACGACCTGAAAATCAGCCGCACCGGCTACCGTGGTGATGGCTTCGTGGCAGGACTGACGGCAGGCACCGTCACACCGCTCTATGGCTATGCCAACGGGAGCTCGATAGACTTGGAAATCAGTGCCAATGCCGGCATTGTGCTGGCCAGCATCGAAGAGTACGTGCGCCGGAACAATAGCTATGTCGTGACCCAGCCGCGTGCCGGTAGGACGCTGGTGTGGAACGCGTTGCCATGGGCAGTGAACAACGACGTGGTGCGACTCTCACTGGTCTATCGGTTCGGACCGTCGGTGGCCGACCGCTATCGTCGCCGCATCAAGATTGACGAGCAGTACCGCATATACCAGAACGACCAAGCCCTGAAACGTGACTCGGCCGAGCAGGCTCACCAACGGGAGCAGGCCCGCCGCCGCGACTCCCTGGAGCGCGTTGACTACGAACGGCGCTTCGAGCAGCAACGGCAGGCGCTGGAACGGCAACACCTGCGCGACTCCTTAGCGCGCATAAAATCGGAGAAGCCATGAGAAGCAGGCTCCTGATACTCCTGATGATGCTGATGCCGGCACTGTCGCTGAGGGCTCAGAAACTGGCTACGGGCCTCGATGCCGCGTGGCTGGTGGCGGGTATGCTCAACGCTGGGGCAGAGATGCGCGTAGGACAGACGATGACGATGAGTCTCTCGGTGCTCGCCGCCTCACGGCCGTGGGTGCACCGCGACATTGCGGGACTGGCGCTGCAGCCCGAGCTGAGGTATTATCTCAGTGGCCGACCGATGTATCACCATTTCGTGGGTGTCGGTGCCCTTGTCGGTGGCTACGACATGAAGCTCGACATCGGCCATTACCAGGGCAGCGCCGTCGGCGTCGGACTGACGTTCGGCTATGTCGTACCGCTGGGCCTGCGCTGGAACCTCGACCTTCACTCGGGCTTTGGCATCGTCCACAGCGAGGACCGTCATCAGGGCAATCAGAACTATACCATTCCCACCAAGGTGGGCATCACGCTAAGCTATATCGTATTATGATGCTGAGACACACGCTACGATTACTATTCCTCCTGCTGCTGCCGGCATTGACGGCGAAGGCACAGGTGGTTCACGTCACGGGCACCGTGACGCGTGATATGCGTGGCGTCGACGGACAGCACCAGCGGGTGGCGCTGAGCATTCCCGTCTACATCTTCGACCACGTCGACGAAGCCCGCCAGCAGGCCAGGAAATACCGTCAGCAGGCTATGGGACAGGAAACGCTCACCACCATGAAGGCCAGCGACGTGGTGCAGCCCGACTACGAGGGACACTTCGAGACAGACATCGCAAGGACTGGCGCCCTGATGGTCATCAGCGAGGGAGCCGTCATCGTGACCCCCATTGACAAGCGCCTGCACTATGATATCGTCATCAAGGGCGATGCCGCCGACGGTATCCTGCTGAAGAACACCGACGTCATAGGCGAGAAGCGTGGCGTGAAAGTACGTGAGCTGCCTGCCGTCGACGACGGACCGTCGCTGCGGTGGGATGTGACGCTGCAGCTGCCGGAGGGTTACGTCAACAGCGACACGCGTCTGATATTCCAGCCTGTGGTCATCGACTGTCAGACGGAGGACACCATCCAGTATCTGGAACCGCTTGTCGGCGAGGGACCGCGCTTCCACAAGGCACAGCAGCGACAGAAAGATTACGACTACCGGCGTAACGACCCGTTGGCTTCATACTACCAGCTTCAGTTGCCGGGCGACGGCACCGTCCACTGGTCGACGGCCTACCAGAAGCCGAATCCCGACCATCACTATAAGTGGCGGTCGCGGCTGCGGTTGGAGGACATGACGCATGTCTACTATGACGATGCGTCGCACGAAGGCAGCTGCAACAGCAGGAAGCCGTGGCGGATGCTCGACGTGAGCATGGCGCGCCGTGAGATGACGCTCGACAGCCGTTACTACGAACCCTCGAGGTCACAGCTGACCGAGGCCAGCCGTGACCTGCGGCTGACATTCCTCATCGGTCGCGACCAACTGACTGACGACTCCGTCAACCAGTCGACCATCCACCACTTGGTGAGGGAACTGCAGTCGTACGGACGACAGCTGATTAATGTAAAAATTCAGGGCACAGCATCGCCTGACGGTCATGCCGAGCGTAACGCCGAACTGGCCGAGCGACGTGCCGCCAAGGCGCTGAGCATGATCAGACCCTACACCCAGGGCGTGAACCTGCAGACCGTGAGTCCTAAGGTGTACTCATGGACCGATGTGGCCGACTCGCTCGTCGAACGGGGACAACGTGCCGAAGGCGAAGAGCTCAGACAGTATGCCGAGGCGGCCAATATGGCCGGCATACGACGGATGATGGAGAGCAATCCGGCCATTAATGAGATTCTGCAGCACCAGCGCATCATGCGGTGTTCGTATATCATCCGTCAGAACAAAGTGCTGGAACCCGAGGAGGCGTTATGGGTATACCGCAACGACCCCAGCTACGCTGAGGGGGGTACCAACAGGTTCAGCAATGGCGACTATTACAACCTGCTGACCATGATTCGCGACTCGGCCGAGCGGCGGCATCTCATAGAGCGCATACACCGCGAACTGAGTCCGCGTCAGGGCTCACGCTACAGTCCCTTCGCCGCCTATGTGGCCAACTGTATGGCCTGCTATGCCATGGCTGCCGACAGCATGGACACGGAATTGCTGAAGCCCTTTGTCGACATGAAGTCGGGGCTGGAGGTGGAGCGCCAGATAGCCTTTGACAATCCCTATCGCTACATGGTGAACCGGCGTGAGATAGTAGCCAACCAGGCGGTCATGATGTTCAGGACCATGAAGCTGGGAACAGCCGCCCATCTGGCCGACAAGCTGCCTGCCACGCCGGAATATGGCGACATCAAGATGTTCACGGACTTGGAGACGCTCTTCTTCAAGCCCAACAAGACGGCGGAGGAAGAGCAGCGTGCGAAACGGGCATTGGACTATGTCATGCAGACCAGTGCGGAGAACCGCGCCGTGCTCAGTTTCGAACTGGCGCCGGAACTCGGTTTGTCCTATCGTCAGGTGGAAAAGCTCGTCGACTCCCTCGATGACCATTCGGCCAAGAAGTGGTACATGAAAGCCATGATAGCCGCCAACAGTGCAGAGAACAGCGAGGACGACCTGATGGAGCTGGCACAGATGTATGGCGTGGAAAGTGCTTTGCGCATGAAGGAGAACGACATTCCGGCGTTCCTGGCCTATCTGCAACAGGCGTTCGACCTCGAGCCCGCCATGCAACGGCAGCTCTATGCCAGCGATGTCCATCTGAGCGACGAACAGCGGAAGGAGTACCCCTACGACCCGCAGAAAGCCGATATCTACAGACAGAAGTTTAAGGAGATTCACCCATGACGAACAACAGACTGCTGATACTTCTCATCGTACTTCTGTGTGGCCTCGGCACCGATGCGCAAGATTGGGCTGTGGCCGACAGCCTGGCTCCTGTCGTCGACGACACGACAGACTATGAAGTGCCCGTGCAGCGCCACTTCAATGCGCTGGAATATTCGCTCGACACCTATCACCGCTTTCAGGGCGACCGATTCGAGAAACCATTGGACTACCTGGCTTTCGGCGGCGGCCGTATGACGATCAACGACAACAAAATCTATAATCCTGCCGCCATCTATATGATGCACCTGAACTATGGCCGGCAGTTTGATGACTTGCGTAGTCTGCGGCTCAGCTTCGGCGGTGGTGTGGGACTGATTCAGCGCCATTCCTCGAACGAGTTGTATCGTACTACCAACGGCTACTTCTTCTTGGAAGCCGACTACTTGTATAGCGTCTCCTCCTACCTCTTAGGCTACCGCCCTGAGCGGACGCTCGACGTGTCGGCCTTCATAGGAGCAGGCGTGGGCTACTCGCGACGGTTCGAAAGTGAGTCGGAGCTGTTGAGCCATCAGCTGAGCAACCAGCGGCTGACGGGACGACTGCGTGGTGGCCTGCAGCTGAAGTTCTATGCCGGGCCACAGGCGGCAGTCGCCATAGAACCCTATGCCTATATCTCCACACGTGCCATCGACCTGGTACGGCCTGAGTACGAGTTCTACAGTTACCGCATGGGTGGTGGTGTTGATATCTCCTATATCTATTATTTAAGGAACCGTCTTACTGTCGAGGGCAACGAAGGAACGTTCCAGAAGAGGTTCACCCGACAGCAGCGACACCTTGCCGGCGACGTGACGTCGGCACTGTTACGCCATCCGCTGGTCGTCGGTGTACAAGGCGGTACGGCCGCCATCAGCGGACATGGTCGCAGCTATGGACAATCGTTGGGACCGTCATGGACCGTCAATCTCGGCTGGTGGCTGTCGCCCATGCTGGGCATCCGCGGTCAGGTGGGCGTAGACGATGTCAATATGAATCTGGGAGGAAAGGGAAAGGCGGCACACTACATTCGCGGTGCCTTCGACTTGATGCTGAATCCGCTGGCTTCCGTTCGGCGGGCTGACTGGCACTCGGTGGCTGGGATGGCATTGGTGGCTGGCTATGAAGGCGGCCGATTCTATGAGGGCGCGGAGCGATTCCCGGGTTTCGGCTATCACGGAGGCGTGAACCTCTGGACACGTATCACCGACGGTATCGCATTGACACTGGAACCGCAGTATGCTATGCTGACACATAACGGCTTTGGTAACCACCCCATTACGAACCGTCTGATGCGCTTCCGTTTGGGCGTTGACCTGTGGTTGGGAACAGGTGCTATCGGCAGTCATGCCGCCTCCTATCCTTTGGGAAGTGCTGGCATCGCCGTGGGACGTGGTGTGGCTGCTGCAGGCGTAGCTGTCGGTCGTGGTGTTGCAACAGTCGGTGTGGCAGTCGGTCGTGGTGTTGCCACAGCGGGAACAGCCGTTGGTCGTGGCGTTGCTGCTGCGGGTGTGGCTGTTGCTCATGGTGTGGCCGCAGCAAGCGTGGCTACAGGACGTAGCGTGACCAATGCCGTGAGTGCCGTCTGCGATCAGGATTCGCGACCGTTCTTCTTAGAATATGCCTTAGGCTGGCATCGCATTGCTGACATGCCGACGGACGGGATAGACACCTGGGAGCCGGAGATACAAGTGGGTGCTGGCTGGTGGCCACTGGCTGCCGTCGGTGTGCGAGCAGGAACAGACTTCCTGCGTGGCTCGTCGCATGAAAGGACGCTGACCGCCGCTAATGGCTTCTTTACCCGTTACGACAAACTGCGCCTGTCGTTTGTCTATGCCGACTTGCTGGTCAATCCCCTTGGCTTCCGTCGTCACTACAACTGGCAGTCGGCAGCAGGAGTGAATCTGGTGGTAGGCCGACTGGTGGGTAACCTGGCCAACGCCAACGTTGAGGAACGCTACTGGAAGGGCGGCTGGCGACTGGGCGGACAGCTGTGGGCACGTGTAGACGATGGTCTGCGCTTTCATGTCGAGCCGTTGTTCACATTGGGCGAATGCGAGCCGCAGTCGGACAATCCCCAAGACTACACCTATAAGCCCCATCGCAACATCTTCTCGCTGAAGGTGGGATTGACGATGCTCATGCCGACGCATAGACAGCGGTCATACGCTCCTGACAGCCTTGGACAGCGCTGGTTCGTAGGGGCTGGCGGCGGCGTCCATTTCAATAAGGACAGCTACCGGCTCAGTGGCAGCGGCACCAACACCAACCTCCAGTTGATGGCGGGCTACAGGCTGACGCGCCATAGTGCCATCCGGTGGTCTGAGGAACTGACGTTTGACCACTTTATCGACCCCTGCAGTTATCGGTTGACGTCAGGTGCCGATGCCGGTAAATATCGCCGGGGCTATGGAAAGGCGACTTACCGCTTCCTCTTCTCCTCGCTGGCTTATCAGTATGATTTGCTGGGACTGTTCCACGAACACCCGTCACGCCGTTGGGAGTTTAATGCCCTGGGAGGCTTCGCCGTTTCCTACTATCTGAACGAAACGACGACCATTCCCGGTGAGACAGAACAGTACGAGGTGTCGCACGGCAAGCGTGTCAGCAAGGCTAACTTCAACGTCCTCGTCGGCTTGTCTGTCGGCTACCGGCTGTCACCGTGTCTGTCGGCCTATTTCAACCACCATTTATATATGTATAGCTTCGGACGTCCGCAGTGGTTGCACTACTCCAACCAGATACGTACCTACTCAGGCAACATCAACACCTTCAATGCCGGCTTGATGTACCACTTCTAATCAAGGTCAGAAGGCGGTGCTCAGACGCAGTCCGTAAGCGTCGTTAGGGTCGATGTCGAGAATCTTGTCTGCGTATTTCAGTGTGTTCGCCTGGTCCTTCTTCACGTAGTAATAATAGGCCATGTATTTGTAGGCTTCCATGAGCTGTGAGCCTCCTGTCTGCTCACACATCTCGATGACTTTCTGATAGTAGGGCTTGGCCAGACCACGCTCGGTTTCAGGGTCAAGGGCCACATGGGTACGGGCACGCCAGTAGACGCCTAAGTAGCTGTCGGGGCGCAACCGTTCGACCTCGGCAAACGTCTGATCGGCCAGCTGCAAAGCTTCTTTTTTCTCTGCCGTCAGCGTCTGGCTGTCGGCTTTGTTGGTGCCCTGAGCGTAATAGAGACGTCCCAGTTCGTAGACGACATAGGGCGAGCGTTCCTCCTCCGGCAACTTGTCCATATAGAGTTTGTAGTGCTTGACGGCGTTGGGATAGTCGCCGACGTTCTCATAGGCTTTCGAGATGGCCAGCAGCACGTCGCTTCGTTCGCCATTGAGCTGTAGTGCGCGGTTGAACTGGGCAATGCCTTCCTCGTAACGGCCGTTGCCGTTGAGGATGTAACCGTAGTAGATATAGTCCAGATAGCTAAAATCCTCGTGTTCGCCCTCTCGCTTCTTCTCGCT
>Ga0310694_10007472_pt1 | contig 10257 bp, 10 predicted proteins | sample 174DNAGHGhighgp2_FD_203884 | JGI IMG/M metagenome (GOLD analysis project Ga0310694, IMG submission 203884) | Sheep rumen microbial communities from Palmerston North, Manawatu-Wanganui, New Zealand - 1742 DNA GHGhigh gp2 (v2) (version 2) | ecosystem: Host-associated > Mammals > Digestive system... | reverse complement strand
ATGGAATTCCGCGTGAGCCGCGACGAGGCCAACACGACAATCGCCATGAAGGATTTTGAGCGTTACCTGTCGAACTACCCCGATTCCCCGCTACGCGATTCCGTGAACTACTACTACAACCTGCTGGTAGAACGCCTCGCCGAAAAGGAATTCCAGACCGCAAGACTCTATATGCGCATGGACAAGTACCAGGCCGCCGTCATCTACCTCAAGGAATTCCTGGAGACCTACCCCAACAGCAAGCGCCATACCGAAGCCCTGTTCATGATTACGGAAGCCTACAACGAACTCGACCAGTTCGAAACGGCCAAGCTATACCTGAACATCGCAAGGAACGAAGCCTCTCCCGACGACAAGGACATCCAGAAGAAAATCGCGAAGAGCGAAAAGGCTATCGACAAGTCCGAAATCGCCTTCGCCAAACGCATGAAGAAAGATTCGCAGAAAAAGAGATTCTGGAAAGAAGACAGACAGATGCAGAACTAGACTGGAATTAAAGTTGAAAGTTCTTTTATACATTCTCCTTGTGGCAATCCTTGCCGCAACAACGATGGCCGCCGAAGAGACCTCGACTCGCGACCGTTCCAAGCTTTCGATTTTTTTGCAGCCCGCCGTCTCTTTCTTGGATTTTCCCGAACGTGAATATTTCCAAGACGCCATTGACACACTCTACTACAGTTTTAAGGAAGATGCACTGACCGAAAGCGAATCACTGAACGTCGCCAAGCAGGACTTTCAGAAAGTGAACTTCTGCTTTCCGATTACAGCTGGAATCCAGTACCAAATTTTCCCCGACAACTTTGTAAGTCTCGGCGTGAGCTTTATCTACGACAACGAATCCGTGGTTCTTACGGACCGCAAAAACCGGTCGCACAACTACAGCTACACCATTCAAGGGATGCCCCTATTCCTGGAATACAGGCTCGGCATCCCCCGCAACCTGATGACGCTTTCGGGAGAAAGCCTGTTCAGCATTGCAGTACGCTGGTACTGGGTACTCCCTGGCACCGAAATCTACACCACCTGGGGTCAACTCGAAGCTGACACGCCCTTGCTGGGAGCCGGTTTTGGAGTCGGCATCGGTTACCTGATCGCCAACTGGAAAAATTTCAACATCTACGGTGACATCGGATTCAGCAGCATCAAGGTTGAATCGTCCAAGATGTATTCCGACATTGTTCCCGACGGTCCCGAAAAGAAGGCCAAGTGGAATATCGGCGGACTCATGATGCAGGTACGCATAGGCTTTGGGCTCTGGAACGAACCGGAACCTATCGAAGAAAGCGACGATGACGACGACATGTCAACTGCAAAATCGGAAACCAAACAAGTTGCCGAACCTGTCCCCCCTCCAGCAAAACCAGTAGAACCACCTGCCAGCCAGCCCGTGGAACAGGCTACAGAAGAACCTGTAGAAAAGATCGAACCCGCAGCAGAAAAAGAACCGACCTCAGAGCCCTCGACAGACAAAAAATCCCCGGAGGAATAATGAGCTTTATTCCGGGCGAAAAGCTACACTACGCCGAGACGCATTTCAAGTTTAAGCTCCCCTGGTCATTGCTGTATAGGCCATGGCCCGAAATTTTGGTAGACGCCCCGTTCCAGTTTGTTCCGGGAGTCGAGCCGACCTTATGGATTATCGTCCGCGATGCGCAACGTTTCCCGACATTTATCGAGAAGATGGAAATTTCTGTCATCGATTCCAGCAGCGCAAATCCCATATCGGAAAAATCGATCGACCTGCAGATTCGCTTGACAAAGCAGTTCGAATTCCACCCCATCAAGCTAGGGAAGCTTCCCGCCGGATGCTACGACATTCACTGCAGAATTTACGCAAAGCGCACCGATTCGAATAGCGAAAAAGTTTCAGGCAACACCCAAACATTCGACCGTTGGAATTATCCAAGATTAAAGTCAGCCCCCCTGAAGATCCAGGTTCTCGCCGAAGAACCTCCGAAGGCTCCTGGGTTTGCCGCAGGAGAAATGCACTGCCACACGCACTATTCGGCAGACCATGTGGAACACGGAGCTTCGCCAGACGTTCTGCAACAGGCCGCCAAGGCGGTCGGACTCGACTTTGTCTGTTGCACGGACCACGCCTACGACTTCGCCTACACCACCGAAGACTACACCAAGGAAGCCGACACGCCGCTCACCCGTTTCGACGCTCTTCGAGCGGAAGTCACCAAACTAAACCAAGCTGGCGACATGCCGTTCATGATTGCGGGCGAAGAAGTTTCCGCCGGAAATTCCAAAGGTGAAAACGTCCATATGACAGTCCTTGGTCCCGACGGATACCTCCCCGGACTTGGCGACTGCGGACGCAACTGGCTAAACAACAAGCCGACACTCAGGATTCCAAAGCTCCTAGAGATGACTACGGCACATTGCTTTGCGGCGCACCCGATGCAGCCCATGGGTTACCTCGAAAAATTCATCTTCAGGCGCGGTTACTGGAGCCACAAGGACCTGAACCAGGACGCTCCCCATAAAATTCGCGGCATCCAGTTCTGGAACGGAATCCGGGACGAAGGATTCAAGCTCGGACGCGACTGGTGGATTGAAGAACTCGGCAAGGGTAACTACCTGCTTCCCATCGGCGGTAACGATGCCCACGGTGACATGAACGACACAACCTCCGTCAATTTGCCGCTTTTTTCGCTGAGGCATTCTCGTGAACATGTTTTCGGGAAAGTCCGCACAGTTATAAAAGAAGATTCCCGGTCGGAGCCGGGGATAACAAAAACGCAACTCACGCTCGCGACCATTAACGAAGCATTCGCAGGCGACAACTGCTACATTACCGACGGTCCCGCCCTCTGGTGGGAACGGGGCGAAAAGCAAGTCATTTTTCACGCGAGAAACACCGCAGACTTCGGCGGCGCATTCCGTTACATTCGAATCTACGGGCGCCGCCGAGCCGCCAACGGAAAGCTGGCCCCCGCTGAAACCCTTTGCATGGAAAGCCTCGTGATGCCACCGTCAAATACGGATATCACCGTCCATGCCGACGACTTCGCCTACCTACGAGCCGAATGCGAAACGGCCTCTGGCAAATTCGCCATGACCTCAGCCGCGGTCCTTTAAGAAACGGGCAAAATTTCAACTAGAGTTCGCCGTACTTCTGTTTCGGCTTGATTTCACCCGGCAACAACTGTCCCGGACTTGTACGCTGGGCGTCGCGACCGATAAAGTTCGGATTGAACTTTTTCACCTGCGCCTGCTTCTGCTCCGCCTGAAGGTCAATCATGTGACGTTCCCATTCCTGCATCGCCTGGTCCAGTTCCGTACGGGCGTTAAGCATCAGTTCCTTGAGCTGCATCAGCTCAAGCATCTTGTCACGCTTCATGATCCAAAGTTCTTCTTCTTCGGGCATGCGCTCGATGTTGAAGAGCAGGTTCATGTAGTCCTCTTCGGCAGCCCGATACGCCTTTTCCATTTCCTTGTAGACCATGTAACGGTCATCGACCATCGTCTGCTGCGGCGACGGATGCGACGTGCAACCCGCCAAGATAAGGGCCGCAAAAAGCAATTGTACACAAAAGAACTTACGCATAAGCCATTAAAATGTGGAACGTGAAATGAGAAATGAAAAATTTCACATCTCACATTTCTCATCACTGATTATTCATTTTCCTCTGCTTTCTTGATCGTGAACAGTCTTTCGAGCGTAATCTGGCTCTTGAAAGTCGCCGTATCCTTCGTATCGGGGTTCACCATCGTATGCGTTCCGACCTTGACCTCACGTTCCTGGCACGGCACACCTGTAGTCGGGTCTATCATTACTTCGAACTGGGTCTGGTATTCTGCCTTGAGTCCCTTATTGTACTTTTTGAACTGTTCGGGAACAATTCCACTATTCACATGCTGTTCCCAGATGTAGTACGGGAAGCTTTCCTTTTCCTGCAAATACACGATGTAGTCCAGACAACGGCGATGGTCACGGTTTTCAAAGCCCTTCACCACCACAGAGTCCACCTGAATTAGCGCAAAGTTCAAGCGGCCCTGGTCCTTCAGCATCTGCGTAATGTTCCCCTTAGTCGGCACTTCACCGAGCAGCAGGTGGTCCATTTCCCAGCGGTGCTTTTCAAGACGCTTCAGGTGTGGCTTATAATCTGGATTCAACAGCTGCTTACGCCAAACCTCGGGCATGGGAATCCTCGCGAGGAGTGAATCATAACCAGACTCGAGTCCGTCAACCGTCTTCACGTCACGATCAATAGCGGCCATATCGACAGACTTGACACGCCATGCCAATTCCGATGGCATATAATTTTTGAGGTAACCGCGAGACTTGTCCATCACGTATTCGCGATGCACTTTCAGAGTATCGCCCACATTGGAATAGGTTAGGTTAGCATAGGCAGCCGTCACCGTCCCCATTTTTTCGTCACCTTTCAGGTCAATGGTCGAGAAGTAGCCTTCTGCGTAAAGTTCCACGTCGACCGGAGCCGACACCTTGTAGTTCACGTTCACTTTTGATTCACCGCAACCACCAAGTATAAGGGCAGCTGCGATAGCACACCACATTTTTTTCATGAATTACCGATTCTTGGTCAATAAAATTTGCTTGGACAAAAGGACCTTGCCATCACCACTGACTTCAATAACAACAGGCCCCGGTTCCTTTTTGCGGCACAGTTCACGGGCAGTCATGAGTCCTCCGTGGCGGGACTTTCCCTGCAGCGTATAAACGCCCATCTTTTCGCTCACGGCCACTTCATGGTTCCAAATTTCTTCACCCTTATTAGCGATAGTGCCTTCGTAGAAAGTCGTTTTCAGCTTGGCGAAATCAAAGTTCTTTCCGTAACGGAACTGCACAATCAGCTGGTCCTTCATTTCGAATTCGCTCGCCGTATCGGCAACAACTTCCAAATTGGGATTCCATTCCCTGCCACACAGGATTGCCGTTTCTTCGACGGTACATCCGGAAAACAGGCAACCAAAGGCAGCCAATGTGATAGTCAACCATTTTTTCATACAAGCCTCCTCGAACAAATCTATGATTAAACTAGCAAATTCCGTTTTTTTCGGCTAACGGGAAAGCACAAACAACATTTCCAAATGGGGCGTCTGCGGATAAAAAGCAAAGCCCTCGGCCCTTTTTAAGGAAAATCCCGCTTCGCGGAACCTTGCGAAATCCCTCGCAAGCGTTACCGGGTCGCACGAAACGTAGACGAGCCTGTTAACAGAACTTTTCACAATTGCATCGAGTGCGCTAGGAGGAAGCCCCGTACGCGGCGGATCCACAATCAGTGTCGCCGGGACATCGACGACATTTTCGGCGAGCCAGTCTTCCGCTGGAGCCGAGATATTTTCGATTAATTTATTTGTATTCTCGTCTAAATTCACATCGGCATGTTTCAAGCAGCCTTCGTCGCGTTCCACAGTCGTTATCTTCTTAAATCGATCCTTGAGGAGCGCCGCAAAAAAACCAACCCCACTAAACAAGTCAATTAACCAGGCATCGCTCGCCTCACCGTTTGCGATTCCCTCGTCGACGGCATTCTGCACGGCCAACACCAACTCGGGCAAAAGTGCCAAATTGCTCTGAAAAAACACAGACGCATCCGAACGAATATTCTTCCCTGCGATTTCAACGACACTCACGGCATTCTTTTCGAAATCAGAGGCAGGCATTCCCTTGTAATAGTAACTGACTTCACCTTTCCCGTTATCGAACAGGTTTACATCCAATTCTACGGTCTTCGGCTTATGACTTCCCCGACGATTTAGAGAACGATTCGTCGATTTTTCAGATTCGTGATTTCGTACAAATTCACCGTATATTCGAGAAGCATTCGCTTTTAAAAACTCATTCAACGCCGGAGTCAGAACGGGACATTTATCAAACGAGATAATCCCATTACTTTTCTGCATACGGAATCCATAACGGACCTTACCATCTCTTGAAGCAGAAATCACCACGCGAGCCCGATTCCGATAACCCCATGCGGGTCCCGTATGGATTTTGAAGTTCTCGGGAAGCTCCATGCGAGCGAGACGTCTAAAGTTTTCTCGTTCCACACGTTCCGAATACAGAGCCTGCCTTTCGCTTTCCAAATGTTGCAAGCTACAGCCACCGCATCTGCCATAAAGCGGACACTTCGGCTGCACGCGATCGGGACACTTTTCGAGAACACTCTCCACCCGACCCCGTGCAAAATCCTTCTTGTCTTGCAGAAGCTCGACCGTACAGAGTTCTCCAGGCAAGCCCCCTTGCACAAAACAGGCCCGTCCATCGGGCAAGCGGGCAAAGCCGTCGCCACCCTGCACCATTTTTTCGATACGCAATTCAAGAAGCATAGGGTAAATATAGTTATTAGTGGCTAGTGATTAGAGAGGTGGGATGTAAGATGTGGAATTTGGGATGAGGGATTGAAAAGTGAAAACTACATAATATAATCAAGTTTTTCTGCAAAAACGGGAGTGTCCGTAATTTTGCAAACTGCAGTTGACAAAATGCGCGTAAAATCTTTTTTCTCTTGTTTTTCGAAAAATCGTTTTCTAACTATATCCGCCACCAACCCCAAAGACCGCGATGAATAACTCCTATCTCATTCAATCATTCGTTCCCCATTTCTGCAAGAATTTCATTTCCCTTTGTGGCATCCGTCCTCAAGAGGCTCCGCTTCCCTATACGCTCCATACCGATATCGAACTCAAGGACTTTCCTATACATGATATCCACAAGATTATCGTTCTCGGTTGGCAAGTCAACCATATCGACAATCTGGACTTATCCAAGAAATTAAACGAAACTCTTCTTGACCTCATTCATTCAGGGAGCGACCTCACTGGGAAATGGAGCGACATTACGCAAGTCGGTTCGACCTCCATCATTGCCTGCGAATTTAGACGCATAAACCCAGAAGCCAACATCCGCTTTGTTCTGCGTAGCCAGAGCAAGAAAAAAATCGTCCGCACTTTCATCACCATTTTCGACACCAACCAGAACAGCATAAAAAAGATTCTCAACGAGGTTCTTGACATTTTCAACATTTTCGCACAAAGACAGGAAACACGCGTATTTTCGATTACACCAGGCGAAATAAGCTGCATCAGCCCCATCACCGTGGGTTTCAAAATTTTCCATGAACTCGTTTTTAGGGAAACACCTCCGATTCACATTCCCAAATACATGTCCAGCGGACCAGACGACACTTGGAAAGTGAATCTGTGTACGAATAAAATAGACCCCAGCCGCAAAGTCATCAAGGAAACCATCAAGACCGAAAAAGGAATCTTCAACGTCCAACGATACGCCACAGAAAAAGAGCAGCGAAAAGGGGCCAAAAAAGCCAAAAGAGAAAAACTCGAAGACAAAGTCGCCCGGCAGGACAAGGCACTGGAAGATTTGCAAAACGAACTCAAGTCCATTCAGAAAGCCTATTCGACTCTTCTGAACTCAAGCAACTCTGCTACCTCTAAAAGAGACCGCGAAATCGAATCTCTACGAAAGAAAATCGAACAGCTAAAAAAGTCCAAGGATTTCGCTATCGAAAAGAAAAACGAAGAAATCGACGAAATCCAGAAAATTGCCGACCAGATGCTGGAGCACCACAATCAAGAAAAAGAACGAATCGAAAACGACAACAAGACCTTCGACCGAAAGTTACAAGACGCCGACTGGCAAATCCAAAATCTTCAGGCCCAAGTAAGTTCACTCCGACAGCGGCAGGAACGCAGTGGAATCGTAATCCCGCCCGAACAGGAAACAGAAAAGTTCGCAGGAGAATTCGAGGTCGCCCTCATGAGCGCCCTCCACTTTGCAATGGAAAACAGCCCAGTCAAATCAAATTCGTGCAAATTAAGGTCTCGAGACATTTGGCAAGCGTTCATTACAGCCAATTCAGAAGCGGAATCACGATACAAATCCTACAAGCAAGACGTGAACCAGCTACTGAATGCCAGTCGCAAAAACAACTTTATGCGAAACACCGACATTCTGAACAAATTCGGCATCAAGTGCGACTCCTACACCAACAACCACAAGAAAATCCGGTTTGCCGACAATGACCCCCGCTATTCCAGTTGCTATTCTTCCACCCCTAGCGACAACTTCTGTGGAGCAAAGAATTTTACGGACGATCTCAAGAACGCCTTCTTCTATTATTAAAAGCTCTCGTTTTCAGCCGTATCCACTTTCTGCATTCTAACCTATACCCCATCGGCGCAATCGTATTTAGATTTAAAGTAAACACATCAAGGATGGTTGTATGGGTTACAAAAGGCATGTGAATACCGCCACGTTTTTTGTCGTGGCTACACTTAGCGCAAACAGTCTCTTTGCAGCAACAGCATTTCAAAATCAAGTTGGATTCTTGACTAACGGGCAAAAACAAATGGCCGTTATCGGTGCCGAAGGTAAAGAAATCGTTTTCAAGGCTGAGAACGGTGACGAGGTTCTCAAAGTGACGGCACCAAAGGCTGAAACATGGGCACCTGCAGGCGACACCGCCGCCTCGCTCGTCGATTTTTCTGAAATCCAGACGGCAGGCACCTACCAGGCATATCTCGGAAACGAAAAAATTGGTCACCCCATCATCATCGGCGATGACGCCCTCGAAGAAGCGGCAAAGGCTTCACTTAAGTTTTTCTACTTCCAGCGCGCATCAACCGCCCTCGAAGAAGAATACGCAGGCATTTACGCCCGCGAAATGGGACACCCCGACAATGCCGTCAAATACCACATTTCTACAGGAAAAGCAGACACTTCCGCAACCTTCGATGGTTCTAAAGGTTGGTACGATGCTGGTGACTACGGCAAATATATCGTAAATTCAGGAATTTCCACATACACGCTTTTGCAACTTTACCAGCACAACAAGGAATATTTCAAAAAACTCGACCTGAATATTCCAGAAAGCAACAATGACATTCCTGACATTCTTGATGAAATCCGCTGGAATCTATCTTGAATAGATGCTCACCATGCAAGATCCGACCGATGGCGCCGTTTTCCACAAATTAACCACATTGAATTTTAGCGGAGCCATCATGCCCCAATATGACGACGATCCGCGATACGCAATTGGAAAAACGACAACAGCCACATGGAATTTCGCCGCCGTCATGGCACTAGCCGCTACACAAAAAAGCTACGACATCACGGAATTACCGGCAAACAACTACACCTTAAATAAAATTTCAACGAATAGGGACATCGTAAAACAAACTACGGCATCTAACAAGTTGATTATTCGAAACGGATCCGTTCAAGTCCAGAAAATCAACAACCAGGGGCAAATCCGTTATTTCAACCTTGGCGGAAAAAGAGTCCGTTAATCGAGATTAAATCTTCCCAATACCTCCTCACACCAAATGCAGCACCACCCGGTGCTGCATTTTATTATCCACTTAATCCATTTTTTATTTAAAGAAGCGCGACAACCGCATTCCGTAACGCCAATTCGTCGCCGGAGTTGTCGATAAACCGAAGCACTTTGCCAGGAAACAAGCGTCGCCATTCCACTTCAGAGTTTTTGGCCGACTGCAGTTCAATGCGGCATTCCGCATCCGTTTCGCTAAAGCCGCGGTTTACAATCAAGCGATTCTTACGGATCTCGCGGTCAGCGTTCACCACCCAGATTTCGTCGAGACGCTCCACCAGCTCGGGAACATTTTCGAACAGGGCCGCCTCGATAAATGCCGGATTTTCGCGAAGCAAGTAATCCGTCAACACCGGATACACAAGCGATTCAAGCCGTGTCCTCGCAGACGAATCCTTAAAAATCAAATCAGCCATTCGGCTACGACAGATTCCCTTTTCGGTGAGCATTTCTTTGCCAAATTCCTGGGCAATCGCAGCACGCAGTTTATCATTGTCACGGTACAAGTGGTGTACGGCCACATCGGCATCAATCACGCGAATATTATGGTCGCGCAAAATACGTCCGACTAGAGATTTTCCCGCACCGATTGTACCTGTGATACCGATCATTACTTACCTAGAGCGATTAGACAAATACCAACAATCACGCCGAGCAGAGCGACAAACTTCATCTTGCTCTTGCGTTCATTGAAAAGTAGCAAACCTGCAAAGAACGAAATCAGCACACTGGAGCGGCGGAACACCGTAATAATCGAAATTAGGGCATCGGGATCGCTCACCGCCACAAAATAGCAGCGGTCAGCCACAATCAAGAGAATTGCGACCAGTAACATAGACCAGCGAAACTTAAACGGGGTTGTCTTGTGACGCGTCGGGAACCAGGTAAAGGCACAAATGACGAACTGCCAAAGCGCCATATAAAT
>Ga0310694_10007469_pt1 | contig 10260 bp, 11 predicted proteins | sample 174DNAGHGhighgp2_FD_203884 | JGI IMG/M metagenome (GOLD analysis project Ga0310694, IMG submission 203884) | Sheep rumen microbial communities from Palmerston North, Manawatu-Wanganui, New Zealand - 1742 DNA GHGhigh gp2 (v2) (version 2) | ecosystem: Host-associated > Mammals > Digestive system... | reverse complement strand
ACTGATCATCGAAACTCTCAGGATGGGTAATGTAATTATCGTTGGTGATACCTCCGTTCTCCGCTAACTTACGGTGATAGGTAGAGAATAGGGTATGCATCTGGTAGCGGTCACCAATATATGACCCGAAGAAGGAAGCACGGAAATGAGAGTTGCTTTGGTTCTGGTAATAACCGCGGGCATAGTGATAGTCTAAGTCAAAGCCGAGTCCCAGTCGTTTGTTGGCATTGATGGCAAATTTGGCATCAATATGGTCCTCACCATTCTGCTTATTACCGCAGTTGTCATAACTGATATTCGTATAAGGAGACAGTGTGTTGACAAACAGGAAATTATCAGGCTCTTTCGTGGTGTAGTCATAAGGTTGTGTGAACAGGAAGTCACTGGTCATCTTACGGTCGATGAAGATACGGCTCAAGCGGGGCGTGTAGTTATTACCCGTCGTGTTGTATTCTCCATAGACTCCCGTGTTGAAAATAGTGTTTGGATAGAGGTGTGGCATAGTGTCCAACTCCGCAGGACGGACATCTCCGAAGCGGCGGTCAATAGTCCATACACGGACCCCACGGGGAATCTCTTTGTTTTGTACAGAGTCTCGGCGGTTAGGATTAAAATTCCCATTACTCTCGTCTCGCTGAGTAATCATTCCCGTCTCGTCAATCTGGTTATAAACTTGTGCATGCATAGCGGTTGCCATGCATGCCAAGAGTATCAGGATAAGTGATTGTGTCTTCAATTTCTGTCTTCAAGTTTGAGTAAGCGAACCACGACCTCAATGAACTTGAATGCCATGGCGGCTATAATAATATAGGTACCTGTGTCCTTGTGTCCCATGTAAAAGAGCACCATACCAGTAGCGGCACCGATGATGAATATCGTATTGAGGATATTACGGAGGAGTCTCATTTCAGCAAACCTTCAATTTTGTTGAACAGGTAATCCTTACGGTCAATGGTCTTACGACGGAACTTTCCGCTGACGGGCAACAATCTTGTGTTCTTCTTGTTGACGGCTTCCTTGTCGGTAATCCACTCTTCTGCCTTATAACGCTGTGGGTTACGCTCTTCCTCATAAAAATACTTGATATGCGACATCTCCATAGTGACCTTTCCGTCTTGACAATTAGCTTTCAGGACGTAGTAGAAACGAGTACGGTCAAGGGAGATGGCATTACTTCTGAACACCAGCCATTCCTCGTATCTGGCACCCAATTCATAATCGGTGGTGTCTGCTTTCACGAAATCACTATTGATCTGGTTGGGCTCATGAATGACATCCTGGAAGAACTGTCCTACAATATTATATAATTGAAAGGCAGATTTGCCTGGAGCATCAAATGTCTTACTGAACACGACCTTGCCATCCACTAAAGGCACGGCACCTTGTAAATATTTCTGGTCGGGGTTGGGCTTTGCCACCACCACCTTCTCAACAGCTTCTTTCTTTGTTTCTTTTTGTTCCCAAGTGTTTTGGGCTAAACTGGTCATAGGAATGCTCGCTAAGACCACCATCCATGCAAAATGTTTCATATTTATTGTCTGTTATTAATCATTTTGACTGCAAAAATACGAATTATCAACATAACTGCCTAATAAATTATGATAATTTATCTAAATTTCCATAACTAATTATTAATCAGCAAATTAGAGACCCGTTGGAATTTGTGTTATTAACACTCGTTCTTTTGCAAAGGTAGCCGTTTTATTTGTAACCGCCTAAAAAATTACATTTATTAACACATACCATCACATTATTATATTATTTGTTTTATCATAATTTATTCATTTGAAATGTGTGTAAAATAATAAATGGTTGCTTGTTGTGCAACCATTTAATTATCTGTGATGGTGTTGTTTTATTGTTTTAATTTCTCTATTTCTTTCTCAAGTCGCTCTACCTTCTTTTTCTGTTCCTCTAACTCTTTTTCCTTTTCACGTATTGATAATGTCTTTTGGTGTTGTTTAATAATATTCTCTAATGCTTTTTGGGTTTCGTCTTCTCCATTCTCTAAAACATCTTTAAGGACTGCAAATTTGTCATCTATTATCTTTTTCACTTTCTCTGCCTTTTCTGCTTTCCTTTGTGCTTTTTGCTCTGGGGATAGTTTGTGCGCTTGTGGTAAATTTACCCCACAATCGCTATATATTTGTAACACTTCTTCTTTGCTTGGCGATTCGCTAAGAATCTCCAAACGCTTCTTAACTTCGTCATTTTCTTGTTGCTCTTTCAGCCTCTTTAGTAGAGTGCTAAGATAGGGATTTCTTGTCATACTTATAAATATTAAAGGTTAAACATATATTTAATTAATGTGGTGGCAAAGATAGGGAATTATTTTTAAATGGCAAAATAAAGCCTAACACTTTTTTAAGTGTCAGGCAAAAAAAGTCAACTTATAACGAAAGTCGAAAAACAAAATAAAGAATATTCTTAGACCATTTCAGCAACTACAAAGGCATTTGAATCTATTGCGCCCCAATTCCAATAAGAATTTGCAATTAATCTGATAATGCCCTTTGATGCTTTTGTTACGTCATCGTATGTTATATCTATACTTCCCCATTGTGCAAGTAGCATTTTAGTAAAATCTCCAAAGATAACGGCATTTCCCTCAAGGCTTGGGGTCTCTATTACTCTATTACCGTTTATCATTCCATTTGTATAAATTGGTGTGTCTCCGTTTTTCATTAGTTTAAGTGCTTTTGCAGCGTTTGGACTGACAATATAAACACCATTTGAGATTTTATTTTGACTTGCTTTAAATTCAAAATCTATAATATCACTATAGGTATTAATTTGTGATGGCTCAGAAGAGTTGTATATATCATTAAACATTGTATTTTGAACTTTTTCATAAATACTATTTATTAAATCCTCTTGGATTGATTCCGCCACATTAGTCGATGGATTTAAAACTAAATCTCTACTATATTCCACATAAGTGCCCAATCTCTTGGGAGTTAGATTTAAACATTTAAATGATGTTTCGCTTTCTGTTATTTCTTCCATTTCCTCAACCCATTTACTTTGTGTACCGTCTAAGATTGGATAAGAAAAATTTGCGCTAAGTTCTGTGAGGTATTTAATACCTAATTCCTCTATAAGATTCTTTGCCCTCTGTTGTGCCATTGGTTGCATTACTTTTGTAGGTGCATTTCCATTCGCAGAAATTGCCCTCATTTGTATTTGCCCAATTGAAACAATGTTTGCCCTTTTGTTAATCTCATTCGCTTCTTTAATTTCCTGCTTTGTTTTAGCGTCAAATTCCCTTTTATTGATTAGGGTGTTAATCGTGTTTATTAAATTCATAATATTGATATTTATAATTTAGTTATTAGTCAGTTAATGATTTTATAAAATTATCTACTTCTTCATTTTCTTCATTTGTTAACCCCAATTCTTTTAATAGTTTTATAATTAATTTTGCGTTATCCAATTTGGTTTTAATAGCAGGATTTTGCCCTATTGTCTTGCCATTATTGTTAACGCATTTAATTCCATTTTCTCTAATGTCATTATCTGCCATTTTATAGTCTGAAATTGCGGAATCTAATAAAATTATTTGAAGGTTTAGAGATGGGGTAAATATCACCCCATTATCTTTTAAATGTTTTATTAGTTTTTTAGTTATTGTATTGTTTGTGTTCATAAAGCATCTATTTCCTCCCAAATGGTTTGTAGTTTTAGCCTAATTAGTTTATTTAGTTTTAGTTTTTCTTTTAGGTTTCTCTTTTTGATGGCTTTCTTTCCATTCTCTAATAATTGCCTATTTTGTATTTGTGTGGTCTCGTTTATAACTTTATATTCTTTCATATCATTTAATTATATTTGAAAATTTTTTAATTCTGTTTCTAAATTCTATTTTAGTTTTAGTGATTAATTCCCTTTTTATATTCGCAAATTCACATATAATATATAACATCATTATCATTTGCCCCATTAGTACAAATAATATAAAAATATTCAGTAAAATAATCATATCTTATTTGTTTAAATAATTGGTTATTGATATATAACTTAATTCGTTATTTCTTTTTTCGATTGCTTTTTTATAAAAGTGTTTTAATGTTTGTAGTTTGCCCTCTCTTATATAATCATTATTTGCAACCCATCTGCAAATATTATAATATTTCTGTGTGCTTATCTGTTCATTATAGCCTTTTCTCTGCCTTCTGATAAGAAGGTAGTATTTTAAACCACTCTCCCCGAAATAATACGCTATTTCTAATCCTATCGCCCTACTTTCTTCGTGGTTTTCTGTAATATTTAATTGGGTATTTCTTATTTCAGTTATCACATCGTCAAACCATTTTCTTTCTTTTTCTTCTAATTGCTTTCTCTTTTTTAGTTCGCAATTAGATTTATTATATTTGTGTGATGGTGTGTGTGTTTCTATCTTATTTAAAAATGGTTCTGCATTCTCATTCCAATAATCGTTATTATCAAAACTTGCAAATCTTAACCTCGTCACATCGCTGCAACTTGTATCTGCATTTATTCCCATCTTTTTTAAATGTTCGATTACTGCGTTAAATTGCGCTTTAAAATCTTCTACCTTACCATTTCCAATATAAAAGCCATATAAGCCCCTACCACTTGCACTAAGTCCACAATATAGCGTATATTTGTCATTTACTAAAATATTCTTTATTTCTTCCATTGGTAGGTCTGTATTATCTTTTTCGTCGATGTCAAATGAAATTATATTATTATACTCCTCATCATCTTTTAGGTCTCTATAATATCCATTTTTGGAAGGTGTGAAACATTGTAATTTTGTTTTTAATTCCCTTTTCTTGCTTTCCCATCCTTCTTTTTTTTCATTACATATTTTCCTTATTTCATTGATGATGTCTTTCTGTGATTCCCCCATCTTAACGGCTTCTTTTATTGTTACAATTTCAAAAGGTACTTTAAAATTACAGTTGCGATATAAAGATACTTTTACATCATTTAAATTATTTTCCCTTAAACCTTCTTTAATCGCCCTCTGTTGCGTTTTGTTGTTCTCTGTGGATATTTCCTTTACGTTTTCATTTTGTGGCTTTAAATCGCCTTTATTTGGGTTTTCCTCCTTGCTTTCTTTATTTGTTTCTTTGTTTAAAATTTCCTTTGCTATTTCTTTTGCTATTTCTTTTCCAAATGGTTCATCATTTAAATATTCTTCGTCCACTTGCTTGTATTTTTTTGTAAATGGGTCAAATTGCAAAAGGCAATTAGCTCCACAAATTCCCATATCAAAATTATTTCTTATCTTTAGCGTCTTAAACTCTGTTACCATTTTCTTATTGTCAATTATTTGGAGAGTTAATATAAAATCCGCCGTCGTATAGAAATAAGTAGACCCCATTATACTATTTGCGTTAACTTCTTCATCTGCTTTTAACTTTGAAGGGTGCGCAACTATAACCATTAACAAATCCTCATTTATTGCCATTTGTTGTAAATCTGTAAGAGTTCCCCCTATCGTGTACGTGTTAACGTCTGATAAATAGGCATTTAGACGCATAAATGGGTCTATCACCACCATATCCACATTATATTTTTTATTTGCATTTTGGATGGTGTCGTAAATATCTTTTAGGCTTTTAATCGTATTTGTATCTACTAATATACAATATTTTATAACATTGTCAATATCACCATATAAATTTACTAAATCATTGATAAATCTTCCGTTTGATGTCTCAAAGTTAAAAAATAATGTTTTCCAATTATTTTTTATTGCCATTTGGTAAGAGTAAAAATTTAAGAAAGTGCTTTTGCCTTGATTGGGTTTCGCTGTAAGTACGCACAAATTCTTTTTATCCATTCTTATTATATCATCAAATCCATTTATTCCACTTTTAACTCCATAGTGATTTTGTTTTTGGTAGTTTTGAAATTCTTGTTTAATTTGTTCATTAGTTAATATCATATCTTGTTTTAATTAATTTGTTTATTTATATATTCCAAATATTTATCCGATTCGCTTTTTACATTCTGCAAAAACTCATCATTATTATTATTTTGTGATGGTTGGTGTGTGTTGTTTTTATTATTTATTATTTGTTTGCCCTCAAACCATTTTAGCGCATTTTCTGTTAATTCTATTTGTGTTGTTTTTAAATTTTTATAAAAACTTTCTTTATATATTAGCCATCCTTCTTTTTGCAATTTTTGTAAGTCGTTGTATATCGTTCGTGGGGTTACTTTAAAAATTTTCGCCAATTCTGTTTGCTTCCATTTTTGATATTTTACTTTTTCTTTTTCTTTGTTCTGATTGAGTAAAAAACAAATAATTCCACATTGTCGGAAATCTCCTATTTCTTCTAATAAATCTAAGTCAACTTTAATATATCTCATTTTGTCGTTTCATCTATATTCTCGCATCATCTTTTTTTAAAAAGAAAAGGGAGAAAGAAAATTTATATTAATCTCCCTTTTCAGATAATATAGATGATACGAATTTATTCAAATTATTGTTTTATAATAAAAGGGGGCAAATACAACTAAAACAAGAAAATTGTAACCACTTTAAAAGTGTCCCCCTTAATTGGATATATATATTAACTAATATTAGAATCTAATCTATTACTATTTAAATATTCATTATATATTCTAATACGCTCCTTTTGCAAGATGCTTAGTTTTCTTTTTCTTTCTTTTTCTTTTTCACTATCTGCGTTATTTCTGTAGTATCTTTTAATTCCATCGGATATTAACCTTTTAGTTTCCTCTGTGAAGATTCTCCCCTTCATTGTCTCACTTATCTTTTTCCTCGTTTCTTGTGATACTTCGTGCCCTCTGTGGCTTTCACTCATTTTCTTTTTGGTGTCCTCTGTGTGTCTATTTCCCATTAACATAAAATTATATCTTTTTATAAATAAATATATCTTTATTTCTAAAAATCAAGTGATTTTCAAAAAAAATTTTAGTTTCTTCGATTTTATGGGGGTTTCCTGATGTATTTTTTTCTGTGATGGTGTGAATGATGTTACATTAATATTCTCTCTCACTAAGTTCACACACACACACAAACCATCACTATTTTATTTCCTCCCCTTAGAGGAAATAATAACATAATATTATTATTATATTATATTGCAGCGGAAAATTTTTCCGTATGGTATGGAAAATTTTTCCGTATGAGATACTAAGATATATTCATTTATAAGATGCGGAAAATTTTTCTTTATGAGATATTAAGATATTATTATATAAAAAAAGATGGTGATTAGTTCACCATCTTAATTATATTCTTTCTGAAAGTTCCTATTTTCTATATTGTATATATATCTATTTTCTCCGATGTAGTATATATATTTATTTTCATTTGTTGTATTTCCCCATTCGTTAAATAAATCAATATCTGTCATATTTTATTAGTTTATTATATTATTATTTTCTCTTTTATATATAAATATTGTGATGGTTTGAATAATGATATTTAAAAGCCCTCTAAGGCTTTAATTTTCATTTAATGTTATTCTTAGGGAAAACCATTTAAAACGCTCACAAGGTCAGGAAATGGCTTTATTTTGCTTTATACCAATAGCCCCTATTAGATATTTGCCGTTTGTGTAAAATAAACTTTTGGAGGGGTTTTTCTCGACCTCTTTAAATTCTCAATATGGGGGGGGTATAAAAAAGGGAGATAGCAATTTCTCACTATCTCCCTTCCATCACATCAATATATATATTATTCTACTGCCATCGTTGCAGATATTTCGTCTAATACTTTTAATAATTCTTCATATCTTTTTCTACTTTCCGCATCTTTACTATTATATATTTGTTTTAGTATTTTTGTGGTATATCCTTTTTCTTTTAGTCGTATTTCGTACTTTGTAACTATCATTCTTAATAGTTCCTCACTATCTGTAATATCTTTATAGTTCTTATATGGTTCTCCGTAAAACGCTAATACGTCTTTATACTCTCTCACTTTGTCGCCTTCGCTGTTGGTTTCTTTTGTATAAGTTGCACTAATTCTTTCAATTGCTTTTAATGCGTTTTCTACTTTGTCATCTTTGGTTATAATAGAATATACTTCATTTATCATTTTGTCGTCTTTGTGCCCCGTAAAATCCTTAATTTCGTTGGGAGTTAGTCCCAACTTTCGAGCGTTATCAATAAAAGTATATCTTGCAAAATGACTGCCTAATATTTGGTATAATGGTTTTGTTTGTTGTTGGTTGTGTTGGTCTGTATAGGTCTCCATTGAATTTAAGCCGCATTTCTTGGCAACCCTTCTAATAACTTTATTTAGTTTTTCGTTATATCGTTCGTCGTTGGGGTCTGCAAATTTAAAACCATTTTCGTACTTATTTAGAATATCTTTGACGATTGGGGTTATTAATATAACTGCGTCTATATTCTCTTTTTGGGTGTTAATTAGAATTAGTTCATAATCACCTTTTTTATAAAGTTTTTGTTGTGACTTATCAAATAGTTTCGGGGTGTCACTGATTCTATAAGCGCAATTACATTCCAATACAAATAAATCTCTATACTCTTTTTCTTCTTCTGTCAAAATAGTATCGTTATTTAATTTATCTAATTCTTCTTTGGTGAGAGGTCTGCGTTTCTTGTCTTCTCCTTGGGGTTTAGATGTTGCTAATTTCTGATATTTTACACACTGAATATCATATTTTATAAAATCGTTGTGCGATACCATCACACTATTTATGAACTTTGCGACGGCTTGACATTTGTTATTAATTACTTGGTTTGAATTATATACATTTTCGCCCTTTTCTTGTTTCTCTTTGGCTATCTTTACAAGGTAGGCTTTATAATCATTTAGCCCTTTCTGTGATAACATACTTTTAGCGTCTTTCCCTATTTCTTCACAATATTTGTAAAATGCGTTTAATTTGTTTTCTTCCATCTTCTTGGTGGACTCTTTGGCATTTGGGTTAATTTCACTATAATACACGGCAAAGGCTTTCTTTAATAGAGTGGTAGCCTTCACGCTCTTTCCCTTCTGTAGATTCTGAATATTTGCCATATCTTTGTTATCTGTTTCTTTTATTATATTTGCAATCGTTTCTTTTACTTCGCTTTCTTTTGCCATCTGCGAACCATTGCAAAGGTACAAATAATATTCCAAATATCCAAAACGTATTTGGTTAATTATATTAATTACTTTTGTATTGTTTTCTCGTTCGTCCTCTGTCATTGTCTGTGTGATGGTTGGAACTTGTTGTTTTCTGTTCCAGCTCCAACTATTAACCTTGCAACGTGTGGGAATTTTCATTTGAACATTGCCACATTTTACAACTGCGTACACATTTGTACACTTGTTTCCTTTTGGCTCCCGTAAATTAAAGTTCAGAGAGATTTCGTTAACATTGATTAACTTTTCCATACTTCAGAAATTCTTTTTTGTTTACAAAATTTCGTTCTTTTTTCTCGTTCTTTTTTCTCGTTAAACAAGTCCCAAAATTTTGCTAACTATCTGTTAATCAATATATAACGGAATATTGCAATAAATTATGATAATTTATTTTAATTCGAGTTCTTTCTGTAACCGTAGTATTTCGTCTCGGTATTGGGCAGCTTGCAGGAAATCGAGTTTTTTTGCCGCTTCTTTCATGAGTCGGGTCGTCTCGGCAATACTCTTCTCTAATTGAGGTCTGGTCATTCGCTGTACGATAGGATCGGCGGCAAAAGCTCCTTGTTCCATCGGACTGATATACACAGACTGAGCTGCAGGTCTGTCGGCTCCAGTTTCTGAATATTGTTGCAGATCACTTTGTTTAAGTGCTTTCTCAATCTGTTTCGGTGTTATACCGTGTTCCTCGTTGTAGCGCATCTGTTTCATACGGCGACGTGCCGTCTCGTCAATGGTGAGTTGCATGGATGCGGTAATGGTGTCGGCATACATGATGACTTTGCCATTGATATTACGGGCGGCACGACCGGCAGTCTGAGTCAGGGAGCGGTGGGAGCGGAGGAAGCCTTCCTTGTCAGCGTCCAAGATGGCTACCAGTGAGACTTCGGGCAAGTCAAGTCCCTCACGAAGGAGGTTGACACCAACCAATACATCATAAGTACCGTTTCGCAGGTTCTCCAGAATCTTTACCCGGTCGAGGGTGGTTACCTCGCTGTGGATATAGGCAGTCTGAATGCCATGGTTCAAAAGATACTCACTCAACTCTTCTGCCATTCGCTTGGTAAGAGTCGTTACCAGAACCCTTTCCTTCCTGTGGACTCTTGTGAGAATCTCGTCCATGAGGTCATCAATCTGATTCTCTGTCGGGCGGACTTCTATCTCTG
>Ga0310694_10007468_pt1 | contig 10260 bp, 5 predicted proteins | sample 174DNAGHGhighgp2_FD_203884 | JGI IMG/M metagenome (GOLD analysis project Ga0310694, IMG submission 203884) | Sheep rumen microbial communities from Palmerston North, Manawatu-Wanganui, New Zealand - 1742 DNA GHGhigh gp2 (v2) (version 2) | ecosystem: Host-associated > Mammals > Digestive system >... | reverse complement strand
GACTCCCATATCACGACCGGTATAGTCAACAAGATTTTCACGGAGACCGGCACCGGCGTTCAGATCCTCGAGTTCGACGCCAAAATCAATCACGGCAACTCGGGCGGGCCGCTGGTCTTTGACAACGGCGCTGCAATTGCCGTGACCACCTGGACGTTGGACGATCTGTGCTATGGCGTCGGTATGGAAACCATCAAGCCGTATCTGGATCGCAACAACGTGCCCTATACGCTTATCGGGCTGGACAGCACCTCTCCGAAGGATGAAGGCGCACAGAAGCCGGAGGCGCAGGATGTGCCGGATGAGCCGGTTAAACCCCAGCCCCAGCACAACCCCACCACCAACTGGCTGCTCTACGGGATTCTCTGCGCAGCCATACTCGGTGTGGCAGTTGTTTTGATTGTTCTTCTCCGCAAGCCCAAGCCGACCGTAAAGAAAGATGGCCCGCATACCCAGACCGGAAAGGATATACACATTGCGCCTCCTTCAAACCCCCAGCGTGTTTTGGTCGGCGTGGAAGGGCCGCTGGCGGGCAAGCGTTTTACGATTGAAAAAGGCAAGGCTGTTTATGTCGGCCGTGACAAAAACAAATGTAAGGTGCTTTTCCCGGATAAGACCCCCGGCGTCAGCAACCTGCACTGCAAAATCAGCTTCGACGGCAAGACCGCAACGATCACTGACCTGAAATCCAGCTATGGCACGGCGGTAGACGGGAAGCAGCTCACACCCAATACCCCGACAACGCTCCACCGCGGTCTGTCGATCGATATCGGCAGCAAGAGCAACCGCTTCACCCTGCAATAAACGTGTATATGAAAGACGATTTATGAGATAAACGGAGGCAAAGAGAATGGCTCAACTGAAACAATGTGCAAACGGTCACTATTATGATCCCAGCATGTATCCCTCCTGCCCATACTGCAACGGCGCAAGCGTCGGAATTGACAGGTCTGTTTCCGACTATGGCATTAAGACGTCTGTCCACACCGGCTCTGTTAATGTATCTGACATGAGTCCGGAAAGCCCGACTCCGACAGCTTCTCCAAACAGCTTTATCAACACGTTTGGTGTCAACTATCCGATCAGCTCCGGCGATACTGTGCCGCCGAAAAATCCCGTGATCGAGGATATCGGCCCCACCACGATCGTCAAGCCGAAACGGGTGAAAGAGACCAGTGCCCAGGATAACGCATGCGAAAGCGAAGACGATCTGCCGGAGCGCTATGTCGTCGGCTGGATTGTCGCCGTAGACGGGCCCTACATAGGCAGGAGCTTTGAGGTTTATGCCGGCAATACCTTTATCGGCAGGGATGAGGGCGATGTGATTCTGAAGAAGGACAGAGCCGTCTCCCGCAGCAAAAACGCCAACACCATATACGACGACAGAGAGAACTGCTTCTATCTGAGCGCCGGCCAGTCCACCAATCTTGTCCGCGTAAACAATAAGCTGCTTCCCAGCAATTCCACCATTGAACTCCATCCCTATGACCTGATCGAAATCGGGACCAGCATATTCCGTTTTGTTCCCTTCTGCTCTGATCAGTTCCAGTGGTAACGCAATTGCTCCCGATTCCAACGGAAGCTGGAGCAGTCAAATCGAAACATAGCCTGAATGAAGGGAGTACAGACGGTGGATACCTCAACTGTGTGTCCGGTTTGCCTGCAGGAAGACGCGCTCAGCAATGGATACTGCAGATTCTGCAAAAAAAGAATAGATTTGAATTTGCCTGTTGGTGTTCTCCCTCCCGGTGTTGTGCTGAACGGCCGTTATTTGACCGGGATCTTCCTCGGCAAGGGCGGTTTCGGCACAATTTATAAGGCGCTTGATCTTTTCACACGGCGTATTGTGGCAATCAAGGAGTATTATCCTTCCGCGTGGTGCGTACGTGAGCAAGGCGTTAGTCAGATGACGGTGAAAGATCCCGAATCATTTGACTATGGTCTCAAGCATTTCAAGGGCGAAGCGCAGATTATGCGCTCCATACAGAGCATCCCCGAGGTCGTACGTCTGTACGATGACTTTGACGAGAACAACACTTCGTACTATGTGATGGAGTTTCTGGAAGGCGAAACACTTCTGAGCTACCTGAGAGATCACAAAGGCAAACTCAGCTTCTCCGACTCGGTCACGCTCATGATGCCGCTCATCCTTGGCATGAAGAGGGTGCATGACTCCGGGACGACGCACCGCGATATCAGCCCGGACAACATGTTCCTTTGCCGGGACGGGAGTGTGAGGATCATTGACTTCGGCGCGGCAGCTTCCCGCAACAGTCCTCTGGCCCGCTCCTTTATTCCGATTGAAAAAGAAGGCTACAGTCCCCCGGAACAGCATACGGTTTCCACCCGCGGGGATACACAGGGAATCTGGAGCGATATTTATGCCATGGCGGGTACGCTCTACCGCTGCTGTGTCGGAAAACGGCCTCCCTCCGCCTCTCAAAGACAGGCGGGAGATGAACTGGATTTTGCACACAGCGGGCTGACACAGCAGCAGATCCGGACACTGGAAAAGAACCTGTCTCTTGACGCGGATCAGCGTTGCCAGAGCATGCTGTCCTTTGCGCAGGAAATCGTGAAATGCATCAATAGCGCCGAGGCCGCAAAGCTTTACCAGACATACCCGGAGTTGACGACCGCCGGGCACTCGGTTCCGCTTCCGCCTCCTCCGCCGCCTCCACCTCCTCCACCGCCTCTTCCACCGGGGCCGAAGGCTCCCCGGAGCAGAAGGCTTGTCGCTTTCGTGCTGGATATGTTCTTTTTCCAGGCGGTGCCCTTTGCACTCGGTCAGCTTGTCGGCGGACCGCTTCCGGTATGGATGCTCGCCGGTCTCGCTCTCGGCGTTATCGTGACCTGGCTTATGACAAACTCCGATGCCAACGGCGGGCCGGGTGAAGTCCTGTGCGGCCTGGAGGTTTCGGCAGGCGGAATAAAGCCTGATCGCAGGCAAGCGCTTCTGTATTGCCTTATCAGAATCGTATGGCCGATAAAGGCCGCGGAAGCGGTCTATTATCTGGCAACGAAGAAACTGCTCAACGAAGAGGTCTCCGGCTGCAGCTCTCACTTGAAGGGAGAAGCTCAGACGGGAAAACAGCTTGTTCTCAAGATCACAGACGGCTTCTATCAGGGCAGTACGATCCCGGTAGCCCCCGGACGATACATATTCGGCCGGAATCCGGACCGCTGTACGATTGTTTATCCGCTGCTTTATAATGTTGTAAGCCGCGTACACTTCGAGCTCGTGGTCGACGCCGCGGGAAACATTTTTATCACCGGCCGGTCCGGACACGGTACCTGGCTTGACGGGCGCCGCCTTGACGAGAATACTGAAGAAAGAGTGCCTGTAGGTTCAACCATCACATTTGGAAAAGAAAAAGTGATTATAACTACCAACTGAGGAAGGAATGAGCTATGAAACGTTTTATTTCGCTTCTGCTGTGTGTTTTACTGCTGGGGTTAGGCCCGGCAGCATACGCAGCCGGAGATTCTGCGCTCCAGATTCTTGGATACCAGCAGAACGACGCCAGTCTGGATATTCTTCTCTACGCCAAAGGCAGCACGATCCTCACGCCCGAGAGCTTTTCGGTCAGACTCGACGACACGAAGCTGCCGGTCAACACAATAAGCGCGCTCTCGAATACGGATTACGGCACATCCTGGATCGTCGTTCTGGAGCCGTCTCCGAACAGCAGCATCACAGATACGGCCACTTCTCTGGTTGAGAGCCTCGTCAATCATCTTGGGCCGAAAGATAATCTGGCTGTCCTTGACGCCTCCACCAGAGAGATGACCTCTTTTGTGAGCGACATGCCGACGATTCGTGCTTTTGTCAGCGCCGCGGCGGCGCAGTCCTTTGACGGCGGGTATGTGCGCCTGTACGACGCAATCAACACCGCATTCTCCGCGTTTAAGTCGAATCCCTCGCTCAACCCTCGCAAGTGCCTTCTGCTTGTTTCCGGCTGCGTTGACACGAACAGCACCTGCAGTTTCAGAGAGCTGCAGCGGCAGGCGATGGATTCTTCCGTCACCTTCTATACTGTTGGTATTACAAGGGGAATTTCCAATTACATCAGCGCCTTTAACGAGACGCGCGCTCTTTCTGACGCCATGCCGAGCGGCCTGGCCTTCCCGCTGGATTCCTTCCCGAAAAGCGCCGGAGCAGATGCCGCCGTAACCATTCTGGATAATGAGAATAGATGCGCAGTTTTGTCGGTTGACCTTTCCGAGCTGACAGCTGCGACGACAGGAACGCTGCATGTTTCGTTCAACACCCTCGACGCAAGCCTTGCACAGGTCGAAGTTGCGGTATCGGAAGCGGCTCCTCCTCCTGAACAGCATGAGCACAGCTGGGGCGACAATGCGACCTGCCAGAGCGCGGAAACCTGCACGATCTGCGGCGAGGAAAACCCCAACGGCGAGCTTGCTGCCCACAAGGATGACGGCACCGGACACTGTGTGTGGTGCGGTGAGCCAATTGCTCCTCAGGGCGGCATTAAAAAGGTCATGGACTGGGTCAAGCAGAATATGATCGCCGCAGCTCTGGGCGGGGTACTCTTCATCCTGCTCGTCGTCCTGCTGATCGTGCTGATAAAGAAAAAGCGTTCCAAGGCAGATGAAATTGATGACTACAGCAGCTTGAGAACCAGACCTGTTGTCGACGAATACGAAGGCGGGACCATGCCGGTGCGCAGCAAGGTTACGATTGAGCTGACCAAAAAAGATACCGGAGAACGCTATACCGGGGAAATCACGGACTCCACCCTCAGGGCGGGCCTGGAATCCACGCTGAAGCTTTCGGGCGACCCGGCTATTTCCCGCAGACATATGGAGTTTATCTGGCAGAACGGGATCCTCTATGTTCAGGATATCAACTCCAAGAACGGTACGTATGTAAACGGCAGCAAAATCGACCGCGCAGTCGCGCTTAACCAGAACGATGTGATTCATGCGGGTGAATCGGACTTCTTTGTAACCTGGCGTTCCAACAGCTAAAGTAAAGCGGGTGTGATGAGCCCAACGCCGGCACGAAGGCCGTCGGCGAGGTGATATACATTGGGCGTGATCCGAAGCTTTGCCGGCCGGTTTTCCCTGATGATACGCCGGATGTCAGTAACGTTCATTGTATGTAAGCGTCTCTGTTGAATTATAAGGTTGGGCATGAATCTGACACAGACCCGCATCTGATACCAATATAGCAATGTAAAAAATCCAGCCCGTTTCTGCATGAATGAACAACAGAAACGGACTGGATTCTTATATACCGCCGCCGGAGTGCGGGCGCTTTCTTATGCGGCTTCAGCCTGCTCATACAGTTCCGGTCTCGGAAAATGTTCGGGATCATGTATGTACTGCCATGCCAGATCCTTTTCCCCGATCAACTGCAGCAGATTATACATCTGCCATCCGCGGAGATAGTCGTCCGTATACGCCTTATCCGGAGCGGGAGAAGCGCAGTTTGAAACGACCCGTATTTCGTACTTTGCCATGAGCGAAGCGGTCTCAAACAGCAGCGCGCCTCTTGCAACGTGGTAATCGCTGCTGACGATTGCAAGAGAGGCGGCCTGCGGATATTCCCTGCGGAGGATGTCCAGCGTGTACTGCGCGTTTTCGATCGTGGACAGGGACTGATCCTCCAAAATCAGTCTGTCTTTTTCCAGACCGTGCTCCAGCAGCCAGGCCCCCATCTGCCCCGCTTCCGTAACATCCCTGTTCTCCTTTGCCGTCCCGCCTCCGGTACAGACAACACAGGCGTTCGGATATTGCTCGGCACAGGCAAGGCCGGCCTGCAGCCGCCCGATCAGCTCATCGCGCATGCTGCCGTCTGCATTGAGCGCCGCGCCCAGAATCACGATGGCAAGGCTGTCGTCCTTCGGAAGATCTTCGGGCAGCTTCTTCATGTTGATCGCGAGGCCCGTATTGACATACCTCCAGTAATCCATGATGTCTTCCCAGAGCTTGCCCTGCTCCGCGTCCTTTTCTTTCAGGGCCACAAGAAGATCTTGGATCTCTTCCGCTGCCGCTTCGCCGTGACATCCGTAGTACAGGATGATGTCTTTGATCAGCCGCGCTTCCTCTGTGTCTTCCGCAGGGGCGGGAGCGCTTGGAGCAAGCTTGCCTTCAAGCTGCCTCAGGCTCTCTTCCGCCATGCCGTGGCTGAGCAGATAGGCTTCTGCCGCGGCCTGCAGATCCGTTTCGGCAAGAGATGCGCCGGGTTCCAGACCCGCCAGGATGCGCAGCATCTCCTCTATGTTCTTTTCCGCGATCAGATTGTATTTTTCTGTACCGGGTTCAATGCCGTAATAGTTGGTGTAGCTGCGCATATAGTCAGCCACGATCTCTTCCTCATGCCAGCCCATCAAGGCTTCCAGCACCATGGCCGCGGCACCGGCGCGGTCCTTTCCTTCCAGGCAGTGTACGAGATAAGGCGTATCCCCCTGGGCGAGAAAGGTAAATCCTTTTACGATACCCACCGCAAATTCTTCCTCGGTGAAATCAATCCCCATTCCCAGAGCGATTACCTTTCCCGCTTCATACAGTTCTCTGTAATAGGGGGAAGCAAAGTCTTCCGCAGCCAGGCATGCGGTGACCTCCTCGGGCGTGTTGCTGAGGTTCATGACCGTCTGAACGCCCGCCTCCCGGATCAGACCATCGGCGTAGCGAGCGCGCTTGATTGTGTTGTCCACAGGAGACGCGCTGCGGTACAGCTTCCCCTCTGCGATGGGCCGGAAATTGGCGAATATCGCATCGGAAGCGCTGTCGGCCCGGTCGTCGCTGTAAGTCAGATCGTTGATTTCCTGAAGCTCCAGCGCGCCGCCCTTCTCCTTGAGCGTGATGTCCACGTTATCACCCGCGCCGATCCCCGCCATCTCCGCGAAATCGCCGTAATTGATGCATAGCATGATATTGGGCAGGTATGGATTGACACGCAGCATACAGTCTCCGCGATCCGCATAGTAGCCGCTGAAGCAGGGCATGCTGCCGGTATAGCTGCCGCAGCTCACGGTGACAATATCTCCCAGATCGAAGCCCGCTTTTTGGAAATCCTCCTTGCTGATGTCCAACAGCGCCTGACCGTATGTATCGATATCAGCGACCTTGCCGTGGACAGCGGCGTCGGCTGACGCCTTCACAGGAAACGCGCCGAAAGCCATTAGAAATACGAGGATCAACGCAAGATACTTTTTCACAGTCCCAATCATCCCTTCCCTGCCGGCGTGGCAGCTTTGTGAGTATTATAGCTGCAATCCGCGTAATCTTCAATGTTTATATTTCCTTTTTCGTACCCACGGTGCTGGACCGTGCGGAAAGCTGAAACACAAAAAAGCCCTGCGGATTCGTTCACAGGGCTTCCCGTGTCTGTCTGTTTTATTCGCTCGCCGGTGATTACTCGTCGACCATGCCGATGAGGTCGAATTTTTCGGTGGAGATCACGATCTCAAAGCTGTCCTTCTTGGGCTTCGGGGTCTTGACCAGGATGCTGCGGTCACTGAGCTCGTAGTACCAGCCGGACTCGCTTGTCTCCCACACGTCGCGCACCAGATAGCGGGGGATCTGCTCCCCGTCCACCGTGACCCAGAAGGCACCCTTTTTCTTGCTGACAAGCCTGATGGTCAGACGCTCCACGCTGTCTGCATAGTCGCCGGATTTTTCAAAGCGGATGCGCGTGCGGTCGCCCGCCTTGACGCTTATTTTTGTCTCGCTGTAGTGCCCGCGCCTATAGTCCTCGGTGTGGCCGTCGTCATCGTAATAGGTGAAGCTCACGTCACTTTCTGCGGCGATCAGCAGGTCGAGCGTCTTTACCTTGTCGGCCAGGATGCGCTTGACATCCTCGCTGGTGCAAAAGATCGCGCTGCCTCTGAGGAACATGGGGATGCTCCCCAAATCGACGGGGATCTCGATGTTCTGCCCACCCTCATATGCTTTGAGCTGATCGTTCATGTCGTACCATGTGCAGCCCTTCGGGAGATAGAGCTTTCTTGTCTTCGCGCCCTTTTCGACCACGTTTGCCACCAGCACCGCGGGACCGTACATAAAGGTGAGGCTCTCGTCGGTGTAGCAGGCGGGATCGTCGGGAAACTCCAGGAACAGCGGGCGCATGACGGGCAGGCCGTCCACACTCGCCTCGCGCATGAGGGAGTATAGGTAGGGGAGCATGCGGTAGCGCAGGGCGTAGGCTTCACGCACGTACGGCAGGTTCTCCGCGTACATCCAGGGCTGGGTGACGGTGTTGTCGGAGTTTGCGGAGTTGATGGTGAAGCGCGGCTGGAACACGCCGCTCTGGATCCATCTGAGCAGCAGCTCGCCCTCGGGCGCGCCGCCCGCGAAGCCGCCGATGTCGCAGCCCATGTTGGCGCAGCCCGAAAGGCCCATGCCCATGATGGTGGCAAGATTGAACTTCACCGTGCGCCAGTCGGTCAGGTTGTCGCCGCCCCAGACCTGGGCATAGCGCTGGATGCCCGCAAAGCCCGCGCGGTTGATGACGTAGGGGCGCTCGTTGGGGTACACGTCGGCGATCGCCTGCACGGCGGTATAGGCCATCATGTTGGAGTGGATGATCTTCAAATCCTCCATGGTGCCCTTCGCACCCTCATAGTCGCACTGGGAGAGGCGGTCCTCGATGCCGTCTATTTCGCAGTTGTCGTTCCAGACGGTCTTGGTGCCCTTCTTGAGAATGTTTTCCTCCAGAAGGTGCTTCCAGGCTTCACGCCCTTTCGGACCGGTGAAGTCGATGAATCTGCCTTCGCCGCCCCACCAGCGCCCGGTGGCGTCCGAAGTTCCGTCGGCGGATTTGATGAAGGCATCGCGCTCCTCGTAGTAATGGGCGTAGGGGTGGTTCTTCAGAACACCGGGTTTCAGGTTGCAGATGACATTGATGCCCATGGCGTTCATCTTCTCGAAGAAGCCCTCGGGATCGGGGAAGCGGCGGCGGTTCCAGTTAAAGGTGTAGCGCAGGTTATCTTCCTCGCCGGAGGAGTAGCCGGAGGCGAGCCAGAAGTTGTCGATCCAGATCTTCTCCTGCAGATGCTTGTCCACCACCTTGTAGATCTCCTGGTCGCAGTCCTTTTCAAGCTCCGCGTAGTACATGGTGGACATGCAGTAGCCGAGAGACTGCTTCGTGGGCAGGATGGTCCGGCCCGTGAGCCAGGTGTAGCGGGAGACCACGTCCTTCATGTCGGGGCCGTTGATGAGGAAGAGGTCGATGTCGCCGCCGTCGGTCTGGTAATAGCAGTAACGCTCCCAGTAGCCGGAGATCTCCTGCCCCAGATCGAACACGCAGTCATAGGAGTTATGGTAGAACAGGCCCAGAGCCCGGCGCTTGTCCTCGTTTACGCGGATATAAAACGGGATGTGCTTGTACATGGGGTCGCCGGTCTCGGGATCGTGGCCGATGGCGTCCTTGGGGCTCATGCGCAGGCGTCGGAATTTCTTGTCCAGGTGCCCGGTCTTTTCGCCGAAGCCGTAGAAATGGTCCTTCTCCCGGTCCATGCAGGAGTAATGGGAGAGGCGGCCCAGATGGTCCTTCTCAAAGGCCCGCTCGGGCAGATCGCGGTAGAGAGTTTTGCCGTCGGCGTCCAGGAGCTTGAAGGAGAAGGGCTGCTTTAACAGGACGAGCGTCATGGTCGCGGTCTTAAAAACCAGCTTTTTCTCGTCCTCTTCACAGGGAATGTCCAGCGCTTTGATGCGCTGTCGTTCGCTCGCAAAGAGGGGATCAAGGCGGTCGGCCCAGGCGGTGGTGACGAGGGTATAGGACGCCTCGTCAAACTTGCGGTCGAAATTGACGCGGATGCGGACAATGTCGTCCGTCAGGAAAACGAGCAGCGCGTCCGCCGTGTCGGCATGCAGCAGCCAGCCGTTTTCCGTTTTTTCATAAGATACAAGGCGGTTTACCAGCATAGGAAAGCTCCTTTCAAAAATGCCTCCCCAGCCGCTTGCGGCGACCGGGGGAGGTGTCGCAAAGCGACGGAAGGGGTTTGCGAGATTCAAGCACCCCTTCCACCGCTAAAGCGGTCCCCCTCCCCCAAACGCCGCATGCGCGGCTGGGGGAGGCAAGGCTGTTACATGCCGATCAGGTCGAAGTCCTCAAAGCTCACGGTGAGCACGGTATCCTGCTTCGGGTTCGTGTATTTTACCAGCACGGCGCGTTTGGACTGGCTGTAGTACCAGCCCTCTTTGGCCTCGTCGAACTTGCGGCGGTTGAGGTAGTGCGGAAGCTTCCGATCGCCCAGTGCCACCCAGAAGGGGCTGCGGTCCTTACGGATC
>Ga0310694_10007466_pt1 | contig 10261 bp, 8 predicted proteins | sample 174DNAGHGhighgp2_FD_203884 | JGI IMG/M metagenome (GOLD analysis project Ga0310694, IMG submission 203884) | Sheep rumen microbial communities from Palmerston North, Manawatu-Wanganui, New Zealand - 1742 DNA GHGhigh gp2 (v2) (version 2) | ecosystem: Host-associated > Mammals > Digestive system >... | reverse complement strand
GTACGAGAATATGGGTGTCGAAGAGAAGGAAGTGCAACCGTTGCCCGCCGAAGAGGATGCTCCCATCGCAGAGGATGTGGCTGCCGCAGATACCGCTGTAGATACCGCCGCTTCCGCTGCGGAGGAAGAATCCGGGGATGCTTCCGGTGCGGAAGCGGGCGCATTCGTGTTCTGCACGGAATGCGGGGCCAAGATCCCGGCCGGTTCCAAGTTCTGCGAAGAGTGCGGAGCGCAGATAGATAACGAGGAGGCTTGATTATGGGTCTGTTTTCGTCATTCGGAGCCGACCATACCGAAGCCATCACCATCGACGTGCGGCCTCTCGCGCGGAAGGTGGACGAGGTAACCTCTTCCGTCGACAGGACGACGGGAGCCGTGGTTGCAATGGAAGCTGCGGTTATCGCCCAGGAAAAGAGGTCGGCAAAGCAGATTTGCGAGAACGTGAACTACGGATTCTATTCCCTGATCGCGTCGCAGATTAGCCAGAAGCTCGCCGTTCACGAGAATGCGGCGAATTCCAAGCTCGCGTTGATGCAGAGCATCTCGAAGAAGATTCACGAGATTCTCCTCACGGCGCAGGTGGACTACCAGCGTATCAGCCGCCGCTATATCGAAACGTTCAGGACGCTCGACAAGAATCTGAAAAACCGCATTACGGAACTCAACAAGCCCGCGGTCAACCTTTCCGAAAAGAAGAAGAGCCTGATTTTCAAGTCCACCACGAAGAACGTGGCATCGGCCATCTGCTACGCGAAGGAATCGCTGCCGGCTTCACAGATGTTCATCAACGCGGAACTGAAGAAGCATGCGAACATGGCGCTGGACAGCCTTTCCGGAACCATGGAAGAGGAGAAGGATTACGAGAGCAAGATGAAGCCCATCATGTGCGACGGGGCCCTGGAGACTCCGGCCATGGAATACGTTCCTGTAGTGGTTTCGGAAGCAGAAAGCCTTCACCAGCAGGATTCCAACGTATGGAACGTGACCCTGCCGGAAGACGGCCGGTTGAAAGAACGCGGCACGATTACGACTACCTGCCTCGAGAGCGCGAGGAACGCATCGTGGGACAACTCTTCCGAGGAGAAGAGGAACGCCCTGTTTGAGGCGATGACGGCGCTTCCTGAATTTGCATCGCTGAACCCGCGCATCGCGGAGGAAGTGAAGAAGATGTTCGCCGCGAGCGACCTGCAATCATGGGTTACCGGAGGTAACACATGAGTTACAAGGCCGGTAGCAAGTCTTTTAGCGTCCAGGTGCCTACGCACACCGAGTATATCACCGAATACCTCGGTGGTGGCGGACAGAACAGTCCCGTGCGTACCCGGCATAGGGCCGTCGAAGTCGCGGACAAGGACTACCTGGACGTGAATGTCGACTTGTATGTGGACGATGCCCCCTTCAATGAATCGGCCAGGGATTGCCGCAATTCGGTGACGGAACTGACGGGCTCCGTGGCTGCCATGAATGCTGCCCAGGTCGCAACCATCAAGAAGTCTGGCGAAAAGATTTCGCAGACGATTGTCAGCGGCTTCTACAACATGGTGAAATCCGAGATTTCGCAGCAGCTCGCCGAGATGTACAGCAAGTTCGAGGCCCTGCTCGCGCGGATCAATTCGATATCGAAGCTGGTCGCTGTCCAGAAGGAGACCATGGAGAGGGACTATTCCCGCATCAGCAGGCAGTACCTGGAACTGTTCGACGGCCTGGACGAAGCGCTGAACCGTCGCATCCGTAGCCTCGATGCGCCTGCATTTGAAGCCAATGCGGCAGGGAAGAACGCCCTTGCGCAGCGGTTCATCAAGTCGGGTGTTGCAGGAACCCTTATCTCTGCGGAAGAGAATCCGGCCTACCAGATCCAGCTGGAAATTTCTTCGCTGCGCCGCCGCATCCAGGAGGCCATCGCCGGTATCTCGACCATACTCGACCAGGAAAGGGAATACGAGAATTACATGCAGGCGATTGTCCATGGAGAACCGACGGAGCAAAAGAACTTTACCTATGTTCCGGTCATGGGTGTGACGGCTGACAGGTTCGATACCCAGGAAACCTATACCGAAGCCAAGATTCCATCGGATATTCCGTTCAACCTGCGACAGATAATGTCGAAGAGGGTTCTCGAGGAAATTGACAAGGAAGAAATGCCGCTGTCAAGCGAGGAAAAGGAAAAGATGGATTTCTACTTCCAGTCGGAAACCGAGAAATGGATGGACGGCACGGAAGAGGCGAACAGGAACAAGAACAATAGGGTTGCCGAGATGATCAATCGCCTGTGGAAGCAGGACGGGGCAAACTGAAATTTTAAAATCGGAGAATCAAAATGAGTGACATGACAGACATCCGCATCGGTAGCAACGACGTTATCCTCAAGGACAACCGTGTCAAATCTTCCATTATCCCTACCGGCACCAAGGAACTGAAGCGAAACGTGACGGTCCAAGGAAACGTGGAAATCGACGGCGCCGTCTATGCCGACAAGCTGCAGGTGGAAAGCGGCCCGACGCGCTTTGCGAAGTCGGTATTCGCGGAAAGCGAAATCTACGTGCTCGCCACCAGCAAGAACACGGTGCTGTTCACGAAGGCGGTCGGAAGTTCCGACCGTATCTCGGCCCTCGTCAATTCGGGCCGCGTCGTTTTCGGCTCGGATGTGAACGCTCCCAAGGTGTCGCTGAAGAACTGCTTTGTCGCCGGTAGCATTTTCGCCGAGACGGTGACGCTCGAGAACTCGGTCGTGCTCGGTGGCGTCTTTGCCTCGAAGAACCTGACTATCAAGAATTCCATCGTCGGGCTCTTCAATTCGTCGCACGTGAAGGCGGAAGGCATCAACTACATGCTGTACCCGACATCGTTCTCGGTGGAACCCATCGAACAGATTCCGGGCACCATCTTCAACAACATCTCCCTGGCTGATCTCGGTTCCCTCTTCAAGGGAGAGGCTTCCAAGCCGAACACGGGTCGCATCGAGATGAACCTCCAGGAAGACGCCCAGTACATGAACCTGTCGGACAAGGACGGCAACCAGTACGTGGTCAACAGCTACTCCGTGGCGGCCCGTATTATTGTCGCCGACCTCGTGAACTTCGAGAAGATGGAAAATCATTTCCTGATTACCGCGGCGAGCCTCGGCCCCCAGCTGCTGAAGTCGTATTCCCTCATCAAGGAAGACGGAAGCGCTTCCGACCCGCTGAACCTCGCGCATATCGTACCGTTCTTCTTCAACATCCTGAGCGGCAAGATCGATATCCCTGTCCTTGACGCACATGTTTCCTTTGAAGAACTCAAGTCGAAAATCATGAAGGAGTAGAGTATGGCCTTTTGTATCCAGTGTGGAGCCACTATAAAGGACGGAGCGAAGTTCTGCCCCAAGTGCGGCGCAAAGCAGGACGTTGCCGAGGTAAGTGCCGCCGCCACAGAAAATGTGGAAGCGGTCGAAGACGACGATGAAGAAGAGGAAGACGTCCTCTACGCCGTCTACATAAAGTCGGTGGATCCGGCAAGGAAGATGGAGGTCCTCAAGAAAATTCGCGTTCTCTTTGGAATGGGCCTTTCCGAAGCCAAGTACTACGTCGAGACCCCGAATGCCCTTGTTGCGGCAAGGCTTACCTTGGAAGAGGCGCAAAAGGCGAAAAGGGAAATCGAGGCGAGCGGCGCGACTGTTTCCATAGAGGAATTCGAGGAGCCCGAACGCGACGACAACCTCTATGATGTTTTCCTCATGGAAATCAATCCTAGCAAGAAGCAGGAAATTATCGAGGAACTCACTAGAGCAAGCTATGGAATGGATTCCGACGAAGCCGAAGAATGTGTCGACAATCCGGGCAGTGTCGTTGCAGAATCGGTTTCCAGAAACGAAGCTGAGTCGATGAAGAGCATCCTCGAGGATCTATACGGGGCGACCGTGTCAATCGAGCTCGCCGAAGATGACGGTGATGACGATGATGAAGATGAGGAAGATGGGGAAGGCGAGGACGATGACGTTCCCGACGAAGGTGGCGAGGAAGTGCCTGATGGCGTATTCCGTCAACCCAATACCCAGCCGCGTGTCGTAGAGGAGAAGACCAGCTTTAAGGATACCTGCCTCGGCTGCGGCTGTCTGACCGTTATCGCCATCGTGGTGATAAACGTCGTTATCAAGTTCGTCCTTTAGTTTTTCTACACGCTTTTTCTGAAACGCGCGGGCAGAATCTTCAGTTCTGTCTCGCGGTATTTTGCCACGGTGCGGCGTGCGACCCCGAGCCCCATCGAGTTGAGCGCGTCGGCGATGGCCTGGTCCGAAAGCGGTTTCTTCTTGTCCTCGTTGTCGATTAGCTTTTTGATGGCGTCGAGAATCTGCGCGGAGCCGATGATTTCTTCTCCTGCCGCCTGGGTGCCGCCGTCCGCTGCCGGAACGTCCGTGGCCTGCGTCGCCTGCTTGCGCACGCCCGAAGTGAAGAACTGCTTGAGCTCGTAGATTCCGTAGGGGGTGTCCACGTACTTGCCGTTGGTGACGCGGCTGATGGTCGAAAGGTCGCGCCCCACCTCGTCGGCGATATCCTGGAGGATCATGGGCTTGAGGAACGCGGGGCCACCCCTGAAGAAGGCCTCCTGGCGCTTGACGATGGCGCGCATCACCTGTTCCATGGTGCTGAAGCGGCCGTTGACCGCGCTGATGAATTCCTCGGCCTTGCGCTTGCTGTTGCTGATGTATTCGCGGGTATCCTTGTCCAGCCCCTTGTCGTTCAGCATGTCGGCGTAAAGCTTGTTCACGTGCAGCCGCTTGGTAATGCGGGATGCGGCCTTGGTGCATTCGACTTCGAAGCGCCCCTTCTTTTCGACGACGCTCATGTCGGCATTCTTGATTTGAAGCGGCGCGTTCGAAATCTGGCGTCCCGGATGCGGCGAGAATTTCGAGAGCGACGTTATCGCCTTCTGCACTTCTTCCGTACTCCGCGCCATGCTCTTCGCAATCTTTGTGTAGCGGAGCGCCATGAGGTCCTCGAAATGGTTCTCGACGATTTCGAGTGCGACTTTCGGGAAGTTGTCGCAGGCGCGTGCCTGGATGAGGAAGCATTCCTGGAGGTTGCGCGCGCCGATGCCGAGCGGCTTGAACGTCTGCAGCACGTGTATCGCCTCGGCCACGGGGAGGCTCGCGTTTTCGAGCGGGATTTCGCCGCGGATGACGCGTTCTGCCTCCACGACGAACTTGTCGTTGTCCGAAAGGATTTTTACCATGGCCTCGTCGGGGGCGCTCTGCAAAAATCCGTTCTCGTCGAGGCTGTCGATAAGGTACTGCACCAGGTCGCGGAACCGTTGCTCCGAACAGCCCGCCTGCTTCAGCTGCTTGAAGAGTTCCCTCGTGCCGTTCCAGTCGCGCAGCTGGTTTCTCAGGTTGTCCTGGAGGCTCTGGTCGCGGTCTTTTTGCGGGCGGTCCCAGAGTTCGTCGGGGTCGGCGGGGGCGCTGTTCAGGTCCTTGAACGGGGCATCGGTATCGGCGGTGCCGTCGGAGAGACGGCGTTCCATGTCGGAATTCGTCGTGTTCTCGAGGATGTCGTAGTCCATGTCGGCGCTGTCTTCGAGGGATCCCGAATCGAACTCGACTTCTTTCGCCATGTCGTCGGAAGAACCCGAGGCGTATTCGTCTTCGCCCTGGTTCTCGGAGTCGCGGGTTTCGGGCTGGCTTTCCGGGATTTCGTCGTCGAGTTCCAGGAGCGGGTTCGATTCCACTTCCTGCACGATGGCGCTCTCCAGTTCCTGCGAGGTCTTCTGGAGGATGGTCGCCGACTGCAGCATCTGCGGCGAAATCGTCTGTTCGAGTCGCTGGGATTGTCCCAGCTGCATTCCCATATTCATCGCGTGCTCCTAATCCAGGCGGAAACTGTCACCCAGGTAGATGCGCCTTGCCTCGGGGTCGTTAGCGAGGTATTCCGAGGAACCTTCCGTTAGCACTTGGCTCTTGTACATGATGTAGGCGCGGTCGGTGATGGACAGCGTCTCGCGGACGTTGTGGTCGGTAATGAGGATGCCCATGCCCTTTTCCTTGAGCCCGGAGATGATGGACTGGATGTCGGCGACGGCAATCGGGTCGATGCCTGCGAAGGGTTCGTCGAGAAGCAGGAACGAGGGGTCGCTCGCGAGCGCGCGTGCGATTTCGAGGCGCCTGCGTTCACCGCCGGAGCAGCTCATGGATTTCGTCTTGCGGATGTGCGTAATTTTGAATTCCTCGAGTAGCTGTTCCAGGCGCATCTTGCGTTCGCGGCGCTTGAGCCCCTGCGTTTCGAGGATGGCCATGATGTTGTCTTCGACCGAGAGCTTGCGGAAGATGGAAGCTTCCTGCGGGAGGTAGCCCACGCCGAGGCGTGCGCGCTTGTACATGGGCTTGTCGGTCATCTCGATATCGTCGAGGAAAATGTGGCCCGCGTCGGGGCGAACCATGCCCACGATCATGTAGAACGATGTCGTCTTGCCGGCTCCGTTGGGGCCGAGGAGGCCTACGATCTCGCCCTGCGAAACGCTGATGGAGACGTCGCTTACGACTTGACGTCCGCCGTAGACCTTGCGCAGTTTGTCTGTACGGATTGTGCTTACCAGGTTCTTCATGGCTTCTTTTCCTCCGCATTTTCGGTTGTGGGTTGCCGGCCTTTTGCGGCGCGCCTTGCGCGTCGAGCGTTGCGGGCGTCGGTTTCCGCCTTCCTCTCTTCGCGCGTCATGGTCCGCATGTGCGGCTTCTGCCGGGCTGTCGCTGTGGAATCCGCAGTGATGCCCGCCTTTGCGAGCGAATCCCGCGTCACACGCTCCTTGGCGGCCTTGTTGCGCTGTTCCTTCTCGAGGTCCACGTAGCGTCCGCTCGCCATGGTGCCGCGGCCAAGCAGCCTGAGCGTCTTTACCGCGTTCTTGAGGGGGTCGAAAACGATGTTGATGGTGTCTCCCGCCGCCTCGTTCTTGCCCGAGACGGTGCGGTCTTTCTTGATGTAGAAGTAGGTGCTCTGCGCCTTGCCCGAAACGATGGCGTGATCCATCTTTCCCTTGTTGAAGAAGAGGTCGAGGCGGTTGCCGTCCATGAGGTTGCGATAGTCGGGAAGGTCGGTCTCGTAGAAGAACCCCTTCGCGTTCAGGTTCACGTAGAGACGTTCGATCTTGTTGTCCTTGAATTCGCAGAAGAGCGTGTCGCCGAATGCTTCGGTCACGTTGCCGGGGGCGTTTCTCTTCGGGTCCTCTTTCGATATGCCGTGTGCATTCCTGATGACGAGTGCCGACTTGAGCGTCTTTTTCGCCTCGTCGATCACGAGGAAGATGGAATCGCCCGTGAGGTGGTAGTTCTTCATGTCGAACGTCGGGTTGCCCTTCATCGAGAGCCATCCGTTCGCGCGGTCGAAATAGCCCGTGTCGCAGGTGACGACCATGTCCTTCTGCGTCACCTTTACGTTGTTGTAGGCTTCGGCAAAGGAGTATTTCTTGTTGTAGATGATTTTGCGCGCCTCGATGGTAGTCGTATCGACGGTGCCGTCCTTTTGCTTCTCGAACTGGAAAAGTTTCGGCTGAACGGGCATCGTGAGGATCTCGTTTTCGCGGTCGTATTCCAGCATCTCGCCCTTGAAAAGGTAGGTGTTGAGGGAATCCCCGGATACGACATTCCCGGAAGCGGTCGCGAGAGCCTGTTTCTTGCGGTAGATTCCGTTGCTAGCTTGTATGTACCCGGAGGGGTGCGTGAAGAGGAACCCGCCGTCGCACTGCACCACTTCGGAATCCTTGTTCCAGGTGGCGCGCTGCGTGCGGAAGCGGACGCTGTCGTGCACGAAGAGCACGCGGCCCTGCAACAGCAGGGACCCCCGCTTGCGGGCGACAGCGAGGCTGTCCGCGTGCTTCATGATGAGCGGGGAACTCTGCGCGAAGACATCCGCCGTGGCGAGCAGCAACAGCATCAGGAATATGAGGGGGAGGCGCTTCACTTGTTCCCCCGCGGCGGCGACTGGATCGCGGACGCTCCCTTCGTGGCGGGGGAGGCACCGCCTGCTCCGGGCACAGGGCCCCTCGCGGCAGGAGGCGGCGCGGGAGGCTTCTTCTCGAGTTCTTCCGCCTGCTTCTTGTCTTCTTCCTTCATGCGCTTCGCCGCGTCCTGGAATATGCCCGTCACGTTCGAGAGTATCCTCCAGTTGTCCATGTGCGCGTCGCTCACGAATCCCTTGCCCTGCAGCACGTCGCCATCTTCGGAAACCACGCGCACGTAGCTGTCGGTTTTGACCAGGTTGTCGCCCTTGTTCCAGAGGAGCGAATCCGCACGGACGGAAGCTCCCTTCGGGGTCAGTGCATACACGTGGCCGTAGGCGTACACGTAGGTGAACTTCATGTCCATGCGTCCGGAATCCGCGCGCAGGAACGCGACGCGCTCGCCGACCGAATCGTAGATATCCACGAGCACCGGGCGCACGAAAACCACTTCCTTGTCGGCCCAGCGTTCGAGGTAGGCCGTCTTCATTTTCCAGGAGAGGACATCCTTGTCGTAGCAGTCCAAAAGCGTCGTGTCGGTAAAGAGCATCTGCGGACGGTCCACATGGATCCACGGCTTCTCCTCTTCGATTTCTTCGCAGCCCATGAGCATGGCGAAGCACGCCGCCATCAGGAGGGCGGAAACGGCTTTCTGAGGATGATGCAGAAGCCGTGCCGGGAGCTGTTGCAAGAGCAGTCGCGATAATTGTTGCAAAAACCGTGCCATCGTGCACAAAGTATAAATATTTGGGGCCCCGGATTGCATAATTTTGGCCCGGGAAGGCCGGAATCCGGCATTACCGGTTCTTTTTGGGGTTCTTGCCGCCCAATCCCTGGAAGTAGAAGGTCGCGAGGATAAGGAGGAGGGCGATGCCGTAGAAGACGCCCTTCGTCAGGAGGCCGGGCTCGAAACCGTTATTTAGAACAACGTAAAGCGCCGTGAGGAGGGCGATCCAGATTCCCTGAATCCAGAGGGTCCACTTGTAGGGCCAGAAACCTATCATGCGGTAGACGTAGATGTTCATCCATACTGCCTGTAGGATCTGGTAGCCCATCGAGGAAAGCGCCGCGCCCGCGATTCCGAGCCGCGGAATCAGGAGGTAGTTCATGGCGATGGCGAACACGAGCGAGACCACGTTCATGAGGAGCATGAACTTGCTGCGTCCGAGCCCGTTGATGACCGGCCCTGCAAGGCCGAACATGCCGTTGATCAGGTTCCCGATCATGAGGATGCCGAGCACGGCGACGGGGTTTTCTTCGGTAATGAACGACTTGCCCGCAATCATCATCGTCTGTTCCGGGAAGAGCACGATGAAAAATCCGATTCCGAGCTGTATCAGCGTCACCATCGAGACGCAGTAGCTGAAAACGGGCTTGAGGTCTGTCTTGAGGCGTTCGGGAGTCATCCCCGCGACAACGGGGAGGAGGATCGGGTTGTAGCTCTGGCGTATGGTCTTGAGGCCGTTCGAGATGGTGACCATCACGGCGTAGATGCCCGCCGCTTCGGGGCCGAGCAGCGCAAGCACCATCCACAGGTCCATGCGGAGCAGAAACGAGGTGACCACTTCCGAAAAGCCGAGCGGGATGGAATAGTTCAGCAGGTCCTTGGAAAGGCCCTTGCGCGGACGCCACGGCATCTCGGGGAATTGTTTGCGGATAAGGTAAAGGTAGCAGACTACGCCGAGGCAGTTTGCGACGAAGAGGCCCACCGGCAGGGCGAGCGTCTGCGGGAACGATGCGTAGAAGAGGACTAGCCCGATGACCGGCGCAAGAGCCGATACAGCAAAGTCGTTGATGAAAATCTTGTATTGCGGATTCCGGTTTCCTTCGGAGGCGCCCGCGAAAATGTGGAGGATGGACCAGGGTACGAGTGAGAGGATGTAGATGGAAATTTCCGTGGAAGAGAGCATGGCAAGGCCGCTCGAGAGCTTGTGCAGGCCGAAATAGGCGGCAATCAGCACGGCTGCCGTGAGGATGACGGAGAAGAGCACCGTGCGCTTGACGGATTCCATGATGCCCTCGAACCTGTCGCGCCCCTGCACGATATTCTGCGGAATGTAGCGGTGGAGGCCCTTGTCGAGGCCGAGAACCGCCACGCGGCTCATCGTGAGCACCCACAGCTGGGTGGAGACATAGACGCCGAAGAGCGCCTTGTCGAAGACCCTCGCCACCACGATCATCAAAAGCGGGGCGATGACCTTGAGCGCCGTACCCGCCAGATTGAGGAACGCGCTTTTGACAAGGTATTTTTGGTCTGTCTTGATGTCCGACATCGGAATCAAATTTAATATTTTTAGCACGT
>Ga0310694_10007462_pt1 | contig 10264 bp, 4 predicted proteins | sample 174DNAGHGhighgp2_FD_203884 | JGI IMG/M metagenome (GOLD analysis project Ga0310694, IMG submission 203884) | Sheep rumen microbial communities from Palmerston North, Manawatu-Wanganui, New Zealand - 1742 DNA GHGhigh gp2 (v2) (version 2) | ecosystem: Host-associated > Mammals > Digestive system >... | reverse complement strand
TTCGGTGTGCCCGGGCCTGACCAGTATCACTGTTGATGAGGATAACCCGGTCTATGATTCACGCGACAACTGCAACGCGATTATCGAGACAGCGACCAACAGGTTGATATCAGGTTGCCAAAACACAATCATTCCAGCCTCTGTTACCGCCATTGGTGGTTGGGCTTTTGGTGGCTGCACTGGCTTGACGAGCATCGCTCTTCCCCAATCGTTGAAGACGATTCCTGCTTATGCTTTCTATGGATGTACGGGACTGACAAATATTGATATTCCTGAAACGGTTACCGAGATTGGATATGATGCATTTCGTGGCTGTACGGGTTTGACAACAATAAAACTTCCATCATCTCTCAGAAGCATCGAACATGGTGCATTTTCCGAGAATCCAAACCTGATTAGTCTTGAGATTCCTAACAATGTGTATTATATTGATTATGGAGCACTGTTGATGAGCGGCGGCAGCTTAGTAAGTTTGAAAATAGCAAGCGATAATCAGTATTATGACTCGCGTGAAGACTGTAATGCCATTATCCGAACATCGACCAATGAGCTTATCGTTGGATGCAATAGCACCGTTCTGCCCACTACAGTGACTTCGATTGGCGAGAGTGCGTTTTCGGGGTGCGTCGGGTTGACCAGTTTTGAGATTCCCGCTACGATTACCAACATTGGCTCAAGTGCGTTTTTGAGATGTACTAATTTGGAAAGAGTCACCCTTCCGAACACAATTACTACCATCCCTTATTTGGCTTTCTATCATTGCGAGAAACTTTCCAGCATCACAATCCCTGAGACGGTAGAAAGTTTAGGTACAGAGCCGTTCGCATATTGTTATGCTTTATCCCGAGTAATCAGCAAGCCGCTGGTACCTCCTACAAACGAAAGCATATATGCATTTGATCACTGTAGCAACAATGCAGTACTCTTTGTGCCTTATGAGTCGCTCGAGGATTATCGTGCCGATAACGTGTGGGGCCGTTTCTCACGCATCGTGCCCTTTATCGGTTTTGGCCCCGGTGATGTGAATGGCGACGGCAATATCTCCATTGGCGACGCGGCCGACCTGATTGACCAGTTGATCAATGGCGAAGACATTCCCGCCTATTATGACGTGGACGGCAGCGGCGCCGTGACCATCGGCGACATCTCGGCCCTCATCGACCTCCTCCTGGCCGGCAATCAATAGCGCTTTCGGTCGGGACATCTCCTATGCTTGAAGTGTTATTATTAACGGAATCAATACTCTCTATATAAAGATAAGAAGATGAAAAGAACACTATTTGCATTAATCACCTTGTTGGCAACAAGTACAGCTTTTGCCGATAGCTATTGCTTCATCGAGGATTTTGAAGTGAATGAATCAGAAATGGGAACGATGATTACAGTTCCTGTGAAGGCCTCCTTTGAGGGACGTGTGGACTCTTGGCAAGTGGAAATTGAACTGCCTGATGGCCTCTCTTATTATAACGTTGTAAGGGGAAACGATATGAGAAGTATCTCCTATTTGGATGAGAACGGTAATCAGGCTGCCCTGGATGCTCAAATCAATTCCAGCTACAATGAATCGGAGCACAGTATTACGGTTACAGGCATTACCTCACCAACCGAAGTGGGATACTGGTACAATAATGGGAGCCTGGAGCCCTATGGCACAGTCAAGTGGGAGCCGAGCCTCTACGAACAAATGTTCAAACTGAGGCTTTTTGTGGAATATTCATTCCTTGAAGAGCAGAACCAAACCATTACAGTCAAGACGATTCCCTATTCCGGCTCCGATCCCCGCGGCGGCACAGTTGCCGACATCGGTGATGCAGGGCAAGAATTCATAATGCAAACACAAGTACATGCATCCATCCCTTCGCCCATGCCTGCCATCTATTTTGTACCTGATGGTAACGGTGTATTGATTAGAGTGGATTTTGACGGGGTTTTGTTGTACGCAATCACTGTCAATGGGGAAGTGATAGAGCAATCTTCGTGTTCTTATGCGCCCTTTGAATACTATATCTCTGCTGAATATGAAAGTGAAAGAGTCATCGATGTGTATGCTTCTGAGATTGTGCCTGGATATGACCAAGGTCCTGAGGCGCATGAAACCATTGTATTGGCTCAGTTAGAAAGGCCATATACACCCCAACCCATCCTATCTTATGATGAAGATACTCATGTGGTTACTATCGAATATGAGGGTGATCTTTTTATGATGGTAAATGGCCTTGAAGTTAGTCCTGTAGAGAATGGTAACGGATCTGCCCGTTTGCAGCTTCATGCCGACGAATATGATGATGTGTCTTATTTCATCCAGGCTCAGGCAAACTTGGACTATCCTTATCTGCCGAGTTCGGTTGCTGAAATGCACGTCATGGTTCCGGCACAAGTACAGAAATATGACTTCATGGAGGGCGGCATATACTACAAAATCACCGGTGACCAAAAAGTGAACGTTTATTTTGAGTCAACCAGTTACAACTCCTATAGCGGCAATGTGGTGATTCCTGCTACCGTCACCCACGACGGTGTGACCTATAAGGTGACAGGCATCAACGAAAGGGCCTTCATGAATTGCCTCGACTTGACGGGTGTGACCATTGGCAGCAATGTCACTGTGATTGGTAACCGAGCCTTCGAGGGTTGTTCGAGATTGACGAGTGTGGTGCTGGGTGACTACGTCATCAACATCGGCGGCCTTGCATTCGGTGATTGCACCTCCTTGACCAAGGTGACGATTGGAAGTGGCGTCAGGAGCATCGGCCTTCGGGCTTTCGCAGGATGTACGGCATTGACTTCGGTATACTGCAAGCCTGCTGTGCCCCCTGTCATGATAGCGTCAAACTGCTTTGACTGCTACGCGACAGCGACGCTCACGGTTCATCCTGCAGTGATAGACTCCTACCGTGATGATGCCAAATGGGGCCAGTTTGCCACCATCGTCGAGAGTGTCGCCGTCAATCCAGAACCTGCCGATGCCAACGGCGACGGTGCCGTGACCATCGGCGACATCTCGGCCCTCATCGACATGCTCCTGGGCAATAATTGATGCAATAAAGACAGAAGGTAAACACTAAGTGCCCTCATGATGCCTTTCCTTGGACATCATGGGGGCATTTACCATCGAGGAGACAGGCTGTTTGATGCCTTTAAAGGATTCTTCATCAGCCTTTTGGATGACGAATCTTTTTCAATACCTGCTAGTCCTCCTTTGGCAACATAAGCATAATAGCCATCTAAGAATTCCTCGTTAGAGTAATGGATGCCGATGGTGTAGCTGTAACCGGTGGGTACAATATAACAGCATGTTCCTTGAACTAACGGGTTCATGTATGGGTCTCCAAGAACGGCTTCATACATCTCCTCTGGAGCGCCATAGGCTATGCCGTTAATCATGAAATAGAATGGACAAGAATCAATGAATTCGGGATATATGAGGTCCAAAACATCTATATAGTCACCGTTCGAACCTAACTGGAGTTCGTAGTAATTTTTTTTGCCGTTCGCTGTGATTAGAACCAACCAGTAACCTGTCTGAGGGACGGAGGTGTCGCTATGCACCAGAACCCTTTTCCATGCATAGCCGCTGTTCATTTTGCCTTCGGCCCAGGAGTAGGCCGATACAATATATTCTGTGTCTTCGTCTGTCTGTTCAAAGGTATAGGGGTTTTCTACTACCTCATTGTTAACCATCAGTACGACGTTATCGGGGCTGATGGCGCTGACAGTGAAGGTGTCTTTGTCATAGATGATAACAGGTTTCACAGCAACCTTGGAAGGATCAGGCTGACAATAATCAATGATGATTTGTATAATGATATTGATATCGTCGATGTTGACTTCTTGGTCATCATTGACGTCACCTGACAAGTCGGTGCCTCCGTTCAGGATCATATCAAGGACAGAATTGATATCTGAGATGTTCACCTCGCCGTCACAGTTCACGTCTCCAATGATGATTTCATTATCGATAGACTCGACGTTGGCAAAAAGTTTCCATCCGGTTGCTGTTAAGTAATCAGGAATTGAGGCAAATGGGACATATAATGTCGCCTCGTCATATGTATTATTGTTGAAGACCGTGCTTCCCTGCAATGTGGGATGTGTTTGGGCTTGGCATATCACTTTGCTCAATGAGTTGCAGTCTTTAAAGGCATAGTAACTAATGGACATTATGCCATTGCCAATGGTGACACTGCTGAGGCTCTTACATTGTTCAAATGCCGAGGTCCCGATACTAGTCACGTTATTAGGAATAACAATACTGGTCAATCCACTTCCCATAAAAGCCCAATTGCCGATAGCTGTTACAGAATTGGGGATGACTACCGTTTGTAGGTTCTGGCAATTCTCAAATGCACTATATCCGATAGCGGTTACAGTGTATGTGGTATCATTGAACACCAGCGTGTCAGGAATGATAACTGTTTCACTTTCTCCATTGTATAAGCTCAGACATGCGGTATTATCGCTAGTGCGGTTGAAGTACATGCCGTCAACAATGATGAAATCGTTGTCGATGGGGATGATTCTTGAAAACCATTTCCATGGCTCGGTCTCACGATATAACGCTTCTAGAGGTGATGGAACAAAAAGGGATGCGTTTTGATAGACCGTGCTGGAAAAGCAATTGGCGCGTGCTGTGGGAGGATATCCGCTGAAACATGTTAAAACAACTATATTAGAGTTATAAAAAGCATTGTTCCCAAGTGATAGAGAAGCCGACTCAAGTGTTACATCAGTCAGGCTGGAGCAATTCCTGAATGCGTTGTTGCCGATTTGGTTAATGTTCATTGGGATTGTGAGCTTTTTCAACCCAGCTCCATTGAAAGCGTCGTCTCCGATGTCGGTCACGTTCTCAGGCAGTTCAATGGTACTCAAGGCTGTACACTCCTTAAAAGCACTGTGACTAATGGCACTGATACCGCTTCCGATGGTAACATTGCTAAGGCTCTTGCATTGTTTAAATGCCGAAGTCCCGATGCTGGTCACGTTATTAGGGATAACAATACTGGTCAAGCCGCTCTTCATGAATGCATTGTCTCCGATGTCGGTCACGTTCTCTGGCAGTTCAATGGCTCTCAAGGCTGTACACTCCTTAAAGGCGTTGGGACTAATTGCGCTGATGCCGAAGCCGATGGTCACATTGCTTAGTTTGTCGCATTGTTCAAATGCCGAGGTCCCAATACAGGTTACGTTATCAGGAATGACAATACTGGTCAACCCGCTTTTCATGAACGCATTGTCACAGATGGATGTCACTTCGTCTGGTATAACGATTGAAGATAATGCATTGCAACCTTCAAACATATGGTCTTGAATTGTTGTGATAACATGATTCAATTCAACGTGCTTAAGGTAAGTACAGTTGAAGAATACTGCCGTTCCCATGGCGCTGACTGAAGAGGGGATGGTTACCTGACTCAGTCCGGTTCGTGAGAAGGCGTTGCTTCCAATGCTTGTGATGGAAGAAGGAATCACAACACTTTTAAGACCGGTACATGATGCGAAGGCTTTCTCGTTGATGGCGGTCACGTGATAGGTCTTGCCGCTGAACCTCACGGTGTCAGGGATAATAAGGTCCCCTGAGTATTTATAATTTGGATTTTGGCTTATCGCAACGCTTTCATCTGAGAGTATGATATAAGTAATGCCATTCTTCACGAAATCATACTGCTGTGGATTTTGGGAACCTTCGTCGGGACACACTCCGTGTAACATCTGGTGGGTTTCGGATGGCGTGAAGCCGCCACCATTCATGGCATCCAACTCAAAGTAGCCGTCATAGAGTCCGTCCCATCCCCAATTGACGTGAAACTTGCTGCCATCATAGCCGTCGATAATGAAACTGTGACTTGTATAATAGTTCATGCCAGAGTAGATGACTGGTCTTGATGCCGACAAGTCTTCAAGCAGCAGTGCCGTCCAGTCTTCATCACTGTATTCCGAGCGGTCAAGATAAGTGGCGCCTTGGTTGTAACCAAATATTTTCAGTCCTTTAAGTTGTTCGCTCATCAAGGCTCCGCTACTGGCGATGGTGTAGTCCATTTTGCTGGCTTGTCCGCAATAACGCATCAGTGTCGCAACTGCTTTGCCTTGATCTTGGGTATAAGTGCCTTCATGATAGGAGTCCAGCATCAGGTCCCATTCCACCGATGTGGGTAAAAGTGCTTCAACCTGAATATGCAGTTCTGAAGTCATGTAGGATGGCAGTTCAGGCAAAACAGATGGAAATTTCCAATAATTCATTACTTGGGCCATCGATGTGGCGACGCATCCAGTGATACAAGGTTTACCATCCACTGTGGGGCAGAGGTCACGATAGGGTGTACGTTGCCCCCATTCGGTATTGATTAATTGGGACACAGTTGTCGATGGTGTAGATAATTGGCGCGGTATGATTCCAGGGTGATTGATGAGATGTTCAATCTGCTCGGAATAGTGATTGAGCATCCACCGCAGATTGTCGGGCAGATTGCTCATGTCGATGGCTCCGTTGCCATAGGCAAGCACAACATTGGCTCGGTCATCACCCGCAATGATAACAAACGCGCTGCCGTCACTGGCATTAAATATATAGTAATCGGCAGCAGTGGTTTTAGCCGTAGAATGCTCGATGTGTGCAAGCTGCCATGTTTTGTGATTTGAAAGGATGCCGTCATTCCCCTTTGATGCCATAAAGCGGGTTGCCGTAGCAAGTGCTGACTCGACAGACAACTCTGTTGCCGTCATCGTCATCGCTGCCAGAGCGAGAACGAGCGCCATCAAGTATTTTTTGTGTCGGTTCATGAGAGTAAGGGGCATAGTTGTTACATTGAATCTATGGCTGCAAAAATATATAGAAATCTGCTGATATACAAATAAATGACTGTTTTTATATGTGCAGAGCTTCTCGTGAAGGCCAGTTAGCTGGAATGGGCATCGGTGGCCAGGAGGCGGTGTCCCAGGCGGCAATAGATGCACTTTCGGGCTTCGCAGTAGTTGCGGCGCAGCTGGATCAGGGCCTGGCTCGTCAAGGCGTCCTCGCATTTGATGCCAGCCGACTTGAACATCGTCACGATGCTGTTCTGCTCGGGGCGGATGTCTTCGAGCAGGGCGATGGCGCGGTCCGTCATCTGGTAGTCGTCGGTCATCTCCCCACGGGCATAGTAGAGTGGGGCAACAGTGTTGATCAGCACGATGTCGATGCTGCTGTTCGACAAAGCGCGTCCTGCATTGGGCGACGGCTTGCCAAATGAGTAGTGCGTCGTCCAGTAGCCGCTCAGTTCAATGTCAAAGAGCTGGCGCAGCGCCTTCGTGTCCCCGGCATGCAGGATATCATTCATCAGGTTGAAACCGCCCTTGACAAACTGGGCCAGCAGCGCGATGCGGCGATAGGGGAAATTCTGAGGGCGGCTGCGGAACAGGCGCCATGCCGTTCCCTCAATGGGACGCAGCGAGAATTTGTTGGCCAGGAAAGCATATTCGCGCGTGAGTTGCTGGTAGTAGCTCTCGGCGTTGTGTGCGCCGCTCAACAGTCCTGCCTGCCCGAACAGCAAAGCCTCGACCTGTACAATCGAGTCGCTGTGCTTGTGCAGCAAGCGCAGCGGCGTCACTCTCGCAAGCCGCTCAAAGGCATCGTTGTTGATGCCGAAACCCAACGTCCTGGCCAGCATCACATAGCAGATGTCTTCCCAACTGCCATGGTAGCGGTCATACAGCTCGCGCACACGGTCCACCTTGCCATGTAACCGTTCAAACGCCAGCGCCTCGATCCACTCGGTGACGGTGAGTTGCGGCACTTCCTTTAGGCGGGCCGCACATGGCAGCTCCACCCGAGCGTTGACCAGACGGTCATAGCACTCGTTGAAGCGCGGCGACACCCGCAACTCGACTTGAGGAATAATCTCGCCGTTGATGCGTGTGACGGGCGCGTCATCCTTCTCTACCACATGCAGGATCACGCTGTCATAGGCCGGGTCCTCGTCGTGGTGATGGCGTTTCCAGTCGCTGGCACGCACATGGATTTCCACATTGCCCACCCACAGCCGGCCATCAATTTCCACCTTGGCGTTGAAAAAGTCAGGGCCCGCATCAGTGTTGAGCAGGCCAGGGTCAATCACGCGCACACGGCGCCCGTCGTTGGTCACCATGTCCTCGCTGAGCCACAGCCTGTGCTGCCAGATGTATTGCAACAGTCCCTCCATCACAATTCGCCAGTTCACACAATTCTATTGGTGACAAATGTACTGCTTTTTTCGCCTCTTGCCTATCTCCATGAACCGAAAATGCTTGATGGAAAAGATTTTTTTGAAAAATTTCAGAAAAAATTTGGTCACGTCAAAAAGTCGACGTATCTTTGCAGTCGCTTTTGAAAAGGTACCTTAGCTCAGTGGTAGAGCAGTGGACTGAAAATCCGCGTGTCCCTGGTTCGATCCCCGGAGGTACCACATCAAAAACACGAAGCGACCGACTGAGAAATCAGCCGGCCGTTTTTCGTGTGGATGTATGGGAGAATACTATTAGAGTCCGGGAAACAGTCTATTTAATTGTTCTAATTCATTGATCGACAGCTTACTATAGGCGTCAACCTATCTTGGGGCTTGTTTTAGGGCCGCTCTCGCCCAACGGGCGAGCCTCTGCGTAACCCGTGGTAATGTCGGCAATCGAGCGGAGCGAGAGAGCCAGCATCACCACGGGTAATGATGTACGTAAGAATGTCGCTGAAAGCGACCCCCTTGACTGTTACGGGTATTGGGGTCACTCAGATGTCACCCTCCAGGTGTTTTGCCCGCATAACAAATGTCCCTGCCTGATTCATCATGAACTATGTTTACCGGACAGTATTAGGGAAATGGGCATGACAGTGATGAAAAATGAAAAATCCTTATTACCTTTGTGGGCGAAACTTTAAATCAAGGATTATATTAACCGTTATTAATTTCTAAACATTTTGATTATGAAACAGCTTTTCCGTTTTTCCATCATGCTGCTGGCACTCCTGTTGCCCGCACTCACCTACGCTCACGACTTCAAGGTCGATAGTATCTATTACAATAGAATCAATGACAATGAAGTCGAAGTAACCTATGGGCAAATTTTTGACCATCGGTATCAATACCACGGCGCGGTGACTATCCCAGCCGCCGTCACCTACGATGGAACTACCTACTCGGTAACTTCTATCGGTGAAGGGGCGTTCTTAAGATGCCCTAGGCTGACCAGCGTCGACATCCCCAACTCGGTGACTTCTATCGGAGACTATGCGTTCGAGGAATGCCCTGGTCTGACCAGCATCGTCATCCCCAACTCGGTAACTAAGATCGGTCGCCAGGCGTTCGCTTACTGCACAGGCCTGACCAGCATCGACATCCCCAACTCGGTAACAGCTATCAGTTCCTACGCGTTCTATAATACAGCATGGTACGATAACCAGCCAGACGGATTGGTCTATGCCGGCATGGTCGCTTATAAGTATAAAGGCACGATGCCAAGCGGAACGAATATGACTTTAAGAGAAGGAACATTAGGCATAGCTATCTGCGCGTTCATGGAGTGCACAGGCCTGACCAGCATCGTCATCCCCAACTCGGTAACAGAGGTCGGTATCTTGGCATTCATGGATTGCCCTGATCTGACCAGCATCGTGGTAGAAAGTGGCAATCCAAGATATGATTCGCGCAACAACTGCAATGCAATTATAGAGAGTGCCTCTAATACGTTAATTGTTGGCTGCAAGAACACGACTATCCCCAACTCGGTAACTAAGATTGGTCCCTGTGCGTTCTTTGGCTGCGATGGTCTGACCAGCATCGATATCCCCAACTCGATAACTTCTATCGGTGACAACGCGTTCCAGTACTGCGCTGGGCTGACCAGCATCGTCATTCCCAACTCGGTAACTGAGATCGGTGACTGGGCGTTCGCTGACTGCACTGGGCTGACGGATGTGTATTGCTACATTGCTGACCTCTCGAGCGTATCGACAGGGAATAATCGATTCGAATTGGATAATGGTGATTACTCTGGCCGTACGCTGCATGTGCTGCAGGGGACGGGTGATGCCTACCGGGCTAACAAGAACTGGTATCCGTATTTTGAGCGGATAGTGGAAGATATATTCATGGGTGACGTGAATGGCGACCTTGAGGTTAACATTGCTGATGTGAACGCCGTCATCGACATCATCCTAAATGGTAGCGAGAATCCCAGCGGTGACGTGAACGGTGATAGCGAAATCAATATCGCCGACGTCAATGCCCTAATCGACATCATCCTGAGCGGTAACCAGAATTAG
>Ga0310694_10007461_pt1 | contig 10264 bp, 5 predicted proteins | sample 174DNAGHGhighgp2_FD_203884 | JGI IMG/M metagenome (GOLD analysis project Ga0310694, IMG submission 203884) | Sheep rumen microbial communities from Palmerston North, Manawatu-Wanganui, New Zealand - 1742 DNA GHGhigh gp2 (v2) (version 2) | ecosystem: Host-associated > Mammals > Digestive system >... | reverse complement strand
GAACGTGACTCGTACGACTCCGGTATCCACCGAAGAGCTCTCACTCCGCGGACGCTTCGCAGCTGTTTCGGCTGCCGTAGCATCTCGTGCGAAAGACCTCAACAAGATGGGTCCGGACAAGACTGCCTTCAACGCGCAGAAGGATCTGCCGGGTGGCAAAAAGACCATGAAGAAGTACCTCTGGTCTCTCGAATTAGCCGCTTGGGATGATGCCCATCCGCAAGGCTAATCGAAATGAAAAAAGCGTCCTCGTGGCGCTTTTTTCTATTTTTCTCTTGCATATATGAAAAATTTTTTGTAATTTTGCAGCCGATTTATGTGCGCATATAAATAGGCGCGCATATAAGTGCGTGAAAACAATGCAGAAGAGTGAGTTTACACAGGACGAAGAGTTGATGATCCAGCGCGAGTTTCAGGCGCTGTTGGACGACTATGCGCATACGCCCCACCGGCAGAAAGTGGAGTTGATCACGCATGCGTTTAACTTTGCGCACAAGGCGCACTATGGGGTTCGTCGTCTGAGTGGCGAACCGTATATATTGCATCCGATAGCTGTCGCGCGCATCTGTGTACGGGAGATCGGTCTGGGTAGTACGAGTATCTGTTCGGCGTTGCTGCATGATGTAGTCGAAGATACGGATTATACGGTGGAGGACATCGCAGGGCTCTTCGGCGACAAGATTGCTCAGATCGTATCCGGTCTGACGAAGATCAGCGGAGGTGTTTTCGGCGAACAAGCGAGCGAGCAGGCGGAGAACTTCCGTAAGTTGTTGCTGACGATCTCCGATGATATCCGCGTGGTGCTGATCAAGATCGCCGACCGACTGCATAACATGCGAACCCTTGGTGCGCAGCCGAAGGACAAGCAATATAAGATTGCCGGCGAGACACAGTATATCTATGCGCCGTTGGCTCACCGCTTGGGTCTGTTCCCCATCAAGACGGAATTAGAGGATCTGAGTTTCAAATACGAGCACCCCGAGACCTGGCAGGAGATACATGATAAGTTGGAGGCGGTGAAGGAGCAACAGATGGCGAGCTTTGAGCAGTTCGCCGTACCTATCCGCGAGCGGTTGACGAGCATGGGCTATACCTTCACCCTCAAAGCGCGTATCAAATCCGTCTATTCGGTATGGAAGAAAATGGTGCGTCAGCAATGTGCGTTCGAAGACGTGTACGACCTGCTGGCGGTGCGTATCATCTTCACGCCCAAGGATTCGCTGAGCGAGAAAGACCAATGCTGGATGATCTACTCCGCGATCACGGAGTTCTACCGTCCCCACCCCGAGCGTATCCGCGACTGGATCTCCACGCCCAAATCGAACGGTTATGAGGCGCTGCATGTGACCGTGATGGGTAAGAACGGCGAGTGGATAGAAGTGCAGATCCGTACCGACCGCATGAACGAGATAGCCGAACGGGGTTATGCCGCGCACTGGAAATACAAGACCGGCGAGTCGGACGATAGCGAACTGGATAAATGGATCCGCGAGATAAAGGATATCCTGGAGCACCCCGACAAAGATGCGATGGAGTTCCTCGGTACGTTCAAACTCAACCTCTTTGCGCAAGAGGTATTCGTCTTCACGCCGAAGGGTGAGATCAAGACCATGCCTGCCGGTTCAACGGCTTTGGACTTCGCTTTCCTACTCCACTCCGAGTTGGGTGAACATTGTATCGGTGCGAAGGTGAACCATTCGCTGGTACCGCTTTCCTATCGTCTGAAGGGCGGTGACCAGGTGGAGGTACTTACTTCGAACAGTCAGCACCCGCAGCGTGAATGGCTCGACATGGTGACGACCGCCAAGGCGAAGGACTGTCTCAACCAGTATTTCCGTCGGGAGGAACGCCATTATATCAAGCACGGCGAGCGACTCGTCAACGATGCCATCCAGATGGACAAAGACCTGGAGCAGAACCGCGACATGAGTTTGGCACGATTGTTGAGTTACTACCATATGACACAACCGCAGGAACTGTACCTGCATGTGGGACAAGGAACGATTCGGCTCGATAATATCCACGACATCGTCTTCCCCAAACGCGGCTGGCGGTCGTATATACCGTTCTTGGGGAATGATAAAACGAGCGCGGCTCAGCCGCTCAATGATACGCCTGCGGCGTCTAATGATGCAGCCAAGTCCAAGAAGAAGGGACCGAAGACGATTGAGTTGACGGACGATGATATGGGGAAGAAGTTTGTGCTCAGTAACTGCTGTCATCCTATCCCGGGCGACGAGGTATTAGGCTATCTGGACGACAAAGGGGTGATGCGGATCCATAAGATCGACTGTCCGGAGGCGAACCTGCTCAAGACCAGTTACGGCAAGCGGATCTATGCCGCTACATGGAATACCCACCGCGTGCAGTCCTTCGTGGAGACCATCGAGGTCAAAGGTATCGATAAATTCGGCGTGTTCATCCATGTGATGCAGACCATGACCCAGGATTTCCACATCAACATGCGCGCCATCAATATATCCAGCGAGGACGGTATCTTCAAAGGAACGATGGAGATTTATGTCTATGACCGCTCGGAACTGGACGAACTGTTGAAAGCATTACGCAAGATAGATAACATCAAAGAAGTAAAACGATATGAAAAAGATTTTTAGTACTCTTTTCATGGCACTCACAGTAGTAGCCATGTTTGCACAGGATCCTGTGATCACATTCGAGAAAACCGAACATGACTTCGGTAAGATTCATGAGGAAGACGGTCGTGTTTCCACCGTTTTCGAGTTCAAGAACGAAGGTATGACGCCGCTCGTACTGAGTAACGTACGTGCCAGTTGCGGTTGTACCACTCCGACGTGGACCAAAGAACCCGTAGAGCCGGGTCAGACCGGTAGCATCACCGTGACCTATAACCCGAACGGTCGTCCGGGTCGTTTCCAGAAGACCGTCACCATCACTTCGAATGCCACCGAGCCGACGAAGAAAGTGTATATCAAGGGTGAGGTGCTGCCGAAACAGGCTAAGCCGGTGAACAAGTACACGATCGCAGTAGGTGATCTGAGTATGAAAGTGATGACGCTCGACCTCGGTACGATCAAGAAAGGTGAGAGCAAGAGCGGTGAACTGGAGTACGCTAACCTCAGCGGTGCTGCCCACAAAGTGGAACTGGCTACCAATGCCGCCAATGCCTATGTCATCAACCAAGTGACCCTGCCGGAGATCCAACCCAACGAGATCGGTAAGTTCGTCTTCTCCCTCGATACCAAACTGACCAAGCTCTACGGACCGGTAGAGGTATATGCCTATGTAGTGATCGACGGTAAGAAAGAGGTGAGCGACAGTTACAAACTGGTCATCAAAGCGAACATCGTCGAGGACTTCTCCAACCTCAGCGTGGAGGACAAGCAGCAGGCTCCGATCATCGAGACCGCAGCTGAACTGAACATAGGTAAGATCCCGGCTAACAAAGTAACCAAGTACGTCTTCCCTGTGAAGAACAGCGGTGTCAACCCGCTCGAGATCCGTCGTGTCTATGTCACCGACAGCAAGATCCTCAAAGCGAAAGGACCGAAAGCGATCAAGTCAGGTAAGAAAGGAAACATCACCCTGGATATCAACACCAAAGATATCGCGAAAGGCCTGATCATCGTGCGCGAAGTGACCGTCATCACCAATGACTATGTCACCCCGGTTAAACGCATCAAACTGACCTTCGAAGTAGAATAATGATCGACCATCCGGAAAATAGCGCTGAGTACAAAGGCTTGACGGTCAACGCAGGCGTAGAGAACCTGCCGTCCGTCAATCCCTATGCCACTTTCCGTCGCAAGAAGACGGTGCTGACCCCCGAAGCCTACTTCGAGGGTATCCGTCGCGGGGACATGACCATCCTCAGCCAGGCCGTGACGCTCGTGGAGAGTAACCTGCTGGCAGATCAGCAGATCGCGCAGAAAGTGATCGAACTCTGCCTACCCTATGCCGGTAACTCCATCCGCGTAGGTATCACCGGTGTTCCGGGTGCCGGTAAGTCCACTTTCATCGAAGCGCTCGGGAGCGAGTTATGCGATGCGGGTAAGAAACTCGCCGTGCTGGCTATCGACCCGTCCTCCGAACGAAGCAAAGGGTCTATCTTGGGCGACAAGACCCGTATGAACGAACTGTCCGTCAAGTCGAACGCCTTTATCCGCCCCAGCCCGAGTGCGGGTTCGTTAGGCGGTGTGGCGCGGAAGACCCGCGAGACGATCGTGCTCTGCGAAGCGGCAGGTTTTGATACGATTCTTTTGGAGACGGTCGGTGTCGGTCAGTCTGAGACAGCGGCTCACTCGATGGTCGATTATTTCCTCCTGCTCCAGGTCACCGGTACGGGCGATGAACTGCAAGGTATCAAACGCGGTATCATGGAGATGGCGGACGGCATCGCAATCAACAAATGCGATGGAAATAATATAGAACGCGCACGCGCGGCGCGGGTGAGTTTCAAGAATGCGTTGATGCTCTTCCCGCCCTCCGAGAGCGGATGGAAACCCGAAGCGATCTGTTGTTCGTCCATTGACCATAGCGGTGTGATGGAGGTATGGAAAAACATCGAGGACTATATCGCCTTCACCAAAGCCAACGGCTATTTCGATGCCCATCGTACCGAGCAGGCCAAGTACTGGATGTACGAGACCATCAACCAAGCCCTGCTGGACGGCTTCTACAAAAACGAGAAAATGGAGCACCAGATCGAAGTGGCGGAAAGACAAGTATTGAATAACGAGATAAGCAGCTTCATCGCTGCCCATAATTTACTGACTGCTTATGGCAGGAACAACGAAAAATAACAAACGCACCGCTCAGACCACCATCATCAAGGTAGGCGCTAACGAGATGGGTAAGTTACCCCCGCAGGCACAGGAGTTGGAAGACTCCGTGCTCGGCGCTATCATGCTGGAGAAAGATGCGTACGGAACAGTAGCCGACCTGTTGCGACCGGAGGTGTTCTACAAAGACCAGAACCGTATGGTCTATGAAGCCATCCGTGAACTGGCAGGTAAGGAGCAACCTACCGACGCCCTCTCCGTAGCGGAGAAAATGCGCAGTCTCGGTACGCTCGACAAAGCGGGCGGTGCCGTCTATATAGCTGAACTGACCCGCCGTGTAGCTTCTGCCGCACACCTGCGTTACCATGCGGAGATCATCGCCAAGAAAGCTACGGCGCGTGACCTCATCGCCATGGCGGCCCAGATAGAAGAGAAAGGATTTGACGAGACGCAAGATGTAGATGAACTGATGCAGGAAGCCGAAGCAGGCATCTTCGAGATCAGTCAGCGTTCGCAGAAACGTGATGTCACGCAGATAGACCCGGTCATCGAGGAAGCCTTTGCCCGTATGGAGAAAGCCTCCCGTAACGACGGCTCGATATCCGGTATCCCCTCGGGTTTCCATGCGTTGGATAAGATCACTTCCGGTTGGCAGACGCCCGACCTGATCATCATCGCCGCCCGTCCTGCGATGGGTAAGACCGCTTTTGTGCTCTCGATGGCAAAGAACATGGCCATCGACCGCAATATCCCTGTTGCTATCTTCTCGCTGGAGATGAGTAATGTGCAGCTCGTCAACCGTCTTATCATGAATGTGTGCGAACTGGAAGGCGACCGTATCAAGACCGGTAAGATGAGCAGGGAAGAGGCCTTGCGACTCAATACGAAGATCAATATCATGAAGGGTAAACCGCTCTATTTGGACGACACCCCTTCGCTCTCGATCTTCGAGTTACGCTCCAAAGCCCGCAAACTGGTGCGCGAGCATGGGATCAAGATGATCATCATCGATTACCTGCAACTCATGAACGCACAGGGTTCGTCCTTCGGTAGCCGCGAACAGGAGGTAAGTATCATATCCCGTAACCTCAAGGCACTTGCCAAAGAGCTCGACCTGCCTATCATCGCCCTCTCGCAGCTCAACCGTGGTGTGGAAGCGCGTCAAGGCGTGGAAGGTAAGACCCCGCAGTTAAGCGACCTGCGTGAGTCGGGTGCTATCGAGCAAGATGCCGACATGGTTTGTTTTATCCATCGTCCCGAGTATTACCACTTGTACAATGATGACAAGACCGGTAAGGACCTCAGAGGTCTCGCGCAGATCATCGTGGCTAAGCACCGTAACGGTGCTACGGACAGCATCTGGCTTCGTTTCCGCGGTAAGTTTGCCAAGTTCCAAAACGAGGAAGAAGCGATCGATCCGGACGAGTTAGGCGGTGCACAACTGGAACCGCAGGGCAGTGTGTCCATCCAATCCAGTATGAATAGTTTAGGTGAAGATTTAAGTCAATTTCAATTATAGTCGAAAGATAAAAGTCGAAAGATAAAAGCATATGCAAAGAACAGTAATTATAGATGCATTGAAGCGCACCGATTTCGGGGCAGAGATTAATGTAAGAGGATGGGTTCGCAGCCGTCGCGGTAATAAACAAGTGTCGTTTATCGCCCTCAATGACGGTTCGACCATCAAGAACATCCAGATCGTGGTGGACCTGGAGAAATTTGACGAGGAGCGCCTCAAACCCGTTACTACCGGTTCGTGTATCTCCGCTACAGGTATTCTGGTAGAGAGTCAGGGTGCCGGTCAGGCGGTAGAGATCCAACTGAAGGACCTCGAGGTATATGGTACCGCCGATCCCGAGAAATATCCGCTGCAGAAGAAAGGTCTGAGTATGGAGTTCCTTCGCACAATCGCCCATCTGCGTCCGCGTACGAACACTTTCGGTGCGGTCTTCCGTATCCGTCATAACATGGCTATAGCGATCCATACCTATTTCCATGAGCACGGATATTTCTATTTCCATACGCCGCTCATCACGGCTTCGGACTGCGAAGGAGCGGGTCAAATGTTCCAAGTGACGACCAAGAACCTCTATAACCTCAAGTACGACGAAAACGGACAGATCGATTATAGCGATGATTTCTTCGGTAAGCAGGCCGCCCTCACCGTTTCCGGTCAGTTGGAAGGTGAACTCGGCGCCATGGCGTTAGGTAAGATATACACCTTCGGTCCTACTTTCCGTGCGGAGAACAGTAACACCCCGCGGCACTTGGCGGAGTTCTGGATGATCGAACCTGAAGTGGCGTTCATCCAAAAGGACGAACTGATGGACCTGGAGGAAGACTTCATCAAATACTGCGTTCGCTGGGCACTGGAGCATTGTATGGACGACCTGGAGTTCCTCAACCAATTCGTGGACAAGGGTCTTATCGAGCGGCTCAAATCGGTAGTTGACACCGAGTTCGTTCGCCTACCCTACACCGAGGGAATCAATATCCTGCAGGCAGCCATCAAGAACGGTAAGAAATTTGAGTTCCCCTGCAACTGGGGCGATGACCTGAGTTCCGAGCACGAGCGTTTCCTCGTAGAGGAACATTTTGGCAAACCCGTCATTATGACCGACTATCCGAAGGATATCAAGGCCTTCTATATGAAGATCAACGAGGACGGTAAGACCGTACAAGGAACCGATGTACTCTTCCCGCAGATCGGCGAGATCATCGGTGGTAGTGTGCGCGAGGAGAGTCTGGAGTTGCTGAACAACGAGATCGAGCGTCGTCACATCCCGATGAAGGATATGTGGTGGTACCTCGATACCCGTCGTTTCGGTAGTGCCCCGCACGCCGGTTTCGGTCTGGGCTTCGAGCGCCTGATGCTCTTCGTGACAGGCATGCAGAACATACGCGATGTGATCCCCTTCCCGCGTACACCCAAAACCGCAGAATTTTAAATAATTATCCATAAAACACACTAACAAACAATCGTTATGAGAAACAAACTCTTTACACTGATGGCTGTACTGCTGGTCTCCGTAGTGAGCATGGCACAGACATCGCTGAGAGGTAAGGTGCTTGATGAGCAGACGGGTCAACCTGTGGTGGGCGCACGCATCACCCTGGCGAACCAGAACATCTCCACCACCACGAACTCTTTCGGTGAGTACTCCCTGCTCTATCTGGAAGCCATCGAAGAAGAGGTAGTCATCGAGGCCGATGGTTACATGGCGGAACTGGTGCTGATCGAACTCGTGAGCGACCAGGTCAATGAAGTAGCCGATGTACCGCTCAAACAGGACTTAGTGGCGCAAAACCAAGACGAGATCCTGCTCAACCTCTCGGAAGAGGAGATGAATGATGATGAAGGTCGTTCGCAAGCCTTGGCAGCCAGCTCATCGGCCACTACCGATGTGTTCAACTCCACCACATCCTTCGCGTGGTCAACAGCCCGGTACCGTAACCGCGGTTACAACGCTGCCTTTTCGGAAGTGACATACATCGAGGGTCTGAACTTTGTATCGGCCGAACGGGGTCAGTTTAACTTCTCCGCGATGGGTGGTCTGAACGACGCAAGCCGTTACAAGGAAGTACTCAACCCGATGGAGGCGACGAACTTCACCTTCGGTAACATTGGTACATCGACCAATTACCTGATGGGTGCCAGCCGGTACGCACAGGGATGGAAAGTAGGCGGTGCAGGTACGAACCGTAACTACAAAGCGCGTGTGAACGCCACCTACTCGTCGGGCGTCATGTCCAACGGCTGGGCTGTAGTCGCACAGTTGGCTTACCGTTTCGCACCGCCCTTCGACAACAAGGGCATGATCGGCGAAGGTATCCATTACTACTCCTTGGGTTATTTCCTCTCGGCAGAGAAGATTTGGGAGAAAGGTCGCCTCAAACTCATCGCTTTCGGTGCTCCTACCGAGCGCGGACAGAACGCGGCCGTTACCCAAGAAGTATATGACCTGACGGGAACCAATAACTATAACCCCTATTGGGGCTACCAGAACGGCAAGGTGCGTAACAGTCGTATCGTGAAGTCCTATGACCCCACTTTCATCGCAGCGTACGAGCATAAGATCAAAGAGGAAGAGCGCTTCAAAGTGGCGGTCGGATACCATTACTCGATGTATTCCAACTCCGCGATCAATTATTTCAATGCGCCGAACCCAATGCCTGACTACTACCGTAACCTGCCTTCCTTCTTCTGGGACGGACAGATAGCCAACCCGAACGGAAACATCGAGAATACGAACTACATGCTCTACGGAGAGGACGGCCATTATCCTTGGGGTCTATTCATCGGTAATAGTCAGAAGTCTCCGGATAGCGGTTTGGGCGAAGGATTCATCGCCGACGACGGTAACTTGGTAGGTCCGTCTATCAATCCCGATGAGTATAACGCACTCGTTCACCTCTGGCAGAACCGCGACAACAAGACCACCCAGATTGACTGGGAGGCCATCTATGCCGCTAACTACGCCAATAATTACAAAGATGATCTGGCCGGTACGAAGACCGCTGCCCGTTATATGGTGGAGCGTCGCCATAACGACATCCAGGAAGTCATGGGTTCGTTCAATTATGTGAACGAGAACTACAAACATCTGAAAATGACCCTCGGCGTAGAAGGTAAGTTCTCGCAAGGTATTCATTATAAGACGATTGACGACCTGCTGGGCGCTAACCAATGGATCGATATCGATGCCTTTGCAGACCGTGATATCAAGGAGTTGGCAACCAACAGCGGTTTCACGCAGGCTGATATCGCAAATGTGCGTAAGAACGAGATCGCCAGCAATTATAACGATACCATCCGTTCTACCCGCCAGCATTTTGGTTATGACTACCGCATCAACATGGGTAACGCCAAAGCATGGTTCCAGAATGAATGGAGTTTCCATGAGGTGGATTTCTACTACGGCTTGCAACTCACCTACAGTTCGATGCAGCGTCTGACGAACATGGTGAACGGTCGTGCATGGTATCTGACCAAAGTGGCCAACGAACGCGGTTTGACTGATTCTTGGAAATACTACGGTTACAATGCGTACCAAGCTATCAAACCGCTGTCGGAGATCGATCCGGGAACAGGTCTTAACACCCTCAAGGCCGGTACACGCTACTACGGTGAAGCCCACCATTTCCTGGACCCGGCGTTCAAAATGGGCGTGACATACAAGATCAACGGTCGTAACCGCTTGAAAGTGAATGCGCTGGCAGAGACGCGCGCGCCGTACGCACGCGATGCTTATATATCTTCGCGCGTACACGATCGCGTAGTAGAGAATATCTACACCCACGATCATGCTAAGAACTGGCATCAGTTCTTCGCAGCCAGCGAGACTTTCGTTTCTGCAGACCTCACGTATGAGTTCAACTATCCTATCGTACGCGGTCGTATCACAGGATTCTTCACCCAGAGTTGGAACGGTACGGAACTCAACAGTTACTACGATGACGATGCCCGTACGCTCGTCAACCAGGCATTGACCGGTATCGACAAG
>Ga0310694_10007460_pt1 | contig 10264 bp, 10 predicted proteins | sample 174DNAGHGhighgp2_FD_203884 | JGI IMG/M metagenome (GOLD analysis project Ga0310694, IMG submission 203884) | Sheep rumen microbial communities from Palmerston North, Manawatu-Wanganui, New Zealand - 1742 DNA GHGhigh gp2 (v2) (version 2) | ecosystem: Host-associated > Mammals > Digestive system... | reverse complement strand
GACCGCTTCATCAATCGTGCCCACGTAGAGGAATGCGCTCTCGGGCAGATCGTCATGCTTGCCTTCGATGATTTCCCGGAATCCGCGCAGCGTCTCGCTGACGGGAACATATACGCCGGGAATGCCGGTGAACTTTTCGCTGACGAACAGGGGCTGACTCAGGAAGCGCTGAATCTTCCGGGCCCGGTTCACCAGCAGCTTGTCCTCCTCCGCCAGCTCGTCCATACCCATGATCGCGATAATATCCATCAGCTCATTGTACCGCTGCAGAATGCGCTGAACCTCCCGGGCGATCCGGTAATGCTCCTCGCCGAGCACCTCCGCGTTCAGAATCCGGCTGGTGGAATCCAGCGGATCCACGGCCGGATAAATGCCCTGGCTGGCGATGGAACGGGAAAGCACCGTGGTCGCGTCCAGATGGGCAAAGGTCGTGGCGGGCGCCGGGTCCGTCAGGTCGTCCGCAGGCACGTAAACCGCCTGCACAGAGGTGATGGATCCCTTGTGGGTGGAGGTAATACGCTCCTGCAGCATGCCCATTTCCGTGGCCAGCGTCGGCTGATATCCCACGGCGGAAGGCACGCGGCCCAGCAGCGCGGACACCTCGCTGCCCGCCTGAGTGAAACGGAAGATGTTGTCAATGAACAGAAGCACGTCCTGGTTCTCCTGATCGCGGAAGTATTCCGCGACGGTCAGACCGGCCAGGCCCACGCGCATACGGGCTCCCGGCGGCTCGTTCATCTGGCCGTATACCAGCGCCGTGTTGGAAAGCACGCCGCTCTCCTTCATTTCAAAATACAGGTCGTTGCCTTCACGGGTGCGCTCACCGACGCCGGTAAACACGCTCAGGCCGCCGTGCTGCTTGGCAATGTTATTGATCAGTTCCATGATCATAACCGTTTTGCCGACGCCGGCACCGCCGAACATGCCGATTTTTCCGCCCTTGGCATAGGGGCAGATCAGGTCGATGACCTTGATGCCCGTTTCCAGGATCTCGGTGGAGGTGGACAGCTCCTCAAACGCGGGCGCCGGCCGGTGAATATCCCACCGCTGCTCCGTCACCACTTCCGGACCGTCATCCACGACTTCTCCCAGCACGTTAAAGATCCGGCCCAGGGTTTCCCGGCCCACCGGCACGCTGATGCCCTTGCCCGTATCCGTAACGGTCACGCCGCGCTGCAGCCCGTCGGTGGATCCCATGGCGATGCACCGCACCGTATTGTCTCCGATATGCTGCGCCACCTCAACGGTCAGGGTACGGTCCCCGACAGGCAGGGTCAGCGCGTTATAAATCGGGGGTAGATAATCCTCTCCGAAATGGACGTCCACCACAGGCCCCATGACCTGGGTTACGATCCCCGTGTGTACTTTCTCCAAAGCTCGTTCCCTCCTCAGGAATCAATTTTGCCGGATCCGGCGGACATCACAGTCCGCTGCCGGCCACGATTTCCGTAATCTCCTGGGTAATGGAGTTCTGCCGTGCCCGGTTATACTGCAGCTGCAGGCGGTCGATCATTTCCTGGGCATTCTTGCCCGCGGAATCCATGGCCATGCGGCGCGCCGCCACCTCGCAGGCGAAGCTTTCCCGCACACAGGCCGTCAGCACGCCGCTCAGATAGGTCGGCACAGCGCCGCTGAGCACCGTGGCCTCATCCGGCTCAAACACCGGACCGGCACCGTTCTCCTTTTCGCCCTTTTCCAGCGGCAGCACCCACAGCAGGGTTGCCTCCTGGCTCATCATGGAGCGGTAGCGGGTATACAGGATGCCCAGCCGGCCGTACGCGCCCTCCAGAAAGTCCGCGCACAGCCTGTCCGCCAGCTTCTTGGCCTCGGCAGCCGGGAATTTCTCGGAGGAAACCACTGGCTGACCCCAGCGCTCGCAGGCGCGCTTGCCGATCGGAATCACCTCCGCCTCCGGTACGGTGGCCGCCAGGCGGAATACGTTGGCGTTATAGCCGCCCGCCAGTCCCCGGTCTCCCGCGATCACGATCAGGCGGGTGCCTTCTCCGCGGGGCTGCATGTAAGGGGACCGCTGGCATTCGGGCGAGGCTCTCAGCACGGAAACCACGTCCTCCATTGCGGAGGCATATTCCCGGGTCTGATTCATGGTCCGGGTCGCCCGGCGGATCTTGGAGGACGCCACCAGGCCCATGGCCTTGGTCAGATGCAGCGTGGAATCCACGCTGCGGATCCGCCCTCTCAGACTTTTGATATCAGCGCCCATCTCTTACCCCCTGAAGCTCCCCAGCGCTTTTTTCATCGCGTCCACGTCGCTGTCGTCCCAGTAACCCTGCTCGATCCTGTCCAGCAGTTCCGGGCAGCGGGCTTGCAGATTTTCATACAGTTTTTCTTCCCACTCGGACACCTTCGCGGGCTCCACCTCGTTCAGATAGCCGTTGATGACGGCGTAAACCACCGCAACCTGGCAGCCAACCCGCACCGGATGGGAGCGCTTCTGCTTCAGCACCTCCACAATGCGTTCGCCCAGCGCCAGACGGGATTTGGTATCCGCGTCCAGATCGCTGCCGAACTGCGCGAAAGCCTGCAGCTCACGGTACTGGGCATAGAGCAGCTTCAGCTCGCCGGCCACCTTTTTCATGGCCTTGATCTGAGCGGCGCCGCCCACGCGGCTGACGCTGATGCCGGGGTTGATGGCCGGACGGATACCGCTGTGGAAGAGCTCCGTCTCCAGAAAGATCTGACCGTCCGTGATGGAAATCACGTTTGTCGGGATATAGGCGGACACATCGCCGGCCTGGGTCTCAATGATCGGCAGGGCGGTAATGGAGCCTCCGCCGTATTCCGGCGCGACGCAGGCGGCCCGCTCCAGCAGGCGGCTGTGCAGATAGAACACGTCGCCCGGATAGGCTTCGCGTCCCGGAGGACGGCGGATCAGAAGGCTCAGGGCGCGGTAGGCCACCGCGTGCTTGCTCAGATCGTCATAGACGATCAGAACGTCCTTTCCCTTCGCCCGGAAATACTCCGCCATGGCGCAGCCGGAATAGGGAGCGATATACTGCAGCGGAGCGCTTTCGGCGGCACTGGCGCTGACGATGATCGTATAGGGCAGCGCGCCGGCCTTTTCCAGCTCCTGCGCGATCTGCACGACGCTGGTCCGCTTCTGGCCGATGGCCACGTAGATGCAGATCACGCCCGTGTCCTTCTGGTTCATGATCGTATCCACGGCAATGGTGGTCTTTCCGGTCTGCCGGTCGCCGATGATCAGCTCACGCTGACCCCGGCCGATGGGAATCATGCTGTCGATCGCCTTGATTCCCGTCTGCAGCGGAACGCTGACGCCCTTGCGCTGAATGATGCCCGGAGCGGGAGACTCCACCGGGCGGATCTCGGTGGTCTCCACCGGGCCCTTGCCGTCAATCGGCGCGCCCAGTGCGTTGACCACGCGCCCAAGCAGATTCTCGCCCACCGGAACGGACAGTGCCTCTCCGGTCCGGTAAACCACAGAACCCTCCCGAACGGTATCCCGGTCGGACAGGATGGCGACGGAAACCGTCTCCTCCTCCAGGTTCTGGGCCACACCGAAGCTGCCGTCCTCGAAGCGGAGCAGCTCATTGGCCATACAGGAGCGCAGCCCGTACACCGTGGCGATTCCGTCTCCCACGGTGATGACCGTGCCGTTCTCCTTCATTTCTATTTTGGATTCGTACTGTTTAATCTGTTCCTTAATGATACTGCTGATTTCTCCGGCCTTGGAGGTCATGCGTTCATCACATCCTTGATTTCATCCAGCTTATTCCTGATGCTTCCGTCGATGACTTTGCCATCCGCTTCCACCCGGATGCCGCCAATGAGGGAGGGATCCGTCTCGCAGCGCAGGGTCACCTTCCGGTTCAGTTTCTTTTCCAGCAGGGAGCGCAGCGCCACCGCCTCCGCCTCCCGCAGGGGGACCGCGGAGGTCACCAGGGCGACCGATTCGCCTCTGTACTCCCGGGCCAGCTGCGCATAGTCTCTGGCCATCGCGTTCAGGGCGTTCACATGGCCCCTGGCCACCATCATCCGCAGCACGCCCATCAGAACCTCCGGCACCTTGCCGCCGAAGGCATCATCCAGCGCTTTCAGCCGCGCCTCCCGCCCGATGGCAGGACTGGCCAGCAGCGCCTTGTATTCAGGCGTCTGCGTAAGAGCGCTCTCCACCGTAACCAGGCCTTCGGAGGTTTCCTCCAGCTTGCCCGCTCCGGCCGCCAGCTCGAACAGCGCTTCCGCGTATTCCTTACTTGTTGTTGTCATCTTCCGTTCCTATCTCCTGCAGGAAGGAATCGATCAGCGCGCGGTGATCCTCGGCGTTGATTTCCCTCTCCAGCAGCTTTCCGGTCAGTCTGGTGGATACGTCGGCGATTTCCCGCTTCATATCCTCCTCCGCCTTCTTCCGCTCCAGAACAGCGTCCGCCTCGGCCTGGCGGCGGATCTCCGCTGCCTTATTCCGGGCTTCCGCCACGATCTCATTGCCACGATATTCCGCCGTGCGCACCGCATCCGAGATCATCTGATCGGAGGTCTGCTGCGCGGCAGCCATCGCCGCCTCATAGTTCCGGCGGTTTTCCTCCGCTTCCTCCCGGGCGGACTGCGCTTTCGCGTAATCGCCGTCAATGGCGGCGCGGCGGTCATCCACCACCTTCATGACCCGCTTGAAGAGGAATTTTTTCACGATCCACGTCAGCAGCAGCAGATTGAGCAGCGAAACCAGAATCTGCCATATATTGACGGAAATCACATCTAATGTCTGCATGTCATTCCCCGTTCCGTTTCGTCGTTTTGCTTCCGCAGCGGGAGGCTTACTTCATCGCGTTCACAGCGTCCTTCAGGATGCCGGTGAAGATGCCGGGCGCCACGAAAATCAGCAGGATCGCCACAATCAGGCCGTAAAGACCGGTGGTCTCGGCGATGGCGCAGCCCATGATCAGGGTGGAGGTCACGTCGCTCTTGCACTCCGGCTGACGTCCGATCGCTTCGCAGGCCTTGGCCACGGCGTTACCTTCACCGATACCGGGGCCGATACCGGCGATCATCGCGCAGCCGGCGCCCAGTCCCAGCAGTCCCAGCATAATACCCATTGCAAGTTCCATTGTTCATTCCTCCGTTTTTTTCTTTACTGTCATCAGCCTTATGCGGCTGTCTTTCCCAATGCCTTCGCCCTGCGCGCCGCGCGCTTTTTCTTCCGGGCGTTCCATTCATCCCAGGGCACCGCTCCCGCCACATTCAGCATCGTCAGCATGGCGAAGATGAACGCCTGCATCAGACCGCTGAATACATCGAAATAAATGCTCAGCACCGCGGGAATACCAATGCGCAGGAAGGGGATATCCCCCAGGAAGCCGGGCAGCCAGCCCAGCAGCGTTTTGCTCAGCCCCGTCAGCGCGCTGCCCACCAGGGCGGAGATCACCGCGCCGGAGAGGATGTTGCCATAGTGACGGAAAGCCATGGACACGGGCGTGGCGAATTCGCCGATCACGTTCATGGGCGCGAACACGGGAATGGGCTTGAACAGCCCGCTCACGTAGTTCCATACACCGCCGCGGAATTTGTAGTACATGATCATGAAGAACACCAGCAGCGCCCACCCGAAGGTCACGTTCACGTCCCCTGTCGGGCTGAAAAGCCCCAGCAGGCAGATCAGCGAGGAGAACGCGCTCAGCGCCATGATCGCGCCGATGAAGGGTGCCCAGCTGTCAAAGTATGCGCCCATGTTGTTGTGAACCAGGCTCTGACACTTTTCCACGATCCATTCCGCCGCCAGCTGTCGTTTGCAGACAGCCTTCTGCGTCAGCCCGTGGGTCAGATACAGGCAGAGCCCCAGGATGGAGAGCATCACGGCCCAGCTGTTCACCTGGCTTTCGGTCACCGGGAAGCTCATCAGCGGGAGCGGGATCTCAAAGAAGATCCGTGCACCGGTGATTTCCACGCCCTCCGAAGCCGGCGTTGTCAGCACCTTCAGCACCATGCACGCCAGAATCGGCAGGATCATCAGTGCGATCAGGGCGCGGTCAACGGCCTTGAACCGGCTGCTCTTCACATCCGGCACAGCCCCTTCAGTCAATCAGATCACTTCCTTCCGCCCCGGAGTCCGTACCTGTTTTCCGATCCACCGCGGGACGGAAAGCCAGACCGATCCGGGGAAACAGCAACGGAATCAGCGTTGCATATACATTGGTTTTCAGCACAGCAATCAGGATGATTGAGACCAGCGCCACGCCCAGCAGCCGGACCGTGGCGGATGCCTTCACCCGCCGGGCCGCTTCCTCGGGCTTCCCCTGCGCCACGGCGCGGGTCACCGTAACTGCCAGAAGCAGATAATTGCCCCCCGCGGCCGCGGCTCCGCCCAGGTTCCCCCCGAGCACGGAAAAATCCCACTTTCCGAGAATCAGGAACACCGCCTCCATCACCGCGCTGAGCACGCATACCCAGGCGGCGATATATCCGGTTTCTTTTCTGGCTGTGGGATCAAGGCCTGCCACCGCGTTTCCCTCCTGACATTAAGCCTATTTTGTATTGTAACAAATCCAGCGGGGTTTTGCAACCGGCAATTCCGCCCCATTCCGTGTTTTTCCGCCCGGAAAAAGCACTCCCGGGAGCCGCCGATCCGGGCCGGTGTTTTCCCTGTTTTTCTCCCGGAGAATCTGAAGAAAGGACTGGCGTCTGCGCCCAAAATGCGATAGAATATAATGACAGAAAACTTGCACGGAAACAGAACTGTAAAGGAGCGTTTCAATGGGCAGACAGGTCATGGGATACTGGGATTGTCCCTACTGCGGGTCGAAGGAAATCAAGGGCACCGTCATCGCCTGCCCTTCCTGCGGCCGCGCCAGGGGCGATGTTCAGTTTTATATGAAGAATCACGCCGAAGGGGAAACCCGTGAAGAAGGGCAGACCGGGGACATCGAATACCTGTCCGAGGAGGAAGCCAAATACGCCGGCAAGAATCCGGACTGGTACTGTTCCTTCTGCAATTCGCTCAACAGGGATAACGCCCAGTTCTGCACAACCTGCGGTGCCTCCCGGGCGGATTCGGAAAGCAACTACTTCGACAGGCTGAAGAAAAAGCAGGCCGCCGAAGCGGCGGAGGCTGCCGCCCAGCCCCGGCCGGCGGAGCGGGCCGCTCCCAGAAGCAAGCGTCCGCTGTTCTTCCTCCTGGCGATCGCGGTGCTGATCATCGGCCTGGTCGTCTACATGAGCGGCAACCGGACCACCGGCGGCCTGCAAATCAGCTCCATCGGATGGACCCGCGCCATCACCGTGGAGGAGAACCGCCAGTTCAGCGAGAGCGGCTGGTCCCTGCCCCAGGGTGCCGAGCTGACCGGGCAGCGAAACGAGCTTCACCACTACGACAGCGTGCTGGATCACTATGAGGATGTGGAGGTCGAGCGCTCCCGCCAGGTGGTGACCGGCTACGAAACCTATTACACCTACAACGATCTGGGCAACGGCACCTTCGAACAGGTGGAACACGAGCGGCCGGTTTATGACACGGAATACTACACCGAAACGGTCAGCCAGCCCATCTACGTTCAGGTGCCCCGGTATCAGACCAAGTATTATTACAACATCTGGCGATGGGTGCCATCCCGGGAGGCGACGGCCTCCGGCGATACCCACGAGGCCGTCTGGCCGGAGCTGAACCTTTCGGAAAACGAGCGGGAGGGCGAGCACAGGGAAGCTTACCGCTTCACCGTGGTCAGCAAGAAGGATCAGTCGTCTGCCACCTATCGTCTGGCAGAAAGCGCCTGGCGCAGCCTGAACGTGGGGGATGAGATATCCATCACCGCAAAGCGTTCCGGTGCGGAGCCCTATCTTTCCGACAGCAAGGGCGAAAAAATAGCGGATCTGATCCGCGAAAAGTAAAAGAATGCCAAAAGCGCGCGGCCCGGGAGGATTTCCTCCCGGGCCGCTCTTGCTGCCGCGCAGTTATTCAATGCCGCGCCAGGCGCTGAAGGGATAAACCACCCTCCGCACATGGCCGATAATCATATTCCGGTCCAGCGGGCCGACGCTCCGGCTGTCGTTGGAATTGTTCCGGTGATCGCCCATCACGAAATACTGTCCCTCCGGCACGGTATAGGGCCCGAAGCTGTTCAGGCGGCCGCTCCGGTATTCATCCCGGATGTAGGGCTCATCCACGGCCTCCCCGTTCAGGTACAGATATCCGTCAATCAGCTGAACAGTATCCCCCGGCAGCCCGATCACCCGCTTCACGAAATTGGTGTCCCCCCGGCCGGGATACCGGCACAGCACCACGTCAAACCGGGCGGGGCCGCTGCCCAGGGTCAGCCGCGGCGCGTTTTCCTTCTCCTCGCTGCTCTGCCACGGGAAGCAGAGCCACGTGCTGGAGTAGTCGTACTTGCTGACCAGCATGATTTCCCCGTCCGCCAGCGTCGTCATCATGGATTCCCCGTCCACCCGGACCGGCTCAAAGATGACGGAGCGGATCAAAAGCGCGCCGGCCACCGCGGCCAGCAGCGTCAGCACCCAGCTCAGAATTTCCATCCACAACGGTCTTTTCGGCTTCTCCTTTTTCTTTTTTCCTTTGCGTTTTTCCGCCGGTTCCGTTTCCGGCACCGAGGTGTTTTCTTCCTGAATCGTTCCCTTTTCCGCTTCGCTCATGTTACCGTTCCCCCTTCAGTCTTGCGATTCCCTGCTCAACCTTGTCCCGGGTCCAGTAATTCAGCGGGCTGAAGCGGCCTTCCAGCGCCTTTTCCAGCCGCGCGGCGGCGGAGGCGGTATTTCCTTCCTCCTCGTCATACAGGCTCAGGAATCCCAGGGTATCAATCTGGTTCTCCTTCCGGGCAAGCGCCTTGTCAAACCATTCCCTTGCCGCGGCCTTGTCCCCTCTGACCCGGTACAGGAACTGCCCCATATTGTCCAGGCACACAGGGTCCTCATCGTCATATTCCACGCTTTTGCGGATGAACTCCTCCGCCTGTTTTTCACCGGCATTCCAGGCCTCCTCCGGCGTCAGCGCGGGTTCGGCGGGTTCAGCCGCAGCCTCCTCTACGGAAGCCATTTCCGCTCCGCCGTTCTCCGGATTCGCAGCCGTTTCCTCCTCCGCCTTCTGCGAGAAATCCGGCCGGTTGGCCCGGTCGTACTTTTCCACATACAGGTATCCGAGCGTCTGATAGATCAGCCCGGTTTCCGCCTTGCGGAACTGCTGCTCCAGGGTATGAATGCCCTTGTCCAGATTGCCCAGCTTAAAGCAGCAGGCCGCGTAGTCCACCAGCAGGCTGCTCCGCTGCTCCGTCGTCATGCCCGGCGCCTTCTGATGCTTCACCAGGAATTCCTTCGCCTTCTGATATTCACCCCGGCGGATGATCAGCATCGCGTAAGCCAGAATGTACCTGGGCTCGTTCAGCCCTTCGGCAAAGCATTCCTCGTACAGCCGGATGGCTTCCTCCGGATGATCCTGCCGCTGAAGCCGGTATGCCTTGTTGGCCTTAAAACTCGTCATCAGTCCCATGTTTCCGACGCTCCTTCACTTTGCGCTCCAACCGCGCATGGCGGTATTGTATCGCATTTTTCATCTCTTGTACAGCCGGGTCTTCCCGGAGGCGTTCCTCGCTGACCAGGGCCAGGGCTTTCTCCGTCAGCGCCAGCGCCCCTTCCGGATTCCCGCAGGCGTGCTCCTCCCACTTGGCCAGCTCAATATACGGGCGCGCGCCTCCCTGACGCCGGGCGATCATCTCCCGCCAGACAGCTGCTGCCTCCTCCTGATCGCCGCCTCGGCGATAGCTGACTGCCAGCGCGGCAGCGGCCGCCTCGCCGGCGGCACCGCGACGGGCCAGCCGGTAGCAGCGCCTGGCCTGCTCCGTGCGGTCGAGCCGTTCCAGCGCCTTTCCCATGGAATACACATCCTCATCATGGCGGATGCCTTCCGGATGCCGGTACATGTCGGCCATCCGGCTCAAAAGGACGCACAGGCTGGCGATATCCTGCGCGTTATGCTTCAGAATGTCCTCCAGAAGCTCCAGCCGGCCCGTTTTCAGATAGCTGAAAAACCGCGCCGGCACCTCGCTGCCGGGCAGGTCATCCTGCCGCGGCTTCCCGAGGATCACTTCCTCCAGTCTTCCCAGATTACAGCGCCCCAGCCGCATCTTCCACAGCCTCCGGCACATGTGCAGAAGGTCCAGATGCGGCATGTCCAGGCAGCTCCGGTCCATGCGGTTCATGAGAAAGCGGCTCTCCAGCAGGGGCACGTCAAACGTGCTTCCGTTGAAGGTGCACAGCACGTCGAAGCGCTTCAGCCCGCCCGCCACATGGC
>Ga0310694_10007456_pt1 | contig 10267 bp, 8 predicted proteins | sample 174DNAGHGhighgp2_FD_203884 | JGI IMG/M metagenome (GOLD analysis project Ga0310694, IMG submission 203884) | Sheep rumen microbial communities from Palmerston North, Manawatu-Wanganui, New Zealand - 1742 DNA GHGhigh gp2 (v2) (version 2) | ecosystem: Host-associated > Mammals > Digestive system >... | reverse complement strand
CAAATTATTTTGTATATTTGCAGCAAGAACTATTATATTACTACGCTTTACCATGGTAGAAGAACCGAATTTCGAGTACAAGTATGACTTGGCATATAGAAAGTCGTTTGCCGCCAGACTCAGTTTTGCCATTATGAGTATTGCGGCAGGTGTGTTTATTGTGGCTGTAGCTTTGTTCTTTTACTTTACGGGCGATAGTATGACGTTGCCGCTCACCCATCAAATAGTGAAATATGGCACAGTGGTATTTATCGTGGGTCTTACGTTGCTTTTTGTATGTAGCACTTGGGCTATCTATCAGATGGTTAAGCCCTTGCAGCAGTTTGCCCAATCGGCCGTGTCGATAGCCGAAGGTAACCTTGATGCGCCGCTGCCAAAGATTAAGTCGGAGGACGAACTACTGCAATTAAGTAATTCGTTTGCTTACATGCAGGCGTCGCTCAAGCAGCATATCGAAGACCTGAAGACTACCACTGCCAGTCAGGAACGTCTGCAGAGTGAGCTTACCATTGCCCACGATATACAGATGGGTATGTTGACAACCGTATTTCCTGAATGTGATAATCTCGACCTGTTTGCATCTATGACGCCAGCCAAAGAGGTGGGGGGCGATCTGTACGATTTTGTGATAGAGGGCGACGAGGTAACGTTTATCATTGGCGATGTGGCTGGCAAAGGTGTACCTGCATCGCTCTACATGGCTGTTATCCGTACGCTGTTCCGCAATTTGGCAGGCAATTATCAGAGTGCAGCCAACATTATGCGACAGATGAACCAGGCCATTGCATCGACCAACGAATCGATGTTGTTTGTAACGGCATTCGTTGGTGTGCTCGATTTACGCACGCATCATCTTACTTATTGTAATGCCGCCCATAATGCGCCAGCCATCATTACTGCTAATGGTGAATGTAAACTGTTAGAGGTAGATACCAATCTGCCAATAGGTATTCTGGATCACTATCGATATGAGGAGCAGCTGATGGACTTTCCCGAGAATACGGCGATACTGCTTTATACCGACGGACTTACCGAGGCGATGTACATATCGGAAGATGGCAGCCGAAAACTGTTTGGCGAAGATCGTGTACTGCATGATTTAGAGAAGAACCGCCAGGCATCGGCTATCGAGGTAATCGACTATCTGAAGCAGCACGTAAATGTGTTTGCCGATGGTACGGTGCAGGGCGACGACCTTACGCTGATGTTTATTCGTCATGGTAGCAGTCGTAAGAACGATGTCACCGCCCCACGGCGCATTATTATGAAGAACGAGATGACCGAGGTGAGTCGTATGCGTGGCTTTTTCTTCTCGGTATGTCGCGAGCATGGCGTTGACGAAGATATGGTGAAATCGTTGAACCTCGCTATCGAGGAGTGCGTGGCCAACGTTATCAACTATGCCTATCCAAAGGGAATACGCGGCCATGTAGAGCTTACGGCAAGGGTGGTGGATGATGTGCTTACTCTGGTTATCAAAGACCATGGTGCTGCTTTCGATCCCACACAGCATACTGATGTAGATGTGGATGCCGAACTTGACGACCGACAGGTGGGTGGACTGGGCATCTATCTGGCACGTACCATCATGGATACGATGCACTACGAGCGTACGGCCGACGGCTATAATGTACTTACGCTAACAAAACATATATAATATAATAAGGTATAGCTTATGGAATCAATCGTATTTTGGGGTTTTAACCTCTATGCATGGATAACGATAGCCACGGTGCTGTCGATGTTTACAGTGCTGTTGTTCACCAAGTTGCGAGCCGATTTAGTGTTTCTAGCTGCCATCTCCATCCTGTTTGTTACGGGGGTGCTCGATGCGAAGGAGGCTTTTTCGGGATTTGCTTCTACATCGGTAGTTATCATCGGAGTACTCTTTGTGGTTGTAGCCGGACTTACGCATACTGGTGTGCTGCAATGGATTGTAAAACATCTGTTAGGACAACCCAAAAGCTATTCTAAGGCCGTTATCCGACTGATGCTTCCTGTAGCTGCGCTCAGTTCGTTTCTTAGCAACACCACGGTGGTAGCCTTGTTTGTGAGCATTGTTAAGATGTGGTCGAAAAAGCTGAATATCTCACCTTCAAAACTGCTTATCCCGCTTAGCTATGCATCGGGTATGGGCGGTGTGTGTACGCTGATTGGTACGCCGCCAAACCTGATAATCAGTGGCCTCTATGCCGACCATACCGGCACTGCCATGAACGTGCTGGCCACTACCATTCCTGGTTTGTTTTGCTTGTCTATCGGTGTGCTCTCTATCATTGCTATGCGCAAGTTGCTGCCCGATCGACAGGCACCCGAGAGTGATGGCGAGGATACTGTTGACTATACCGTAGAGATGTTGGTGCCATCTAACAATAAGTTTATTGGCGACACATTAGGCGAAGCCGGACTTTTTAATCTGGAAGGCGGTCGACTGATTAAGATTCGCCACTTTGACGATGCTCCTGTGCCATTGGACGAGAATGAGTTCGTGATGGGTGGTGACCGATTGACGTATGCCGGACGCATCAAGTCGATACAGGAACTTACCAAGAGTCATGGGCTGATACTGGGCGAAGAGGTTCTAAATGTGGGCTATCACACCTTGATATCATCGATTATTATGATAGCCATGGTGGTATTGTCGGCGCTTAAGATTATACCGTTGTTACAGTGTGCATTCTTGGCTGCTGCTGCTATGCTTATTTGTCGTTGCTGCAGCCCCAACCAGGCTATGAAGGCTATTAACTGGGATATCCTGATGGTGTTTGCTGGTTCTGTAGTGCTAGGATTGGCCATACAGAAGACTGGTATTGCAGAGCGACTGGCCTTCGGTATACTCGACGTGTGTGGCACCAATCCTATTGTTGTGATGACAGCCATCTGCTTTGTGGGTACCTTTATTACCGAGTTTATATCCAATACCGCTGCTGGAGCCATGTTCTTTCCCATTATGTACGAGGCTGCCGAGAAACTGGGCTACGAACCATTTCCGTTCCTTATCGCTCTGATGGTAAGTGTTAGCTCAAGTTTTGCTACGCCTATTGGCTCGCCTACTCACATGCTGGTGTATGGTCCTGGCGGTTATCGCTTTAGCGACTTTATGCGTATAGGGTTGCTGATGAACCTGATAATACTGGCGGCTAACATACTGATAGTAAACATTGTATATCCATTAACTCCATTGCAATAAAACTATACCACTATGAATATCGAGATTAAAGAACAAAACGGTTTTTATCTGGCTAAACTGTCAGGCTGGATTGATACAGCTGTAGCCAATGTGTTTAACGAGGAGCTGAAGCCGTTGATGGCTAATGCCCAGAAGTCGATTGAACTGGATTGTAGCAATTTGGAGTACATCTGTAGTCTGGGACTCCGTGGTCTGCTGCAGCTAAAGAAAGAGAGCTCCGCAAAGGGCGGAACTCTCGTACTATCTCATGTAGATGGCGAAATCAAGAAAATTCTTGTGATGACAGGATTTATCAAACTGTTTGATATCCGATAGTTACGATTTGAGCTGTTTGATGTATTCCTCGTAGGGTATAAATCTACCGCCCATACGCTTCAAGTGTGGTGTTTCAAATTGGCAGTCGATAAGTTTACCACCTAGCGCTTCGAATGTTCTGGCCAGATGTATCAGGGCCAATTTCGAAGCGTTGGGCACTAACGAGAACATACTCTCGCCAAAGAAGGCTGTACCTAAGTTTATGCCGTATAGTCCGCCCACCAGTGTATCGTCCTGCCACACTTCGACGCTGGCGGCAAAGCCCTGACGGTGCATTTCGGTGTAGGCCTCAATCATTTCGGGTCCGAGCCAAGCTCCCTCGTCCTTGTTGCGGCTCTGGGCGGTGGCGCAACCATGTATCACACCTTCAAAATCCTGATTGAAAGTTACTTGAAGCTCGCCTTTCTTGATGACTTGCTGCATGGAGTGACTGACGTGTATCTCGTTAGGGAAGATGACAAAGCGCTGTAGCGGACAGTACCACAGTGGTTCCTGCTGGTGGCGATATGCAAACCATGGGAAAAAGCCGTTGCCATAAGCCAGCAGTAGTCTGTCTACCGATAGGTCGCCGCCTACGGCAACCAGTCCGTCTTCCTCACCCAGGTGTGGATCGGGAAACCACAGGTCGTTATCCAATTGATAAACTGCCATCGTGCGTACCTATTATAATATGTCCACCTTGTTTCATGCTACCGAAGAGTATCTCGCGCATCAGCAATGGCTTTAGGCGCTGAGCTATTACACGGTCCATCTCGCGGGCACCGTACTCGCGGGTGTAGCCCTCATCAAGCAGTAGCTTAAAGGCCTCGTCGGTCAGCGTCAGCTCTACCTGTTTGACGGTCAGTTTTTCCTGCAGCTCGCCTAACTTCTTTTTTAGTATCAGCGTAGCCATCGGACGATCCATGTCGTTAAATACTACCGTGCCCGAGAGGCGGTTGATAAACTCGGGCTTGAACGACTTTTTTACTTGTTTTAGCATGGCCTCGCCGCGCGATGTGTTGCCTGTAAAGCCGATGTTGGCTTGTGCGGCATATTGAGCGCCTGCGTTCGAGGTCATAATCAGTATCACGTTGCGGAAGTCGGCCTTCCTACCTTTATTATCTGTTAGGCGGGCGTAGTCCATTACCTGCAATAGTATATTGTATATATCCTGATGAGCTTTTTCAATCTCATCCAGCAACAGTACGCAGTTGGGCGTTTTGCGGATGGCATCGGTAAGTAGGCCGCCATCTTCATAGCCCACGTAGCCTGCTGGTGAACCTATCAGTTTGGCTACGGTGTGCTTCTCGGTATATTCACTCATGTCGAAACGCAGCAGGGCTATGCCTAACTCTTTAGCCAGCACGCGAGCTACCTCGGTTTTACCCACACCTGTGGGACCAACAAACAGCAGCGATGCCAAGGGTTTGTTGTCATCAAGCAGTCCGGCTTTTGACATTTGTACGGCCTCGGTTACCTGTCGTATAGCTTCGTCCTGTCCGTAAATCTTCTGAAGCAGGCGTGGGGCCAGTGTTTCAAGCTTGGCGTTATCATCATCATTGCTTATTGCCATGGCATCCACCTTACAGGTCTTGGCCAGCACATCGGCTATATCGGCCTTGGTAACGGTTGCTGACTGCGTGCCATCTTTTATCTCGACGGCTGCTCCAGCTTCGTCAATCAAGTCGATGGCCTTATCGGGCAGAAAGCGATCGTTAACGTATTTGTTGCTGGCATCAACGGCAAAGTCGAGTGCATCCTCGTGGTAGGTCACGTGGTGAAAATTCTCATACTGAGAGCGCAGCTGGCGCACAATGTGTTTGGCTTCGTCGGGCGTTGGCTCGGGGATGTCAATCTGCTGGAAACGGCGTACCAAACCTTTCGAGCGGGCAAAGTGGCGGTTGTACTCCTCGTAGGTGGTCGAGCCGATAAAACGTATGCCGCCTGCCTCTAAGTAGGGCTTCAGCATGTTCGATGCGTCCATGGCACCCTCGCCAGTGGCACCTGCTCCTACCAGCGTGTGTATCTCGTCAATATAAACAATGTTCTTGTCGCTCTCCTGCTGTATGCCTTCCATTATTTGCTTAATACGGTTCTCAAAATCGCCGCGATACTGGGTTCCAGCCAGCAGTGTTCCCAGGTCAAGTTGGTATATCTTGCTGCCTTTCAGACGTTCTGGCAGATTCTGCTCTTCTTCAATCATGCGTGCCAAGCCCCATACTAAGGCCGTTTTACCAACGCCAGGTTCGCCCACGTGCAGCGGGTTGTTCTTGTCGCGACGGCACAGCACTTGTATGGTACGTTGCAACTCCTGCTCGCGACCAATCAGTGGGTTGTGCTGTTGGTAAAGCGTGTTCATGCATGTAACCAGTCGGCGCCAGGCTTCCTGACCTTTTTGTGGATTGTCATCACCCAGTTGGTCGGCTAATTCGTAGGTGCTAATCAGGTCGCTCATAAAGTTACTCTCGTTATCGCCAAGAGCATCCTTCAGCAGATAGCAGGCCCACGATTCGGGCAGATTCAGTAGTCCCATAGTCAGGTGTGGCACGTCGAGTGCAGTAGCGCTGCTGTTAATGATTTGTGCGCAGGCAAAATCAAGCAGTTGTCCTAACTGCACCGAGGCTTCTGGCTCGTAATCTATGTTCTCGGGCACAAGCTCTATATCTTCCAACTTTTCGGCTATCCTATCCTGGAACAGGTCGGCTGAATAGTAGGTATCCATCGTGTTGTAAAACTCGTTATCATCCATCATCACCATCAGCAAGTGCTCGGGCATTACAAACTCATGCCGGTAGCCCTTGCAGCACTTCATGGTATCGCTCAGCATCTTGGCTGCGCGTGGGGTTTGGTGTATCTCTGCCATATGTTACTCTTCGGGTTCAACAGTTAGTCGGAGCGGAAATCCCTCTTCGCGTGCCATGTTAGTAGCTTTGCGTACCTTCGATGTGGCTACATCGTAGCTGTAAATGCCCACCACGGCTTTATCGCTATGGTGTACTTGCAGCATGAGTGCCTCGGCCTCGGTTTCGCTCTTAAAAAATACTTGTGTTAGTATCTTCACCACAAATTCCATCGTAGTAAAGTCGTCGTTATAAATCGTTACTTTGTAGCGTCGCGGCTCGCGCAAGTTAGTGCGCTGCCGTTCTTTGGTTGCCGATTGTTCTTTTGCCATATGATATGTTCGTTTAGGATGCAAAAATAGACTATTATTCCGAAATAACGAAAATTTTTAGGCAAAAACCCACCTGCAATCAGAAAAATAGCTATCTTTGCGCAAGAATATTGGAATGTAAGAAGGAAAAATTATTGATTATTATACGTTATGACCATAAAATTTGTTTATCCTGTTTTGGTAGCTATAGTTATGCTATCTGCCACTACTGTATCAGCACAGCGACATGGGCTGACCTTCGATTTCGGAAAAACACACCCTGAGGATTCGACCCGTGTAACAGGCTTGAGTATAGGTATTGCCAGCAGTACCGACACGTTGAAGGGCGTGCAGCTTAACACTGTGCAAAACTATGCTCGCCATGCCAATGGTTTGCAATTGTCGGGCTTCTCAAATATATCAGGCTCGCCCATGAAGGCTCTCCAGCTAAGTGGTATTACTAACATATCGATGGGGGTGGATAAGGGTGTGCAGTTGGGCGGATTACTAAATGTCTCGTCGGGTATGATGTGCGGTCTACAGTTGGGAACGTACAACTATGCCGACCAATTGAACGGAGCGCAGATAGGTATGATTAACGTAGCCGAATCGCATCCAAAAGGTTGGCAGGTGGGCATTGTAAACTATACCAAGGATACTGGAGGTCGGAAGATAGGACTGGTAAACGTTAACCCAGCCACAACCATCGATGTGATGGTTTACGGTGGTAGCAGCACAAAACTGAATAGTGCTATGCGTTTTCGCAACAAAAGTACATACAGCATATTGGGTGTTGGTACGCACTTTATGGGGTTCGACGAGAATTTTTCGGGTGCGTTGTTCTATCGCTTAGGACAGTATAAGCAGGTGTCGCCCAAACTATCGCTGAGTGGTGATATCGGTTACTATCATATTGAGACGTTCAAGAAACATAGCGATGAAGGACCATCGCGACTCTTTTCAATACAGGCACGACTGAATGCCGATTATCAGTTGTCGCGCAACGTAGGATTATTTGCTTCGGTAGGTTATGGTGACACGCGCTACTATTACCACGAGTTAGATTACCGTCGCCGTTTTTTGGCTGAGGCTGGTCTTACATTCCGTTATCCTCATAATGCCAACCGCGAAACGGCTGTTGTTAAGCGCACCGAGGAACATGCGCCTGCCGACTCGGTGATGGCACTCGGCTTGGGGACTAAACATCCTTGGTGGGCGCTGGCACAGGTAACTGGTGTAAATGCCTTTGTGCATTTTTTCGATCGTGTAATTACCAATCAGGACTTTGCGCAAACTACCTTGCATACGTGGAGCGAGAACTTTAAGAACGGATTTGTTTGGGATAACGATGTATTCTCAACCAATCTGTTTATGCATCCCTATCATGGTAACCTGTACTTTAATTCGGCACGTGCTCAGGGACTTAACTTTTGGGAGTCGGCGCCTTTTGCCATGATTGGTTCGCTGCAGTGGGAGTTTCTGGGAGAGATTGAACCACCGGCCCTTAACGACTTGATTGCAACAACCTTTGGCGGTATCTGTATTGGCGAGATAACCAATCGCATTAGCAAAATATTCCTCGACGATCGCAAGCGCGGCTGGCCTCGATTCTGGCGCGAGTTGGGAGCTACTATCTTTAATCCGATGGGTGAGCTGAAGCGTATGGCAACTGGCGATGCATGGCGAGTTCGCAGCAAGAACTATCGCTACCACGATTATAATCGTAATCCCCTCGATATGTCGATTTCGGTGGGCGACCGCTATTTGGCCGACGATGGCAATCTGTTTAGGGGTGAGCACAATGCATACGTCGATTTATACATGCAGTATGGCGACCCTGTGAACGAGGGCGATCACAATGCACCTTACGATTTCTTCGAGATGGAGTTGGTGGGCGGTATATCCAGTAATCAGCCCATATTAAACCAGGTACACCTGATGGGGCGTCTGTGGAGTACTCCCATGATACAACGCAAGGGTATAAAGGGTGAGGTTGGTATTTATCAGCACTTCGATTACTTCGACTCAAAACCTGTTAAGAATGGTTCTGATTTTACGCCCTATCGTATCAGCGAGGCTGCCGCCTTCGGTCTTGGTGCCATTGTACAACTGCCTCAAGTAGGTGCGCTGTCGCATCTTGAGCAACGCGTATTTTTGAATGGTATATTGCTGGGTGGTACCAAGAGCGACTATTATAACGTTATCGACCGCGATTATAATATGGGTAGCGGCTTTAGCATTAAAACCAAAACGCACATGGAACTGCGCCACTTTGGCCGTTTTATTCTTAATGCTCATTACTACCGCATTTTTATTTGGAAGGGGTATGATAAGGATACCAACTTTGAGGGGCTTACCGAACACGATATGCTGCACCTGAATGCTCAAGGCGATAAGGGTAATGCGGCTCTGCTCGTTATCAACCCGATAACCGAATTCGACATCGCCCGCAATTGGAGCATTACGCTGTCGAGCACGTATTACGTCCGCAATACCCATTATTCGTATCGCAACGATGTACAGTGCAACACCTTCGAATTCCGTCTGGGTGCTACAGCGCATTTGTAATAATATCACGGGGAATTTACGGGAATTATGAAAAAGAAAAATCGCTAAGTACTGATTTTCAGTGACTTAGCGACTTTCTTAGTTGGGGTACCCGGACTCGAACCAGGAAAGGCAGGACCAGAATCTGCAGTGTTACCATTACACCATACCCCAAAATGTTTTTTGCTTGAGAACTCTCTTGTTCTGTTTTGCGGGTGCAAAGGTACTACTTTTTCTTGAACTACCAAAATTTTTTGGAGAAAATTTATAAAAAACTGCAATTTTTTCTGTTTTTCTTTGTTTTTCGCTCGATTTGCTGTACCTTTAAAGCAAACTTTGAAGGTACGCTGCATCTCGGAAATGCAAATAAATCCAAATTTATTTGGCATTTCGCTCGATTTGCTGTACCTTTGTGCACAAATAATTGAAATTTTTGAATGATACAACTAGTAGAAACAATTAAAGAAGCGATTCAGGACAAGAAAGGCAGCAATATTGTTGTGGCCGACCTGACAAAAATAGAGGGAACAATCTGCCAGTACTTCATAATCTGTACTGGCAATTCGCCAACACAGGTAGAAGCTATCGCCGAGTCGATAGGCGATGTGGTGCGCGAAAAGTTGGGTGAGAAACCTGCACACGTGGTTGGACTTGAACAGGCAATGTGGGTAGCAATGGACTATACCGATGTGCTGGTACATGTGTTCCTGCCCGACGTGCGTGAATATTACGATCTGGAGCATCTGTGGGAAGATGCCCCTCTGACAAGAATTCCTGATTTGGACTAATTATATATATAATAAGGTATATGGAGAATAATCAAAATCCAAACAAAAATATGGGCAACGGAGGCAATGGTCCTAAGATGAATATGCCCAGGTTTAATATGAACTGGATATACTTCATCGCCATACTGGCTCTGGGACTGTTGTGGTTTACCAGTGGTGGACCCGAGAACAGTAGTATAGCCAAGTCGGCATCGTATAGCGAATTCAAGGTGATGGTAGAGCGTGGCTATGCCAAGAAGATTGTGGTTAACAAGCCGCAGGGCATACTTCGCATGTATGTAAAGCCTGAGCACATTC
>Ga0310694_10007453_pt1 | contig 10269 bp, 9 predicted proteins | sample 174DNAGHGhighgp2_FD_203884 | JGI IMG/M metagenome (GOLD analysis project Ga0310694, IMG submission 203884) | Sheep rumen microbial communities from Palmerston North, Manawatu-Wanganui, New Zealand - 1742 DNA GHGhigh gp2 (v2) (version 2) | ecosystem: Host-associated > Mammals > Digestive system >... | reverse complement strand
GTATGCCAAGAGCAACCTCTACTCACAGAAAGGTGACAAGAAGGCTGCCATTGCCGAGATGAAGACGCTGGCCGACCAGTATCCCAACGACAACAACTACCGTTGCCTGTATGCCAACACGCTGTATATCAACGGACAGAAGAAGAAAGCGGTAGCCATCTATGACAAGGTGCTGAAGGAAGAACCCTCGAACCGCAACGCACAGATGGCGTTGCTGGCCTACTATAACGACCAGAAAGACACGGCAAACGTGAACGCTATGATAGAGCGTGTGCTTTTCAACAAGAACGCCTCTACAGACGACCGTGTGGCACTGATGCGTCAGGTCATAGGGGAAAGTGAGCAGCATGGTGGAGACTCCACCCGTGTGCTGCAGTTGTTCCACCGCTTGCTTGACATGCCTGAGACAGATAGCGACTTCGCCCTCTTCTGTGCATCGTATATGAACATGAAGAAGATGCCCAACGACAGTATTCGTCTGGTATTGGAAAAGGTGCTGGAGATGACTCCCGACAATGCTGCCGCCCGCATGCAGCTGGTGAACTATGCCTGGCAGGCTGAAGACCGCGACCGCATCATCGACTTGTGCCGTGCTGCCCGCCAGTATAATCCCGATGAAATGGCCTTTTATTACTATCAGGGCATTGCCTACTACCAGAAAGGACAACTCGACGAGGCTCTTAACGCATTCCAAAACGGCATCGGCGTCATCAACAGCGACAGCGATCCGGGTATTGTCAGTGACTTCTATGCCGTGCTGGGCGATATCATGCATCAGAAGGGCATGGAAAAGGAAGCCTTTGCTGCCTACGACTCCTGTCTGGTATGGAAAGACGACAACATCGGCTGTCTGAACAACTACGCCTACTACCTCAGCGAGAAGGGCATCCGTCTGGATGAAGCTGAGCGCATGTCGTATCGTACCATCAAGGCCGAGCCGAAGAACGCTACCTATCTGGACACCTATGCATGGATACTCTTCATGCAGAAACGTTACGACGAGGCCCGCAAGTATATTGACCTGACGATGGAGAACGACAAGGATACGTCAGCCGTCTTGCTGGAGCATGCCGGTGACATCTACTATCACGTCGGTGAAAAAGAACAGGCCTTAAACTTCTGGCAACAAGCCTTGGAGCATGCGTCGCAGGAGTCGGAGGTAAAGGACGACCGTCAACAGATACTGATTAGAAAGATAAAACTCAAAAAATACGTCAAAGAATGAAAGCACTACGTTATTGGAAGATGACCGCAGTGGTCGTTGCTGCGCTATTGGTAACATCCTGCAGCACCATTCGGAACCTGGGGAAGAAGTCAAACAAGTCGCAAGTCGAAGCATCAGGAACTGTCTTGCCTGACACCTTGCAGAAGGATGCCTTCCTGCAGAAAGTGACAGACAATGCACAGTCTACCCGTTTCATCACCTCCAAGATCAAATTCTCCGTAGAGGTGGGCAACCGCCAAATGACATTGACGGGCAACCTGAAGATGAAGCGCGACGATGTCATTCGCCTACAACTGATGGCCTTTGGATTTGTGGAGGCTGGTCGTCTGGAGTTCACACAGGACTACGTGCTTATTGTTGACCGTATCAACAAACAGTACCTGAAGGTACCTTATGCCCAGCTGGAGTTCTTCCGTCACAGCGGTGTTGACTTCAACATGTTGCAGGCGCTGTTCTGGAATGAGCTCTTCCAGCCTGGTAAAGCACGTCTGACAGATAAAAACCTGAAGAAGTTCACTACGGATGCCGGTGTCGACAACGACATTATCGTCTCCTATGAAAGCGACGTCCTGTCATATCGCTGGCTGACAGAGCGCGAAACAGGCCGCATCAAGATGGCTAATGTGCTCTATAACAACCATCTCCGCGGCAACTACCAACTCAATTGGGACTACGAGGAATTCAAGGTCAGCAACCGCAAGATGTTCCCCATGAAGCATAAGGTGGCATTCAGTACACCTGACAGGGAAGTGAAACTGGAGATGATGCTCAACTATTTGGGTAACGATGAAGACTGGGAGCCCCGTACCACACTCTCCGGCAAGTATCGTCAGATGCCTGTCGATGAGATCCTGCGTCGCTTTATGTCACTCTAAATAGAAGGGATGAAGCGAATAGGGATTATTCTTTTACTACTTCTGGGCTTTGCCCTGACTCCACAGGCACAACAGCGTCGTAAGCCTGCGGCTAAGAAGACTGTGACCACCAACAAGACCAGGAAAACTGGTAAGACAGGAAAATCCAGCAAGTCCACCAAGCAGCCGACCACCGTACAGAGCCTGGAGAAGCAGCGCAAGCAGATACAACAACAAATCAAAGAGCAGGAGCGCCGTCTGGCCAACACGCAACAGGACGTCAAGAAGCGTCTGCAGAACTTGATGATTCTGAATACAGAGATTGCCGGAAAACGCCGTACCATCGACACCATCCGCCATGACATCAATCACCTTGACGGAGAGATCGATACACTCAGCATGCAACTGGAAGAGCTGCAGAAAATGCTGGCAGACTGCAAGCAGAAGTATGTCAAGTCGATGCGCTACATGCACCGCAACCGCTCTGCACAGAGTCAGATGATGTTCATCTTCAGTGCGGACAACTTCGCACAAATGTACCGCCGCCTGCGCTTCATGCGCGAATATGCAGCCTACCAACACGTACAGGGCGATGAGGTCAAGGCTCAGCAGGAAGAGGTTAACAAGAAGTTCCAGGAAATAAGCGTTGCCAAAGACCAGAAAGCCCAGCTGCTCGCCAAGGGTGAGCGTGAGCGTATGGCCCTGGAAGACAAGCAGAGCAAGCAGCAGGATGTAGTAAAGACCTTGCAGAAGGAACAGAAGACCATTCAGAATATTATTGCCCAGCAGAAGAAGAAGGATGCGGCGCTGAATGCACAGATTGACCGACTCATTGCCGAGGAGGTGGCGCGACAAAAGGCTCGCGCCGAGGCAGAAGCCCGTCGCCGTGCGGAGGCTGCCGCCCGTGAGCGTGAACTCGCCGAGGCAAAAGCCCGTGAGGAGAAAGCCCGTGCTGAAGCCCGTGCTGCCAAGGACAAAAAAGCTAAAGAGGAAGCAGAGAAACGTGTGCGTGAAGCTGAGGAAAAGCGTGTCGCTGCCCAGCGTAAAGCCGAAAGTATGCCTATGACGGCACCTTCAGAGGATGTCCGCATCAGTGGCAATTTCGAGAGCAACCGCGGACGTCTGCCCATGCCTATCACTGGCGCCTACCGCATCGTTAGCCATTTTGGACAATATAACGTAGAGGGCTTGCATAACGTCACACTGGACAATAAGGGCATTAATATTAAAGGTGAGAGCGGCGCCCAGGCTCGCAGCATCTTCGATGGTGAGGTAAGCGGCGTCTTCAGCTTCGGCGGCACCATGGTCGTCATGGTACGTCACGGCAGCTATATCTCCGTCTATTGCAACCTGGCCAGTGTTAATGTACACCGCGGTCAACGTGTCAGCACCCGTCAGTCATTGGGTCGTGTAGGTACTGACAACATCCTACAGTTCCAGCTGCGCAAGGAAACAGCCAAACTCAATCCTGAGAGTTGGCTGGGGCGATAATAGCTGTTGGCTATTAGCTGTTGGCTATTAGCTGAACATACGTTTCTATGGCATTGGCTATCTCGCTGATTCCGATGAATTCATCGGCACTATGGCTGCGCGCGCTATCACCAGGTCCCAGCTTGAAAGAGGGGAAAGGCATCAGTGTCTGATCGCTGAGCGTTGGTGAGCCAAAGGGCTGCATACCCAGTGCCTTGCAACGTTGAATCAAGGGGTGCTGTTCTTCAATATGTGAAGAACGAAGACGGAAAGAGCGGGCTGTCAGTTCACACTTCTTCATATGTTTCTGCAAAAAGGCGAAGAGGTATTCGTTCTGGTAATGCTCATTTGGGCGTACATCAATCACAAAGCGACACTCGTCAGGTACCACATTATGCTGCGTACCACTGTTCAGCACCGTCACGGTCATCTTCGTAGCTCCCAAGAGACCACTGATTTTCGTAAAACGGTAGTCGCGCAACCACACCAAGTCGTCCAAGGCCTCATAGATGGCATTGACACCTTCGTTTCGGGCAGCATGGCCACTCTTACCGTGAGCCACGCCATCAATGACCATCAAACCACGCTCGGCAATGGCGGGCTGCATACCTGTCGGTTCACCGACAATGGCTACATCAATCTTGGGCAGATGGGGCAGTGCCAACGAGAAGCCATTGGCTCCACTCACCTCCTCCTCACAGGATGCCAGATACACCAAATTGTGCTTCGTGGTTTTCCTACGAAGAATTCGGTATGCCTGTAGTAAACTTACCAATCCACCGCCACAGTCGTTACTGCCAAGACCATAGAGCCGGTCGCCTTCTACGGTGGGCGTATATGGGTCACGCGTCCACGTACTGACAGGTTTTACAGTATCGATATGTGCACAGAGCAGTATGGTAGGTTTCTGCTCATCCAGTTGCTCACAGACAAGCAGATTGTTACCGATACGCTGACACGGCAGTCCACATTTCCCGATGAAATCGGCCAAAACAGTAGCTGCAGCCGCCTCATCGCGACTAATAGAAGGGGTACTGATGAGCTGTTTCAGCAGCTCGACGGCCTCTTGTGTATATGCCTGAATATCCATAATCGACGCAAAGATACGAAATAATTCATAAATCATAACGCATAATTCATAAATTATTTGTAATTTTGCACCTAATTAATAAATAGGGAGAGTTATGCAAGCAAAATGTCACATGTCCGTGTTGGTGCACGAGCAAGCGAAGAAGTATGGCGACCGAGAGATGCTGATCTATCAGGATTTCGGTGGCAAGGAATGGAAATCACTCAGCTGGAATCAGGTGTCAGCAACTGTCATGCAGGTCAGCAACGCCTTGCTCAACCTGGGTGTGAAGGTGCAGGAGAACATCGGCATCTTTTCACAGAATTCCGTTCAATACATTGAATGCGACTTTGGTGCTTGGGGTATCCGTGCCGTTACCATCCCATTCTATGCCACCAGCTCAGAGCAACAGATACAGTTCATGGTCAACGACGCCAAGATACGCTATCTCTTTGTTGGTGAACAAGACCAATACGACAAGGCACACCGCATCTTCTCACTATGTCCCACACTGGAGCGCATCATTGTGTTTGACCCACAAGTGCATATCCCTGAGCACGACCCCAGCGCCATCTATTTCGCAGACTTCCTGAAACTTGGCGAGAACCTTCCTCGTCAGACGGAAGTGGAGAAGTTGCAAGGTCAGGCCAACGATGACGACATCGCAAACATCCTGTATACCAGCGGTACTACGGGCGACTCGAAAGGCGTTATCCTAACGCACGGACAATTCCATGCTGCCATAATAGCCAACGGCAAGTGCGTTCCTGTCAACGAGGACGACCGCATCATGAACTTCCTACCCTACACCCATATCTTCGAACGTGGCTGGGCTATCCTCTGCCTGTATGCAGGAGCAAGAATGATTGTCAACACCCATCCGCAGGAAGTACAGCAGTCTATGCGTGAGACACATCCGACCTGTATGTCAGCCGTGCCACGCTTCTGGGAAAAGGTCTATATGGGTGTGATGGATAAGATAGAACACGCCAGTGGCATGCAGCGCCGTCTGTTTAAGCACTCCTTGTCAGTAGGTCGTCGTCACAACATCGAATATCTCAGTAAGGGCAAGAAGCCACCCATGCCTCTGCACTTGGAATACGAAATGCTGAACCGCACGGTATTCTCTCTGGTACGCAAAGAGCTGGGATTGGAGAATGCCCATTTCTTCCCCACAGCAGGTGCTGCAGTATCTGAATATGTGGAAGAATTTGTCCATTCCATCGGCATAAATATGGTGGTGGGCTATGGTCTTACCGAGTCGTTGGCAACAGTATCGTGCGACCATCTTGGTGAGCCATATACCGTTGGTTCTGTAGGACAACCCATCGAAGGCATTGACATCAAGATCAGTGAAGAAGGAGAAATCCTGCTCAAGGGTCCAACGATTACTATCGGCTACTATAACCGCGAAGACCTCACCAAACAGGCATTTACTGAAGACGGCTATTTCCGCACAGGTGATGCTGGCTACCTAAAGGATGGCGAGCTGTTCCTGACGGAGCGCATCAAGGATCTCTTCAAGACCAGCAATGGTAAGTATATCGCACCACAGATGATTGAGTCGAAGCTGTTGGTAGACAAATACATTGACCAAATATGCATCATTGCCGACCAGCGCAAATTCGTATCTGCACTGATCGTGCCGGTCTACTCACTGTTAGAAGAGTATGCCCGTGAACACAGCATAACCTTCGAAACCCGTGAACAGCTCTGTGCTGATGAGCGCATCATTAAGATGATGCACGAGCGTATCGACACCCTCCAGCAACAGCTGGCCCACTACGAGCAGGTAAAACGTTTCACTCTGTTGCCCCACCACCTCTCTATGGAGAAGGGTGAGCTCACTAACACACTGAAAATCAAACGCCGCGTCCTCAACGAGAACTACAAGAAAGAAATTGACGCGATGTACGCAGAATAATATATGATAACACAAGATCAGTTGAAAGATGTGCTTGATCGTGCGGACGCACTGTACAAGTACCTGAAGATAGACGAAAAGAAGATGGAGTTCGAAGAGGAAGATCTTCGTACTCAGGCTCCCGACTTCTGGGAAGACCAGAAGCGCGCCGAGGAGCAGATGAAAAAGGTGAAGTCCATCAAGAAGTGGATTGACGGCTACCAGGAAGTGCGCACCGCTGCCGACGAGTTGCAGCTAGCCTTCGACTTCTACAAAGAAGAGATGGTTACTGAACAGGAGGTGGATGCCAACTACCAGAAAGCGATTGAAGCCATCGAGGCTCTAGAGTTGAAGAACATGCTGCGCCAGCAGGAAGACCCCATGGAGTGTGTCTTGAAGATCAACTCCGGTGCGGGTGGTACCGAGGCACAGGACTGGGCACAGATGCTGATGCGCATGTACCAGCGCTGGGCAGAGGCTCATGGCTATAAAGTATCTATTGCCAACCTACAGGACGGCGATGAAGCTGGCATCAAGAGTGTCACCATGCAGATAGAAGGTGGCGAGTATGCCTATGGCTACCTGAAGAGTGAGAATGGCGTACACCGTCTGGTACGTGTCAGTCCCTATAATGCCCAGGGTAAGCGCATGACGAGCTTTGCCTCTGTCTTCGTAACCCCGCTCGTTGACGACACCATCGAGGTGTATGTCGACCCTGCCAAGCTGTCGTGGGATACCTTCCGTAGCTCTGGTGCCGGTGGTCAGAACGTCAACAAGGTGGAGTCGGGTGTCCGTCTGCGCTACTGGTATACCGACCCGGATACTGGCGAGGAAGAGGAAATCCTCATCGAGAATACCGAGACGCGTGACCAGCCAAAGAACAAGGAGCGTGCCATGGCGCTGCTGCGCTCACAGCTCTACGACCGTGCCATGCAGAAGCGCCTGGAAGCTCAGGCTAAGATTGAGGCTGGCAAGAAGAAGATTGAATGGGGCTCACAGATCCGTTCCTATGTCTTCGATGACCGTCGTGTCAAAGACCATCGCACCAACTACCAGACCAGTGATGTCGATGGCGTGATGAACGGCAAAATCGACGATTTCATCAAGGCTTACCTCATGGAATTTCCAGTAAATGACGAACAATAACCAAAATAAAAACAATAGTATTATGTCTAACAAAAAAGTAAATGCAAAGCGCGAAGCTTACGCTAAGAAGCAGGAAGAGAAAGGTAAGAAAGTAGTGGGTTGGATTTTCGGTGGACTCATTGTCCTGGCCGTCGTCTATCTGATTTGGACTTTCTCAATGATGGCGTAATATGGCGCTGGAAATCGAACGTAAGTTCCTCGTGCTTGACGACTCGTACAAGCACGAGGCTTTTTCTAAAAGCCACATCTGGCAGGGGTATATCTGCAGTGAGCGTGGTCGCACCGTACGTATCCGCATCAGGGACGAGCATGCATATGTGACCATCAAGGGTCCCTCGGTAGATGGTGGTCTGGCACGCTCTGAATTCGAATACGAGATACCTCTTGAGGATGCCAAACAGCTGATAAAACTCTGTGAGCCCGGCTTGATAGACAAGGTGCGCTGGCTTGTCAAGAGTGGCGACCACACTTTTGAAGTCGACGAGTTTTTTGGCGATAACGAAGGCCTTGTGATGGCCGAAGTGGAGCTGTCTTCACCTGACGAGCAACCCATAATACCCCATTTCATCGGGAAAGAGGTTACAGGTGACCGTCGTTACTACAACAGTCAGTTACGCCGTAACCCCTATCGTTTGTGGAAGGACTCCACCCTATAAAAATCTACAGGAAAAACTTATTTAATGAACTTCTCGATTGTCTGCAGACAGTCGACTGCGCTGACAGGCTTAGCAAGGAAAGCATCACAACCGGCCTCCATCGCCTGCTGTCGATCACTGTCGAAGGCATTGGCCGTCAGTGCAATAATTGGCATATTGGGCAATAGCGATTTGATCTGTTTGGTAGCAGCCAAACCATCCTTTTTAGGCATCTTCATATCCATCAATATCAAGTCAGGATGGTCAGTAGTTGCTTTGTCTACAGCTTCCTCACCATTAACAGCACGGAAAAACTCATAGTGGCCTTTTAGTATAAAGGTCATCAGCAGATAATTGCTGTCATTGTCTTCTGCAACAAGGATTCGTTTCATAGTTTTTTCTTTGGTTGTTTCGTTAATAGATTACAAAAGTAGCATTTTTATCTGAAAATCCTTGTATGTTTGCAACTTTTTAACTAATTTTGTAGCTTATAAGTGGCTCGGAAATAACATGACAGTAGCAGACTATATTAAACTCAACACCAGCGAGAAGCGTTTTTCGTTTGAAGTACTGCCGCCTTTGAAGGGCAATGGCACGGAAGGATTGTTTCAGACCATCGATAAGTTGGCCGTATTCAATCCCGCCTTCATCAACATCACAACGCACCACTCGGAATATGTATACAAGGAGTTGGATAACGGACAATACGAACGCCAGCGTGTCCGTCGACGTCCAGGAACTATCGCCATAGCAGCAGCCATCCAGCATCGCTATGACATTCCCGTGGAGCCGCATGTCATCTGTAGTGGGCAGACCATTGAAGATATCGAATATGAGTTGCTCGACCTACAGTTCTTAGGTATCCGCAACCTCATGCTGCTACGTGGCGACAAGGCCAAAGAAGACAGCCGGTTCACACCTACACCAGGCGGTCATGCACATACTACCGACCTCATTCAGCAGGTAGTACAGTTCAACGAAGGTTTCTTTTCTGATGGCACACCCATTAAACATCCTGGTCCAAAATTCGACTTCGGTGTAGCCTGCTACCCAGAGAAGCACGAAGAGGCTCCCAATCTGGAGATGGATATGCAGTATCTGAAGCAGAAGCAGGACCTTGGAGCACAATATGCCGTTACCCAGCTATTCTTTGACAACCAGAAATATTTCGATTTCATCAAGAAAGCCCGTGAGATGGGTATTACCATACCTATCGTACCAGGCATTAAGCCCATGGCCAAGCTCAGTCAGTTGACCGTTGTTCCCAAGACGTTCCACTGCGACATTCCAGAGGCACTGGCCAAGGAAATCGTCAAGTGCAAGACCGACGAGCAGGCTCGCCAATTAGGTATTGAGTGGACTACCGCGCAGTGTCAAGAGCTCTACGATGCCGGTATTCACAACATCCACTTCTACACGGTGTCAGCAGTAGACTCGGTGGCAGAAATTGCAAAACGACTATTATAATGTTTGAGCAGGTCATAGGACAACACGACATACAGCAGCGACTGATGCAGCTGGTGAGCGAGGAGCGACTGCCCCACGCCTTGATGCTGTGTGGTCCGCAGGGGTGCGGCAAGAAAGCATTAGCCATTGGTTTTGCCAAAGTACTGCTTAAAGCCAATAGCAAACTGCCAACAGCCAATTGCCAAGCTATGCTTGACAAACTGGAGCATCCCGACCTGCACTTCACCTACCCTACCATCAAACTACCATCCATGGGTGCCGAGCACAAGCCCGTCAGCGACGACTTTGCCAAGGAGTGGCACGAGATGGTAATGGGAGGCTACTACTTTACCATAACCGACTGGCTGGAGCAGATGGGAGGCGAGAATCAGCAAGCTATTATTACTGCCGGTGAGAGCGACGCACTGATTCGCAAACTCTCACTGAAATCAAGCCAAGGAGGCTACAAAGTTAGCATCATCTGGTTGCCAGAGCGCATGAACATTGAGTGCGCCAACAAG
>Ga0310694_10007450_pt1 | contig 10272 bp, 10 predicted proteins | sample 174DNAGHGhighgp2_FD_203884 | JGI IMG/M metagenome (GOLD analysis project Ga0310694, IMG submission 203884) | Sheep rumen microbial communities from Palmerston North, Manawatu-Wanganui, New Zealand - 1742 DNA GHGhigh gp2 (v2) (version 2) | ecosystem: Host-associated > Mammals > Digestive system... | reverse complement strand
GCCAGGGCTTTTGCGGGTGATGCGCCGTCTTCACCTGAGCAAAGCCTGCCGCTTGCAGGGCGGCTTCCAGCTCTTCGGCGGTATAGGTATGCATGCCGTCGATGATCGTTTCAAACTGCTTTCCGGTCTTGTCCATGCCGTCGGATTCGTTGACGATGAGGAAACAACCGCCGGGTTTCAGAATGCGGCAGACCTCCGAAAAGCTCTTCACGGGACCCGGCCAGAAGTAGACGGTTTCGAACGCGGTGGCAAGATCGAACGACCCATCCCGGAAAGGGAGCGCGGACACGTCGCCCTGCATCGCCGTGCAGCGTCCGGCCCCGATCATGATCCGGTTATATGCCGCAGCTTTTTTCACGGACAAATCGGCATAATCCACCGCCGTCACATGCGCTTTTGGAAACATTTTCAGCAGTTCGCCGGCGTTTCGCCCGCCTCCGCAACCTAAGTCCACCGCATTTTCCGGAGTCATTGCAGGCAAATGTGTGAAGCCCCAGTCTGCCAGTTTCGCATGCCCGGAGTTCATCGTACCGAGCATCACTTTTCCTAAGAAACCTTCCGGCTTCCGCGTTTGACTGAAAAAGTCTTTCGCAATACTCATTTCCCATCCTCCTTAAATGCTCTTGCTGCGCTCCTTCTTCCAGAGGTTCGCTTATCCGTGCATATGTATCGTTCTGTATTTCTGCAGATAAAGTCGGAAAATATTTTTGATAGCGGCTGATTGCCACCAGTTTTTCAGGCGTGTATTGACTCATCTTGCTTTCTCCTTCCTAAATCTGAAGTACCCTTCCAGACCCAGGTCGCTGGTCTTGTGAACTGTTGTAAATCCCCGCCGGTTGGCCTCCTCTTCAAATTCTTTGAGCGTAAAAAGGGCCTCTTCTGCGTGTCCCCAGTGCAGCAAGCCGTCCACAATATGGATGCAACGCTTCGACAGATCGGCGACGTAGATGCTCCCGCCATCTCGCAGCACCCGGCGGCTTTCGTCAAAGAAGATCCGCCAGCCCTCCACGTGATGCAGGATGCAGAAATCCAGCACTGCGTCAAAGCTTCCGTCGGGAAAACGGCTCAGATCGTCTGCACTGCCCTCTACAAAGCATGCGCTTGGCAGGTTTCGCCCTCTGGCAATCTCCAGCTGCTCCGGCATGATGTCAAGCCCGGTATAACTGTGCGGCTGCTCTGCGGTGATCAGCGAGGCTGCAAAACCGTTTCCGCAGCCGACCTCCAGAATGTCCAGCCCTTTTATGACAAGACCGAATTTTTTAAAGGTCTTGAGTTCCATCTTCTCGATGTACCATTTCCGCCAGCCCATTTGCATGGCGTCAAATTCTTTCACGCTGAGTTTCATCTTATCACCTTCTTCATCACCGCTACGGCACAAGGGATACTCCCGTTCGCTAAAGTAATCTGCACGTCCGAATACCCGGCATCCCGGAAAAACCGTTCGTAGCTCTCCACGGTAAACTGCCGCTTGAAATCCGCCCCGGCTTTTTCGACCGCATTGGCAAAGCCGCTTGTTTTCCCTTTCGTGTCTTTATTCATGTAGGTCGGAATGATCAGCATTCCGCCGTCTTTGCATACACGGTTCAGTTCATAAAGCGCCGCGAGCGGATTGTCCAGCAGGTGGATCACGTTGCCCGCCACGACCTTATCGAAGCTTCCGTCCGGATAGGACAGCGCGGTAATATCCGCCTTCGAAAACATGATGTTTTGAAAAACGGCGCAGTTTTGCTTTGCCTTGTTCAGCATCTTTTCGGAATAATCCGTCGCTGTCAGCTGTCTGCACTTCGGCGCGATCACCGCGCTTAACAGCCCCGTCCCACAGGCGCATTCCAGCACCGTATTATCAGGTTCAATCAGCGAAGATACGATCCTCTTCAGCTTCTGATGCGTCTTCCTGTTAATGACATTGACGAAAATGTCATATGCACCGGCCACATTATCCCAGAACACTCTCTTGCCTCCTGTTAGCTACAACTAACCATTGCCCCAAAAGAAAAGCCCGTGACGGGTTAGTCCTTGCTAACTATTATAGCTGATTGGTTGTCGTTTTTCAATATGCGTCTGAAAAAAGTTTGTCATTGATTCCTTTGGCTTGAGATGCCGCAAACGGATACAGATGAAAGAACCGGACTGAAGTATGAACTGGTTGGCGACTACTACTATCTCGCCGGGGAAGATAAACCGGAGAATCATCGCCCCATTGGCATTTGGGGCCAACGGCATCTGCGGTATCTCCGGCAACACCGCAAGGCACTGTACACAGAGCTGCAGATCACCGGCAAGCTGAACGGTTATCTTGCCGATCTGAACGAACAGGCTGAATCTGTGTTTCTTGAGCTGGTAAAGCAGATGGCGGCCCGTGAGGGCGTCACAGAACAGCTTAAAGCACAGGATCAAATGCAGTGGGTACAGCGAATGAACAATATCCGAAACCGTGCAACGGAGATTGTAAATACAGAGTTGATTTATACCTGATCTGCAATGCCGCCAAGTAGGATAATATCCTGCATGGCGGCGTTTTTTATTGCGTAATTCTCTGCTGTATGGTATAATTGACGTAACAATTTAAGGTGGACAATCTTATCTGATAATTGAGGCGGAAGACTGTGACAAAAGGGAAGTTTTTAAGTACCGTTATGATTGTGGCTGTTATTCTGTCTATGATATGTAGCTCGTTATCTGTCGGTGCCGCAACAAACCAAATAGATTATGATACTGTTGATGAATATTTACAGTCCTGTGTTGAAAACGCCCATATCCCGGCGCTTTCTATTACCATTGTGGATAAGGATAATGTGTTGTTTTCCGGCTGTTACGGGGAGTGTGATGACTGTGATACGCCGTTTGTTCTCGGTTCGGTCAGCAAATCTTTTACGGCGGTCTGTGTGATGCAGCTTGCAGAACAAGGAAAAATCAATTTAGGTGAAAAAATCTCGGCTTATCTGCCAGATGCTGCGGATGGAGATAGAATCACGATCAGTCAGTTACTCAATCATACGGGCGGACTTGGCGAACACCAAACACTTGAAAACTATCACATCATTAACAAACAGGGTGAGCATCATTATGCCAACGTGAATTACTCTTTACTCGGCAAAATTATTGAGAAGGTCAGCGGCTTATCTTATGAGGAATATGTAACGAAGAATATCTTTGAACCTCTTAACCTTTCACATACTGCTGCCACACAAAAGGAAAGCGTCAACAACGGTTTGATTAATGGTTATACTGATTATTGGGGATTTCAGTTGAAACGCAGTCATAAGTACCCAACATCTGAAAACGCTTGGATCACAGCTCCTGCAGGATACCTTTCTTCCTCGACCAACGACCTCGGGCGTTATCTGCAGATGTACTTGAATGGTGGAGAGGATATTATCTCTAAGCAAAGCATTGATAAAATGTTTTACGGAGATACCGTTTATGTAGAGGATGACGTTCCGTTCTGGTACGGTTATGGCTGGGCGACGGTCAAAGAGCCGTTGTCAGAGCCGGTATTGCGTCACAGCGGTCTGGTAGAAACAGGCACCTCCTGTGTGTTCATTATGCCTGAAAGCGAAATCGGCGTTGCCATCACAACTAACGTCAATGATTACTTTGTGACAAATGAAATGATGGATAGCTTGGGGTGGGGTGTCATACTGATGCTTTTAGGTGAAAGTCCAAATGAAATAGCGGATAACGAATATATGCTAAACCATTTGCGAATTGACCTGATTATGCTCGTGGTCTTTGCTATTGCCATTCTTCCTCTTTGTTTCTTGCCACGCTATCAAAAATCGCTCAAAAAGCACAAAACAATCCGCAAGGTTTTTTCTCTTATGATCTATCATTTAATATTGCCGATATTCATTTTGCTTATTGTCCCTGTTTTCTTCCAAACACCGCTTTGGGTAGCAAAAGCGTTTGTACCTGATGTTTTCATTACTATCGTTCTATCGTCAGCTTTGCTGTTTGTTACAGGTATTATCAAAACAATCATTCTGATAAGATTTTTATTAGAAGCAAAGAAGATTTAGCACACTCAATATTCCAATCTGTGTAACTAAAGTGTGTTATGCAGAGTTGATTTGTACCTAATAAGCACAGCCGCCGCCAAGTGGGATAATCTCCTGCTTGGCGGCGTTTTCTATTACCATCAAGCTTGTAAAGTAATATATTTACCCTACCTAACTGGTTTTGCTTCTCAAAGGGCGCATAAACACTGCGTTTTGAAGCCCAAAAGCGTGACACTTTTTCGATTTATTATCAATCTCAAAAATGCATAATCAATTTATCGTTTTAAAGCGTTGGTTTTAAAGGACAGCTATGCTATAATAAACCAAAAACGATCAGAAATAAACCAAGCTACGAATGATAGCAAATGACTGATAGCTTTTTGATAGCACAAGCTGTGATAACTAAACAAAAATGTGTAATTGAAACCATATTTTCTCACGAGAAGCAATATTTGTTAAACGAAGTTGTTTAATGATTGCTTTGCACTTAAGAGTGGGAATAATGCGTCTTTTGACTCAAAATGTGCTGAATTATCCTGAAGTACTTGAAAGCAGCAGGTGTTCTTCGGAATGCCTGCTGTTTTTTGTTATCAGCATTGATAACGATTTGATAACAGAAAAACAACTGGTGTCCCGTGAGGGCGTCACAGAACAGCTTAAGGCACAGGATCAAATGCAGTGGGTACAGCGGATGAACAGTATCCGGGATTGGGCAACTGAAATCGTGAACAACGATCTGATTTATGCATAATGTACCGGGCGGTAGGGAGAAATCTCCACCGCCCTATTTTTTACCATAATATGACGCATCCGTCATGTTCTGCTTTGGCAGGGGTGTCCTTGCATTTCACCTGCAATTATTTACCTCTTAGCGCCAAACAGATGACAAACGATATTTACCCGATTATACTGTTCTCATCTAAGTTGATGTGCACGCAACAAGAAAGGGGATCTCTTATGCAGGTCAAGATTGAAGTCTCGCCGGAGCACACGCCTCCGCGGGCGGTCATTTATACGGATCGAATAACCCCGGAGATACAACGGGCTTTGGACATATTGCAGGCAAAGGACACCCCTGTCCTGGCGGAGCGTGACGGACGTACGTTCCTTCTTTCAGAGCAGGAGGTCTACATGATCCGGGTAGTGGGCGGGGAAACAAAGCTCTATACGAAAAAGGAAGAGTTCAGGACGCGAAAACGCTTGTATGAAGTATTGGATCAGTTGGGCAGCGGCTTCATGCAGATATCCAAATCCTGCGCCGTCAACCTTTCTTATGTACAAAGCGTGGAAGCCAGTTTCGGGGGAAGTCTGCTCCTGAAAATGAGAAACGGGCTGTCTGATTACGTTTCCCGAAAGTACTTGCCTGATCTTAAAAACTATTTGGGATTATAGGAGGAATCATGATGAAGAAGAAAGATAGTATCGTATTTTTAGTCCAGCGTACCAAAACAACGGTGGCGATCTCCTCTTTCCTGTTTCTGCTCGGCTCCTTGATTGCCGATCTGAACATGGGCGGCGTCTATTCCGCTTCCGGTTATTCCGTCACCAAAATGGCTCTCGGCAGCTTGGGGATCGGCCTCGGATTCGGCCTTCCTTGTATCATTTACACCAACGAAAAGCTAAGCCGTTCCGTGCAGATTGCGATTCACATGGTGACTGGCTGCGCGATCATGTTGACAATCGCTTTTCTCGTCGGCTGGATCCCGACAGATAAAGGCCTGCTTCCTGCGCTTCTGGCGGTTGTTTCCATGCTCTTGACGGCATTTGTCATTTTAGTTTTTTCCTATCGCCGGCAGAAAAAACTGGCAGAAAGAATAAACCGGGAGTTAGAATTGAGGCGACAATAGGATACAGCATTTCTTTCGTTGCGGCCTACGGGGTGGTAGGATTGAACTTGAGCATTGATTTTCAAGGAGATATCATGTATAATTGTTCTATAAATCTATGAAAGGTGCGTACACCAATGATTATTACGATCGCCTGAAAACTGAACAGAGGCGCAGAGCATGACTGAGGGGTATACCCCTCTGGATTAGTGTGCCATTTTTGAGGTACTTTCGGATAGTGGGAACCGCAGGACGCAGCCACAACGGGAGCTGCTTCGTGCGGTATTTTTGCGCCTTTTTTCAGGTGCCGACGCCACACAGGAACGATTACATACCAAATCTTATGTTCAAGGAGAAAAACAAATTATGATAATCAAACTGGAACCTATCAATGATAATAACAGAGATGCTGTTCTGGCCCTTTCCGTGCGGGAGGATCAGCCCTTCGTCGCCCCGAACGATTATTCATTAAGCGAGGCAGATGAGGCCAATGCCAAGGCGCCCGGCACGGCGAGACCGTTTGCGATCTGTGCTGGGGAAAAGATTGTCGGCTTCTGTATGCTCGCTCTGGACCCCGAGGATGAGAACCCCGTCGACAGGTACTGTCTCTGGCGTTTTATGATCGACAAAAGCGAACAGGGCAAGGGCTACGGTCAGGCGGCGCTTCAAGAGATCATCCGGTATTTCAAAGAGAACGGCGTTGACACGGTCTATCTGTCTACTGCGCCTGCGAATGCGCGCGGACTGCACGTCTATCATAAAGCCGGCTTCCGGGAGACCGGCCTCATCGATAACGATGAGGCTGTGCTGATGCGGATGCTCAAAGGCCCCAATCGGATCATCAAGAATGTCTATGGCGTCGATGTGGATAAGGCCATGCGCATCAAGGACAAGAAAGGTTACGGCGTCAGCATTGCCGTCCAGGCCGGAGACGGTGGTTTCCTCACCTACTGCGCCGGCAGCGGAAGATACGGCGAGGACTTCCCGGTAAACCCGGATATGCTGTTCCAGGCGGGTTCCGTATCGAAACCCATGTTTGCGCTGACTCTCCTGCGGTACGTGGACAAGGGGCTTATTGATCTTGATGCGGATATCTCGGGCGTGGTGCCGGAATTTGTCAAAAAGGGCCCCGTGACCTTTGCCGCGCTGCTTTCCCACACGGCGGGTTACAACCTCCACGGCTTCCCCGGCTACCGCGCGGATCACGAGCCGCTCTCGCTCGAGGATGTGCTGAACGGCAAGGGCAACACGCCGAAGCTCAGAAGGATTCGTCCTTATGGCAAGCAGCACATGTACTCCGGCGGCGGCATAACCCTCGCCGAGCTTGCATTTACACGCATTACGGGGACCACGCTCCGCGAGGCCTTCCAAAAGGAGGTCGCCGAGCCGCTGGGTCTGAAGCGCACCGGCTTTTTCCAGCCGCTGGACGAAGAGCTGGTTTCCAACGCAGCGTTCGGCTTCAGGCTGGCGCAGAAGGAGGATCCCGCCCACGGTTACCATTACTATCCCGAGCACGCCGCTGCCGGTCTGTGGACGACGCCCACAGAGCTTGTCAAGATCGGCCTTGCCCTTTCCAAGAGCTACCGCCGGGGCGGCTTTCTCAAGAAGAAGACCGCGCGGCGCATGATGACGCCTGTCATGGATGACTACGGTCTTTGCCTCGACGTTTGGGAATCGGAAGCGCGCAAAGACAGCGTTGCCGGTCACACTGGGGAAAACTACGGTTTTCTGACCAGCTGGGTCTTTTCCCGCAAGAAAGACATCTGCGTTGCCATCATGTACAACAACGTCACGGAAGCCGCCGACGAAGCGATAAATGACATCGCCTGCGAGATTTACAAAAACGCGAAGGAATAAAGGAGAAATACACGAATGGATAAGAATACCATGATACAAAACCTGGCCCGTGAGTCCTATGAAAAGGGCGGCTTCAACGGGGCCTGGCTCTATGCGGAAAAGGGCGAGATCGTATCCAAGGGAGCCCTCGGTTTCCGGGATCCCGAAGACACGCTGCCGATCACGGAGGACACGATTTTCCAGCTGGCTTCGGTTACAAAGCAGTTCACGGCGGCGGCGGTCATGCTGGCTCGGCGGGAAGGCCTGCTCGAGCTCGACGACGAGATCACAAAGTACTTCCCGGAGATCCCTTACCCGGACGTGACGATCCGCCATCTGCTGACCCATACCAGCGGCATCCCCGATTACTTTGATGACACGGACTGGTTCATCAAGATCTGGAAGGAAGAAAAACGGGTGCCGGGCAACGACGAGATCCTGCGCTTCCTCTGCGAAACCGAAGCGAAACCGTACTTCGCCCCGGGGGAAGGAATGCATTACTCCAACACCGGCTACAATCTGCTGGCCCTGCTGGTGGAGCGGCTCTCCGGCGTCCCCTTTGAAGAATTCCTGCAAAAGAACATCTTCGAGCCCGCCGGCATGAACTCCACCCGCTGCTGCCACATCCGCCGGGATGGCGTTCCCTTTGCGAACTATGCCCAGGCGACGGTGTTCGAGGACGGCAAATACGTGGCCGACGTGGACTCCGAGGAGTACGGCGACGTGGCCGCCTTTGACGGCCTGAACGGCGACGACTACGTGTACACCAACATCTTCGATATGCTCCGCTGGGACAGGGCGCTGCGCGAGGGCAAGGTGCTCACGCCGGAAGAGCAGAAGCTCATGTACACTCCCGGAAAGCTCGTAAACGGCGAGGACGCCGTTTACGACGAAGACGAGGGGCTGGGCTACGGCTTTGGCTGGTTCGTCGGCCGCGACGAGGAACTGGGGCTTATCGTCAGTCACAGCGGCGGCATGCCGGGCGTTGCCACCTGGTTGGAGCGTTTTATCGACGAGGACAGGATGCTTGTCATCCTGACCTGCCGCGATTTTGCGGATGTTAGAGCGTACTTATCCTTTGAGAAGGGTCTGAAGAGTATCGCGAGAGGCAAAGAGCCCGAACCCGTCGTAGCCATCGAGGATATCGCAATCAAGGACCCGGACAAGTCGAAGTGGGAGAGCTTCTGCGGGAAATACGAGCATCCCGAAGACGCCGATTTCATCATCGACGAGGTTTGGATGCAGGACGGCGAGCTCCACGCCAAGGCCATCGACGAGGACGGCGATGAGATGACCTTCCGGCTGTATCCCATCGGCGAGGATGAGTTCGGCAGAAAGGGCGGCATGCTCAAGCTGAAATTCGGCGATGGGTGTGTGATGTACGACGATTTCACCTGCAATAAGCTGTAAGAATACTGAAACAGGGCGGCGGGGAGCGATCCCCGCCGCGGAATAAGAGGAAGTGAAAAAATGGAATATAAAATCGACAATCTGACAAAGGAAGAGGCCGCCTATATCGGCGGGAAGATCAATGAAATTGTGCCCCGCGAGGTGGACGCGGACGAAGAAGAATTCGTCCTCAAGGTCGAGAACGAAGCCGGCGAGATCGTCGGCGGATGTATTGCGGAAGCTTACGAATACCGCTGGTCGAGAATGTTCCTTGACACGCTTTGGGTGGATGAACGCTATCGGCATCACGGGATCGGCTCTATGATCATCCGCGAAGTCGAGCGCATCGCGAGAGAGAAAGGCTGTCGGGTCGTGACGCTCGGAACCGCCAGTTATATGGCAAGACCCTTCTATGAAAAACACGGCTACACAGTTTTCACGACGCTGAAAAAGGCAAACGGCTATATCAGTTATTCCCTGGTCAAATATCTTGACAGGGAAACGCCGGAATATGTGCCGTCGGACAACAGCGGCGCCCGGTTCAGGGTCTCGCTCGGCAGCAGGGACGACGCGGACGTTATCGAAAACGGCATTCGGACATACAGCGAAGCCTACGAGCCGGAATACGAGAGCGTTGATTTTTACAAGAAGCTCGTGGACAAAGACGGCAGGTTCATTGCCGGCGTGATCGCGGACGTGGACAAGGACGCCTACGGCTTTGTGGACGCGCTCTTTGTGGAGGAAGCGCTCCGACATCAGGGCCTGGGCACGTCTCTTTTGAAGGCGGCGGAGGACTTCACAAGGGAAAACGGCGCTTCCATGATTTTGACGAATGCGGGCGACTGGAACGTCGATTTCTTCAAAAAGAACGGCTATCTGCTCAGAGGCGAGCTCAAGGACGTGCCGAAAGGCCACGATTGCTACGAGCTCTACAAGAATATCTGAAGCAAAGCAGCAGTCATTTTATTCACGCTGTTGTCCCAGGGCACGTGGAGTGCGTGACATGGATGACAAGGAAATAAACAAATCGTAATTTACGGAGGACAGCATTATGATACATCTTGAAAAGCTTACCTATGAGAACTTTGACGACGTATTTGAACTCAAGGTAAAAAAGGTTCAATACCCCTTTGTGGCGAGCAACTGTTACAGCATTGCCGAAGCGTATGTTACCATGATGTGCGGCGGGCATGTATTTCCTTTCGCAATCTACAATGACAAAC
>Ga0310694_10007449_pt1 | contig 10273 bp, 8 predicted proteins | sample 174DNAGHGhighgp2_FD_203884 | JGI IMG/M metagenome (GOLD analysis project Ga0310694, IMG submission 203884) | Sheep rumen microbial communities from Palmerston North, Manawatu-Wanganui, New Zealand - 1742 DNA GHGhigh gp2 (v2) (version 2) | ecosystem: Host-associated > Mammals > Digestive system >... | reverse complement strand
GGTCGACAGCAGCCCTATCGTGGGCGAAGTGTAGTTGACCGAAGCATTCACCTGATAGCGTCCCAGTATTTTTGCCCACAGATTCAGTTTCATACTGTATTGCCACTGGCTGTCGCTGTACGGCTCTTTCCCTAAGCGGTCGTAATGTATGCTGTAGCCATAGTTATAGATATTTCCATCGAAGCGCAGGTTGAAGAAGGCCGTGGGGCGCCAAGTGCCGTTGGCGGTCAGGCCGTAGCGATGCGAAGAGCCGAGATTGTATGGCGTGCTGTAGGTTATCACCCTGCCGATGTATGGGTCGATGCCGTCGGTGACATCGGTGAGCCATTCAATCTCGCCCGTCGACAGCTTTCCGTACAGGTCGGCACTGATGCTTCCATTGCTCATATATTTGCTCCATCCAGCCTCGGCGCTGTGTATGTAACTTTGCGAAAGATTATGGTTGCCAATACGATAGCTGTCCTCGCCATAAGTGCGGAACTGCGACAGGTCGTTCGAGTTGGGATTCTGCATACGCAATGTGTAGTTGAGTTTGAAGTTGTGCATCTTCTCAGTCCGATAGGTCAGATGGATTGAGGGGTTGTAGGTTATGTTGAGCAGTGAGGTGTCGACACCGGGAAGTGTAATCGTCTCGGTGTAAGCATACTTGTAGTAGCTTATCCTTGCTCCCATTCCAAGTTTCAGTGTGAGGCCTCCCCACCGGTGCTGCCATCCGATGTCGGCAGAGACGGCTTTGTTGTCGGCGTTGAAGATGTAGCGTCGCAGCGTGTCGTACAGGGCAGGGGAGAGGACGGTGGTCTGCTCGTCATAGGCTGCATTGAGTATGTAAGGCTGAAGGTCACTGTAGCTGTTGGACTGGGAAGCAGAGAGGCCGTAGGTGAATTCGCCCTGCTCGCTGTATGGGCGGTTGTAGCGCAGCCGCATAGTGACGGAGGGCATATACTGGTTTACGTCTTTGAATTTGTAACTATTGCTTTCCAGGCCGTCGGTGACACTATAGACGCGGTTATAAATGATTTTTTGGCCGGTCTTGTTGATGTTTCCATTGAGGCTGACGGTCAGGTTGTGACCTTTTTTGTCGAATCGTTTGGTGTAGTAGCCTCCGAAAAAACCAAACAGCGTGTTGAAATGTTGCGTCTGGTCTTGATTGTAGATGTACAATGCAGGGGAAGGAAAGAAATGCTCGCGTTGCACCCACAGAGAGGACTCGATATCGTGTGTGCTGGGGCTCAGGTTGCTCCAGAAGTTGATGTCGCTGGTGCTGTCGATGGCATAGTTGAAGCTCATAAATATGGTGCCCATATTGTTGCGGGTTCCATAGTTTGAACTGTTGGTGTTGCGTATCAGCATTTGCAGCCGTTCGAGGTCGCCCGGGGCCGTGGGGTCGTCGCCGAATGTGGTGCTTTTGCTCCACGACTCGTTGTCGTTATTGCTGTTGCGAAAACTGCCGTAGATGTTGAACGACAGCTTGTCGCTGGCCCAGGTGTAGCTGATCCACGGCGAGACGTAAGGCTGCGAAGCTGCGTTCAGGCCAAAGCTCAGGAAATGGTTTTTCTTGATGTGGGCACGTGTGATGATGTTGATTACGGCTTCGGCCTCGGTCGCGTATTTTGCCGAGGAATTCGTGATGGTTTCGATGTGGTCTATGGCACTGGCTGGCAGTGTCTGCAGCCAAGTTTTCAGGTTCTCCTCGCTCAGCTTCGACGGCTTGTCGTCAATCCATATCTCTATGCTGCTCACTCCGCGCAGCTGTAGGTTGCCATCAACGTCGACCGTCACGCCGGGCGTGTTTTGCAGCGCGTCCTCAGTGGTTCCGCTCTGCACCGACGGGTCGTCGGCCACATTGTATATGTTCTTTTCGCCGTCGGCGGTGTAGATGGGCCGTTTGGCGGCAATGGTCACAGCCTGAAGCGTTTTGGCCGGCTTCGCCGTTTTTGTCGTGTCGACGCTTTGGCACACAGCGGGTGCCGCCACTGCTATCAGCAGTGGTAACAAAAAGTTACGTAAATTCATCGGTATTAGTCTTTTGTGATTTCTCTTATCAATACGTGAGCCAATACTTTCTCCATATCTTTGTCGTTCCTGATTTGGAATACCATTGCCGACAGGTTATAAGGAGAAAAGAATGTCAGGTATCGCCCCTTGTCGCTCGGCAATGCGGAGGAGAGGCGTATGATAAAGTATTTTTTGTTGTTGAGGTCTTGGTTTTTTGCGGAGTGTTGCCCTATCGACGAAGGCTGTTTCTGCTTTGGCAGCGAAAACAGGTATTTTACTATTGTGTTGTAAGCATCGCTGTCGGCGGCCATCAGGAAGGTGACATTTATGCTGTCGTCGTTGCCAAGGGGATAGTTGTCAACGCAATAGGTCTGTATATTCTTTTGTGGCAGGAATTGCAGACAGATGGCCGACTGGCTATGCGCTGTGGCGATGGTGATAGTGGCAAGTATGACAAAAAGAATCCTTTTCATATTTCTGATTCTATGGGTGATGTGCGAATGGCGTTGATGTTCTGCTGTATGATGTCCAGGGCATCGGCCTGCTGGCAGTTGTTGTTGCAGTAGACGTGCAGGCCTGTCACTGGCTTTGGCTCGGCGTTGCTGTGTTGCGGAATCAGCACCAAAAGCAGCACGGCTGCCGCTGCTGCCGGAATGGCAAGCCACCACGAACGGTGGCCAAGATGCTTGATGCGCTCTCTTTGGCGTTCTCTGGCGTTGGTCTCGTGCAGTTGCTCTACAAGATTGTCGGCGTTCATTCTAGTTCCTTTCTATTCAATTCGTTGAGTTTCTGTTTAATTCTATAGATCCGTGTCGTTATGTTGCTTTCTGTTGTTTGCATCATTATTGCAATTTCTTTTCCGTTCCATCCGTCGATGTAGAGCTGTATCAGCCTTTGGTCTGCAGCCGTCAGTCGGCGTATGAGCGAATACAGCTGGTCTACGGCCTCTTGGTCCGTGCTGTCCTGTGGTATGTCTTTGTCGTCCAAAACCGTTGTTTCCAAGTGCTTTTTGCGGTTGCGTTGCCACGTGATGGCGGTATTCATCGCCACGCGGTATATCCACGTTATGGGCTTGTGGTTCGGTTTCCATTGTTTCCACCCACGCCACAGGTTCAGCAGTATGTCCTGACGCAGGTCCTCACGGTCTTCTTTGCTGTCGCAGAACGAGCGGCAAATCCTGTCAAGGAGTGCCGTGTGTCGTTCGACGGTTTCAAGGAATGGGTGCTCTGCGTTTGTCATCAGTTGGGTTGCTGTTTGTCTGTATTGAACGCAAAATAACGGAAAAAATCACACGGCAACGAAAAAAACTTGTATTTTTGCAATGTGCGAACGCAAGTAAACCTGGTAATAATTCGCTTGTAACAAAGTCGTTATATGATAATAAAATATTTCATTCCGTCACGTGTCTCTTCGTTGTCCAAATTGAACCGGCTTCTCCTTTCGGACGAATACCGAAATTCCCGATTCTTTATTATTGTGGACGAGAACACATATCAGCATTGCCTGCCTCTGCTGATTTCCAAGGTGTCGGCTCTCGAGAACGCCGAGTTTTTCGAAGTCCCTGTCGGCGAGGAGGCCAAATCGCTCGAAGTTGCAGCGCAGCTGTGGGGTGCCCTGCTCGACAGCGGTGCCGACCGCAACAGTGTGATTCTTAACCTTGGAGGTGGCTGTGTCAGCGACATCGGCGGCTTCGTTGCCGCAGGCTTCAAGCGCGGCATCCGCTATATCAACATCCCTACCACTCTTGTTGGTATGATCGATGCCTCTGTCGGAGGTAAAACAGCTGTCAATGTGGAGAATGCCAAGAATCAGGTTGGCTTCTTCCATCAGCCCGATGCGGTGTGCATCTACCCGGATTTTCTCGACACTTTGCCTAATCTGGAGATAGTTTCTGGCGCTCTTGAAATGGCTAAAACGTTGTTGCTGAGCGACGGGAAGGCTTTCACCAGCCTTGCCAATTCCCTTGTTGGATGTGCTAAATATCCGCTTGAAGAAATCAAGAAATATATTGTGCAATGTGTCGATTTCAAGCAGAGTGTTGTCGATGCCGACCCATACGACAAGTCAATCCGCAAGATGTTGAATCTGGGACACACCTTCGGTCACGCTATCGAGAGCTATATGATGGAACAGAATTGCGCCATAACCCACGGTGTTGCCGTCGGAGTTGGCTTGGAATGTGCACTTTACCTTTCCTCAATGAAACTTGGCCTCAGCAAGGACATATATGCTCTTTTCAAGCAGATGCTCCATCACATTGTTGCCCTTGAACGCTTCACGCTCGCCGATACCGAACATATCCTGTCGTATATGCGTCAGGACAAAAAGAATGCCGACAGCCTGATTCTATGTGTTTTGCTGCAGGAGGTGGGTGCCCCTGTCATCGATGTCGCTATCGACGAAAACGAAATTCGCGACGCGCTGCTAAAATTCGGCAAGTTCTAGCAGACTCGATTGAAACGCTATTGCACCACAAGTTTTTTTGTTACGTTGCCGACCTGCGTGTGTATGGTGACAATATATATTCCTGATGGCCATTCGCTCACATCCAAAGAAGTGGCGTGTTCCTTCACTTCAATGTCAGCCATACGTCTGCCGTTCAGGTTATGTACATCCACGCGGTTGATGTAGAACGACGAGTAGACGTTCACTTTCGACGATGCGGGGTTTGGGATAACGTGAGTCATTATGTTGGCGGCCGACGCAAAGCCTTCCGGCTGTTCGCCACCACCGGCAGTGTCACAGATATATACGTCAATAGGGTCGCTCCATTGGCTGTAGCAGATGCTGTCGTGATTGCACACGGCTCGCACGTAGGCGGTGTAGTGTGTGCAGCTGTCCAGGTTTTCGAGCCGGCCTACCTGTATGGGGCAGTTGACAAGTGTGCCACTGTCAGGCACAATGCCTTGTGGACCGTAGCTTATTTGCCAGGCGTTGTGGTCCTGATGCGTGTCCCACATCAGGTATGCCATACCTTCGCCTTGCTGTGCTATACGGACGTTCTGCACAGGTGGGCACTCGTAAGGTGGAATGATGTACGACGAGTCGATAACCACGATTGGGAAATGCAGCATAAAATACGGGCTGTTCCACCAGTGCCAGTTGCGGTCAATGGTGTCGAAAGTGGTCTGGTCCCAATCTATGTTTTTGAATTTGTGAAGTATATTGGGTGTCGACTCGCAAAATGAGACGCAATGTGTGTATTCTGGATGGTTTGATAATATTGTTGAATCCCAAAACAAACTTATGCCATTTACGAAGCAACGGTTATAACCACTACCATAATAAGAAGGGCGGCCTTCTCGCGGGTAAAAGAAATAGTGGGCCTCTGTTGTCATACCTACATAGAAGGAATCAACAACCGTTACTGGTTTTTCGAAGTAATACTCTCTTATACCCAAGTATACGGATTTATCAACAGATGACATATAACAACATTTGTGTGAATCGTATAAATACTCTCGGAGATCAGTCTTCATATAGCGTTTGGGAGTATAGAAATCAAATTCCACCTCTTTCAATAATGTGAACGACGTATCATCAGCCTCATACAGACGCAGGTGCTCGTTGTAGCAAGGTGTGTATGGCAACTCAATGCATTGATGCGGTCCAGCGGAAACAGCTGCTGTAGCGATTCCTATTATTTGTATGGGTCTATCCGTAAAACAATACTGAAGCAATTCACCGTGAGGAACGCGGTGAACGCCGGTGAATAAAGGATTATAATATTCAGGATATTCAGGCCAATAATCCCAAGGGTTCCATTGTGGAACTGCGCAAAATAGCCTGTGCGAAGTGTCGGCGAGCCAGTCCTCCGTCCACCACTGGTAGAAATAAATTGGCGAACGGCCAACGATGGTGTCACCCGTGCGGTAATAGTACTGGGATTGCGCATCGCATACCTTAGCGGCAACCAAGACGAAAGCAAAGGTGGCAAAAAACAATATTTTTTTCATAATCTATTGGTTTAAAGTTAAAAATCAGAACAAATAATATTGTTGGGAATGATTAGTACATTCAATTGTTGCAATTTGGTGCAGTCAAATTTTTCTTGGCATAGCGTGAGAGGCATCGGGTCCCATTTGGTTATGAAGTCAGGAGCTGAAACAGGAGGATTATATAACGTTGCACAAACAGGGCTTGTGTTGATTGGTTGTGTAAAATATGTGGCCTCATTTGGTTGCGTGTTGTCAAATCCGTGACAAACAAAACTTTGATGGCTGTTGTAGTTGTCCAATGAAGTGAGATTTTGGTTGGTCAGGATAGAGGTCGTGGCTGTAGTTGTGAGCAGTGGTATTTCTGCCACAATGCTGTGTGTGCCGTAAAATGGAATTGGTAATTTCCCATTCAGTAGCAGAAGCAGTTCATTGTTTGTTCTATTGTACTTCAGACTTTCAACGTTAAGCTTATATGTTGATGTTGATGCGTAGTGAGAATACAGAGTGCTGATAGATCCGCTCGACAATACCGACATATCGTATGCCATTACCAAAATACCATATATGTATTGGGGGAAGTAAGAGATATCCTGAATTTGAATCGCCATTGCTACTATGTCGTTATTGATGTGTGTAATTTCGTAGTTTTCTGGGTTATGATCATATTGATGTAATGAGGAAAACGGGAAATACCATATTTCGTCCTGAGGACCGCCTGGCATAAAAAGGCTGTTTCTGTTGTATACCCTATAGACATCCAAATTCGAATGCATCGCCGCAGGCCCTGAGGTTACAATGAGATTGTCGGTGACGCAAATGCGGTTTATCCTCTCACCACTATATGTAGGTGTTACGCCAATATTGTATGTCCAGGCGGTGCCGCCGCTAGTGTTTGGCGTTATATCAATGATGCATCCGTTAGAGGGATTGCCTCCGGATGTTGTTCCTACTGTTACGATATGCCGTATGTCGGCATTGTCCGTGTATACGGTCAATCGGTGTAGTGTGTCAACGAAGTCTTTATTGCAGGCAAAACTCTCATAAACATCATACGAAAGGTTTGCGTTTTGCAATCCGAGGATATCAAAAAAACCCCAAATGCCAGATGTTTTTTGTCCATTTCTGAAGCCGCAGAAATACACCTTTTTGTCGGTCACGACAAAGTCCCTGACAAAAATATCAGCATCTATTTCACAGTTCGTTACAGTCATCGACTGGTCGGCGAAGGCAAAATAGTGCTCGGTTTTGGTCTCCACATAACTGATTGTGGCAGGGTAATCAAATTCTTTAACAATGGTTTTTACTATATCGGTATGATACGGAGCCTGAGTGACTGCATTCTGGCCTTTGACAGAATGTAATAGTGCAGTCAAAACTAAGAAAAAGAAAATATTTTTTTTCATAATTAACTGAATATTTTAGTGTTGATGTTTTTTGTAAGATTGTTGTTGTTTGTGCAAAACTACACAATAATTTTTAATTATGCAAATTTTTTTGAAAATATTGCAATTTTAAGTAGCTGATAAAAAATAACTTTCAGTTTCTTTAAACAGGAAATACCATAAACTGGCCAGGAATTAATTATAGAACGCGAATGCCCGCAAATGTCCGCGAATTGCCATAAATGTCAAATAAATTGACTGGTTACTTATAATTCGTGTTATTCGTGAAATTCGTGTTCAAAATTTTTAGAGGTCTTCTCTTATAAATTATAATGCTTGCTGGCTGATTCTATGTGTTTTATTGCAGGAGGTGGGTGCTCCTGTCATCGATGTCGCCATCGACGAAAACGAAATTCGCGACGCGCTGCTAAAATTCGGCAAGTTCTAACTGCGTAGCTATTTTGCCGCTACAGTAGCGCGAGTAGGGGCACTCGTAGGGTGTTGAGCATTGCTCGCCGCGTTCCACGCTGGGCTCCATACCTTGCAGCACCTCTTTGAAGTGTTCTACTTGTTTTGCTATCAACGGCTTGGCTTCGCGGGCGGCGGGCAACAGCTCTTCGTATAATGGTTCGTCGTCCCCGTTGTTGTAAATAATTTGGAATGAGGTCAGTCGGTCAATGCAATTACGGATTACATAGTGCTGTATGCTCACGTCGCGACGGAAGACATCTTTGACCGACAGCGAATTCTTAATCTCATAAACTGATATGTTCCCGTCGGCATCCTTGTGAACAACATCGGCCAGCACAAGTACTTCATTATAAACAAATCCGGCTTCGTATAAGTTCACTTCGCCAGGCTGCGCAAGCAGCGAGGCGGTCAGTTCGGGGTATTTTTCTATGCGGTGTCCCAGTCGTTGGCTGATGTCTATTGCATTTGGAAACAGTGCTTTGACCTTGGACTCGAAGTCGCGACCGCGGCGGAATCGCGCCAGCGTCTCGGGCGGATAGTATGCCAGCTGAGGCTTGTAGACATCCAAGTAGAGGGCCTTCTCGCATTGCAGACCTCGGATGAATTTGCTCTTTGTCAGTCGGTAAATCATTCGGAATCAACTAATAGCTGCGTTGTCGTTCGCGAACGTTGTTGTAGCAGTATCGTTCGGCCGTCGACGATTTCGTCGATTATCTGCTGGTTATAGTAGCGTATCGTAATCAGCTGCAAGCCTGTGTTGTACACCAGCCGGAACTGCGATTCGAGTCGTTCGCGGATCTTGTCGAGCAGTATCTCGTTGTAGTCGAGGCAGAGCGAGAAACTCAGGGCCGAATTCTGCATCAGGTTGACGCGGATGTTCAGTTCGGCCAGCACGGCGAATATGGTCTGCAGGTTTTCTTCGGCGATGAAGGAGAAGTCCTTGGGCTGTATGGAGATGAGTATCTGGTTGTTTTTGAATATGTAAAGCGGCGTCAGCGGCTCTATCGAATAGAAAGGTCCGATGACCGACCCTTCGGTCGACGGGTCGAGGAAAGACTTTATATTCAGCTGTATACCCTTGTTTTGGATAGGCTTGACGGTCTTGGGGTGAATCACCGATGCGCCGTAGTAGGCCAGCTCGATGGCCTCGTTGAAGGGTATCTTGTTTATTTTGACTGTGTTGGCGAAAAACTTGGGGTCAGCATTGAGGAATCCGGGCACGTCTTTCCAGATGGTCATATTGTCGGCATCGAGGCAGTAGGAAAGGATCGAGGCCGAGTAGTCGCTGCCTTCGCGCCCCAGCGTGGTGGTCGTTCTTGCGGCTGTGCCGGCGATGAAACCTTGAGTGATGATTAATTTTGAATTTTGATTTTTGAATTTTGAATTGATTGTTTCTTGCGCTTGGCGGCGGGTGGTATCGAAGTCGACGATGCCTTCGCGGTAGTTCTCGTTGGTGCGGATTACGTCGCGCACATCGACCCATACATTGTTGATTCCAATGCTGTTAAGATATCCCGATATCAGCGTTGTCGAAATCAGCTCGCCGAACGAAACCGTCTGGTCGTAGTCGAAGTTGTAATTAGTCGCCTTGCGGGCCGACACCTCGTCGAGCTTGTCGAACAGCTCGCGCAGTCGCCCAAAGGTCGGGTCGCCCTTGTCGGCAAACAGGGCGTCGGCAATCGACAGGTGGTAGTCGATGTTTTGCTGCAGCAGCTCTCGCCGCTTGCCGTCCGTTGCCGGCACACCGGGAACCACTTTTTCCAGCAGGTTGGTTGTCTTGCCCATTGCCGAAATGACCACAACCAGTGGCGCCTCAAGGTGCTGGCCGACTATATGTGCCACGTTACGAATGGCTTCTGCGCTGTTGACGGATGCCCCGCCGAATTTGAAGACGTTCATAGTTGACTTAAGAATAAAGGGGAAGTTAAGGGGAGTTAAAGGGAGTTAAGGGAAGTTAAGGGACAAATGCACTTGCCGGACACTATTGTCCCTTAGCTTCCCTTAACTCCCTTTAACTCCCTTTAACTCCAGAAATCGCATAGTTTATAATTGTTTAAAATAAATCCTGTTCCTCATCTCAGCTGACGTTCCATGTCGCGGCGGGTGTCTTTCTCCTTGATGGTTTCGCGCTTGTCGAAGAATTTCTTGCCTCGCGCCAGCGAAATATTCAGTTTGGCATAGCCTTCGGGGTTGATAAACAGCAGGGTGGGGACGATGGTGAAGCCGCGCTCCTTTATTTTGTTCTGCAGCTTGCGCAGCTCTTTGCGGTTCAGCAACAGCTTGCGGTCGCGCTTGGCGGCGTGGTTCAGCCAGCTGCCGAAACGGTACTCGGCTATATGCATCTGCTTTACGTACAGCTCGTTGCCGATAAAGGCACAGTAGGCGTCGGTCAGGTTGGCGCGCCCTTCGCGGATGCTTTTTATCTCCGTGCCCGTCAATACCAGCCCCGCGGTGTACGAATCCATCAGAAAGTACTGATACTCCGCT
>Ga0310694_10007447_pt1 | contig 10274 bp, 9 predicted proteins | sample 174DNAGHGhighgp2_FD_203884 | JGI IMG/M metagenome (GOLD analysis project Ga0310694, IMG submission 203884) | Sheep rumen microbial communities from Palmerston North, Manawatu-Wanganui, New Zealand - 1742 DNA GHGhigh gp2 (v2) (version 2) | ecosystem: Host-associated > Mammals > Digestive system >... | reverse complement strand
CCTGTTATATGACGATTTGGATTACTGACCCCGATGGGAAACGAATTAGAATCTATTCCAAATGGTATGAAGAACGTTTTGATTTTGTCGGATTTTTGCAAGAATGTCAGGAAATTCAAAAGCGAAACCGGACTCACGAACAATCAGCCAGTTGAGCGATTCGTCCCCCGACCTGAAGAATCCTAAAAGAGAACAAAAGGTAAACAAATGATAAAAAAGAAAAAACGCCCCTTATTTCTGGGGCGCTTTTCTTGTGGTTGGTTTGCGGCTTGCCGGTTTCTTCTTCGCGGAGAATGGCCGCTTGGAAGAAGTGGTTCTCGCCGTTTTGTTTTTGCTATAGGAACGGCTCTGATGGTAGGAATTCCGCGCATTGGAGCTCGTCTTTTTGGCGTAGGGTTTCTTGCCCGTTGGCTTTTTGCCGGCGGAAGGCTTCTTGGTCATGGGTTTCTTCGCGCCATCCTTTTTGGCCGCGGGCTTAGCGCTTTTGGAAGCCGGTTTCTTCGCCGCCGGTTTCCGGGTCGTCGGCTTCTTGGGCGCGGTGCCCTTATAGCCATAGCTCCGCGGGGTTTTCTTTTCTTCTTGCGGGAGGAGGAAATCCAAAGCGTCGGTTTCGGCGTAAACCTTGATGCCTTCGCGGATCAAACGGCGGGCGGTGATGCCAACCCCGTCGATCACGTTGCCGGAGAATTTGCCATCGTGGATGGTACGCGATCCGCAGGCGGGGCTTCTATCCTTAAGGATAGCGATCCGGATGCCGAAATATTTGCAGATCTTGGCGGCCTGATCGGCGGCGTATTCGTATTGTTTGGTGAGGTTCTTGCCTTCCTTGGTTTTGACGGCGTTTTTGACGATCTCGGCCGGGCTGCGAGGAACGCCCAAACCGCAAGAAATCTCCGGGCAGAACGGGATGATTTCGTATTTCCGTTTGAGTTTCTCGACGAACGGGAAGTAGTTGTCCTTGCCGTCGTACCGGACTTTGTCGCCTAATAGGCAGGCGGATACCAAGATTTTTTCCACGTGGGTAATTCTAGTGAGTTTTCCAGCCATAGTAAACCCATTTCAATCGGGAATCCGCATAGCCCCCTCTATCGCCTTCCGCGCGGTTCATTTATAATGAGGTCCGTATCCATGAAACAGAAACGCGTCATTCTCCGAATCGAGGGCACCGACTATCCGTGCCTCATTTCCTGGCGGCGCATGAGCGGGACTTCCTACCGCGTGTCCCGCGATGGCAAGAACTTATCGATGGGCGTGCCCTTCTATTACACCGAAGGCATGGCCAAAGACGCCGCGATCCGCGAATTCCCGAAGCTCGTCGCCCGTTACAAGAAGCGGCTCAAACCTCTGCCATATCACGGCGATGAGGTGTATCTATTCGGGGAAAAGAAAACGGTGGAGGGCTTCGCTTCCGCTTCCGAAGAAGAACGGGACGCCTTCTATAAACGGGCCCTATTGCCTTATGTGAAGGCCAAAACGGAAGAATATCGCGAGAAGATGGGGATCAAAACCCCATACAAAGTGATTGTCCGGACGATGACGAGCCGCTATGGGGTCAATAGCGGCAAGACCAAACGCATCAGCTATGCGACGAGTTTGGTACATTACGCCCCGGAAGTCATCGATTCGGTCATCATCCATGAGCTCGCTCATGATAAGGAACGGAACCACGGCGACCGCTTCTACAAAATCGTCTATGCTTATTGCCCGAACTACAAGATTTTGCGGCATAAACTCATCCAGGGGGAATACCAATGATCATCACCAGCAAAGACAATCCCAAAGTCAAAGAAGCCCTGCTCGCCAAAGGGGCGAAAGGCGATCGTTTCCTCGTCGAAGGTTTCCATCTTGCCGAGATGGCGGTGGCCGCGCGTCAAGCGGTGGCGGTCTTTTCCCTCGAGCCCTACGAATGTGATTGCCCAAACTACATCGTCAATGAGGCGATCATCAAGAAACTTGCCTCCTCGGTGACCCCGGAAGGCATCGTCGTCCTCTGCCAGAAAAAGGACGGGAGGCGCCCCCTCGGGGACCGCGTCCTCTACCTCGACGAAGTCGCCGACCCCGGAAACGTGGGAACATTGCTAAGGACCGCGTTGGCTTTCGGCTTCCGTGACGTCTATCTTTCCAAGGGATGCGCCTCGCCTTTCAAAGCGAAAGCCCTCGCCGCGTCCCAAGGGGCAATCTTCCCCTTGGCGATCCACGAAAACGCCGGGATCGAGAACCTATTGTCTTTAAAAGAGGAGGGATTCGTTCTCTACGGGACCGCCCTGCGGGATTCGGAGCCCCTTGAAACGGCGGAGGCCCCGGAAAAACTCGCCCTCATCCTCGGCAATGAGGCGCGCGGAATCCGCCCTGAGATCCTTGCCGTGACCGACAAGAATCTCCGCATCGAAATCCGCGATATCGAGTCCCTCAATGTCGCCATGGCGGGGGCCATTGCCTGCCATACCTTCCGAAAGTGAGGCATTTCTAATAGAAATTCTTCTCTTTTGACGGATTTCCGTTACAATAAACGCGTTCGGTGAAAGGAAAAAGTAACCGGCTCCTCTTGCTGAGGGAGGGATGGATAGTGCGACCATCCTCAAGGGGCCCGGCGAAGCGTTCGTCCCGGAGAACGGGGGTGAGAGCCCTCCCTTGGCGGCGGTTAACGCCATAGTGCGATAAATACACTTATCGAATTGGGATGGCACCGCGGAGAGATTATCCGCTCCCTGGGGCCATTTTTTCATTTAAAGGAGGACTTCCTATGGAACAACTCGAACGGGTCAGGATTCTGCGCGAGGAAGCGCGCAAAGAGATCGAAGCGGCCAAATCCGCCGAAGACCTTTCGGCGATCCGCAACCGTTACCTGACCAAAAAGAGCGAGCTCAGCGCCCTGATGGGCCTGATGCGGACCCTTTCCCCCGAGGAACGGGCCGAATTCGGGGCCGCCGTCAATGCGGCGCGTAGCGAGATCGAAGCCAACTATCTAGCCAAAGAGAAAGCGATCGCCGCCGCGGCCCTTAAATCCCGCCTCGAAGCGGAAACGATCGATATTTCCCTGCCTGGCGAAACGGCGGAGGTTGGCAAAGCCAATCCGTTCCGCATCATCATCGATGAGATGACCGATATCTTCGTCGGCATGGGTTTCGAAGTGAAAGAAGGCCGCGACGTCGAGACGGAACGCTACAACTTTGAGTTATTGAACGTCCCCGCCGATCACCCGGCCCGCGACATGCAAGATACGTTCTATCTGCTTTCCGGCGAACTCCTCCGGACCCAAACCAGCGCGGCCCAGGCCCACACGATGGAAGAGATGGACCCAAAGGGTCCGATCAAGATGATCTGCCCCGGGAAGTGTTTCCGTCGCGATGACGACGACATGACCCACAGCCATCAGTTCGGCCAGATCGAAGGCCTCGTCGTCGGCAAAGGCATCTCTTTGGCCGACCTCAAAGGCACCCTCGAGCTCTTCGTGAAGAAGATGTTCGGCGAAAAGCGCGAGATCCGTCTCCGCAGCTCCTATTTCCCCTTCACCGAGCCGAGCGTCGAAGTCGACGTCAGCTGCGCCAAGTGCGGTGGGAAGGGCTGCGACATGTGCAAAGGCACCGGTTGGATCGAGATCCTCGGGGCCGGCATGGTCCACCCCAACGTCTTAGCCATGTGCGGCTATGACCCGAAAGAATATAGCGGATTCGCCTTTGGCGTCGGCGTCGAGCGCCTCGCCATCTTGCGTTATGGCATCGACGATATCCGCCGGCTATATCAGAACGACCTACGGTTCCTCGAACCGTTCGTGGAGAAATAAAGGAGGGGCAAGCGATGAAAGTGTCCATCAATTGGCTCAAACGCCACGTTGACCTCGGAGAGGTCAGTATCGAAAAACTAGCCGACCTCCTCACCTTTGCCGGCGTTGAATGCGAAGGCATCGAACGCCTCGCTTCCGGCACCAATCTCGTCATCGGCGAGATCCTTTCCTGCGTCGAGCATCCCGACAGCGATCACCTGCACGTCCTCCAAGTGGACGAAGGCCCGGTCCACGGGATTCACCAAATCGTCTGCGGCGCCCCCAATGCCCGCAAGGGACTGAAGGTCATCGTCGCCCGCGAGGGTGCGGCGCTCCCCCAAGTGACCATCGTCAAATCGAAGATCCGCGGCGTCGAAAGCGACGGCATGTGCTGCTCGCTCCTCGAGCTCGGGGTCGATAAGAAGATGCTCCGCGAAGAGCAGGCCGCCGGCATCGAAGAGTTGCCAGCGGACGCCCCGGTGGGCGAGGAAAACGTCCTCGGTTACCTCGGCTTAGATGACGTCATCCTTGACCTCACCCTCTTAGCCAACCGCAGCGATCTATACGCCCTTGAGAACGTCGCCCGCGAAGTCGCGACCTTGCTCGATCAGAAAGAAAACCTCGATGTCATCGAACCTTTTGCGACATCCGGGGAAGAATTCCCCGTCGGCAGCGCCACTTCTGGATGCACCCGGTTCGGCGCTTATTTGGTCCGCAACGTCAAGATCAAACCGAGTCCGCGTTGGCTCGTCCGCGTCCTCGAAGCGGAAGGCATCCGCAGCATCAACAACGTCGTCGACATCGGCAACTTCGTCATGCTGCTCACCGGTCAGCCGCTCAATATGTACGACTACGACAAATTGCCCGAGAAGCGTCTCGAAGTCCGCGATGACCTCGAAGGCGACTGGCTGGCGATGGACGAAAAGACCTACCGCCTTGAAAAAGGCGACCTTTCCGTGGCCTCCGGCGGCCGCACGATGTGCTTAGCCGGCATCATGACCAGCGCCGAAGCGGCGGTGGACGAGAAGAGCGAGAACATCGTCATCGAAGCGGCCTATTTCAATGGGGCTTCGATCCGTCACACCAGCAACCGTCTCGGTTTATCCAGCGATTCCTCGATGCGCTTCGTCAAAGGCACGAACATCGAAGGCATCGACCGCGCCCTCGACATGGCCGTCCGCCTCTTATTGGACCTCGCCGAAGCCAAGAGCGTCAGCCCGAAGAGCGAATTCCGTTCGGTTCCGTCTTCAAAGAAGACGATTGAGACCACGGTCGCCTATATCAACGCCAGACTCGGCGCCGAGTTCAGCGAAGAGGAAATCATTTCCACCCTGCGCCGCGACCATCTCGAAGTCGAGAAGAAGGGCGACAAGATCGTCGCTTCGATCCCGTCCTACCGCGTCGATATCGGCGGCGAAGCCGATCTCTCCGAGGAAGTCATCCGTCTGAACGGTTTCGGCCGCGTCGGATCATCCTTGCCCGATGTGGAAGGGGCCAAAGGCGGTTTGACCGACGCCCAGAAGAAGACCCTCGCCATCCGCAGGATTTTGCGCGCCCAAGGCCTCAACGAAGTCCTCACCTACACCTTGGTCAACGAAGCCAACAGTGGTTCTTATCTCCAACTCGCCAAAGGCGAGCCATACGCTTTATTGAACCCGCTCACCGAAGATCGGCGTTTCGTGCGCCGCGGCTTATTGCCGTCCTTATTCGAAGCGGCCGCCTATAACTTATCCCGCCAAGCCCGCGACTTCGCTCTCTTCGAGGTCAGCGACGTCGACGGCAAACAGATGAAAGGCTTGCGCCTCGGCCTCGTCCTCGTCGGCGAGAAAGCGGAGCGTGGATCGCTCAGAAAGCGTCCCTACGACTTCTATGATGCCAAAGGCATCCTCGTCGCGATTCTCCATCTTCTCGGCATCCAGGAAAGCCGTTATGAATTCAAGCGGCTATCCGACGCCGGCGAAGAATGGCACCCCGGCAGAAGCGCCGTCGTGAGCATCGGCCGCGACAACGTCGCCATCCTCGGCGAACTGCACCCGCTCGCGCTAGAGCGTTATTCGCTTGGCAAGAATGCGGTGGCCATGGAGATCGATTTGGGTGTCCTCGAAGGCATCAAGGTCGGCGAAGTCAAAGCGAAGATCCCGTCGAAATTCCCGATCGTATCGAGAGATTTGGCGTTCATCATCGATAAGAAAGCCGATTTCGCCTCTCTGCGCCGCGAAATCAAGCGGAGCGACAAACTCATCAAAGAAGTCGAGATCTTCGATGTCTACGAAGGGGCGAACATCGCCGCCGACAAAAAGTCGATGGCGGTCACCTTGTCCTTCGCTGCCGAAGACCGGACTCTCACGGATGCGGAAATCAATCCGATCATGGAAAAGATCATCGGCATGCTTGGCATGCGCTTCCTCGCGGAGGTCCGCCAAGGATGACAAAAGTCGCCAAGTCCGCCATCACGGCGGGCCGGTCTTTGGACTACGCGGTGGACACCTCGTTCCACGGCTACGAGCTTTCCTATCCCCTCTTAGGCATCGAGCGCTGCCATTATGAGGCCTCTTTGACGAAGGTCGGGGGACGGAACCACGCGGATTACGTCATAGACGTAACGATGCGTCTGGAAGATAGCCGCGATGCGGTGGCCTTCCTTTCGGACAAGCATATCGAAGAGTCCGCGGACATCCTCGACGAAGAGGATGATGAGGGCGAAGGCTACATCGTCCCCGGCAACAGCGTCGATCTGGATGAAATCGCCCTGCGGATCATCGTCTCTTCCCTGCCGATCAAGGTGGTGCGCCCTGGGCCAGCGAAGAAGGTTTCCGGCAAGGGGTTCCGCCTCCTCTCGGAAGAGGAAGAAACGGGGGAATACAACCCCGCTTTCGATAAACTGAAAGATTTGGAACTATAGAAATAAATGCATTTGCATTTAAATCTACTAGCATTTTACCAATAAAAAACTAGGCATCTTCAAAAAGGTGCCTTTTTTCGCAAGTCATCTATTGCCTTTCCATGCGTGGGTATGCTACGATAATCGGCAGAGGTGGGAAAAAGTGGGAAAATACTTCGGAAGATATGAGAGAAACCTCGATGAACGGAATCGCTTGCAGATCCCGTCGAAGCTTTTTTCGTCTCTCCCCGACCGCTTTTATGCCATGCGCGGCTTCGATGGCTGCCTGGCAATCTATGAGGAAAGCGCCTTCCTTGCTTTGCAAGATGATTTGGCGAAACTCTCCTACCGCAATCCCGAATCCCGAGCCTTCATCCGGATCGCCCTCGCCAGCGTCAGCGAGCTTGAGGTCGATGCCCACGGGCGAATCACCCTCGGGAAGGAACTCTGCGATCATTATTCGATCGGGCAGAAAGTCGTCGTTCTCGGCATCCAGGACCATTTCGAGGTCTGGGATGCGGTGGCTTATGCCACCTATGAGGCAAACTTCGCCAAAGAATTCGATTCCTTGGCCGCGGAAGCGGAGGTGAAAGCATGAGCGAGCACATCAGCGTACTCTTGCCGGAAGCCCTATCGCTTCTCCATCTCAAGGAAGACGGCATCTATCTTGATCTCACCCTCGGCCGCGGCGGACATAGCGCAGCGATTCTCTCGCGCATCCCGTCCGGTCACCTATACGCCTTCGACCTCGATGAGACGGCCATCGCCGAATCGCGTCCCCGTCTTGCGGCCATCGGCAATAATTTCACCCTCATCCACGATAACTTCGCAAATGCGAAAGTGGCCCTCGAAAGACTTGGGGTCGACAAAGTCGACGGCATCCTTATGGATCTCGGCGTGTCCAGCCCGCAATTCGATGATGGCGAGCGCGGATTCAGCTACCGCTACGACGCGCCGCTCGACATGCGCATGGACCAGACCAATGGCGCCTCGGCCCGCGACATCGTCAACAACTATCCGGTCGGCGAACTCATCCGCGTCTTCCGCGAATACGGCGAGGACCCGGATGCGCCGCGCGTCGCCCACGCCATCGCCCTAGCTCGCGCTAAGAAGCCGATCGAGACGACCGGCGAACTGGTGGAGATCATCAAGAATGCCAAACCGAATTCTTCGTTGAAGAAAAAGGGTCACCCGGCCAAACAGATCTTCCAGGCGCTGCGCATCGAGACCAACGATGAGCTTGGTTCCCTCGAAGCGGCTCTGGAAAGCCTGCCTGGCATGCTTAAAGAAGGCGGGGTCATCGCCGTGATCACCTTCCATAGCCTTGAGGACCGAATCGTCAAACAGACGTTCCGCGGTCTGACGAGAGTCATCGGCAGCCGAAACGCCCCCTTCCTCAAAGAGGATTCCAAGCCGCAATACAACGATTTGACCCGGCACCCCATCGTGCCCGGCGAAAAAGAATTGCTCGCCAACCATCGCGCCGCCAGCGCCAAGTTGCGGGCCATAGAAAGGAGGTAAGCCATGCGAGATCGCTTAGAAAAAACGAGAAAAGATCGGAACTTATTCATCGGCCGTCGCTTGGCCTTCGCCCTTTTCTTCGTCGTCGTCCTCGTGGTGGCGATCGTCGTTCCCTTGACCTTATAAGGGATCCAAATGGTCTGATCTGCGTTCCCTTCCCCCTTTGTCGGAACGCATTACGAGAGGAAGAGACGTCGGGTGGTGCCGCGTCTCTTTTTTTCATCGAACTACCAAAAAACTGCGAATTTTCTCTCAAAACATGATTGTTTCTTCTTCGCTTCTATTCTAGAATAGAAAAGATTTATGGAAACCAAACGCACCAAAAACGTAACCATCCTCGAGATCGGAGCGGACACCGTCAAGCTGGCAATCGGCTCGGCCGTCAACGAGAACCCGATCCTTTACGCCGTCGCGGAACGCGATTGCCGCGGCTGCATCGCCAACGGCCAGATCGTCGATTCCGAAAGGCTCCGCGCCATCATCGCCGGGCTTGCCGACTTCGGCGACGACGAACTCCGCGCCAAGACCTCGATTCAGGATGTCTATCTCATTCTTCCGCCCAACGGCCTGAAGATCTATCAGAGCAACGCCGAGACGGCGGTTGTCTCCCCGAACTCCGTTATCGACAATGTCGATATCCGCAACATCCACAATGCCTTATGGCGCCGCGGCACCGTCCCTCAGGGCCAGAAAGTCATCGACATCGTCCCCGACTTCTTCGCCATCGACGGCGGACGCCTCTTCGCCAACCCGCCTCTCTATGAGCACAGCGACCGCTTATCGGTCCAAGCCAAGATCCACGCCATCCCGGCCGAGATCTATAGCGCCTATCGCTCGGTCGTCGAGCAAGCCGGCTTCCATATCATGGGCAACGAGGTCGCGCCTTACTGCGCCTCGCTCCTCATCGGCGCCCAGGAAAAGGACACCCCGAGCTACATCCTCGTCGACATCGGCGCCCGCAACACGACTTTGTCGTTGGTGGGAAACAACAACTTCTTCGCTTCCGTGAGCATCCCGCGCGGCGATGCCTTCCTGACCGACATGATCGCCGAGCAGCTCAACATCACGACCAAACAAGCCGAGACGATCAAGCGCGTCTACGGCTACGATCAGCGCGAGCGCGAATATAAAGTGCCCCTCATCACCATCGAAAGCGGCGATGCCCGCCCGGTGCAGTACTTCCAGGAGCATCTGAACTCGATCATCGCCGGCTTCTATGAAGAGTTCAACCGCTACTTGTCCGGCGCCCTCGAGCAATTGCTCGCTCCGTCGCTCCAAGCCAGCAACGTCAATAACCAGCAGTTCATCCTCACCCTCCCCGCCCTTCTGATCGGCGGCGGCAGCAAACTGTTCGGCATCGAGAAACTCATCGCCCCCGGGCTAGGCGCCCACGAGCCCAGGCGCTTCATGCCCAAGGTCGCCGGAGCCCGCGACCCGCGCTATGTATCCCTCGTCGGGCTCATCATCTCCAGCTGCACCCAGCGCGGTGCGCTGACCGAAAGCACATCCAGCGGCGTCGGCAACCTGAGCCGCGACCACTAAAAGGAGGAATCCCATGGCCTACGACAACAACACTCAAGATCTCGACAACTTCGAGCCAGTGGCCCGGATCATCGTCATCGGCGTCGGCGGAGCCGGCAACAATGCCGTGAACCGCATGATCGATGAGAACATCCAGAACATCGAATTTTATGTCATGAACACCGATAAACAGGCCCTTTCGACCTCGAAGGCCCCGCATCGCCTCGTCCTTGGGGACGAAGTGACCAAAGGCCTCGGCGCCGGAGGCGACCCGGACATCGGCCGCGCCGCGGCGGAAGCCAGCGAGGCGGAAATCCGCGATGTCGTCCGTGGCGCGGACATGGTCTTCGTGGCGGCCGGCATGGGCAAAGGCACCGGAACCGGAGCCGCCCCGATCATCGCCAAGATCGCCAAGGAAGAAGGCGCTCTGACCGTCGCCATCGTCACCCGACCCTTCGGGTTCGAAGGCAAGAAGCGCATCGCCAACGCCATCAATGGCCTCAACGCCCTCAAAGAGGCGGTCGATTCGATCATCATCGTCAGCAACGACAAACTGCTCATGTCCTCGGGCAACATCCCGGTGGACCG
>Ga0310694_10007446_pt1 | contig 10274 bp, 9 predicted proteins | sample 174DNAGHGhighgp2_FD_203884 | JGI IMG/M metagenome (GOLD analysis project Ga0310694, IMG submission 203884) | Sheep rumen microbial communities from Palmerston North, Manawatu-Wanganui, New Zealand - 1742 DNA GHGhigh gp2 (v2) (version 2) | ecosystem: Host-associated > Mammals > Digestive system >... | reverse complement strand
AAGACTGCCGCTCAAACGTTCGATCCCGAAAAAACGGCGGCACGCATGCAGGAAATCGGGCAGGCGCTGACGGCGCATCTGGCGGAAGGGCTGGACGCTCTGCTGGAGTACGACGGGGACCTGGAACACGGCGAGTATTCCCTGGACGGCGAAACCTTTGATTTTCGGCTGCCGGGGGCGATCAGCGATGAGGACCTGACGCTTGTGCTGTCCCGTACGCTGCGCTCCCTGGCGGCGGATGAAGCGATGGGCCTGAACATCCCGGAAACGGTTCTGCAGGGTGTGGAGAATTTTTTGTCCGCCGTTCTGGACGGGGCGCAAATTGAATTCAGCTTCTATGGCCGGGTGGACGAAAGAAACTGGGACGTTTCCATTTCCTATGTCAGGTGCACCGTGACCCGGGACGGCCGCCGCACCTATCTGGAGGGCGGCAAGACCCAGGGAAAGCTGGCGCTGCACCTGGAAACCGGGGCGGACGCCTACGAGGACGACGCCCAAATGCGCTCGGCGGCCCGGCAGGGCGCGGAGGATGCCCTGGCGGTGGACGTGTACCTGGTGCCGGGAGACAAAGCCCTGGGCATCGAGGTGGATGTGTTTTCCGGCGTATTCACGGCGGTGCTGATGGAAATCAATGCTCAGGAAGAAGGGGAAGTCCGCCTGAACAGCCGCCTGTATGTGGGCACGGCGGATGAGCCGGTGATGCGGCAGGACGCGGTCGTTGTGGCGCACAAAGGCCCTATGCCCGCCTGGGAAGAAGACCAAAGACAGCTCGTTTCCCTGGATGCGCTGCGGGAGGAAATGAAGAGAGGCGAATCAACGCTGCTGAGCGGGCTTGTGCAGGACGTGACGGAATACGGCTTGCCCTCTGCCGCCCAAAGGATCGGCCAGGGCGCGCCGGACTCCTTCGCCGCTGCGTTGCTGGAGGCTCTTTTGCAGCCGGACGGGCCCGAAGCGACGGCCAGGCCCGACGCCCAGGGGACGGACGATGTGAATCAGCTGCTCGACGACATGATGAAGCAGCTCGATGCCCTGGACTGACGCCCGGGAAAGGAGAGACCCATGACTTCGCTGGTTGATTTTCCCCTGGCCCGGCCCTTTGATTTTCCTCAAGGCAGCCACGGGTTGCTTTTGATCCACGGCCTCACCGGCACCCCGGCCCATATGCGTTTGATCGGGGAAGAAATGCACCGGCAGGGCTTCGCCGTGCGGGGCATCCTTTTGCCCGGCCACGGGGAAACGCCGGAAAGCATGCTGCGCTATGGCTGGCAGGATTGGCTCTTGTGCGCCCGGGAGGCGGCCAGGGACATGGCGGCGAAGTACGCATATTTCAGCGCCGCCGGATTGTCCATGGGCGGCGTGCTGTCGCTGCTGCTGGCGCAGGAGATGCCGCTTACCGCCTGCGTCACCATCGCCGCCCCCATGAAAACGGTGAACCGCTTCCGGTACCTGGCGCCCATCGCCGCCCCCATTGTGCCCATGGTGCCCAAGCGTATCGACCCTGTGAAGGCAACGCTGAACAAGGAATACGATCTGGGGTATGAGGTGACGCCCACCCGAAGCATGGCGCACCTGACCGCGCTGATGCGCCGGGCCCGGCAGCATCTGCCGATGGTCACCTGCCCCATCCTGGCGGTGCAGTCCCATGCCGACAGGATCGTGACCGCCGACAGCCCGGACATCATCCTCAGGGGCGTGTCCAGCCGGATCAAGGAGCAATTATGGCTGGAAAACGCGCCGCATGTGTGCACCATTTCCCCGGAATGGGGAAAGATCGCCGGCACGATGGCGCGGTTTTTGCGCGAAAGCGAAAAAATCCCGGGCGGGAAGATGGAATAATTTAGAAAACCGCGGAAAAGACGGCTTTTTTCTGCCGGGAAACGCTTGTATTCCTGTGGAAAATATGCTATACTATGGCTGTTGTCCGATTGGCTGAACGAACGGACGGGAGATGGGCGGCCGCCCCGAAGGAAGTGCGGATCGCCTGCTCCGATGAGAAAGAAGGGTTTAACGAAGAGTGGGAGCTGCGAAGGGAAGGACGCACGGATGCGGGGCCTTTTTCCGCATTCCCGGGGCGTGCATCCTGGAGCAGGCTTTTCCCGCTCTTTTCTGTTTTCCGAAAGGGGGAAGCGACGGTGCCGCCTAAAAACGTGAATATGCAAAAGATCACCGCCCTGTGCGAAAAAACGGCCGCGCAGATGCATTACGAATTGTGCGACGCCGCCATCGAAAAGGAGCCCACCGGCCGCTACCTGCGCATCTACATCGACAAGGAGGGCGGCATCACCCTGGACGACTGCGAGGCTTTTCACCGGGCCGTGCAGCCCAAATTGGAGGATTTCGATTACGATTTCCTGGAGGTTTGCTCCCCCGGCATCGACAGGCCCCTGAAAACCAAGCGCGACGTGGAAAAATCCCTGGGGCTGCTGGTGGAGGCCAAATTGTACAAGGCCCTGGACGGGCAAAAGGCCGTGCAGGGGCTATTGCAAGGCATGGACGATGAAAAGGTGACGCTGACGGTGGGGGAAAACACAGTGGAATTGCCCCGCAAGGCAGTGTCCCAGGTGCGTTTGGTGCCCGATCTGAGCGCGCTGGACGAGGAAGAAGAATAATTCTCTCACGAGAAATGAGAAAAGGCAGGAGAAAACAATGGCACGCAAATCCGAAATGATGGACGCGATCGAAGCCCTGGCCAAGGCCAAGGATATTCCCATGGAGCAGATCATCAGCGCGGTGGAGGAGGGCTGCAAGGTGGCCTACCGCCGCCATATCAAGCGGGCGCAGAACCAGCCGCTGAACCTGTCGGTGGTCCTTTCCCGGGAGCATGACGCCCAGATTTTCGCCCGCAAGGTGGTGTCCGAAGAGGTGGAGGACGATACCCAGCAGATTTCCCTCCAGGACGCCAAGGCCCTGAGCCCCAACTACGAGCTGGGCGATATCGTGGAGATCGACGTTACCCCGGCGGACTTTGGCCGCGTGGCCGCCCAGAACGCCAAGCAGGTGATCATGCAAAAGCTCCGCGAGGTGGAAAAGGGCAAGATCTACGACGAATATATCGAGAAGGAAAACGAGATCCTCACCGGCATCGTGGAAAAGGTGGAGCCCAAGGCCGTGTATGTGGAGCTGGGCCGCACCCAGGGCGTGCTGGAGGAGAGCGAATTCATCCCCGGCGAGGAATACCGCCCCGGCGACCACATCAAGGTGTACGTGCTGCAGGTGCATAAGGACCGGCGCGACACCGTACGCACGCCCCAGGTGTCCGTCAGCCGCGTGCATCCCAATCTGGTCAAGCGCCTCTTTGAAATGGAGGTGCCGGAAATCGCCACCGGCGTTGTCACCATCAAATCCATCGCCCGGGAGGCCGGCAGCCGCACCAAGATGGCCGTTACCAGCGTGGACGCCGCCATCGACCCGGTGGGCGCCTGTGTGGGCCCGGCCGGCAGCCGCGTGAACAAGGTGGTGGCCGAATTGAAAAACGAAAAGATCGACGTGATCAAGTGGTCCGCCGATCCGGCCGAATTCGTGGCCAACGCGCTGAACCCCGCGTATGTGGTGCGGGTTCTGCAAAGCGACGAGGAAAAAATCTGCCGCGTGGTGGTGCCGGACAATCAATTGTCCCTGGCCATCGGCAAGGAAGGGCAGAACGCCCGCCTGGCCGCCAAGCTCACCGGCTGGAAGATCGACATCAAATCCGAAACGCAGGCGGCGGAATTGCTGCGCATGAGCCGCCCGGATATGCCGGAGGCCACCGGCTCCGTCATCGCCGACGAGCAGGAGGATTACGATCTGCCGCCTATGGACGACGACATCGAGTAAGGAGCAGCCATGAAGGAAAAAAAGGTGCCCATGCGCATGTGTGTGGGCTGCCGGGAAATGAAGCCCAAGCGGGAATTGCTGCGGGTGGTGCGCTCGCCCGAGGGCCAGGTGTCCATTGATGTGACGGGCCGCAAGCCCGGACGGGGCGCGTATGTATGCCGTTCGGCGGAGTGCATGAAAAAAGCCCTGAAGCAAAAGCAATTGGAGCGGGCCTTTGAATGCGCCCTGGGCGAAGAAGTGCACGCGTCCCTGCTGGGGGAGATCGAAAAAATGGAGGGCCAGGCATGACCGCCATTTTCGGCATCCTGGGCCTGGCCTGCCGGGCCGGCCAGGTGGCCCTGGGCAACGAAATGGCCCTGGAGGCCATCAAGCGGGGCCAGGCGGCCCTGGCGCTGATCGACGGGGGCGCTTCCGAGGGCACCCGGAAAAAAATCCTGGATGCCTGCGCCTACCGGAGCGTGCCGGCGCATATCCTGCCGGAAGGGGAAATATCCCGGGCCTCCGGCAAGGACGGGCGCATGGCGGCGGCGGTGAAGAAAGGCCCCTTCGGCCAGCGGATCGCGCAGCTGCTCTCAGACGATGACAAGTAACGCCGACGCAGGGGAAACCCTTTCCGGCGATCCATAAAAAGAATTTACGAAAAGCCAAACGCGGGGGTGCATTTATCGAATGTCCAACAAGGTAAAACTGACTGACGCCACCAAGGAAATCAATCAGCAGGCGGGCCAAATCCTGGAGGATGCCACACGGCTGCACCGGAGCATCGACACCGTGCTGCAGAATCTTCGCAGGCTGGAAGCGCGTTTCCAGCGGGAAGAAGAAGAGGAAAAGGCCCGCAAGCGCCAGGAGGAACAGGCGGAATTGGCCAAACAGCACGCCAAGGCCTGGACCATGCCTGACGAGGACGAGGAAGAAATCCCCGCGCCTGTGAAAAAGGCGGAAGAGGAGGCTCCCAAGGCCGCTCCCGCGGAGGAGAAGCCCAAGGAAGCGCCTGCTTCCGTTCAGGCGGAAAAGCCCGAAGAGGAGAAGCCCAGGGAAGCACCTGCCGAAAAGAAGGCGGAGGAAGCGCCCAAGCCGGCGGCTCCCAAGGATGTGCCTGCTCCCGCGGAGGAAGCGCCCAAGCCGGCGCCCCAGCAGGCTGCGGCCCCAAAGCCCGCGCCTTTGCAGCAGCCTGCCGCGTCTCAGCCGGACGCGCCCAAGGCAGCGGCTCCCGCGGCCCGTCCCGCGCCTCAGGGACAGCAGCGTCCCGCGGGCCCCTATGGCCGTCCGGTGAACCCGCAGCAGCCCTATGGCCGCCCGGTGAATCCCGCCGTCCAGGGCCAGGCCCGTCCCGCGGGGCCCTATGGCCGTCCGGTGAACCTGCAGCAGCCCTATGGCCGCCCGGTGAACCCGGCCCAGGGCCAGGCCCGTCCCGCGGGCCCTTATGGCCGGTCCGTGAACCCGCAGCAGCCCTATGGCCGCCCCGCCAACGCGGGCCAGCAGGGCCAGTTCGGCCGTCCCGCCGCGCCCGGCGCCGGCAATCGCCCCGCTGGCAACGCGGCCCGTCCGCAAAGCGGCGGCAATCGCCCCATGAGCGGCAGCCGCAGCCGCGGGCCGGAACTGACCCCTGTGGTGGAAAAGGAAAGGGTCAGCAATTACGACCCCAACAAGAAGCAGTATCAGCGGCAGCATGACCCCGAGCACGTGGCCAAGAACCGCAAGCAGCTGGTGAAGGAAAGCCTGAACAGCGGCTATGACGACGAGACCGTGCGCGGCGGCAAGCGCGCCCGCAAGAGCATCAAGCAGCCTTCGGCTCAGCAGCTGATGGCCCCCATCAAGATCGAAAAGGCCTACATGACGGCGGAAACCATCACCGTCAAGGACCTGACCGAGCGCATCGGCAAGCCCGCCGGCGAAATCCTCAAAAAGCTTTTGATGCTGGGCATCATGAGCAACATCAACAGCGAATTGGATTTCGACACCGCTTCTCTCGTCTGCTCCGAGTTTGACGTGGAGCTGGAAATGAAGCTGGACAAGACCGCCGAGGACGCCCTGAGCGAAATCAACGTGGAGGACGCGGAAGAGGACCTGCAGCCCCGGCCCCCGGTCATCACCATCATGGGCCACGTGGACCACGGCAAGACCTCCCTCCTGGACTATATCCGCAAGGCCCACGTGACCACCACCGAGGCCGGCGGCATCACCCAGCACATCGGCGCGTATACCGTCAAGCTCAACGGCCGGCAGATCACCTTCCTGGACACCCCCGGCCACGAAGCCTTCACCGCCATGCGTATGCGCGGCGCCCAGGCCACGGATATTGCCGTGCTGGTGGTGGCTGCGGACGACGGCGTGATGCCCCAGACCGTGGAAGCCATCAACCATGCCAAGGCCGCCGGCGTGCCCATCGTGGTGGCCATCAACAAGATGGACAAGGTGGGAGCGAATCCCGACCGGATCATGCAGGATCTGACCAAGTACGACCTGGTGCCCGAGGATTGGGGCGGCGAAACCATCATGGTGCCCGTCAGCGCCATCACCGGCCAGGGCGTGGACGATCTGCTGGAAATGATCCTTTTGCAGGCCGACGTATTGCAGCTCAAGGCCAACCCCAACCGCCTGGCCAAGGGCGTCATCATCGAAGCCAAGCTGGACAAGGCCCGCGGCCCGCTGGCCACCGTGCTGCTGCAGAACGGCACCCTGAAGGTGGGCGACAACATCGTGGCGGGCATGGCCTCCGGCCGCGTCCGCGCCATGGTGAACGACCGGGGCGAAAGGGTGCAGTCCGCCGGGCCTTCCACGCCGGTTGAGATTTCCGGCTTCAACGAGGTGCCCTCCGCCGGCGACGAAATGTTCGCCGTGGACGACGATCATCTCAGCCGTCAGGTGGCCCAGGAGCGCCGCGACAAGCTCAAGGCTGCCCGGGCCAACACCGCCAAGGTGAGCCTGGATAACCTGTTCGCCGGCATCACCGAGGGCAAGGTGCAGAACCTGAACATCATCATTAAGGCCGACGTGCAGGGCAGCGTGGAGGCCGTGAAGCAGGCGCTGGAGAAGCTGAGCAACGACGAAGTGAAGGTGCGCGTGCTGCACAGCGCTGTCGGCGCCGTGACCCAGGACGACGTGAACCTGGCTTCCGCCTTCAACGCCATCATCATCGGCTTCAACATCCGGCCCGACGCCACCGCCCGGGACGCCGCGGAAAAGGAAGGCGTGGACATCCGCCTCTACCGCATCATTTACCAGGCCATCGAGGACGTGGAAAAGGCCATGAAGGGCCTGCTGGCGCCGGAGTTCAAGGAAACGCTGCTGGGCCACGCCCAGGTGCGCTCCACCTTCAAGATCACCGGCGCGGGCACCATCGCCGGCAGCTACGTTACCGACGGCAAGGTGCAGCGCAACGCCCAGGTGCGTCTGCTGCGCGACAACGTGGTGGTGTTCGAGGGCAAGCTGTCCTCCCTGCGCCGCTTCAAGGACGACGTGCGCGAGGTGGCCTCCGGCTACGAGTGCGGCATCGGATTGGAGAATTACAACGATGTCAAGGAAGGCGACGTTGTGGAATGCTTCATCATGGAAGAAATAGAGCGCTGACGCGCCGGCCATTGAAAGCCCGCTGCTGCGGGCTTTCAATGGATTTGCCCATTCCATCAAGAAACACAGCCCAGAAAGGACAAGCATGAGCAGTTTTCGCATTGACAGGATATCAGAAGAAGTGCGTCACGCGGTGGACGCCATCATCCGGGACATGAACGACCCCCGGATCAAGGGTACCTACGCGGTGACCCGGGTCGACGTGACAAGGGACCTTCGCTACGCCAAGGTGTTCGTCAGCATCCTGGAGGACGAAGGGGCCGACGAAATGATCCAGGCGCTGAAAAAAGCCGCCGGGTTCATCCGGCATGAATTGGGGGCCCGGGTGGATCTGCGCTATACCCCGGAATTGCTCTTTGAGCGGGATCGCAACATCGCCTACGGCGTGCACATTTCCCAGGTGCTCAAGGAGATCGCGCCCAAGGAGGAAGAAAACAATGACGCAGAATGATGCGTTCTGCTCCGAAATGCTGTCCGCGCTGCATGATGCGAACAGCATTTTGCTGTGCGCCCATATTTTCCCGGATGGGGACGCCATCGGCTCCAACCTGGCCATGGCTCACGCTTTGCGCGCTATGGGCAAGGACGTGACCGTGGCTTGCTCCGATCCGGTGCCCCAGAGCTTCCGCTTTCTGCCCGGGGCGGAAACGGTGGTCGGCCCCGATGCTTTGCAGGGCCGCCGCTTTGACGTGGGCTTTGCTATCGACTGCTCCGATCTGTCCCGCATTGGAGCATGCGCGGAGGCTTTCTCCGCCTGCCCCGTGACGATGCAGATCGACCATCATCCCACCAACCCCCGTTATGCGCAGATCAACGTGGTGGACGGCGACGCCCCGGCGGCAGCCTGCGTGGTCAGGCGGGCCCTGCGGGCCATGAACGCGCCGCTGACGCGGGATATTGCCCGCTGCCTTTACTGCGCCATCAGCACCGACACCGGCAATTTCTGCTTCCGCGGCACCACGGCGGAAACCTTCCGCATCATGGCCGAATTGGTGGAGGCGGGGCTGCCCCTGGCGGAGGATGCCAGGCTGATCCATTTGATGCGGGAAGAGCCCCACGTGAAGCTGCTGGGGCGGGCGCTGGTGAGCCTGCGCCGCTTTGCGGACGGGAAATGCGCCTGCATGCGGGTAACGCCGGAGGATTATGCCTTTGCCGGGGCCAAGCCGGAGCATTGCGACCGCATCGTGAATTACGCGCTGAACCTGCCCGGGGTGGAAATGGCCTACCTGGCCGACTGCGGAGAAAAAAACGTGGTGAAGGCCAGTTTGCGGGCCGTGGCCCCCTGGAATGTATCGGTGATCGCCAAGCAGTTTGGCGGCGGCGGCCACGTGCTGGCCTCCGGCTTCCGGCGCGAGGGCGATTGGGATGAAATCTGCGCGGGCATTGAGGAAGCCATGACGCGGCAGCTGCGGGAAAAAGCATGAACGGTTTTCTGAATCTGCTCAAGCCCCCGGGCATGTCCTCCGGGGCTGCGGTGGCGGTGATCAAGCGTCTGACCGGGGAGCGCACCGGCCACGCAGGCACCCTGGACCCGGAAGCCGCGGGTGTGCTGCCCATCATGATCGGCCGGGCCACCCGGCTGTTGGATTATTTCACCGACCACAGCAAAAGCTACGCGGCGGAGATTGCCTTTGCCGGCGCTACGGACACCCAGGACGCCCAGGGCACGGTGATCGAAAAGGCGCATGGCGTGCCATCCCGGGCGGAGATCGAGGCGGCGCTTTCCGCTTTCCGGGGCACGATCCTGCAGCGGCCGCCGGCTTATTCCGCCCTGAAAAAGGACGGGGTGCCCCTGTATCGCTTAGCCCGGGCCGGGCAGACGGTGGAGACCCAGGCGCGGGAAACGGAGATCCGCGCCCTGACGCTGGGGGAAAAAACGGGCGGCGACGGGTATATGCTGTACGTGGACTGCGGCGGCGGCACCTACATCCGCACCCTGTGCCACGACATCGGCCAGGCGCTGCATGCGCCCGCGCATATGCGCTTTTTGCTGCGTACGAGACACGGGAGATTCGATATTCAGTCCGCCGTGACGGTGGAGGAAGCGCTGGCTGCGGGGGAAACGGGATCGCTTGAAAAGCTGCTGCTGCCCCTGGATTTTCCCTTGCAGGGGCTGCCGGCGCTTTATGTGCCGCCGGCATATTGGAAGGCTGCCCGCAACGGGGCCAAGCTGCCCCTGCCGCTGATGCCGGATTTGATGGAAGGGCGGCGTTGCCGGGTGTATGCCGACGGCGCGCTGTGCGGCGTGGCGAAAAGGAGCGAAAATGCGCTGCGCTTTGAAGTGGGCCTGATGGGAGGCGAAGGATGATGGATATTCGGGAAAAGCTGGCCGGGGTCAAATGCTTCCTGTTGGACATGGACGGCACCTTTTACCTGGGGGGACAGCTGATCGAGGGTTCCCTGGATTTTCTGGAGGCACTGGGCCGCACCGGGCGGCAGTGCCTGTTTCTGACCAACAATTCCTCCAAGTCCGCCGCCTTTTACAGGGACAAGCTGTCGCGAATGGGCGTGCGGAAGGAATTCCGGAACGTGCTCACCAGCGGCCAGGCGGCGGCGCGGTACGTCACCGCGGCCTACCCCGGAAAGAAAGCGTTTCTCCTGGCCAACACCATCGAAACGGCGGAAATGCAGTCTCTTGGCGTGCAGATCGACCAGGAAAACCCGGATTATGTGCTCATCGCTTTCGATACCGAATTGGACTATAAAAAAATGACCGCGCTGTGCGATCACGTGCGCCGCGGCCTGCCCTATATCGCGACCCATCCCGATTTCAACTGCCCCACCGAAACGGGCTTTATTCCCGACATCGGTGCCACCATTGCTTATGTGAAGGCCAGCACCGGCAGAGAGCCTGATCTGGTCATCGGCAAGCCCTATGCCGGCATCGTGGA
>Ga0310694_10007444_pt1 | contig 10275 bp, 8 predicted proteins | sample 174DNAGHGhighgp2_FD_203884 | JGI IMG/M metagenome (GOLD analysis project Ga0310694, IMG submission 203884) | Sheep rumen microbial communities from Palmerston North, Manawatu-Wanganui, New Zealand - 1742 DNA GHGhigh gp2 (v2) (version 2) | ecosystem: Host-associated > Mammals > Digestive system >... | reverse complement strand
AAAATTTGTTTCTTTTATGAAGAGTATTTCAAATGAAGGCGCGATAATATTGCCAGAAGATCTAACAGATGAAAATTTATATAAACTTTCTTCGTCTCAAATTGATAATAAAAGAGACATGAAAGATTTTCATAATTATATTTATGATATAATAGAAGTCTTTTTGCCGAATGAAAGTATTTAGCAATTATTATATAGGTAGTTTTTTCTGGAGCACTCTTGCAAAAATAATAAGTGCAGCTGTTGGTTTTATATCAATACCTCTTTTGTTAGGAGTTTATGGAAAAGCTAATTATGGTGTTTTGGCTTTAGCAACATCGTGTAATGGTTATATGCACTTGTTGGATTTAGGGATGAATACAGGTGCTGTAAAGTTTTTTTCGCAATGGAAAACCGAAGGCAAAAAGGGCTTAATTAATAGTGTAGCCCATACTAATATTTCTTTTTATGTGATAATTGCAAGTATTAATGCACTTTTGCTATTATTTTTGGCCTTTTTTGGTGAAGGATTATTCTCATTGACCCATGAGCAATTTGTTCTTTTACAAAATTGTTTAATTATCATTGCATTGCTATCGGTGTTGTCATGGACTGGAACAGCTTTTACTCAATTGCTGATAGCTGACAACAAGATCGCTTATACACATCAGGTTAATTGTGTTATTCATGTTTTGAAATTATTGTTGGTATTATCAGTTCTTTACTTAAAAATCAGTTTGATAATTTATTTTTTTGTATTAACCTTTTTAACGGCATTTGTTACTTTTCCTTATGCGAGAAAGTGTAAAATAGACGGTTTGATTGATAGTTTTTCTTTAGGTAATAATTGGAAGGATTTCAAAATTGTTATTTTTTATAGTCTTTCCATTTTTGCTTTGTCTGTTTTCCAAATGACAGCCTCTCAATCTAGACCTATTATCCTCGGTATATTCTGCGAGAATGGAGCTGAGGTCGTTTCTGATTTTCGAATAATTGAAGTTATACCTGCTTTTATGATTAGTATAGGATTATCATTTTCTGGAATTTTTTTGCCAAAAGCCTCTGGAATTTGGGCTAGACATAATATAAAAGAGATTAGGAACTTTGCTTATCATTGGACATTTAGGACATCAGTCCTGTCATGTTGCCTTTGTTTCCCATTAATACTTTGCGCCTACGAAATATTGCTTATATATGTAGGAGAAGAATATACTCATTTAACAAAATGGTTAATCATTTGGATTTTAACAGCCTTAATCCAGATACATACAACCCCAGGTAATAGTCTTATTCTTTCTTCTGGAGAAACTAAACCTCTTGTGATAACCTCAGCTGTATCTTGTTTTATTTCAATAATTATTAATATATTTTTGTGCAAATATCTTAACTATGAGTCGGGATCTGCTGTTATAGGGTATCTAATTTATGTTTTTTTAGTAATTTCAATGAATTATTTATTTTTTTATAAAAAAATATTAGGCTTAGGCCAGAAAGAAATGATCCTGTCATTTATTAATCCAGTATTGTTAGGAGGCATATCTTTTATAGTTATATCTGTTTTATTACCAAATAATGTATTTAGCAATTTAATAGAATCTTATCCATTTTTACGATATTTTATTTGTTTTTTTAAGAGTATTATATGGGGTGTTCTGTTCTTTTTCTTATTACTAAAGACAAAATTGATTGCCTTAAAAGAAATAAAAAGTCTCTTTAGCTTTAAATAAAGACAAATTTTATGGGCTATATACTGGCACTTTTATTATTAATTCTTTCATTTTGGGTGTTCTTGCAGAGAGGGGAACGCAAGATATTGCCATTCTTTATTTTTGCTATATGCCTGAGTGGTGTATCTGTTTCTGTTTACCCTCAGACCATAATCAATATACATGTATTCTTCTTCCTTTCATTGTTATTGTGTTGGAAGAGCTTTTATCGTTCATTCAATAAAACAATCTTATGGTGGTTGATGTTGATGATGTTGATGGCTACGACAGTATTATGGCTTCATAGCCCCAACTTTCAAGGACCATCTGGAGCATTACGATTATTTAAGACTGAGTTGATAGAAAAGTACCTTGTTATTTGCTATGCTTTCTTCATATTTAAGAATAGAAATAGCTTGCATAAGATACTGACCGTTAGTTTTTATTGCTTGATAGTATTGACTTTCTTTGGTCTTATTAATCTATTATTGGGACATTCCATATTTGTGGACTGGGCTTTAGAAGGTTCAGAATTAAATGCAGTTACACAAGATGCAGGTGGAAAGTATGAATTGGCAGAAAGATTCCGTGTGATGGCCATGCACCCTAATCCTTTTAGTTATGGATTCATTTGCGTTGCTATGTTATTATTGTTCCTGTATGGTAAAGATAGAGGTAGTGTAAATAAGTTAGAATTCTATACATCCCTTTTCTGCTGCTTGTTTGGTATAGTTGCTTGCGGATGTAGGACTATTGTCGTTATTGCATTTGGAGGATTTATGGTATATTACACCTTAACTCGCGGTGTAAGAAAAAGTGTACTTTTTTATGTCGCAGGTGTCCTTCTGATCGTCTTGATTTTATCGGTATCGCCTTCAGCTGCAGAGAAATTCAACTTCTTCCTTACGATATTTGATGACAGAAGTAATGTGTCGGGAAGTTCCGATCTTAATATGAGGTCAAGACAGTTAGCAGCAGTGCTATTATATATTCAGAATAACCCCCTCTACGGTTTGGGCAAAGATTATTTCTATCTTGATATGGATTGGGCTTCAGGTAATTCAAGAGACGCTGAATTACATGGAATGGAGGGCGTTTATTTAAATCTGCTTTTGGAACGTGGATTCATTGGATTGTTCTTTTATGTTTTATTTTGGATTGTACTGACTATAAAGTTTTTTATCTCTAGGAAAAAGGACTATCAAGCTGTGGCCTTTGCTTTGTCGGTGATTGCAGCATATTTGGTTTTTGCCATCATGACAGGAGAACTTAATAGTACGTTCACTACACTTCTATTGTGTGGCTTGGCACTGGCCGATATAGACAGGAATGAGACAATCGTCCCTAAGAGGAAACGGAAAAAAGTGGCAGTTCCTCAAATTTCAAAAGTAACTAAAGATGAAACAATTAGCAATAGTAATACCAGCATATAAGGCGACGTTCTTACGAACAGCATTGGACTCGATAGCTGCGCAAACATGCCAAGATTTTACACTTTATATTGGTGATGACTGTAGCCCGTATGAAGTGGGGGCAATAGTGGATGAATACCGCAGCAAGATGTCTCTTGTTTATAAGCGGTTTGAGACCAATATGGGCGGTAATGATTTGGTGGCACAGTGGGAGCGGTGTATAGCAATGAGTCAGGGCGAACCGTATATCTGGTTATTTTCTGATGATGATGTGATGGAACCAAGGTGCGTGGAGTTGTTTTATGATACTATTAAAAAATCACATGACAACTACGATATTTACCATTTCGATGTGGAAATTATTGATAACGAAGGGGGCGTGATACAAACATGCCAACGTTATCCTCAGTCTCTTGACAACTATGAATACTATAAGGGTAAACTATCTGGACTCTATGCCAGTTTGGTAGTAGAAAACATATTTTCAAGATATATATATGAAAGAAAAGGTGGATTTAAGAAGTTTGATTTAGCTTGGGGTAGTGATACTGCGACGTGGATTATTTTCAGTGAAAGGAATGGTTTCAATACGATAGACGGAGCTTTTGTGCAGTGGAGAAATAGTGATGAGAATATTTCGCCAAATTTGTCAAATCCTATTGTTGAAAGGAAAGTTAATGCTTTACTTGATTTTTTTGAGTGGTCTTTTGATTATTTCAAATCAATAGGTCATAATTGTTTCTTTATCAACTTAAGAGCTTTCATCAGCAGAATGCGTAGTTTTGCTAATTATATATCGGATGAGCAATTACATGCATCGGTGAAAAGATTCTGTTCGTCTCATGGCTGCAAATTTGCAAATGTGTTATTGTACTTTGTAATAATGGCTTTGAAAAGAAGGGCATGATAAAGTATATATTAACTGGCAATAAGGCAGATTGTTGCGGATGTAAGGCATGCGAACAGATATGTGCTCATCATACATTATCACTGCAAGAAGACGAAGAAGGCTTTTTATATCCGGTTCTAGACGAGTCGGTATGCGTTAATTGTGGACTTTGCGAGAAAGTTTGTCCCATGTCGTATGGAGAAGAATTGCTACACGAGAATGGCAAAATATTAGCTGCTCAAAACAAGGATGGCAAAGATTTGTCTACAAGTTCTTCTGGTGGCGGATTTGTCGCTATAGCCAAAGAAATTTTGAACTTGGGCGGGGTAGTTTATGGTGCGGCTTTTGAAGATGGTCCAGTTTTATGTCATCAGAGGGTAACAACTGTTGATGATTTAGAAAAACTGAAAGGGAGTAAGTATCTTCAGTCTGATGTTCGAGATACTTATAAGCAAGTTAAAGCAGACCTTTTGGATAACAGGTATGTCTATTTTGTAGGCACCCCGTGCCAGATAGCAGGATTACGTTTGTTCTTAAGAAAAGATTATGAGAAACTACTGACGTCAGACTTAGTTTGTCACGGAACCCCATCGAATAAGATATTTAATATAGTTGTTGACCATATCGGACAAAAAGTTAAAGGGAAGTTGAAAAACTACTCTTTCCGTGACAAGAGAGTGAGAGGCTGGAGCTGTTCTTCTTCTTCTTCTTGGGAAAAAGGAGGAAGAGAGGTGTCTTTGATATACTCGAAAGATATGGAGGCTTATTTTAATGCCTTTATAAGTGGCGAATTGATGCGTATGAGTTGTTACTCATGTCCTTACGCTAGGTTTGAGCGGTGCGGTGATATAACTTTGGCAGACTACTGGGGGGTTAGACAGAATCATCCAAATTTCCCCAAAATTGGGAAAGGAGTGAGCTTGCTAATAATAAATTCAACCAAAGGAAAAGCGCTTTTAGATAGAATTGCCGATAAATTTCATCTCGAACCAATCTCTAAGGAAGTGGCAGTCACATCAAATGATAATCTGGTGAGACCATCGGTATTGAAACCAGGCAGGAAAAACAGTTATCAATTGATTATGAGTGACTATAATCAATTCATTGATAAGTATTATGAAGGAAATTACCTGAAGAATAAGATTAGAGTGTATATTGAGTATTACATAAGGAAGTATCCTTTCTTGTTTAGTGTAATATCTTTTTTGAAAAAGAAAACATCATGAAAGTTGCATTAATTACAATTCTAGACAATACCAATTTTGGGACATACCTTCAGGCGCTGGCAACAGGGAAAGTGATACAGGAACTAGGCTATGAAATAGAGGTGATAACCTATATTCGCAGTTGTATGACAGCAAAGGGAATGTCGAAGGCTTTGTTTGAAGACAGAGGGCCTTTAAGATGGCTGAAGCGAGTGTGGGAAATCAGTCCGGCAATTAAACTAAGAGACATTGATCTGAAGTTTCTCAGCGAGTATCTTCCAATGACCAGGAAATATGAGTCATATGATGATTTGTATAACGCCCCTCCTGTGGCAGATGTCTATCTAACTGGAAGTGACCAGGTCTGGAACAGCTATTACAACAGGGGGATAGATAAAGGCTTTTTCTTAGATTTTGCTCCCAAAGATAAAAAACGGGTAGCTTATGCCGCTAGTATAGGTATGGATACCATACCTGATGATGAAGTCGGAGAGTTTGTAAAACTCTTAAAAAAGTATTCATCAATAAGCGTAAGAGAGACAGGTGCAAAGAAATTATTAGCGAAATACAATATAGCATCGACGGTAGTACTCGACCCCACGTTATTATTAAATAATAATAGTTGGTACAGTATAGCAAATAAATATTCAAGTCGAGGGGGTGATGAACCATATCTGCTTGTTTATAGCGTTGAAAATAAGAAAGAAAACAAACTTCTTGAGAGATATGCACATGAGATAGCAAAAAAGAGAGGATTAAAACTATATCAGGTAAGTTACAGCTCTCGAAAAAAAATGTTAAAAACAGTTGATAAGAGATTTGACAGAGCAACACCTGAGATGTTTCTGTCCTTGATGATAAATGCTTCTTTCGTTTTAGTCAGCTCATTTCATGGGACCGCTTTCTCGGTCAATTTTAATAAGCAGTTTCTTACTGTTGTACCAGGTCGTTTTAACTCAAGGGTTTCAAGCCTATTGGAGATAATAGGATTGCAGAGTAGGATGATATTAGATAATAATTTTAATATAGAGAATCTTTCAGATATTGACTATACGGAGGTTAACTGTAAACTAGAGAATGAACGGACACTTTCTTTAAATTATTTAAAGTCAATTCTTCGAGGATAAAACTTTCAGGCGTTTTAGAATATGAAAAAGATATTGATAGTAGCTGCCACATCTTATGCGGGCATGGGACCATACGTAAGTGAAATCGTAAATACATTCAACTCGACGGATGGAGTTTATTTTCTTTTCCGCGATTATGAAGACGATTTCTTTTATAAGAATGTAAAGAAGGAACTGCATCCGTATTGTAGGTTTATTAAACAAGCCAACTCAAACTGGAATAAGCTTAAAGCTCTTTTTGGAGAGGATAAACAATTCTCTTACGAGGTTTTTGCATTGTGTGCAAAGAATAATATTGAAGTAGTACATTATATATGCGATCCAGCGCCAATGCAGATAGCTAAAAGACTTGAAGCTCAAGGCATAGACGTATATGGTACTGTTCATGATTTACATCCTCATGAGGCAAAGAAAGCTTTTCATAAAATGATAAGACATAAGATTTCTGAAAAGCATCGTTGGGAAAATACTAATTATGGGAGGATGCTCATTACAAATTCCACATCCCAGTTTGATGAACTGAAACAACTTTTTCCTGATAAGAATATCTTTTTCCATGCTTTTCCCTCTCTTGTAACTAATGAGACAAAGAACGGCAAAGATATTCCACAGGAGTTATCTAATCTTGATAAGCCATATATACTCTTTTTTGGCAGAATAGAGGAATATAAAGGATTGGCCTTGCTGTATGAAGCATTTGTGTCTGATTCGAAATTGAGAGATAACTATTACTTGGTGATTGCTGGATCTGGAGAAATCAAAATTGAAGGCGTAAATAGTCAGAAGGGAGTTATCCTTCTGAACAGATATATTAAGGATGGTGAGATAAGGTGTCTTTATGAGAAAGCGTGCTGTGTGGTTTATCCATATTTGTCAGCTACACAAAGTGGTGTCCTGAGCCTATCTTTCTATTTCGGGAAGCTAACATTGGCAAGCGATATACCCTTCTTTAGGGATATTATCCTGCCTAATAAAGCAGGTGTGCTATTTAAGAATGGCTCATCTGATGATTTAAGAAAAAAACTAATAGAGATGTTGACAGCTGACAACACAGAAATGAGAAAGAATGCTAAGAAAGCATATGAATCACTCTATGAGACATCCTCTATCAGAGAGAAATTATTAGAAATATATAACCACAAGTAGTAGTAATTATGAAATTTTACAAACATACGCCGATATTAAAGCAGATGTACCAGATGTATAAACTGGCGACATCGAATCGATATACTATAGGTTTCATGGAGTTCACTGAGGACTTGGTGAAAACTGATGGTAAGATGCCTGAGGTTCACTGGCTGAAGGACAACTACAGGATGGGATGGTTCGCTGATCCGTTTATCTTGCGAATGACCGACGATGAGATTGTTGTATTGGTGGAAGAGTTCGTTTATAAACTGAGACGTGGAGTTATTTCTCAGGTAATTATTGACCGAACGGATTATAGTATTAAAGAGGTAAAGCAAATCATTAATACTGGATTTCATCTTTCATTTCCTGCATATTTTAAGAAGGATGGTAAGGTTTTTATTTATCCAGAACAGGGGAATCGGGGTGGAACATGGCTATATGAGTATGATGAAAAGACTTGTATAGCAAAAGAGCTTTGTGTTATCAATCCTAATGCAGTAGTAGACACGAATATTTTGGACTTGCCAACTGGCGAAAAAGTTCAAACATGTACTACTGCTCCTGATTATAATGGCTGTGTATTGGATGTATACAAGTACTATGATAAAGATTGTCCTTCAGTCCTAAGACCCCTCTTTCATATTGATTCACCGCATAAGACAGCACGTAATGCGGGTTTGTTCTTTAAGGTTGGTAATGACGTTTATCGTCCTGCCCAATATTGTGAAAACAGTTATGGGCAAGCAACCGAACTGCAGAAACTTGTGTTTAATGACAAAGGATTCTCGTTGCAACCTGTAAGAAGACTTTATTCACCGAATAAAGATTATCCTGATGCGTTTCATACTTTTAATGTGTTAGATAATAGATGGGTTGCAGTAGATGGACGAAGGAAAAGATTTCCAATGTTAGCACGATTGTTAGGGAAATAGTTTTTTGATTATTTAGAATATCATTATATGGCAAAAAAAGTTTATTTGGGCATGGTTGGTGATATCATGCACCCAGGATTGATTAACATTATCAATGAGGGCGCCAAATATGGCGACGTGATGATTGGTTTGTTCACGGATAAGGCTATCGCGACTCATAGCAGATTGCCCTATCTGACTTACGAACAGCGCAAGAATGTGATAGAGAATATCAAGGGAGTAACAACCATTGTCCCTCAGGACGAGTGGAGTTATGTGCCTAATCTGGTAAAGTATAAGCCAGACTACATTATCCATGGTGATGACTGGCAGTACGGTCCTCAGAAGTATATTCGCGATGAGGTATTTAAGGTTATGGAGTCATTAGGAGGTGAGGTGATAGAAATACCTTATACAAAAGGAATATCTTCAAGTAGTCTGAAAGGAGCAATGGATTCTTTAGGTGTTACTCCACAGACACGTTTGGCATCATTAAGAAGGCTTATATCTGCAAAACCTGTTGTTCGAATATTGGAGTCTCACAATGGATTGACAGGTCTTATTGCAGAACATACAAGTGTTGATGTAAATAATCAGCATAGAGAGTTTGATGGTATGTGGGCTAGTTCACTAACCGACTCTACTTCTAAGGGTAAACCTGATATTGAAGCTGTTGACTTGACCACTCGTTTGCACGACCTGAATGATACACTGGAGGTTACAACAAAGCCCGTAATCTTCGATGGAGATACAGGTGGAAAGGTTGAGCATTTTGTGTTTACCGTACGCACGTTGGAACGCCTGGGAATTTCAGCTGTTATCATAGAGGACAAGGTTGGATTAAAACAGAATTCTCTCTTTGGTACTGATGCTGTTCAGACACAAGATACTATCGAGGGCTTCTGTCATAAGATTCAGGAAGGAAAAAATTCTCAGATAACCAAGGACTTCATGATTATTTCTCGTTGTGAGAGTTTAATAGCTGGTAAATCTGTAGATGATGCTTTGGAGCGTTGTCATGCTTATGTGGCTGCTGGTGCTGATGGCATAATGATTCACAGTAAGAACAAGGACGGTATGGACATCAAGGAGTTCTGCCAGCGTTTCCGTGAAGTGGATGATCATACTCCCATTGTGGCTGTACCTACAACTTATAATCAGTTTACGGAAGAGGAACTTGCAGAATGGGGAATCAATGTGGTTATCTATGCAAATCATATGCTGCGTAGTGCATATCCCGCTATGGTGAAGTGCGCTGAGCGCATACTAGAAACATCTCGTAGCCTTGAGGCTTCCGAAGAGTTCTGTATGCCTATTAAGCAGATTTTAAACCTCATCCCTGGCACAAAAAAGAAGTAAGTTATGATTAGACCAGAGTTTTTTATAGAAACCTTGAGAGAGAAGGGTATTGACTGCTTTGCAGGTGTACCTGATAGTCTGCTAAAAAATATCTGTGCATATATCACAGACCATTTTGATGCAGCCCACAACATTATTGTTGCCAACGAGGGTGCAGCCGTAGGACTTGCTGCCGGTCACTATCTGGCAACGGGCCAGCCCGCCTGTGTATATATGCAGAACAGTGGTGAGGGTAATATCATCAACCCGCTGGCATCCCTCACAGACCAAGAGGTATATAATATTCCCGTTCTCCTCCTGATTGGCTGGAGAGGCCGCCCTGGTGTTCACGATGAACCGCAGCACGTAAAGCAAGGCAAGGTTACTACCGGCCTGTTGAATGTGATGGGTGTGAACTATGAGGTACTCTCCAAGGAAGAAGACAAAGCTGCAAAGCAGATTGAGAAAGCCGCAAAGGCTCTTGCTAACAAAGAAGTCTTCGCACTGGTCATTGAGAAGGACACCTTCGAGGATTACAAACTTCAGAATGTTGAGGTGAATGACCTCACTATGTCTC
>Ga0310694_10007443_pt1 | contig 10275 bp, 8 predicted proteins | sample 174DNAGHGhighgp2_FD_203884 | JGI IMG/M metagenome (GOLD analysis project Ga0310694, IMG submission 203884) | Sheep rumen microbial communities from Palmerston North, Manawatu-Wanganui, New Zealand - 1742 DNA GHGhigh gp2 (v2) (version 2) | ecosystem: Host-associated > Mammals > Digestive system >... | reverse complement strand
GAGCGTAAGATCGGTGACCCTGCCAAGCGTCAGGCCATCACCAACCCCAAGAACACCGTCTATTCTATCAAGCGTTTCATGGGTGAGAACTGGCAGCAGACCGAGAAAGAAATTGCCCGCGTACCTTATACTGTTGTTAACGAAGGCGGTTATCCCCGTGTCGACATCAATGGTCGTAAGTACACCCCGCAGGAGATCTCAGCTATGGTGCTGCAGAAGATGAAGAAGACTGCTGAGGATTACCTCGGCCAGGAGGTGACAGATGCAGTGATCACTGTTCCTGCCTACTTCTCCGACTCTCAGCGTCAGGCTACCAAGGAGGCTGGTCAGATTGCAGGCCTCAACGTGAAGCGTATCGTGAATGAGCCCACAGCCGCTGCTCTGGCATATGGTGTAGATAAGGCCAACAAGGATATGAAGATTGCCGTGTTCGACCTCGGTGGTGGTACATTTGATATCTCTATCCTCGAGTTTGGTGGTGGTGTGTTTGAAGTGCTCTCTACCAATGGTGATACCCACCTGGGTGGTGACGACTTCGATCAGGTGATCATCGACTGGCTCGTTCAGGAGTTCAAGAACGATGAGGGTGCCAACCTGAAGGATGACCCGATGGCCATGCAGCGTCTGAAGGAGGCTGCTGAGAAGGCTAAGATTGAGTTGTCTTCTAGCACAAGCACAGAGATCAACCTCCCGTATATCATGCCTGTAGGCGGTATCCCCAAGCACTTGGTGAAGACCCTCACCCGTGCTAAGTTCGAGCAGTTGGCTCACGACCTGATTCAGGCTTGTCTGGCTCCCTGTCAGAAGGCCATCTCAGACGCCAAGCTGACCACAGCCGATATCGACGAGGTGATCCTCGTAGGTGGTTCAAGCCGTATCCCTGCTGTGCAGACACTGGTGAAGAACTACTTCGGCAAGGAGCCTTCAAAGGGTGTGAACCCTGATGAGGTGGTAGCCGTTGGTGCTGCTATCCAGGGTGCTATCCTGAATAAGGAAGGTGGCGTAGGCGACATCGTCCTGCTCGATGTGACCCCGCTGACACTGGGTATCGAGACCATGGGTGGTGTGATGACCAAGCTGATTGAGGCCAACACAACCATTCCTTGCAAGAAGAGCGAGACCTTCTCTACTGCAGCTGATAACCAGACAGAGGTAACCATCCACGTGCTGCAGGGTGAGCGTCCGATGGCTGCTCAGAACAAGTCGATCGGTCAGTTCAACCTCACTGGCATCGCTCCTGCCCGTCGTGGTATTCCTCAGATCGAGGTGACCTTCGACATCGATGCCAACGGTATCCTGAAGGTATCTGCTAAGGATAAGGCCACTGGTAAGGAGCAGGCCATCCGCATCGAGGCTTCATCTGGTCTGTCTCAGGACGAGATCAACCGCATGAAGGCCGAGGCTGAGCAGAATGCTGAGAACGATAAGCGTGAGCGCGAGCGTATTGACAAGCTGAATCAGGCTGACTCGATGATCTTCCAGACCGAGAATCAGCTCCAGGAGCTTGGCGACAAGATTCCAGCTCAGTACAAGCCCGCCATCGAGCAGGCCCTCCAGCAGCTGAAGGATGCCCACAAGTCTGGCGATGTCGCAGCCATCGACTCTGCTATCGCTGCCCTCAACAATGCTTGGCAGACTGCTTCTCAGCAGATGTATGCCCAGAGTGGTGCAGCCGGCCAGCCTGGTGGCGACCAGTTCACTGGTGGTCAGCAGCAGGCTCAGGACAACAACCAGCAGCAGGCAGAAGACGCCGACTTCGAGGAAGTGAAGTAAGTCGCTGATTTATAATATATTAGAAAAGGGCGTAGCAAGTTGATTGCTACGCCCTTTTTATATTACATCTTCTTTACACCACATTCTGAGGATGGCCGTTGAGGAAGGAGCGAACGTTGTTAATGGCTACCTGCAACAATCGGACACGAGCCTCCGTTGATGCCCAGGCGATGTGAGGAGTAGTAAAGGCGTTAGGCTGACTCAACAGGGGATTGGTGGCCTTTGGGGGTTCCTCAGTGAGCACGTCAGCACAGAAAGCAGCTAACCTACCTTCCGCAAGTGCCTCAGCCACAGCCTGATCGTCTATCAATGGTCCTCGGCCTGTGTTGATGAGGATGGCAGAGGGTTTCATCATTTGAAGCGTCTCGCTATTAATCAGATGATGGGTATCAGGCGTCAACGGACAGTGCAGACTGATGATATCGCTTTCTGAAAAGAGTTCTTCCTGCGATTTCTTTTCAATAAAGTTGGGCAACTGGTCTTGCGACTTGCTGGTATAGGCACAAACCCGCATGCCGAAAGCATTTGCGATAGTTGCCACCCGCATGCCGATATTCCCAAGTCCGATAATGCCAAACGTCTTACCAGAGAGTTCCATGTGCGGGAAGTCCCAGTAACAGAAGTCCTTGTTATGCGTCCATCGCCCCTCACGATTGGCAATGGCATAATGCTCCGTGCGGTTCGTCACCGTCAACAAATGGGCAAACACCATCTGTGCCACACTTTCCGTGCTATAGGCCGGCACGTTGGTCACCGTGATGCCTCGTTCGTGAGCAGCCTCGATATCCACCACGTTATAGCCTGTCGCCAACACACCTATATATTTAAGATGTGGAAGCTGAGCCATCTGTTCTTTGCCGATCACCACCTTATTGGTCAGCACGATGTCTGCCTCAGCAGCTCTTGCCACCGTCTCACTCGGACTGGTACGGTCGTACACCGTCACCTCGCCCATTGTCTTCAATTCATCCCACGACAGATCGCCAGGATTGGCTGAATAGCCGTCAAGTATTACAATATTCATTTTCCGTCCTATAAAACTACCAATTATTATCTTTATGCTGCAAAGATACAAAAAAATCCGCAACATATCACGTGTTCACAAAAAAATGTGTATATTTGCACCACTAATATAAAAAAGAACTGCAATTAAGATGAAGAAAGCAATAATTAGTTTAGTGCTGGCGATGATGTCAGTAGCCGGATACGCTCAGAGCGTTGTAGGCAAGTGGGTAACAGAAGGTGGCGATTCTCAGGTGGAGATTTACCAGAGTGGCGACAAGCTGAACGGTAAGATTGTCTGGCTGAAGAAAGGCGACGGTCAGCAGGATGTCCACAATCCTGACAAGAAGCTACAGAGCCGTAAGCTGGTTGGCGTCAACATTCTGACGGGGCTCACCAAGAAAGGCGACAAGTGGGAAGGCGGAAAGATCTACAACCCCAAAAACGGCAAGACCTACAAATGTTCCATCTGGCTCGACGGCAACAACCTGAAGGTTCGCGGCTACGTCGCAATGTTCTACGAAACCCAGACCTGGACAAAGAAGTAATTTAGAAAAGAAAATTAGTCCGATAGTATTGAAAATTACTCCGAAAGTATTGATGATTACTTTCGGAGTAATAGCTTAGAACGAAAAAAGCTTACCTGATATTGGTTTCTCATCGGCTTGAAAATAATTCCGCACAGGCCTGAAAAAATTTCCGCGCAGGCCTGATAATTTTGTTTGAGGCCTGATTCGCGCAAATTTCACGCCCGATTCGCGCAAATTTGAGGCCTGATCCGTTTTGATTTCACAACCGTTCCGATACGGAATTACCACAACATTATTGCGATTTCACCGAAGCATTGGCTAGGAATCGGAAGAACACAATTACTATGTTAACCTTACTAGATAGCGTGTTCGTCACAAGAAGTCTACTTTCTGTCTTTACGAATAATTTTATGTATCTGCTCCATTGTGTTTGCCAACTCACGAACCGTTACAAAGGTGTCCACAATGGCAATTGTGGTATTTGTTGCTCGAGGCGATTTTATAATGGTAGCCAGCATATAAAGTCTCCTCTGTGTGAATGCGGTTGGCTCTACTGCGCTGTATTTCAGTTTGTTAAGCCGGTCAAAATTTTTGACCACCTCTGTTTTCTCATACTTATCAAGCACAAAAAGATACCCATAAGGGAACTTCTCCGGATTGTTTTTTACAGCTTGATTTACCTCTTTAGTTTTTACTCCATACAACTCAGCTACATCACAGTCCAGAAGCACTTCTTGGCTGCGAAGGACAATAAGTTTCTCCTCCACATCTTTTGTTGTAATAACAACTAATTCATTCATGTTGTTCATACCATTATATGCTAAGTTTAACTTTATCGTTTGCCGCTCGACGACGAAGGAGTCGCTTATGCCCTTGTGGCCTTAAGAAATATAAGAACTATTTTTGTTGATTCCAAATATTTACAAGAAAAAGTACGCGATTTTTTGTTTTTTAAGAAAATATCTGTATCTTTGCAAAATCATATATAACTTTGCGTTCAGTAACTAAGAACAAAGAAATATCATAATAAAACTATCTATCAAATGAGTAACACAGAAAGAACCGTCCCTATCGTGCTCCCAGAAAGAACCGTCCCTATCGTGCTCCCTAAACACTCTCTAGTGTCATACTAAAGCACCTATAGTGCCGGGGAAAATTACACAGTAGGGTCTCCTATTGTGTATTAAATGCCACAAATAGGGTTTTCCCCCATTTCTTTTAGGGAAAATCCTTGATTGAATTTACTAAATCGATGTACTTTTGCAGCAAAAATAATAGGTATGAAGAAATTGTTTTTGATATGTTTACTGATGACACTCTGCGTTCTGAATACAACAGCAGAGCAAGATGCAAAGGAGTATAAGTCGTTCGTCAAGAATGATTATCGTGTGTTCTATTGTTCTCATCAGGGTATTTGTGTTATTGTTGACCCTACGGCAGGCGGCCTTTTCGAGCCTCATATCACCATCATTAACAACAGTGGTCGCGAATTTGTGTTCGAGCCAAAGCAGATAAAGGCATTTGCCTATGCCGCACCGAACAATAATAATAAGGGAACCCGTTACCGCGTGGAACGATATATAGAAAGAGGAGGCGATGTCTCGAAACTGGAGCAAGACCAGCTGGATATTTTTTCTCCTGAAAAGTACATGAGAAAAAGCGATAATGCCCAGTGGTGGGGAAACTTGTTTGCAGAATCGATTGTAGCTGGTGTGGAGGCGATTGGACCACAGGATGCGCAGACTCGTTATTTCAATCAAGCAAGGAGAGAAGACCGAATGGCAGAGGCCAATGATGAACGCCAGCAAGAGTTCAAACGCATCAGTGAGGGTTATTGGCGCGCCAACACCATCTTCGACCACTCTGAGCATGAGGGTTTCATCGCCATCAAGCCCGTCAAGTCATCCTATCTTATCCTTGACATTCCTATAGAAAACGAAACGTTCCATTTTGTCATAGACAACAAAAAACAATACTAAGGTGCAGGAATTGCGGGTAAAATTACGCAGTAGGAACCGACCCTACTGTGTACATTATGAGAAAAAGTGATATTTATTTTGTTTTCTCAAAGTTTCTTGCTAGCTTGCAAAGATACAACAAATTCTGAAAACAATTATTGATTCAATAAATAGTTTTTAATTAGGGTATAAGAAATCCTTCGCATGTACTGAACGGAATCTTAACAACAACGGAAATGCATGCTAACAGAAGGACAGTAAATCTTAACAAAGCCAATGGCAAACCTTAACGTATAAAACGGATAGCCTTAACACATCAAACCGCTAACCTTAACATCAAAACAAGAAAGCCTTAACGCCCAAACGAAAAAACCTTAACGGAAAAACAAAAAACTCTTAACGCGAAAATTTTTTTTAATTCATTTTCGGGAAATTTTCGGTTAAGATTTAATTTCGCGAGCGTTAAGGATATTTTTGAAAACGTAAAAAGACTTTATTTTTTTATCAGGTAAGATTTTCTGACGCAATAGGTAGAATTTTTGTACGCAGTAAGTAGAGTTTTCGTACGCAGTAGGTAGAATTTTCTCACGCACCGTTAACAAAAAAAAACTCCGCGAGGGAGGCTTTTTTTATGAGGCGTTTAGGATAACTACTTTACCCTTTCACAGCTTTTGGTGTCCAGTTTCTGAAGAAACGCAGGACCTTCGACTGATTGTAGCCCTGGCCTTCTTCCAGGAAACTGGAGTCCTGCATGTGAATCACCTTTCCCTCGTCGTCGAGAACCACAAAGACGGGGAAACCAAAACGGGACGGATTGTTTAGCCGTTCCATCACTTTCTTTCCACGTTCCATCTGGACGCTCTCAGACCTACGGGGATTATAGTTCACATGGATATAGACGAAGTTCTCGTCAATCACACGACTGATTGTGGTGTCGTTCGTGATGAAGTCGGCAAAGCGCAGACACCAAGGGCACCAGTTGCCACCGACCTGACAAATCACGAATTTCCTTTCCAGCCTGGCTTTCACAACAGCCTGATCAATCTGCTCAATCGGGTCGATTTCCTCGTTGTAGACCTTCTTTCCGGCTCCAGCCTCCTGCGCATTCCCCGTCAAGGTCAAAAACAATGCCAATATAGCACTAAACAGTATCTTCTTCATCATATCTTTATCTTAAAGCGGTGCAAAGATAGGCATTTTTCTCTTTTCTTCCAAATTACTACACCAAAATGACACAAAATGGATGGTTCTTTTTGTGTAATTCAGAGAAATGATTAACTTTGCAAACGAAATATGATAATATAAATATGTGGATGCTGGTTTTCACCCTTTTGCCCTTGTTGGCACTCGCCTATATCGGCTGGCACGTCTGGTGTCTGCTACCTCTCAGTTGGATATGGAAGGTGCTGATACTGGCGCTGATGACGGGAGCGTTTCTGCTGTTGTTTACAGGCTTCTGGCGGATGACAGACCGGATGCCGATGCCTTTGGCGATTGCAGTTTACGAGATCGGCACATCGAGCATTATTATCCTGCTCTATCTCTTCATGCTGTTCCTGGTGCTCGACCTGGGGAGACTGCTGCACCTGCTGCCTCGTACCTTATTTTATAATAACTGGTGGACCGTAGGTGGCATCGCCTTGGGTATGTTCGTGCTCTTTTTATATGGCTATCTGCATTATCAGCACAAGCATCGCGAGGAGATACAGCTTTCCACAGAGAAACAGTTGAGCAAGCCCATGAAGATCGTAGCGATGAGCGACCTGCATATCGGCTATCACAACCGTCGTAGCGAGCTACACCGTTGGGTGGATATGATCAACGCAGAGCAACCAGACCTGATTCTCATTGCTGGCGACATCATCGATGGTAGTATGCACCCCCTGATAGAACAGCAGATGCACGAGGAGTTCCGAAGGCTGAAAGCTCCCGTCTATGCCTGTATCGGCAATCATGAATACTATAGCGGAGAACCCAGAGCGAGACAGTTCTACAAGGATGCTGGTATCCATCTGTTACAGGATTCCTGTACCGTCGTTGGCGACCTCTGCATCATCGGACGCGATGACCGCACCAATTTCCATCGTGATTCGTTAGATGTGCTGATGAAAAAGGCCGATCGCTCGAAATATTGCATCTTGCTTGACCACCAACCTTATCATCTGGATCAGGCAGAGCGTCAGCAGGTTGACCTCCAGTTCAGTGGGCACACCCATCACGGACAGGTCTGGCCTATCTCATGGATTACAGAACATGTCTATGAGTGCGCTTTCGGTTCCTATCAACGAGGCAATACACGCTATTACATCAGCAGTGGACTGGGTCTCTGGGGCGGAAAATTCCGCATCGGCACCCACTCAGAATATGTCGTCATAACCCTAAACAAGTCACAAAAAACGCAATGAACATACAAGAATTACTGAATCGTACAGACCGTTTTGCAGCCAACGCAGGTTGCCAGATTACAGAAGTGGACACAGAACATGCTGTGGCAGAAATGATAGTGAGAAATGAGCATCTGAATGGTGCTGACGTCTGTCAGGGAGGAGCCTTATTCACCTTAGCCGATTTGGCTATTGCAGCCCTGATGAACGCACGAGGTCAACTCACCGTCGGCATCAGCAACAGCATCATGTTTGTGTCGAGTGCGAAAGAGGGCGACCATCTTCATGCAGAAGCCGTCAGCGTCTGTGATCATCATAAGATTCCTTCCGTCGAGGTGCGTGTCACCAATCAGGAAGGTCGCCTCATCTGTCACGTTACTGGCATAGGCTATCGCAAGTCTATGAACATTTTATAAGAAGAAAAAATTTGGAGGTTTGGATTTTTCGTTGTATCTTTGCACCAAAATAAAACTGAAAGGTCATGAAAAAGTTTTCTTTGATGCTGCTGGCAGCTGTGCTGATTAGCAGTTGCGGACAGAAAAAGGAGCAACAGGCCAAGGCTCCGACGAGAGTGAAGACACAAGTGGTGTCACCAGGTTTGGTGGATAACGCCCAAACCTATGTGGGTATTGTGGAAGAGCGCGAGGCAACAGCTGTGAGTTTCACGGGTATGGGCGTAGTGAAGCGCATGCTGGTAAACGAAGGTCAGGCCGTGAGCAGAGGACAGTTGATAGCCGAGATGGACGACACCCAAGCCCGCAATCTCCTGGCTGGTGCTGAAGCATCGATGACACAAGCCAACGATGCCTTGGAACGCTATAAGATGTTGCACGACAACGGTTCGCTGCCTGAGGTGCAGTGGGTGGAGATACAAAGCAAGGTGGCTCAGGCGAAGTCGCAACTCGATGTAGCGAAGAAAACCTTGGCCGATTGTCGTCTGACAGCACCAGTGAGCGGTATCATCGGCAAAAAGCTGGTGGGAGCAGGTGAGACAGCCCTCCCTTCGCAGGCTGTGGTCAACATCCTCGATATCTCGACGGTGAAGGTAAAGGTGGCTGTGCCTGAAGCAGAAATCGGAGGTATCAATGCCAACACACCGACCAGTATCAAGGTGGAAGCCGTTGATGGCAGTTATCAGGGTGGCAGGATTGAAAAGGGTGTCGAGGCCGATGCCCTCACACATACCTATGATATAAGAATCAATGTGGTCAATAACGGAAGAAAGTTGCTGCCAGGTATGGTGGCCAGCGTCCGCTTCGTATCTGAAGGGTCTCAGGCCATTGGCAGTAAGATGATTCCAGTGACATCGGTGCAGAAAAATGCCGATGGTAGTCTGTTCGTATGGAAAGTAGATCAGCAGAAAACGGCCCATCGCACCCCTGTAACCATTGGCCAGACAGAGGGAAACTATGTACTCGTCATCGATGGTCTGAATATGGGTGACCGTGTTGTTACAGAAGGATATCAGAAACTGAGCGAAGGAACGAAAGTGATCTATTAATGCATAATTCATAATGCATAATTCATAATAATATGGGAAATAAGATGGAATGGCTGAAATGGCCATTGGAACATTACTCGATATCGCTGCTCATCATAGGCATCCTGTTTGTGCTGGGTATCTTCGGTATGTGGGACATGCCGAAAGATGAGTTTCCGCATGCCACCATCCGACAAGGTGTGGTGGTAGCCGTCTATCCTGGTGCCACCTCAGAAGAAGTGGAGCAGCAGGTGGCCCGTCCGTTGGAACGTTACCTCTTTACCTATGGTGAGGTAAACCGTGTGAAGACCACCACACAGTCGCAGAACGGCATGTGTATCATGATGGTGAAACTGAATGACGACGTGAACAATAAAGACGAGGTATGGAGCAAGATCAAACATGGTCTGAACGGCTTTAAGGCGCAGTTGCCTAGTGGGGTGCTAGCCATCGTGGTAAACGATGATTTCGGCAACACCTCGGCTCTGCTCATCGCCATCGAGAGCAGTCAGCGCAACTATCGTGAACTGAAACAATATAGCGACGATCTCTCCGACCGTCTGCGTCGTATCCCCTCTGTCGCTAATGTGAAACTCTTTGGCGAACAGAAAGAACAGATCTCGCTCTATGTCGACCGTCAGCGTCTGCAGGCCTATGGCATCGGACAGCAGATGCTTTTCTCACGTCTTCAGGCTCAGGGCATCACGACGATGGCAGGTTCGATCAGCGACGACGACCAGCAGGTGCCCATCCACGTGGAGGCTCAGGAAAATAGTGAGGAAGAAATCGCCAATCAGATTATCTTCTCAGACCCTACGACAGGCAAGGTGGCGCGCGTGCGCGATGTAGCTCGTGTGGTAAGGGAATATGAGCCGATGTCGAGTCGTATCGAACAGAACGGTCATCCTTGTGTGCTGCTGTCAATGGAGATGACGCCAGGCAACAATGTGGTCCAATATGGCCGTGAGGTTGATCAGGTGCTGAACGACTTCCGCGAGAATGAACTACCTGAGGATGTAAATGTTACCCGTATCGCTGATAAACCCAAAGTGGTGGCGATGAGTGTGAGCGACTTCCTGCGCGACTTGTTAATATCGATGCTGATCATCATTCTGGTGATGATGGTATTGTTCCCATTGCGATCAGCC